>Ga0114959_10000056_pt1 | contig 98750 bp, 73 predicted proteins | sample C_130625_EF_Meta_FD_87317 | JGI IMG/M metagenome (GOLD analysis project Ga0114959, IMG submission 87317) | Freshwater microbial communities from Lake Croche, Canada to study carbon cycling - C_130625_EF_MetaG | ecosystem: Environmental > Aquatic > Freshwater > Lake | place: Lake Croche, Canada...
AAAATAATTGTTGATTATCAATAGTTTATAACATATAACTAAAATCCAATAACTAACATTTATTCTCTTTTACTTAAAACTCATTGCCTCCTTGCCTCTTTACCTCTTTATCTCATTGCCTCTCGGCGGCTCCCTCGGCCATATAGAACAGGTCACATTGTAAATAGATTTTACAACAATATAAGCGTACTTTTTTATCTTAATAGACAATAATTTAAAGTATTCAATTGTTTTTACTGCACTTGATGTGCAATATTTGGAATTGAGTGTTAAAAATTTGGCGCGTGTAACTGACCTTTTGGCGCGTGTAACTGACGATTTGCGTGTTGTAAGATATCTTTTGGCGCGTGCAACTGACGTTTTGGTTACTGTAACTGACAATTTGGAGGCTGTAAAATATGTTTTGGCGCATGTAATTGACCTTTTGGCGTGTGTAACTGACAATTTGCTTGCTGTAACAGATGATTTGGGGACTGTAACAGATGATTTGGCGGCTGTATCAGATGATATGGCGGCTGTATCAGATGATTTGGCGGCTGTAACAGATGACTTCGCGCTTGTAAAATACTTTGTGGCTAGCTTACCAATCAATTCGGATAATGGCGATAATTGTTTGGAGAGCGTAATGGATAATTTGGTTAAAGCAACTGACCTTTTGGGAAAGGTAATTGGAAATTTGGTAACATCAGATGACGCAATTATTTGTGGATTCTTTTTCCAAGCCAAACGAATAAAAAGAATTGATAACCTAAGTACTAATTTTATAAATCTTTTTTTGCCTTTTTCATAATAGAAAAATGGCTTTTGCATCACCACCATCTTGAATTATTTTATTGTTAATTCAAAAGTAGGTAGCTCATTAATTCAAATATTCACTGTAATTAAACTTTAAGATTTCATTAAGATATATGGTCGAAAAATGAATGAATAATTCTCAAATGTGTAAATGATTGCTTGTGTTAATAACTTTTTGCTCAATTATAAATATTGCTAGCATTAGCTATTGTGGGGTTATCCAAGATTATGCAATTGGATTTGTATGGAGATTCTCAAATGCTATCTAGTTATGTGTATTGTTTTTTTAATTGAAATAGTTAAAGTCAGATTTTGCAAAAGAATTTGTAGTGAGAGCCTTAAAGGCAATATAGATACGTGTTTGGGGTTGTTATTTGGATGAAATATTAGTAAAATATGATTATCTCTATTTCAGAGGATGGGGGCTTCTCTAGTGCCTAACTATGAAGCGTTTTAGATTCTATAATTAAATATATATTTCAAAATGTAGGTTTAATGATTTGTTTATTCGTTTGCATAAAAACTTTGTTTCCTTTTTTCAATATTAAAAATTGTCTTTTCTATGTTTCTATGTGCCTATATGGTCAATATAAATGTGAGGTGAGTATTAAGATTTTTTTAGCAAAAAAGCCTCTATTACAAAAAAGTATCACTATATAATTATGTTTGCAAGATGGAACAATCTTTAAACTTGTCTTACAAAGACGATATGCTCTCCTATGATGGGTTTAGAAATGAAGTGCTAAACGATTACCGAATGGCAATCTTTAGCAGAGAAGTAAGCTTATTAGGAAGAAGAGAAGTGCTTACAGGTAAAGCCAAATTCGGAATATTTGGCGATGGAAAAGAGCTTGCCCAAATAGCAATGGCAAAGTTTTTTAAACCAGGCGATTTTAGAGCAGGATATTATAGAGACCAAACTTTTATGTTCGCCGCAGGCTTAGCAAGTGGTGAGCAATTCTTTGCACAATTATATGCCGATCCCGATATAAACAATGATCCTTTTAGTGCCGGCAGACAAATGGTATCGCATTTTGCAACCAGAAATGTAGATGAAAACGGCAATTGGCTCGATTTAGCTAATAGAAAAAATGTTACCAGCGATATGGCGCCAACAGCTTCTCAAATGCCTAGAGCTTTGGGACTAGCTTTTGCGTCAAAATGTTTTAGAAATACCCCACATTTAAGACGATTTGAAAATTTAAGTCACAATGGAAATGAAGTGTGCTTCTGTACCATTGGTGATGCAAGCACAAGTGAAGGTCACTTTTTAGAAGCCGTAAATGCTGCGGGAGTTATGCAAATTCCTTTAGCAATTTTTGTTTGGGACGATGGATATGGCATTTCAGTTCCCAAATCTCAGCAAACAACCAAAGGTTCTATTTCAGCAGCATTAAAAGGTTTTCAAAAAGTAGAAGGAACTAATGGAATTCACATTTATAAAGTAAAAGCGTGGGATTATCCAGGCATGTGCGAAGTGTTTGAAGAAGGAATTCAAAAAACAAGAGAAACACACACACCAGTTTTATTTCACGTAGAAGAAGTAACCCAACCCCAAGGACATAGTACTAGTGGCAGCCATGAAAGATATAAAAAACCAGAAAGGCTACAGTGGGAAAGAGATTGGGATTGCATTAAAAAAATGCGCGAATGGATTTTAGAAAATGCATTAGGTAGTGAAGATGAATTACAAACATTTGAACTAGAAGCAAAAAATAAAGCCAGAGATAGCAAAGAAAAGGCTTGGGAAAACTATTTAACTCCATTAAAAGAGCAAAGCAATAAAGCCGTTGCATTAATAAATGAAGTAGTAGTGAATGATATGGATACGCATTCAGTATTACAAAAATTGGCATCAGGTTTAGAGCACAATCCCGAATATTTTAGAAGGCATATTATGCGTTCATTAGCTCTAGCTATAGATGCTGCGCCACATTCTCCTACAATTGAGCCTGTAAAGAAATACTATGCTCAATTGTTAGATCAAAATAAAAAGCTTTTCAATACTTTCTTATATAATGAAGGACCAAAACGCATTGAAAGGGTAGAAGAAGTGAAACCTTTGGTTGCTTTCGATGCGCCAATGTTGAATGGCTATGAGGTATTAAATAAATACTTCGATTTGTTATTCACACACAATCCATTGGTATTTGCTTTTGGAGAAGATGTAGGCATGATTGGCGATGTAAATCAAGGTTTTGCAGGCCTACAACAAAAGCATGGCGATAATAGAATCTTTGATACAGGAATAAGAGAACTTACCATTGTAGGACAAGCAATTGGTATGGCACTTCGTGGTTTAAGACCCATTGCAGAAATTCAATATTTAGATTATTTAGTGTATGGTTTGCAACCACTTACTGATGATGTTGCAACCCTTCATTTCAGAACGTATGGTCAGCAAAGTTGTCCATTAATTATTCGCACAAGAGGACATCGTTTAGAAGGTATTTGGCATAGTGGAAGCCCAATGGGAATGATTATCAACTCCTTAAGAGGAATGCACGTTTGTGTACCTAGAAATATGGTTCAAGCTGTAGGAATGTACAATACTTTACTAAAAGGAAATGATCCTGCAATAGTAATTGAATGTTTAAACGGATATAGACTAAAAGAAAAAGTTCCTGCCAACTTATTAGAAATCTCAGTTCCACTAGGTGTACCAGAAATTTTAAAAGAAGGATCAGATATTACTATAGTTTCCTATGGTTCTACGCTTCGTATTATTTATGATGCAGTAGAAAGATTAGAAAAAGAAGGCATTAGTTGTGAAATTATCGATGTGCAAACCCTTCTTCCTTTCGATACGGGTCATTTAATATTAGCTTCTCTTAAAAAAACAAATAGAATCATATTTATTGATGAAGATGTGCCTAGCGGTGCTGCTGCTTACATGTTTAATAAAGTAATGGAAGAACAAGGTGGTTACAGATGGGTTGATGTAGCTCCTAAAACACTTACAGGTAAAGCTCACAGACCCGGTTATGGTAGTGATGGTGATTATTTTGGTAAGCCAAATGCAGAAGAAGTAGCAACTGAAATTAGAAAAATGATGAATGAATAGCGTCAATTTCGTCTCACTAGGAAAGTATTTTAAGTTTTCTATTTATCGCAAATATTTTTTGTTGAATTGAAAAAGCATAATAGTTAAGTGAAAGAATGCATAATCTGTGTTAATTAATTTCATTCTCTTATTTTTACATTATAAAAAATAAATTAAACCATGTTGGGAAAAAATAAAATATTAATCTTAGAAGATTCTCCTCCATTCTTACATATACTTACCAGATTATTACAAACTGATTACGATGTTAGAGCAATTTCAGATGCAGTTGAAGGGATTGAATTATGCAAAACTTTTGAGCCAGATTTAATATTGCTCGATGTAATGTTACCAGGTGATATGGATGGTTTCACATTTATGAAACACATTCGCAACTCAGAAAACTTAAATCACGTTCCCATATATTTAATGTCTGCATTAACCTCTGAAGACATGATTTTAGAAGGTTTGAAATTAGGAGCAAATGATTATTTTGTAAAGCCATTTAATATCAATCATTTGCTGTTAAGGATTAATAATATTTTAAACTTAATTGCTTACAATCGCATTCATGCACACATTTTTCAGCATATTGGGTTTGATGCAAAAAAGTCATCCGATAATCTTGCATTAGTAAGGTTTGAGAATCTGATGGAAGAAATTATTTTTAGTGATTATAGCCTTGCAGAAATTGCTGATAAGATGGATTCCGATGAAAAAGCATTGCTTAGAGTAATTAAAGACAAGTATGGTATTAGACCTAGAGATTATATCATTAAAAAAAAGCTAGAAAAGTCTCACATATTATTGCAGAGTATTGAAAATTATACTGTTGCAGATATTGCAAGTATGCTAAAATTTGCTTCTACCTCATACTATTCAAAATGTTTTAAAGACTATTTCGGACTTTATCCATCAGAACTAAAAAGGAGTTACGATAATTAAAGCTTTGTGTTATTAAGTTTTGTCTTTGCTTTTAAATTAATATACATGAAGCGGTTTTTACTATTTTGTTTTATATCTACAAGTATTATCCAGTTTACTTTTGGTCAATACTATACCCAACAGATTACCAATGTAAAAACCCAAGCGAATAAAATGGGTGAGGCATTAATCAAAAAAGATTATGATTATTTGATGAAATGCATCAATCCTGAAGGCATTCCAAAACCTAAATTCAATACAGTAACACCCAAAAAGATGTTGTCAACACTAATGTTGATAGATTCTCAAATGGTAAAACAAGGAATTGTTATACAGTCTATTAAATTTGGTGAAGTACTTTCCATATTAAAAGAAAATAGCGTAATGCAGTGTACGCTTCCCCAAACAACAGAAATGAAAATGCAATTTGGAAAAATTATTTCTACCTCTACCTTGGTAGCTATATCTAATGACAATGGCATTACTTGGAAATTTACCGATGCAATAGGAAGAGATAAAATAGAGATGAAAAAGTTAATGCCATTATTAAGTGATAAACTAATTTTTGCAAAAAAAGTACAACCAACTTTTATAAAGCAAGAAGAAAAAACTATAAAGAAATAGATTGATTAATATTGTCAGTGTCTTAAATACTTTATTTTTTGTTAAACAATAAACAACAAACAACTAACCATTAACAATTAACAACTAAAAACTATTCCTTTCGTGCAAAGCAATCTTTCTACTTTAATTACTTCAATCACCATTCGGGTTTATGGTATTTTATTAGATGAAAAGAAAAGGGTTTTGGTAAGTGATGAATTAATTAAAGGTAATAAGTTTACTAAGTTTCCAGGTGGAGGTTTAGAATTAGGAGAGGGCATGAAAGAATGTTTGAAACGAGAATTTAAAGAAGAGGCAAATGTAGAAGTAACTGTTGGTGAACACATTTATACGACCGACTATTTTCAACAATCGGCATTTAATAAATCTCATCAAATTATTTCTATCTATTATTTTGTATCAACAACAGAATTTGCTCAAATAAAAACGAGTAACATTATATTTGATTTCGAAAATGATGCCGTTGCTCAAACGGAATCTTTTAGGTGGATTGAATGGGAAGAATTAACAGAAAGTTCAGTTCATTTGCCAATAGATAAAATCGTAATTAAATTATTAAAAGAAAAGTATAATTAGTTCATTTATCAATTTAAATGAGTAATTGTACCAATAAATTAAGAAAGCATGATACCATCAATAAGAGAATGGTTTAATAGCCAATTTACTAATGAAAAATATGCTGAATATTTAAAAGAATTACATAGTGTTCATCCTGATGCTTTGGTATTTAGGGTAGCTGAAACACCTATTTTTTTAGATAAAGCATTTAAAACAAAGGTTTTATCTGCATGTGAAAGCATTGTAGATGTAATTACACAACCAAACTTTAATGCACTTACAAAAAGTGCTGTTCCAAAAGAATATAAAATTCCGAATGAAAGTAGTTATTCTCATTTTATAGCTTTAGATTTTGGTATTTGTGAAAATGAAAAAGGAGAGTTAGAACCACAATTAATTGAAATGCAAGGTTTTCCAAGTCTTTTTGCATATCAAATATGGCACGACGAATGCACGAGAAAGCATTTTAATATCCCAGATAATTTTTCAGCATATCTAAATGGATTTAATAAAGAAAGCTATATAAAATTATTAACTGACATTATTGTAGAAGATGAAAATAAAGAAAATGTAATCTTATTGGAAATCTTTCCTGAAAAACAAAAAACCAGAATAGATTTTCTCAATACCAAAGATTATATAGGCATTAATACGGTGTGCTTAACAGAACTAATTAAAGAAGACGCTGATCTTTTTTATATGCTCGATGGTATAAAAACACCCATAAAACGCATTTACAATAGAATCATTTTTGATGATTTACAACAACAATCTCTTGAAGTACAAGAAAAGGGAAAAATGCTTTTAGAGCATTTGAATGTAGAATGGGTGCCACATCCTAAATGGTTTTACAAGATTAGTAAATACACATTACCATTCTTAAATCACCCTTACATTCCTCAAACCACTTTCTTAGATGAAATGGCAGAAATTCCTATTGATTTAGAAAATTATGTTCTAAAACCATTGTTTTCATTTGCAGGTCAAGGAGTAATAATTGATGTAAAACCTTCAGATATAACAGATGTAAAAGATCCACACAATTGGATTTTGCAGAAGAAAGTAAAATATGCCGATGTAATCAAAACACCAGATGGTGCTGCCAAAGCGGAGATTAGAATATTTTATTTCTGGAAAAAAGGCGAGCCTCGCCCTATTGCAACCAACAATTTGGCAAGGCTAAGCAAAGGCAAAATGATTGGTGTTCGGTATAACGCTGATAAAGAATGGGTAGGTGGTAGTTTGGTTTACTTCGAACAATAAATAGGTAATTGATTGTTGAAGTATTTGATTACAAAGTTAACTAAGTTGTTAAATGAAGCTAGTTGCCCATTATAAAGAATTTCTTTTGAGCTAGTTTCTGTTACTTTTGTTTTTTTCTAACATAAAAATAATAGATGTTGCGATCGTATTGGTGGAAAGCATGTAGTATAATACTGTTGTTTTACATTTGTTCTTATGGATTCATTGTAGAAGTGCCAAAGCTTGATGATAGATTACAAGAATCCATTAGAAATTTCTTTTTTCATGTGCCAATGTGGTTCGGTATGATGATTTTATTATTGGTTTCATTAGTGTATTCCATAAAATATCTCCAAAATCCTAATCCTAAGAATGATTTTTATGCATCTTCTTTTGCTACTACAGGAACTGTATTCGGACTATTAGGAATTATTACTGGTGCATTGTGGGCTAATTACCAATGGGGCCAACCTTGGAGTGGAGATCCAAAGCAAAATGGTGCTGCAATTGCAATACTTATTTATTTAGCATACTTCGTTTTAAGAGGAAGCATGACTGATGATGAAAAGAAAGCTAGAATAAGTGCTGTGTACAATATTTTCGCTTTCTTCATGCTTTTTCCTACTCTTTGGATATTACCTAGACTTACTCAGTCCCTGCATCCTGGAGGACAAGGTAGTTCTGGCAACCCTGGAATAAATGGAAAGGATTTAGCACCTTCTATGAAATTGGTTTTTTGGCCTGCAGTTTTCGGTTGGACTTTATTAGGCGTTTGGATTACGACTCTCCGTATTAGAATATTACTATTAATAGAAAAAAAATAACATGATTTCTTATAAAAAATTTATTACAACTATAACAACTCTTTTTATAGCATTTATTGTAAAAGCACAAAATAAAGCAACGGAAAATCAAGTAGACTTCATGCGTAGCAATGGAAAAATTTACGTGGTAATGACGGTTATTTTAATCATTCTCGTAGGATTTTTTATCTATGTAATATCACTTGATAGAAAAATAGCCAAAATGGAAAAAAGCAATTAATATTTCTATTTTCCTTTGAAATCGACAAAAGCTTAATTAATAAATATTGCCATGAAATATAGTTTTTTTGAAAGCGTAGAAAAAAGTTTTGATAAAGCAGCTCAATTCACAAACTGGAATAAAGGGTTGTTGGAGCAAATTAAAGCGTGTAATAGCGTATACAATATGCGTTTTCCAGTTAGAATGGATGATGGAACTATTGAAGTAATTGAAGCCTATAGAGTGCAGCACTCTCAGCATAAAACGCCTTGCAAAGGTGGTATAAGGTTCAGCAATGAAGTGAACCAAGATGAGGTTATGGCACTAGCAAGTTTAATGACTTATAAATGTGCTATTGTTAATGTGCCTTTTGGTGGTGCTAAAGGGGGAATAAAAATCAATCCCAAAAAAAGGAGTGTTTACGAACTAGAAAAAATTACTAGACGCTACACTGCTGAATTGGTTAAGAAAAACTTTATAGGACCAGGTATTGATGTGCCAGCTCCCGATTACGGAACAGGTGAGCGAGAAATGGCTTGGATTGTAGATACTTATCAATCTTTAAAACCTGGTGAAATTGATGCAGCAGGTTGTGTTACTGGAAAACCAATCTCTCAAGGTGGAGTAAATGGAAGAAGAGAAGCAACTGGATTGGGTGTTTTTTATGGAGTTCGTGAGGTGTGCAATATGCCCAATGTAATGAAAAGATTGGGGTTAGAAGATGGCATTGAAGGGAAAAAAGTAATTATTCAAGGTCTTGGAAACGTTGGATACCACTGTGCAAAATTTTTTAGAGAGCATGGAGCTATTGTAATTGCTATTGCTGAATATGAAGGCGGTGTTTATAATGAAAAAGGAATAAATGAAGAGGAACTTTTTCAACATAGAAAATCCACGTGTTCTGTTCTTAATTTTCCAGATGCTACAAACATTGAAGTAAGCAGCCAAACATTAGAGTTGGAGTGTGATATATTAGTTCCTGCTGCACTTGAAAATGTAATTGATGGTAAAAATGCGCCTAATATTAAAGCCAAGATAATTGCCGAAGCTGCAAATGGTCCTTTAACTCCTGAAGCTGATGAAGTTTTTATAAAAGCAGGTAAATTGGTAATTCCTGATATGTATTTAAATGCAGGTGGCGTTACCGTTTCTTATTTTGAATGGTTGAAAAACCTTAGCCATGTGCGTTATGGTCGTTTAGAAAAAAGATTTACAGAAAATATGAATCATCATATTGTAAATGAAATGGAAGCGCTTACTGGGAAATCAATTGATACCAAAGCTAGAATGCTAATAGAACACGGTGCAGATGAAATTGATTTGGTACATAGTGGACTAGAAGAAACCATGATTAGTGCTACTAAAGAAATAATGAAAATTTGGGAAAGCAATCCTCAAATTCCAGATATGCGTACCGCAGCTTACGTTTGTGCAATTAACAAAGTAGCTACTAGCTATACTGAATTAGGTATTTTTCCTTAATATCTTAATAAAAGAAGTAAATCTTGTTTTATGCTTTAATTGTCTTTTGCATTAATTCATAATAGGTTCAAAAAGATTAGTTTAAATAGTAAATTGGTTTAAAAAGTAAAATAAAAAAGTATGAGAAAGTTATCAGTTGTTTTATTAGTAATTGTAATGGCACTTTACAGTTGTTCAAGCGCCAATAAAACCACAAAAGGTGCTGCAATAGGCACAGCAGGAGGTGCAATTTTAGGTGGGGTAATTGGTAGTTTAACTGGCCATGTAGGTATGGGAGCATTAATTGGTGCAGCAGTTGGTGGCGGTGCAGGTGCTATCATAGGACATAAAATGGACAAACAAGCTGCGGAAATTCAAAAAGAATTACCAAATGCTAAAGTAGAAAGGGTAGGAGAAGGAATCGTAATTGAGTTTAGCGATAAAGTATTATTTGCTATTGGTAAAGCAGATTTATCAGCAGTTTCTAAAGCTAATATTGATAAATTGCAAGCTTTATTGGTAAAATATCCTGATACAAATATTGAAATTCAAGGACATACTGATAATACAGGTTCTAAAGAGCTTAATTTGAAACTTTCTCAAAAAAGAGCTGAAGCAGTTAAGAATTATTTAGTTAGCAAGGGTATTGATGCTTCAAGATTAACAAGCAAAGGTTTTGGTGATGTAGATCCTAAGTACAGTAATGATACTGAAGAAGGTAGGTCTCAAAACAGAAATGTGCAATTTGTAATTTCTGCTAATGAAAAAATGAAGACAGATGCTTCTAAAGAAGCTACTAAAAACTAGTTAATTTCTTCAATTATTTAGTTTCTTGTAGTAGTTTTTAAAATTTTTATTCATTACAATTTAAGTAAAACCATTTTATTGCTAAAAGGAGTCTTCTCATTTGAGTCGACTCCTTTTTTATTTATTTAATCATTTAATTCAGATATTGTAATAAGAGTTATTGTTTCATGCTAGCACCTCATTGTTTTCAATTTAATGCCATTGTTTCATGCTAGTATCCCATTGTTTTATTCTTGGGAGTCATTGTTTCATGCTAGCACCCCATTGTTTTCAATTAGATGCCATTGTTTCATGCTATTATCCCATTGTTTTATTCTTGGGAGTCATTGTTTCATGCTAGCACCTCATTGTTTTCAATTAGATGCCATTGTTTCATGCCAGCACCTCATTGTTTTTATTTGGATGTCATTGTTTCATGTTAGCATTGTATCTTGCTGCAATCTTATTGTTTCACTCTTGCATTTAGCCAAGATCTTATTATTGCAACAATTTTTAATAAATTAATGAAATTGAATAAAGATATTTTCAGGAAACTGTCATTACTTATAATTGTTATTTGGTCTAATATTACTTTGTCACAAACACACTCTATAATAAAATCCAAACCAATTGCTCAACCTTTAGGAAATACCAATGCAATTAGTGGACGGATATTAAATGCTATAGGAATTCCCATTCCAGCTACAACTTTGATAGTAAACGGAACTAAAACTAATATCAGCAACAATTACGGTAATTACTTTTGTACTTTGCCTAATGGAATAAATTATACAATAAAACCTCAAAAGCTTGATGCAGATTCTGTAAGAACAAATGGCGTTTCTGCTATCGATGTAATCCTTACTCAAAGCCATATTTTAAACAAATTACCCTTTACCTCACCATATCAGTTTATTGCGGCAGATGTAAATAACGATGGGGTTATTTCAACAATAGATATGTTGTTCATGAAGCGGTTTATTCTTGGGTTAGATACTGCTTTCAAAGGAAATAGAACCTGGGCTTTTGTAGATAGTGCCTATCAATTTCCTAATTTAAACTATCCTTTTAGCTATAAAGATTCAATTAGTTTCAATCCTTTAGCAGTAAATAATATCAACCAAAGTTTTAAAGGTATAAAGTTGGGTGATGTAAATTTTGATTGGCAACCCAATTATATTTTGAATTCAAATCCTGATACTTTAAGAGTGATAACCTACAATGTTTTGAAATATGGCGATGGTTGTCAAGGTACTACAGCTCAATTAAATGGCTATTTAAAAACCATTGTTCAATATGCAAATCCAGATATTTTGGGGCTTGTAAAAGTGGGAGCATTTACACCCTCAGCAACAACTACTTCTACAAACTTTGCATTGAATATAAACGATTTAGTACTAAATGATATGTTTCCGAGTAAATATGATTTTGCTGCACCAACTAACGCAAGCGGGGCTGATAATTTGGCTGTTTTGTTCTTCAATACCCAAAAACTAGGATGGATACAATCTCAAACAATTGTGAATAATGTGACCGATTTTAATTTGTATAAATTGTATTATAAAGATGATAATTTGATTTATACCCATGATACTACTTTTTTGTATGTGATGCTGAATCATACCCAATCTGGCAATTCAAGTACCATCAGAGATCAGCAAATAACACAAGAAATGCAAGCGCTTAGAGCAAAGTTTACTAGTTTTCCTAACCTAATAAATATGGGTGATTTTAATACTAGGAATAGTAGTGAAGTTTGTTATCAGCAAATAACCAATAACACAGATACTGCCACTAAAATGTATGACCCTCCATTCGCAATTGATAAAAAGGTACAATATCCAGCAGATTGGGACATTAATCCTCAAAATTTTAAAAACTATTTAACTACTTCTACGCGTTTATCAAGCAGTATTCCAAATAAATGTGGCACAAATGGCGGTGCAAAATCGTGGTATGACCACATTTTTCTTTCGTCAAATTTGGTAAATGGAACTGACTTTATACAATACGTCCCCAATTCATATAAAACAATTGGTAATGATGGAAATAGAGTGGGAGTGGATATAAACAGCACCTCTCCAATTGCTAATACAAGTGTTCCAGCAAATGTGGTTGACGCATTGTTTCAATTTTCCAATAAATATCCCGTAATGGTTCAGTTAAAAGTAAATATGAATACTGGAAAATAGATTGGGGTTAATAATTATCAACTAAAAGGATGTTTTATTTATCCTTTATTTCTCTAAATTCAATATAATAATATTGTAGGCCACTAATATTTATTATTTATTTTACGTAGACCAATATTCAAAAACCTAAAACCCTTTTTGCCTAATAAAATCTCTTTGCCTCTTTGCCTCAACCTACTTCCACCCAAGTATGATCTGCCAATAAGCGAATAGAAGCAACAAACTGTTTAAAAGGTCCAGAGCCACCCCAATCAGTTGGGGCAATTAATGAAAGGGAATGACTGCCATCCCTTTGTTCATATAAATGATAAGTATGACCAATTTGTGGTTTGAAACGCAAAGTAGCTTCGTACACCATTAGGCTCAGTTCTTTGCGTTTATTTATTTCTTGTGCTTGGCGAGCAAGCAATTCTATTTGTTGTTTTATTTGGTCAAGCTGCATGTTGGTCTGTTCTTCCATTGCAGAAAGTGCTTTGTGTTTTATTACCCCTTCCTTAGTGCGTCTTATAGCAACTCCCGATACACTTGATGCATAAGGCAACACACTCATTTGTTTGTGATAAACCTCTACATTGGTAAAAGGAGTTTGTTCATTAAGTCCCTTTTGGGTGATACGCATGTATCCATTTGGCAATATTTCATTGGTCACGTCCAAAATAACCTCTTCCTCTTTGTAAAAAATGGTTTGTATAGTAGTAGCATTTACAATATTGGCTTTAATGCTATCTGCTAGTTCTTGGTTATCAAAAGGATGAATTGTGCCATCTGGCTTAAAAGTATATTGCGCATAAAAAGCATCATTTGTTAGTGAAACCCAGTTGCTACTTACACTTAATTCATGACCGTTTTTAATGCTTTCTATTTTATAATTGCCACTTTTAGGAACAGTGCCAAATTCGTAAGTACATTTTTCAGGAAATAACTGCCAAGAAGCCAAAAAATTATATGCTTGAACCATTGTATGTATTGTGCTCGATTAATAAATGAATTGGGAATTAGTAATACAGCTAATTAATAGAAAGGTTTTAAATAGTGCCTTCAGAAGTAGTTTCCTTATTAATATAAATAAACCTTATTATTTATAATCTTCCATTTTCAAAGAATAAAAATCAGTTGATATAATATGAATTGGTTTAATAACTTTATTAAAAAAAATGTACCAAGACTAACCGAACTCTTCCACTATACCTCATTGCCTCATTAATCACTACCTCACTTTTTTCCCTACAATAATTAGCCTTGGAGATTTTTTTACATGATAACTACCCAAGCTATAATCGCCAAAAACTTCTTGCACCTGCACGTTGTGTAAAGCAAGCATTTCTGTAAAATCACCCAAATTAAATTTAGCCACCTTTTCAGTAAACAGGTGTTTGGGTGCAAATTTTTCAGGTTCACTCACTTGAATTTGTTTATAAAAGTGGGTTTCATCTTGCCATTTGGTTATTTGGAATTGTATGCCTTCTACAAGATGTTCATTGGTTTTTTCTAATCTATCAGATATGTACTGAACATTCAAATAGTCAATTACAACTATCCCATCTTTTTTTACACTTTGGACAATGGTTCTTATGGCATTATTGTGTTCTCTTTGGGTTTTGAAATAGCCGAAACTTGTAAAAAAGTTAAATGCAAAATCAAAGTAATTTATGTGAAACGGAAGCCGCATATCATGTTGGAAAAACTGTAAAGTTTCGTTGGCATTTTTATTTGCTTCTTCAATTGATGCTTCAGAAATATCAATACCTACTACAGAAAATCCCATATCTGCAAGCGCTTTGCTATGCCTACCTTTTCCACAAGCTACATCAAGCATTTTAGATGATTTTGGTGGATTTAAATAGGCAATTAAACGTTCTATGAAGGCCTGAGCCTCTTGTTCACTACGGTTTTTATACAATAAATGATAATAGGGAGAATTGAACCAATCTTTAAACCAAGCTTGTTGAATCATGCGCCTAAAGTAGCATTTAAAAAATATGCAACAAAAGAAAGTGCTTTTCAGTTATGTTTGCAATACATTAAATTCCAAAAAAATATAGGAAAATATGGCGTTAATAAAAAGCATTTCAGGGATCAGAGGAACAATCGGTGGGAAAGTTGGCGAGTCATTAAGTCCAATTGATATTGTAAAATTTAGTGCAGCTTTTGGCACTTGGGTATTGCAACAATCAACAAATGAAAATAAGCGCGTTGTAATTGGAAGAGATGGAAGAATTAGTGGAAAGCTGGTACAAGGATTGGTAGTTTCTACACTCAATACCTTAGGTATTGATGTGATAGATTTGGATTTAAGTACTACTCCAACAGTTGAAATGGCAGTAATTCAGCATCAAGCAGCAGGTGGAATTATTCTTACTGCAAGCCACAATCCGAAAGAGTGGAATGCACTCAAATTGTTAAATTCAAAAGGAGAGTTTATTAGTGGGAATGATGGGGCAGCTATTTTAGAAATGGCAGCAACAGATAATTATTCATTTTCAACTGTTGATAAATTAGGCAAAAATGAAAAAGACGATTTAGCACTTGATAAACATATTGAAGCAATTATTGCGCATCCTTTAGTAGATGTAAAAGCCATTAAAGCCGCAAACTTTAAAATAGTAATTGATGCAATAAATAGTTCAGGTGCTATAGCTGTTCCTGCATTATTAAAAGCATTAGGATTAAAACAATACACTGTTTTAAATGAAGAAATCAATGGACAATTTGCTCACAACCCTGAACCTTTACCTCAGCATTTAAGAGAATTGTGTACTGAAGTAAATAAGAAAAAAGCAGATTTAGGAATTGCAGTTGATCCTGATGTAGATAGACTTTGTTTTGTATGTGAAGATGGAAGTTTGTTTGGAGAAGAATATACCTTAGTAGCGGTTGCAGATTATGTTTTAAAACATAAAAAGGGAAATACCGTAAGCAACATGTCGTCTACTAGAGCCTTGAAAGACATTACAATTAAACATGGCGGCAAATACAGTACAAGTGCTGTTGGCGAAGTGAATGTGGTGACAAAAATGAAAGAAACCAATGCTGTAATTGGTGGTGAGGGCAATGGAGGAATTATTGTTCCTGATTTGCATTATGGTAGAGATGCACTTATTGGAATTGCATTGTTTCTAAGCCATCTTGCCCATGAAAAGAAAAGCATCAAACAATTAAGAAATACTTATCCGGATTATTTCATCAGTAAAAACAAAATAGAGCTTGACGGCGGATTTGATGTGAAAAAAATATTTGCACATATCCAAAAGAAATACAAAAAACACCCCATCAATACTGAAGATGGGTTGAAAATAGAATTTGATAATGATTGGGTGCATTTAAGAACTAGTAATACAGAACCCATCATAAGAATATATGCTGAAAGTAATTTTGAAACTACAGCAAATAACATTGCACTACGCTTGATGCAAGACATTAAAGAGGCAATGAAACCATAATCAAAAAAAGAATGATTTTAGACTTGTATAATTATTTATACAAACTTTTTAAGCTTAATGAAAGATAGAATTTATTTAGACAATGCAGCTACTACTCCTTTAGATGAAAGTGTATTAGCTGCAATGTTGCCTTATTTAACTACGCACTTCGGTAATCCATCTTCTATATATAGCTATGGTCGCGAATGCAGAATGGCTATTGAAAATGCACGTAAATCTGTAGCGAATCTTTTGCACGCACACCCATCTGAAATCTTTTTTACTTCTGGGGGAACTGAAAGCAGCAATATGGCTATTAATGCTGCTGTAGAAGATTTGGGATGTAAACATATTATTACGTCTCAAATTGAACATCATGCTACACTTCATACAGTTCAATACTTAGAGAAAAAAGGTGCAGTAAAACTGTCGTATGTTAATTTATTATCTAATGGACATATTGATACGGAACACTTAGCTTCATTATTAAAAGAAGTTGAAGAAAAATGTTTGGTTACATTAATGCATGCAAACAATGAGATTGGCAATTTGCTAAACATCTATTTAGTTGGCGATTTATGCAAACAATACAATGCCATCTTCCATTGCGATACAGTACAAACTGTTGGTCATTATCCATTTGATTTACGCCAAACAAATGTTCACTTTATTACAGGTGCCGGTCATAAATTCCATGGACCAAAAGGAGTTGGGCTTTTATACATAAACCAAAATATTAAAATAAATCCATTTGTACATGGAGGTGCACAAGAGCGAAACATGCGTGCAGGTACTGAAAATGTTTATGGTATTGTAGGTTTTGCAAAGGCATTAGAACTATCTTCTGCAAATTATGAAAAAGATAGTAGCACAATAAAATCACTCAAATTGTATATGATAGATCAATTGCAAAAGCATATTGATAAGGTTTCATTCAATGGAGATTGTTTTGGTGATAGTTTGTATGCTGTTTTAAGTGTGAATTTTCCAAAAACAGATAAAAGTGAAATGATATTATTCAATCTAGATATTAATAATATTTGTGCAAGCGGTGGTAGTGCCTGTTCTAGTGGTGCAGACCAAGGTAGTCATGTATTGAAAGCTATTTCAAACAATCAAGATCATGTAACAGTAAGATTCTCGTTTAGCAAATACAATACATCTCAAGAGATTGATATTGTAATAGCTAAATTGAAGGATATGATTTAGTTGATAACTATAAATAAAATCCAAAACCAATAAGCATCTTTCAAAACCTCTAATAACGCTTTAAAATTTTAAGCATGGTAAATAGTATTGCAGTTTTTTGTGGAAGTAAAGTAGGGAACAATCCAATGTTTGTTGCTCATGCCAAACAGATAGGAGAGTGGATGGCTGAAAACAAAATAAAGCTAATTTATGGCGGTGGTAGTGTTGGTTTAATGGGGGCAATTGCCGATAGCATAATGCAAAACGGTGGAAATGTTATTGGTGTAATTCCTGAAGTATTGGCTAATTGGGAACAAGGCCATCAAAGTATTTCAAAACTACATGTAGTAAAAGACATGCACACAAGAAAACAAATGATGTATCAATTGTGTGATGCTGCAATAATACTACCAGGCGGAAATGGCACAATGGATGAATTGTTTGAAATGCTTACTTGGAATACTTTAAAAATTCATTCTAAAAAGATTGTAATTCTAAATACAGAAGGATATTACAATTTCTTACTATTACATATAGATTATATGCAGCAACAAGGTTTTTTGCATGAAGGATGGCAAGAAAGAATCATTGTAAAAGAAAACCCTGAAGAAGTGTTTAGCTTTTTCGAAACGGAAAGAAATTATACGAAATCCTAATTACTGGTACTATGACTGATGTTCCAGTTTGCGTGTAAGTTTTATAAGGAGAATAAGGATCCTTACCAACATCTATCAAAACTACAATATTGAAATAAGAATTTTGGTTTTCTAACCCATATTTATAACCTGCACCAATTAAAAGGCTTTGAGTATTTACTTTGGTGATAGTAGTATAAATTGAGGTTATATCTTTTTGTCTTCTAAAGTTTAGTTCTGGCATTACTTGAACAAAAAACTTATCAAATACCTTTAATCTTCCAAAAGCGCCTATACCATAACTACTATATCTTGTTTTACTTGTTTGATATTCAGGATAACTATAGGATTGATAGTTGTAATTTCCTTCAATTCCCAAAGCAATTATATCAGAAATGTTGTAACCAATTTCGGGTAACAAACCAAAATTAAAGATTCTAGTTTGGGTATAAACATTATTTACAAAAGCATATCCTGAACTATATCCTAAGCTAAAACTTCCTCCAACAAATATGTTTTCTTTATTAAATCCATCATATTCAGTTGAACGCGGCTCTTCTACTCGTTTCTCAATAACTCTTCTTCTGAAACGTGGTGCTTCGTCTTGATTGTCTTGTGCCAAAACGTGTTGAGTAGCTGAAATAACTACTAACAAAAAAACTAGTTTTCTAATCATTTTATAAGTTTTAAAGAATGTTATTTTCAATTAATTCAAATCAAATATTTTCCCAGCATTTAAAATATTATTCGGGTCAAATACCTTTTTTATACCTCGCATTAGGTTTAAGTTGGCTTCTTTAAAAACAATATCCATATAGCTTTTTTGTATTAAACCAATACCATGTTCGCCACTTATTGTTCCGCCTAGACTAAATACCAATTCAAATAATGCCCTCAAAGCTTTATTCATTTCTTCATTTCCAAAACTATTCGGAATGCCTTCTTTATGAATACGTACATGCAAATTACCATCACCTGCATGTCCATAACAAACTGCTTTAAAATCATATTGAATTCCCAATGCTTTTACACCTTTTATCAGTGCAGGCAAGTTTGCTCTTGGTACTACGGTATCTTCCTCAATAGTATAACCTACACTTTTTACTGCTTCTGCTGCTCTGCGTCTTAGTTTCCACAATTCTGCTTTTTGTTGCGCATCATCAGCAAAGAATACTTCTCCACCTTCATATTCTACCATCAATTCAGCTATTTGCTCCATTTCGCTCATCAACACATCCATATTGTTGCCATCAACTTCTATAATTAAATGTGCAGCAATATCTGGAGAAACAGGAACGGCATGACTATCCACCATTTTGCTAACAATCATTAGCGCATCCACTTCAATTAGTTCCAATGCACTTGGCGTAAATCCTGCTCTAAAAATTGCACTTACTGCCTCGCTTGCCTTCTCTAAATTCTGAAAAGGAACGAGCATGAGTAAATCATATTTAGGAAAAGGAATTAGTTTTAATACAATTTTTGTTACGATGCCCAATGTTCCTTCGCTTCCTACCATCAATTGTGTAAGGTTGTATCCGGTTACATTTTTTAGCACATTTGACCCAGTCCAAATAATATCGCCTGTAGGAAGTACAACTTCTAAATTCAAAACATAGTCTTTAACTACACCATATTTCACCGCTTTAGGACCACCGCTGTTTTCTGCAATATTCCCTCCAATAAAACAACTTCCTTTGCTTGATGGATCAGGGGGATAGAACAATCCTATTTCCTTTACAGCGTTTTGAAGCACTTCGGTTATTACACCAGGCTCAGTTGTAATTTGTAAGTTTCTTTCATCTATTTCAATGATCGTATTTAGTCTTTCTGTGCTGAGTAATACTCCTCCTAAATGTGGTAATGCACCACCACTAAGTCCTGTTCCACCACCTCTGGGTGTTACAGGAATTAGATGTTCATTACACAATTTCATTACTGCTGAAATTTCTTCTACCGTTCTTGGTTTTATCACTACTTCGGGCAGATACAATAGCTTTTCAGTCTCATCATGCCCATACTCTTGTAAATTTTCTTTATCTGCTAGCACATATTGTTCGCCAAGAATCCCTTCGAGTATTTCTAATATTTCTTTAGTAACCAATCCCTTTCTTTCCACTTTCAATTTTAAGTCTTATAAATGGCAACAAATGTAATTACTAAACTTAAGGAAAATAAAAACAAATGATTTCTAGTTGAGTTGGTCTTCTGAAATGTGGCCCTCTTTAACTTGTTTAATCATTATTTACCTATTACTTAATTCTCTCTGGTATAATCAAGATGCCAAGTTAAAAGAATATTTGTCAGGAGACTTTCTTTAAAAAATTTCTTATCCCTCTCTAAATCTTTTTACTCTTTGTTTTGTGTTTTTTTATAACAGTAGTAATGATAAACATCTGTTCTTTATTTACAATTTGCTGGATAATAGAATAATCTTCACTTTCAAACATACCAACATCTATTACCGACTTGCTCTGCGACATCCTTTTAAATTCTGTTTTGTCCAATTCTTTTAAAAAAAGATAGTTTGTCCCCATATCGTAGATAGTTGCATACATCAATTTATTTCCCACGATTTTAATAGAACTTGTTGCCCTACTATTTGTCCAAATTTGACTTAATGAATCGTAACCCCAACCGTAGGAAATCTTTTTCAATTCAGGAAGAATATTTTTCTCATCCATTGCCAATAAATTGAACAAATCCAAGGGCTTTATTGAACGTTCTTCTGTATGCATTAACTCCTTAACAGCCGATTTGTCAATCAATAAATCTATGTTTTTAGGGTTTTCTCTTGAGTAAATCAATTCCAATTCTTGCCCCTTATAAAAATCTTTGAATTGATAGCTCGAAACATCTTTTTTCACTACCATCCTTTTGCCGCTTTTGGTAGTAAACTCCACAACAACAAATGTTTCATCAAATAATCCTCCACGCCTAGATTTTGTTTCCCTAGAAAGCCCATCTATTACCGTACCCATCACTTCTTCCTGCGTATTTTTCAGAGTATGATACGCTCCACTTTCTATAATGAGGTAAATGATAAAGGTTAATATAACCACAGGTATTAACGATAATACAAACAAAGATGTGTAATCAAAATTCTTTGTTCGTCGGTGTATTAACGATGATGGCAACCATCTCTTTCGGAATATGAGAACAAAAGCAGCAGAGAAAACAATACAAAATGAACCAATTATTGAAATGAAAGTGACAAACTCTACAATATTGCATGTAGGAATTACAATAAAGAACATGATAATGGAAGCCACTAAACAAGAAATACTGATATAATATTTGCGTTTGTAAATGGGAGGAAACGTTTTCAGCCGCTCTTGATAAGCCACAGTTTCTGCTTCTTTAATGTATACAGCAAATTCCTCAGCATTCAATTCTCCTCTATAATCAATAAAAATATCTGCATCAGATATTCCCATATTTATCAATTCCGCATACAATTCAATTGTTTCCTGTTTATTCATACTTGCTAATTTTTGTTTTCCTTAAAATCTGTAGCAAATAAACATGTATTGAAATTGGATATAGGGATTTTGTTTGGGGTAAGAAGTTCAAACTTATATGGGTTCAAAAACCTTGTAGGTTTGGGGACTCCAATTAGTGCTATGAAAGAGATAATATATATTTGAAAAACGGTTTAGATAAATCTTAAAACTAAAATAAAGTGTATGAAATATTGTTTGCTTTTTTTAGCTATTTTATTTGCTTCTTGTGGCGTAAATAAAGTGATACATTGGAACAAAGCTTCTTTTGATAATAAAGAAAATCTAGATGCAATTGGTTATCTTGAGAGAGAAAAACACAGACCAGAACCAGAAGATTCAGATTTAGTAATGCCTTTTGATACATCTTATCATCAATCAAAAATCAAAACTTGTCGTGTTCAATATTTTATGGTTAAACAAATAGAAAATGAACATTGGGTAGGAAATCTATCTAAAAATAATTGTAGGGTGTACCTTCCGAAATCAGATAGTTTAGTAATAAGAATTGGATACGATTTTATAAATGAAGGGTCGGTCATGGATTTTAAGATCCATTATATAAGTGGCAATTTTTATATATTGCCTTATACCTATTCACATATAGTAACTAGTGCACCGAAACCAAAATATAAAATAAGGCAACAGCAATTGGTATTAGATAAAGAAAAATACAATGTGGGTGATAGTATTTATAGCAAAATATATTTTCATATTAGCGAGACATTAGATTATGGTAAGTATAATAAAGTTAGATTCGTTCATACCGAACATTACGCCTCTGGATATTTTAGGGCTATTGTAAAAAAAGATTTTTATTGGTAAATCTTTTTCTTACGCTTTTTGCTCAAGCAGGTCTCTTACCCGTTTGTAGTTGTAACTTAATTGTCTAATAAGAAAATTGATGCATTGCTAGTCGAAGTAACGGTTAGGCACAGGCAAAGGACCAAGCGCTATAAAGGGTTAGTTCCCCCCCTAATATCCCAACATCCTAACCCCTCCAAAAATAAAAAGCCCCGATAACAATTTTTAATTATCGGAGCTTAATTAATCAATATCAAGTAGCCTATTTAAAACCAAACTTACGATGTTGGTGGAGTTGGTGGAGTTGGTGGAGTTGAAGGCGGCGCATCAGTCAATACATAATCATTATACCTTGCTTCATCTTTAAACTGGAATAAACTTTTACCAATATTGGCATTGATTACCATTTTATCCCACAAATTATTACCAATGATTATTCTATCTTGCTTTTTTATTTCTCTATTTTCTTCAGCAGCTTCTATTGCATCTAAATTATTATCCAATATAGCACCTACTGAACTTATTTCTGAAAGCTGAGCTGCTGTTAAACCCTCAGTAGCCAATTCTGCTAATAAAGAGGTACCTACTCTTACTACTCTTTTTGCTGTACTAAACAATTTTTCATCGGGAATACGGCTCAGTTCTCCAAAACTAAAAGTCTTATACTTTCCACTTTTTCCGTACTTGGTTTCAGCCATACCACGCACATTATTTAGTTTAACTAATAAATCTTTTTTAGTAGCATCTTTTACTTCTGTTGCTACAATTAATGCACCTTGCAATTCTTTATCAGTTGGGAAGTTTTTTAATTGGGTAGATAGTGTAGTAACTTCTGCTATTCTAGTAGCATCTACCTTTCTTGTAGCAAAATCAGCAGCATCTCTATTCATAGAATCTACTAGCCCATCTTTTTTTTAACAAGTTCATCATCAGTACAGTTGTATTTTCTCACAATTTCTTTTGTTGCCATTTCTTATTTTTTTATGGTTAGATATTGAGCAAAAAAAAGAAATGTTTTTGATATTTTAATTCCCAAAAATAAATTGTGAATAAGCTGTGGAAAACTACTAAAACCAACAATAATTTCATTAAAAAAAGGTTAGAATATTCTTTAAATAATATTTGGAAAATAAGAATGCCCATATATATCATCTATATACCTTTTAGAACCTGATATAAAGTATTTTGAAGTTGATAGACGAGCCTTTGAAGTTCATAGATGAGCCTTTGAAGTTCATAGATGAGCTTTTGAAGTTCATAGATGAGCCTTTGAAGTTCATAGATGAGCTTTTGAAGTTCATAGATGAGCTTTTGAAGTTCATAGATGAGCTTTTGAAGTTCATAGATGGACATTTGTACATGTTTTTTTGCCTTCGATGGGGTTCAATAAGACAAAATGGCACTTCAAACGCATTTTCATTAGGTTCATAGGTATAACCATTGCATTCTGTAGAGACGTAGCATGCTACGTCTCTACAACAACATGCTACGTCTCTACAGCAATATGCTAAGTCTCTACAATTACCAACCACCACAAAAAAAACAGCTAGTTCGAGTTTGGAGTTTGTGCTGTTCACTTAAACGGAAACCTAGAAGTTTCGTAAATCTGAATATATTTGGTGGAATGAATGTGTAAACCTTCAATTTATAAATAAAAAAATGAACTAAAGTGATAAGACTCTTTAAAATACTAACCGTAATTTTTTCTTTGGTAGTAATAATTCCTAATGAAAAACTAGCTTTCCCTTCTGGAATAATAGTTTTATTAAACTTTTTAAATGGCGAATTTTTAGGTATTATATTGGGATTAACTTTTTTGCTCGTTACCTTATATCTACTTGATTCAGCTTTTTCAAAGTATAACAATAAGTTGGATGATTTAATTGTAATCGGAATTATTGCATACTACTATTTATTAATGCTTTTGTGTATAATTAATATGTATAAGCACGGAGATTTTATAACTTGGGCATCTACATGTCTGTTTATTTCTGTTTCATTGCCGACCCTTGTAATATCAATACTAAAGTTGAAAAAGCGTTAAAAAGGTAGTTAGTGTAAAAGAATGATATTTTTAAATAATTTACCAATATTTTTCTTCATTTCCCCAGTTAGCTCGAACTTAAAGCTCGAACAATTGGTTTGATTCTTAACTGCTAGCGATGCTAAATGCTTTTGCTAGCTGGGAATGTTTAGCAGTAATATTTACAGAAAGCATATTTCCGTAAAGACACAACAATCATCGTCTCTACCAGTACCAACTTCCCCCTACAAAAAACCCGTCAGATTCCAACAATCTGACGGGTTCAATTATAAAATCGTATCAAAATATCCTCCTCATTCCAATCCTACCACCTCGAAAAGGCTACTTTCTTAAAGCAATCTGCATCGTTGGTTTTTGCATACAGAATATATACCCCCGATAAAATGCTTGGTACGGTAATGATGCGCGTAAAATCTGTGGTGGGGGTGCCTTCTGTTGTATAATCTTGGTGATATACTTCCTTACCTGATAAATTAAACACTCTGATGGTGAGGTTATTAAACGGCTTGCTCGTGCGTACATTCACTTGTGCACTCCAGCTTTTTAAATTGGTAAACTGAACTGAAATTGCGCTGCTATCGGCATTAAATTCGGATGGAACTATATTAGAATAAGTGCTTTTTCCATTGCCATCTACCAATTTCAAACGATAAAATTGAATGGTCTGTTTCCTACTGCTATCGGTAAAGCTGTACGATTGCTTTTTGTTGGAATTGCCTTGTGCGGGAAGCTGCGCTAGGGTTTCATATTTATTCATGGTTAGGCTGCGCTCTACTTCAATTGTTTTGCCGTTGGTTTCTTTGGTGGTTGCCCAGGACAATAGGCTCATTCCTTTTGCATTGTTTTTCACTGAAAAGCCCGTCAATTCAAAAGGGAGGGTAGTGCTTTGATCCAATAAATTCCAAAAAGGATTGGTTTCAAAACCATTCATTCTATCTGAAATAGTAGAAGGATTGCTGCTTGCCGTATTCAGGGCGATATAATTGTTGGTGGAGTTGCCATTGTTGTACAATCCCGCTATGCCTACTTCCAAATTATTCGTGCATATATTGTTGAAAAATACATTGTCTTTGGTGGATTTGGAAGCCTCTTTTGCATTTATCTGTAGGCCACGATTGTTCCATCGGCAATAATTGTTTGCCACCAAGTTCTGTGCAGTATGGTTTTCCTTCACTTCCATATTGAAAAAAGCCACACCGGTTTGGTTGCTGTCGAGGGTATTGCCCAGCACAATATGTCCGCTTGCGCCCTCTTCTATAAACACGCCATGCCGGCGATTATTGCAGCTATAGTTGTTCATTACCACCGAGTTGTTGGTATAGGCATCTAAATCTATCCCATCGGTATTGCATCTTGTAGCAATATTGTTGAAGGCATACATTCTATCTGCCGCCAATTGCCAATAACCCCTGCCGTGGCAATTATCTACCGTGCAACCCCGAATGAAAGTGGACACCCTGCTGTTGCGTTTGGTAATGCCCTCGCGCACTGCATTGGTTAGTTTTACACTATCCACTATCACGCTAGCACCCCCTGTGATGTACATTAAACAAATCATACCATTGGTGCTGTCGCCATCAATATGCCCACCGGAAATGGAGGCGGTAATATTTCCCGAAAAACTAATCAATTTGCCCACATTGCCCTTGCCATAAATTCTACCATTCAGTAGCAAGCACTCATCTTCCTGCACCAGCAAAGAATCATTACCCACGGTAATAAAATCGCCTTCCAAATGTGCCACAATCACGTCAATAGCATGTGCTTGATGCGCTTTGTTTAGTTGCGCCCTTATCTCTGAAAAAGCCCCTCCTTTGATGGTAATATCGGAGCGACCTTTCCCTAGTTTTATCAAATCGTTGTGCATATTGCCCACAAGCGGCGGATTGAAATAATCGCAACCTTCTAAATTGCCCTCAGTGGTAGAAATGCCTTTGTTGGCATACAATAAATTATGGCTGCCTTTGCCAGTTACTTCTATTCTATTGTCGCAGGTATTGTTATAAATCTTTGCCTTTGTGCTTTTGATGGAAAAACCAATTTTATTGTCCTTCACCGTATTGTTGGCCACCAACGTTTCTAAACTGTATTCTGAAAGCGAAATGGCGGTGCCGCAATTGAGGATGTTGTTGTAAGTAATGGCTTCATATTGCGAAGAAGCATCAATGCCAAGCGAACATTTTGTGATGGAATTATTGGAAATAGCCACTCTATCGGCACTTAAGTGAATGCCCACATTGGCAGTAGTAATGTTGTTGTCAGTAAAAATAAAATGGAATGCATCCACAATAGAAATGGCAGTATCGCCACAGTTGGTAAAGCTGCTTTTGGTGATAGAACCTGCATCGGCAAATACTTTTTGACCCCTTCCTAAATAGTTAATGCCCCCTTTTTTGCAATTGATACACTGCAAGTTGTTGATATGAATTTTACCCGAATTTTGAATGCTAATGGCTTCGATAGATTTATTTCCACCATCTAATAAGGCAGTGCCATTCATACATCCAATAGAAATAAATTCTGATTTTTCTATGGCGATTAATGCCTTGGCAGTAGTAGCATTGGTTGCTTTTAGCGATGTATTATTCAGCAATAAAATTGTTTTGCTAGATACAGTAAACGGATTATTGGTAATGGTAAAATTCCCCGAAAGGGTAATGCGCAGTATATCGGTAGGATGTTTTGCACGGGCTTCGTTTATTGCGGTTTGAACCTTATCTATCGAAGTATTACTGAATGATAATTCCTGAATGGTTTCATTTGGGTTTTCGATAAACGACATGGAGGGCGTTTTAAACACCTGCGCCTGTGCATTGCCCATAAAAGCCACTAAAAACAAACTAACTACTAAACAACGTTGAATGAACATGAAACTGATTTAATTGATAAACACTTGTTGGGTGATGCTTTGCGCACCACTTTGTACTTTAATGATATACGCTCCGCTTAATAAATGGGCAAATTGAATGGTCTCGGTATAATTGCCAAGATCCAAAACTTGTTTAGAAGCAATCAACTTGCCCGATACATCATATACATAAAAAGATGGCGTTTTTATACCTTCTTTAAAATGGGTATTGATAATTAAAAGCCCTTTTTGAGGGTTGATTATTTGAAATGATAAAGTACAATTGCTTTTGGTGCTAACAAGATTTGAGTAGGTAATAGCCCCATCGTTTTCCACCATCTTTATTCTGTAGAAAGAAATATTGTTTGATGAATTAGACAAAAGGTATTGATAAGGCTGCGCATGATTAGTCAGCAATTTGGGAAAAACAGTTGCCTTGGTGGTAAATAGATTTCCATCAACTGAATAGTCAATTTCAAAGTGATGCAGTGTATTAATTACAGGTGATGACCAATTTAATTGCACCTGATTTTCTTGTTCTTGAAGGGATAAATGAATGGATTTTATGGGTAATAAAGCCGCATTGGGCAGCATGTTCCAGAAATAATTTGCGCTATAATTGATGTTGGGGAAGAAAGCCCCATTGGTATTGTTTTTAAAATGAGGGAAGGCGGTATAATTGCCATAAGCATTCGCACCACTGTAATAACCCCCCATTCCCACATCGGTATTGTTGGTGCAGGCATTGTTGAATAAGGTATTGTCAATAGTGGCTTTAGAAGGAGAGGAGGCATTGATATTCATTCCCCGTTGGTTGGCATTGCACACATTGTAGGCCACCAAGTTTTTAGCCGTATTTGCATTGTTTACAGCAAGATTGTAAAAAGAAATGCCGCTTAAATTATTAGAAAGGGTGTTGCCCATTACCAAATGGTTTTGTGCACCTTCTTCAATGAATACGCCATGCCGCCTATTGCCAGTACCCGTGTTGTTTATTAAAACACCATAAGTGGTGAAGGCATCAAAATCATAGCCATCGTAGTAGGCATTGTTACTAGTGTTTTCAAATGCAAAAAGTCTTGAACTACCCAAAAACCAAACATTCCTGCTGAGTGAATTTTTTATGGTACAACCTCTTAAATAAGTAGCACCGAAACTGCTTCTTTTGGTAATGCCTTCATCGGCAGAATTGAGTATTTGAATGCTATCCAACACCAAAGAACCATTACCTGTGATATAGACCAAGGCATTTTTTCCGCCTAAATAATTGCCATTAATAGTGCCGCCAGAAAAGGAAGAAAGGATATTGCCCTTGCAATAAAGCACCGTGCTGCAAGTATCATTGCAAGTAATGCTACCATTCAATAAATAACATTCATTGTCAAGAATTAAAAGTGAGTCGGTGGCACTAGTTGTTTTGAAATTACCATTCAAATGAATCACAACTACCGCAGTTGGTTTGGCTGTGTGGGCACTATCTACTAAGTTTCTAATGGACATTAAAGTGGTGTCGGTAATAGTGATGTCGTAGCGAGGTTTCCCTTGTTTTATCCTGTTATTGTGCTGATTGCCTATTAGCGGAGGATTGAAATAAGTGCAACCACTGTTGTTGCCAGCAATGTATCCAATACCATTATTGCAAAGAAGTTGGTTGCCCGTTCCTGCCCAAGTGATGGGAATGGTATTTTGACAAGTGTTGTTGTAAATACGTGCTTTTGTTCCATTGGCGTTAATACCTACCGTATTCTTTAAAAGGGAATTATTGGCAACCAAGGTTTCTAAAGAAATGCTTGATAAAACAATGGCAGTATCGCAACTATCTACTTTGTTGTAAACGATAGATTCGTATTGTGCATAGGAGGTAATGCCCGTATTGCAAGTTTTGATGGAATTGTTTGCTACTGCAGATGAATTGCCATCCACATTAATTCCTGTTAAACAGTTTTGAATGGTATTGTCGGTACAAACAAAATGGGTAGCGTTGGTAAATTGAATGCCAAAAGCATCGCAATTGGTAATCGTACACCTTGTTACTGAACCCGCATCTGCAAATACATTATCACCTTTTCCTTGGTAAAGCACTGCCCCATTTTTACAATCTTGAAAGCTGATACCATCAACATGCACTTTGCCTGAATTGCTCACATTGATGCCGATTATAGATTGGTTGCCACCATTAATCACTGCTGTTCCAGTGCCACTGATGGTTATGTATTGGCTATTGGTTACTTCAATGAGGGAAGAAATATTCGCACCTGATTGGGCTTGGAGCGTTGCATTGTTTAGGAACAAAAGCATTTGACTGCCCAGCTTTAAAGCACTATTTGTGAAGGTATATTGTCCACTCAAGGTAATTCTGATGAGGTTATTGGGGTATAGTTGCCTTGTTTTCGTAATCGCTTTTTGAACCGAATCAATCGTTTGGTTATAAAACACTAAATCAGTAATGGTTTCAGTGGGAGATTGTATGAAACTAGCACTCGGCTGTGTGAACCAGCTTTGCGCAGAAGAGGAGGAATAGATGAATACTTGCAGCAGCATACTCACCCATAAAAAGCTCGTTTTTTTCTTCATCATTATGGCAAGTATTTTATAGTGGAATAATGAATAGATAATGGTTCATTTACTGTTTTTGTGTTGAAAGTATTGGCTACTATTCTTTTTGTATAAGCTTTGATCATAGATGCAGCAAAGAAAGTACACGCATTGGCAGCTTTAAATACCAAACAAAAACGGTTGGCATAGCTGGCTTTATCTGCCACATTCACATAAATATTGATGATGTTCAGTTCTTTATTCAATACGGTTTCTTTTTTATCGTAGGTATCCAAAAGGCTTACTTCCATCTTTTCAGCGGGATACAATGAGGCATCAATCGTTAATCGATATCTATTAGCCACCAATTTATTCAGGTTTAAAGGAATAGTGTCGTTATTCTTTGCAGGCTTGCGGCCTTCAATACTCAGCAATTGATTTTTGTTTGCAACGGCGATATTCTCTTCGGGGTTGGTCATTTTGGGTGCATCTTCTTTTCCAATGTTATTACTGAATGTTGAGTCAAATACTACCGTCACCATATCTACTTTCTTCCATTCTACGCCGTCGAGTTTCTGTAAACTAATAGACAATCGCTCTCTTGGGGTTATGCTACCAAACACCGCTGTTTTGGTTGCAGTAATTGCTTTGTCAGCCTCAGTAATGGTTAAGCTAGGTTGGGTACTGTTATTGTTTTGAATAAAAAAAGCCTGACCTGCCTGTATATAACGGGTGCCAGCTACTCCATTGCTAGCTACATCTGCAATTGCATTGTACGATACATATGCCCCAGTAGAACCTATTGTAGGATCTAGGTAATAATAATTTGCTGTTAGGTTGATGGCTCTATTGTTATCCCAAATATGTTTCCAATCTAATGGTGCTACATAAGGATTGGCAATGGAACTAAAACCAGACGCAGTAATTCCATTTAAACCATAAACTACATTGTTATAGGTAGTCCCCGCAACACTATTGGTGATTCCTGAAGTATTGTAAACAACATTTCCTGTTATCAATTGGCCTGTTGACCGAATGGCTGTAGCATTTACCATCAACATAGAACCCGATGTGCCGATGGTAGCAATGGGGGTAGTTAATAAATTAAAGGTTCTGTCGCCTCTTATCAATATTCGATAACCTAAAAAAGGATTTAGGTTGGTTGCTTTTGTATTGGTTATAGCACTCCAATTTCCTGTAGCATAAGTATAAATGGATGGTACACTATTAATGGATTGGTCTAAACCTGTGGTAGCATCTATGGCATGGGCATTTGTTTTGGTAGTTATTCCAGTAATAAATATGCCGTATCCAGGCTTTGTGTAACTACCTGCTTCTTGCCAATTGCTGAAAATATTTCCTGCATTATACACACTTGGTGCTAAATCTCTCCATGCTCTGTAGCCTTTTGGTATAAAGCGTTCCACCGTTACTGTACCATTTATTGAACCATTGTTGCCATTAACACCTATTGCAGCCACTGTTCCGCTTTTCGTTAGGCTTATAGATTTTAAAACAACATTTCCATTGGTAATTAGAGTACCCATTGCTAAGGTCAACACCCCACTAACATTTAAAATGGTGTTGCTAGTAGCTACAGAAACATTGCTACTGTTATTGATAGACAAGTTTGTTACAATACCTATTCCACTGATGGTTTGCAAAACAGTACCAGATAAATAAAGCGTGCCTGTTCCTTCAATCGTGCCATTGTTCGCCAAACTGGCCCCATAAACAGAAATTGATGCACTACTATTATACACAAAGCCAGTTTCTATGGTTAGGTTTTTATAGGCCAATGCAGAAGCGGTGGTTAGGTTTCCTTTTATTAATCCATCTATTCCGCTATTTGGTAATCCATTGCTCCAAGATGTTCCATTCCAAATAGTTTCTCCAAATGGGGTTATGGTATTGGAGGCAATACTTGCTGCACCAGTGCCAACACTATTCGTAGCAGTAACGGTGAAAGTATAAGCTGTTCCATTGTTCAATCCATTGAGTATAATTGGGCTAGCAGTTCCAGAAGCGGTAGCACCGCCTGGATTTGCAGTAACAGTAAAGCTTGTTGTGGGCGCACTACTTGTGCTTATGGCAGAAAAAGCAATGGTAGCTTGTGCATTACCCGCAGTTGCAACTACTGCAGTTGGAGCTTCGGGTAATAAGGCAGTGTTGGCAATCATGTTCCAGAAAAAGTTGAGCGTATAATTAATGGAAGAAAAGAATGCCCCATTGGTATTGTTTTGAAAATAAGTGAATGCAGTATAGTTGCCATAAGCATTGGTGCCGCTATAATAACCACCCATTCCCACATCGGTATTGTTGGTGCAGGAATTGTTGAATAAGGTATTGTCAATGGTGGCTTTAGAAGGAGAGGAGGCATTGATATTCATTCCCCGTTGGTTGGCATTGCAAATATTATAAGCCACTAAGTTTTTAGCCGTGTTGGTATTGTTTACCGCAAGATTGTAAAAGGATACACCGTTGTTATTTGCGTTAAATGTGTTGCCCAAAATTAAATGTTGTTGCGCTCCTTCTTCTATAAAAACCCCATGCCGTCTGTTGCTCGTTGCTTTGTTTTTTACCAAGACACCAATGGAAGAGAAAGCATCAAAATCAAAACCATCATAGTAGGCATTATTGCTGGTGTTTTCAAAAGCAAATAGTCTTGAACTGCCTAAAAACCAAACATTTCTACTCAACGAATTGCTAATAGTACAACCTCGTAAAAAGGTTGCGCCAAAACTGCTTCTTTTGGTGATTCCTTCATTGGCAGAGTTGATTACTTGAATGCTATCCAATACCAACGATCCATTGCCTGTAACATATATCAGTGCACTTTTACCCCCTACCGCATTGCCATTTATGGTGCCGCCCGAAAAAGAGGAAAGCACATTGCCTTTGCAATATATAGCTGCATTACAAGCATTATTGCATAGGATGCTACCGTTTAATAAGTAGCATTCATTATCTAAAATCAATAAAGAGTCTGTTGTACTGTTGGTTTTGAAAGTACCATTCAAATGAATTACTACTACAGCAGTTGGTTTGGCTGTATGGGCATTGTCCACGATTGATCTAATAGCTAGTAGTGAGGTGTCAGTAATGGTTATGTCATAGCGAGATTTCCCTTGTTTTATGTTGTTTGAATGTTGGTTGCCGATTAGCGGCGGGTCAAAATAGGTGCAACCACTATTGTTACCTGAGGCATAAGCAATCCCATTATTGCAAAAAAGTTGGTTACCCGTTCCTGCCCCAGTAATGGGAATAGTATTTTGACAAGTGTTGTTGTAAATCCGAGCCTTTGATCCATTGGCATGTATGCCTATACTATTGTTAGTAAAAGTATTATTGGCTACCAATGTTTCTAATGAAGTGCTAGACAAAACCATTGCAGAATCGCATTGCTGCACTATGTTGTAAACAATTGCTTCGTATTGTGCATAGGAACGAATACCCGTTTTACAACTTTTAATGGTATTGTTTGCCACTCCTGCTGCATTGCCATCTACATTAATTGCTGTTAAACAGTTTTGAATAGTATTGTCGGTACAAACAAAATGGGTAGCGTTGGTAAATTGAATGCCAAATGAATCGCAATTGGAAATGGTACACCTTGTTACTGAACCAGCATCAGCATATACATTATCACCTTTTCCTTGGTAAAGCACTGCCCCATTTTTACAATCTTGAAAACTGATACCATCAACATGCACTTTACCTGAATTGCTCACATTGATGCCAATTATAGATTGGTTGCCACCATTTATAACTGCTGTACCTGTGCCACTGATTGTTATGTATTGGCTATTGGTTACTTCAATAATAGAAGAAATATTAGCACCAGCTTGAGATTTAAGCGTAGCATTGTTTAGAAACAACATCATTTGACTACCAAGCTTCAGAGGACTATTTGTGAAGTTATATTGTCCGCTCAAGGTTATTCTAATCAGGTTACTAGGATATTGTTGTCTTGTTTTACTAATAGCTTTTTGAACAGAATCGATTGTTTGGTTATAAAATACCAAATCAGAAATTGTTTCAGTCGGCGATTGTATAAAACTAGCTGTAGGCTGTGTAAACCAGCTTTGCGAAAATGAGGGGGAATAGACAAAGGCTTGAAGAATAATACCAATTGTAATTACATAAGGCTTTATATACATTTGGCTTATTTTAAACTGCAATTCTCTGCATTTGAAAGAAAGTAAACTATTCTACCAACCTGTGTTTTGTGAGAGTTTATTATTTAAATCAATTTCTTGTTGAGGAATAGGGAATAATAAGTATTTGCTATTATAAGGAACCACACTATAATCATCTGTTTTACCACCGCTCCAAGTTTTAGTTGTTCTATCGTAAATGGGAGAACCTTTTGGAAGCGTTGGTAGATAGTTACTATACTGATACTCATACATGGTTTTACTTCCTGTTGGGTCTTTCATTCTTACCAAATCAAACCAGCGTTTGCCTTCACCAATAAACTCTAAACCTCTTTCTATAAAAATCTTGGTTCTAAATTCATTTTGCGTGTAAACTCCATTCTTTAAGTCATAAGGTTTTTTTCTTGGCAGGATAATGTTGCCATTTCTAGCTCTAGCTCTTAACTTATTAAAGTCAGTAATGGACGCCGCAGTAGGGCCATTGTTTATTTCATTTTGAGCCTCTGCGCGAATGAGGTAGATCTCTGAAAGGCGAAACAAATACATATCATTCTCATGATTGGAGCCATCTATGCCTTTTCCATCTATATACTTTTGGATAAATGGAAATGGACTTGGCAAAGAATCCTGAGAAGTGGTGGTTTTGTTGGGATAGGAATTAAAGAATGTACCCGATGAAGGTGACTTTCTCCAGCTTGTTAAGAAGGTAGTATCTACTCTATAATCTCTAAACTGATAATCTGTTTTTGCACCAGTTTGGTTGCTTACATAATCCGTATCTCCACTTCTGTAATAATCATAAAACCAAGGCATTACTCTATAAGTTCCGCTACCTGCAGCAATAAGACCAGCTCCATTCGCAGTAGCATTTCCAGTTACTCCACCCATTGTAGTAGGTAAAAAGCGAGATGGCAAGTCTGATCCCTGTGAATTAGAACTAGCTACCACTCTATCTCTAGTAAATCGTATTCCAAAAATAACTTCATTTCCGTACATATCCGATTCGTTTTTTACATTCCACAAATCAGCATAATTCGATACAAGGTTGAGACTATATCCTCCCTTTAGAATCACCGAATCGGCACATCTACTTGCGTTTTTATAAGCGTCAATTGCAAGACCACCATTTCTATCCAAGTAATTACCATAGGTTAGATAGGCAAGAGATTGCAGCGCAAATGCAGCTCCTTTATTGGTTAACGCAATGCCATCTGGCGAACTTTTATAAGCTAATAAACTATCAGCTCTATTTAAATCTGTAAAAATTTGTGCATAAATCGAATCAACTGGAGAGCGAGATATATATAAATTTGAATTTACAGTAGTAGATGCTGTACGTAATGGCACACCACCAAACAGCCTTACTAAGTCAAAATAACAAAATGCTCTAAAGAATAGAATTTCTCCTTCTGCTCTTACTTTCAAAACTGAGTCGCTACCTGAAACTGTATTGATAGAAGGAATTTTTTCTAAGAGGTAGTTGCAATTGTTGATGATATTGTAATATGCACTGTAACTAGCCGATATTGAAGGAGAAGTGGGGTCGTAGCTTTTGTTGCTATAAACCTGAAACTCTGTTGTTGTAGAGTTAAAATCATCGCCACACAAGGTGATGAGTTTCAGCAACTCTTTCTTGTATAAATCAGTGCTTTGTAAATTACCATATAGTCCTTGAATCACTTTTACAACATCTGCGGTAGTATTTACATTGCCATCTAAGGTTTGAGTATCATATAAGGTTTGATCGAGATCTTTATTGCAACTAACAACAGCGAAAACAAACAAAGTGCATAAAGTGATGATTCTATATTTCATAATAGCAAACATTTTTTAGGTTGAATAATTGGAAGAATTGCTTTACAAGCCAACATTAATTCCGGTAGAAAAAGTACGATATTGAGGTATAGTGCCGTAATCTATACCTTGTGTAAGCGCATTTAAACCAAAACCACTTACTTCTGGATCAAACCCTTTGTACTTGGTAATAATAAACAAATTGGTCGCATTCACAAACACTTTGAGGCTGTTGATGAATTTTACCTTTTTAATGTTGAAAGCATAAGAAAGGTTTACATTTTTCAAACGAATAAAAGAAGCATCTTCCACTAAATGGTCATTAATGCGTTTGTCAAATAAAGACCCTGTAGTTTTTGCCTTTGGGAAATAATTACTAGTACCTTCTCCTCTCCATCTACCATCCCAAGCTTCTTGCCTTAAATTACCTGATACACTATAAATTAGTCCATCGCTATAGAACCTGTTGAGGTTTAACACTGATTGTCCAATTTTGCCCATAATAAAAATACTTAATTCAAAACCCTTATAAGTAAACGAGTTGGTCAGTCCAAAAGTATATTTTGGGTTTGGGTTGCCGAGTATGGTTCTATCGTCTGCATTTATAGAATCGTTACCATTCAAATCCATGTATTTGTAATCACCAGGAGTTGGCCTCAGTGGGTCAACTGGTCCTTTAGAAACCTCATCTTTGTTTTGGTAGATTCCTGCAATTTTGTATCCATAGAAAGAACCTATTGCGTATCCAGCAGTAGCAATAGTACCATATTGATCTAAACCTGTGGGCAATAAACTGCTGCCATATACTTGGCCATTTTGCCCTAGATTAATAACTTTATTTTGGTTGAATGAAATGTTAGCAGCTACTTTCCAAATTAATTTTTTCGTCAAAGCAAATCGAGCATTACCTTCTATTTCCAAACCAGTATTTTCTACTTTTCCTAAATTGGTTGGATAATATGAGTAACCATTATCAGATGGTATTGGTAGATTAAATAGTAAATCGTTCGTTGTTTTTTTGTACAAGTCTATCGAAAGTTGGTATTTGTCTTTTAAGAATCCAAGGTCTAAGCCTAAATCGGTTTGTGCAGTTTTTTCCCATTTCAGGTTTTTATTGCCTAAAGTATTAATCACTACTCCACTAATAATGCTATCTTGTCCTATACCAGCCCTGCTTGGTGCCAATAAAGTATTTGGAGAACCTATGGAGATATTTTGATTGCCAGAAATTCCACAGCTGCTTCTCAACTTAGCATTTGATATAAATGGCATGTTGCGCATAAAATCTTCCTTATACAAATTCCAGCCTAAGGCAAAAGAGTTGAAAAATGACCATTGATTGCCGATAGCCAATTTAGAAGAACCATCTTGACGACCAGTTACCGTAATCAAATACTTGTCATGAAAAGTAAAATTTACTCTCCCTAAATAGGATTGTAGGTACCACTTTTGCGCTTTTGACACGGGTAGGTTTACAATATTGGTAGCATAGACTAAACCATCAGCCCCTAAATTATCATTTGGAAATCCTTTGGCATTTACCCCAAAAGAATTAGATGCCCAGCTTTGTGACGTGTAACCCATTACTGCATTAATCCTATTTCCCTTTTTAAAAGATTTACTGTAGTTTAAAGTATACTCTGTTAAATAATTTAAGTTTTGATTATTAACTTGATATGCTTGCCCTCCAGTTGCATCGCCCGTTACCGTTCCTCTACCCCAATAATTGGTGCTTTGATTGTTGTTTTGATTAAAACTTGCACTAACTTTTAGTTTTAAATCATTGGGAATAATGGTATACTCGCCAAAAACATTGGTCAATATTAAAATGCCTTTAGACTTAGTAACTGAATTGACTAATAAAACAGCTGGATTGTATTGTAATTTGGTGTTTAGCTCACCATCTTCAGTAAAAGGATTTCCTAAAGGGGAAGAGCGCAAAGCGGTAGATACAACTGAGCCTCCTTGATTGGCATGATTCGTAGATTGAAGCCCTTGTATGTTGTCGGAAAAATAAGTTTTGGCTAATATTCCAAGCTTTAAACTCTTAGAAAACTGTCTATCAATGTTAAAGGAAATACCTTTTTTATTGTAAAAAGTTCCATTAACAATCCCATCGATGGTGGTATAATTTCCACTTAATGCATATTTGGTTCTGTCGTCGCCACCTACCAAAGAAACTTGATGGTCTTGCGATTTTGATTGATGAAACACCACATCCTGCCAAATAATGTTGGATAAACTATCTATCTTTCCTAGAGAATACTTGCTGTACATTCCTTTAGAAGAATCTGAATTATAGTTTGCTTCATTAACGTAAGCAGCAAAATCTCTTGAATTCAAAACAGCAATTTGCTTAGGTAGTTTCGATGCATCATAGCGATAATTGTAATACACTTTATCTCTACCAGCTTTCCCTTTTCTAGTAGTAATCATTACCACACCATTGGCTCCTCTCGATCCAAAAATGGCTGTAGAAGAAGCATCTTTTAAAATTTCAATTGATTCAATATCGTTTGGGTTGATATTAGCTAGCGCGTTAGAGGGTTGTATTTGACTAGTAAAGTAATCCGCACCCGTTTTGCTACTCAAATTGTTGTTGTCCGATTCAATAGGAACTCCATCAATAACAATAAGAGGCTGGTTTGCTCCTAGCGAATTTGTACCTCTAATGTTGAATATAATTCCGGACCCTGGGTCTCCCGATGTTTGGGTAATATTTACACCCGAAGTTTTTCCTTGTATTAATTGCTCGAAAGAGCTAGATGTTTGTTGTGCCGCATTTTCTAGTTTCACTTTTGAAACCGAACCCGTTAAATCACTTTTATTAATAGTACCATAACCAATTACCATTACTTCATCTAGCGATTTAACCGAACTTGCAAGTATAATAGTTGTGTTATTAACAGAACTTGCACTGATTTCTTTTGGTAGATAGCCTGTAGAACTAATCACCAATATGCCTTTTGGATTGATCAATTTTAGTTTAAAGAAACCCTTCTCATCAGATGCAGCAGCATTGGTTTTTCCTTTTTCTATTACAGTAGCACCGGCAAGGAGTTCACCTTTTTCATTTACAAGCACCCCGCTTACCCAATTTTCTTGTGTGGCTTGAACACTGCCTGAAGGTGACTCAACAACCTTAGCTGCTTGTTTAAGTGAATACAGAATAACTCTGTCGCCTACTAATTGGTAGCCAATCTGGTAGTTTTTCTCCAAATCAGACAAGAAATCCACTATCTTTTTGTTGTTAGCAGCATAGGAAATTACTCTATCAGTATTAATAAAATTTGGGCTAAAAGAAATGGTAACATTCGTTTGTTTTTGTACTTCTGAAAGCACATTTTTTAGCTTTGTTTTTTCTAATTTCAACGAAAAAGATTTGTTTAAAAGCGTTTGTGCTTGTAAAGTTTGCACAATCAGAAGAAATAGCAGAGCAAGTAAGAAGCAGATTTTTTTCAAAGTATTCAATATTTAAAACAATCGAGAAATTAATAATAGTATGGATAATGAACTTGCTTAATAAACTAAATGGAATAATCTTATACTCTAATTACACCCTTTACCTTTAATTAATATTTTAGTACCATCTATTTCGTAAGAAGCACTAGTAGAGATAGTAATAATTTTTAGAACAGAAAATAAATCAAGATTTGATACATCCCCCGTAAATACGCAGTTATAAAAATTGGTACTTTCTACCATTATTTCTATTCCATAAATGTGCTCCACTTTTTGCAGAACAGTATTTAATTTTTCTTGAACAAACACTAAATTTGTTTGATTAATGGATTTATTAACCGAATCATAAGCCACCAGTTTTTGGGGATAATCAACTATTGCATTTTCGAATAAATGCGCTCCTTCATCATAAATAGTTTTTTGATTAGGAGTAATAATAGTAGAAGCTATTTTGGTGGTATGTTTTCGGCTAACCATCTTTTCATTTTCATACACTTGAACCTTGCCTGTAATTACCGCAACCTCTACATGACCTGTATGACTGTTAGTATTTATGGTAAAACTGGTGCCAAGCACTTTGGTAACAATGTTGTTGTAATACACCAAAAAAGGCTTTGCTGGATTTTTAGCTACTTTAAAAAAAGCTTCTCCTTCCAAATATACTTCCCGGAGGTTGCCATCAAAATTTCTATTAAAATGCACCTTACTGTTTTGGGCTAGTAGAATACTCGACCCATCACTAAGCAATACTTGTTTCTTTACTTTTTCAAGATTAACAACTTCAATTGTTGTTGCTGGGATGATGGCTTTAAAGGCAATAGTATGTTGTTGCTTTTCAACAATAAAGAAAATATACCCCATGGCAACAGCTAAAAATATGGATGCAGCAGCCAACCAAGGCAATATGGTAAAAGGGTTTTTTTTTTTAGGTAGAAGTTGGTTAGCTTGTATTTCTGCGTGGTAAATATTTCTAACTATATTATGAGCAAGATATGGAGGAATGTCCGTTTGATTTTCCTGAAGTGGTTGTTCTAATTCAGCAGCAATGGCGTGTTCAAATTGGGCATCATATATTCCTGTAGCCAGCATCGCATAAAATTCATCATGCTCACTCGCCGAAATCTCGTTCGACAAGTAAAGTTTTAATAAAAAATTAAACCTATGATCATTTAACATCGCCGCAAGAAAGTATTTGTATCAATACACCATCCAAAGGATAGCAGGGAGTAGCTGAAAATAAATTATTCCAATATTTTGCTTAAAACCAATAAGGAAATAATGATGCCCCTCTTAGCAAAAGCCGCTTTAATCTGCCCAAGGGCGATAGACATGTGTTTTTTAACCGTTAAAGGCGAAAGCCCCAGTTGCTCCCCAATTTGGATATAAGTCAATTGTTGGTTTCTAGATAAACGAAATATTTTCTTTTGCTGACTAGGCAAAGCCTCGATGGCGTGAGCGAGAATGGTATTGTATTCAATGTCTTGCATAGCATCGTCAGTACTAAGCTTACTATTATCTGATATGGTAGGCAAATCGTTTAACGCTTTCCATTCATTGCTTATTTTTTTTGCTTTGTTCAAGATATTGTTTTTAGCAACAGTATATAGCCAAGATTCAATAGGGTTAGGTTGTTTATCCAATGTAGTTCTGTTCAACCACAATTTCAGAAACACTTCCTGCACCACATCTTGCGCTAAAATGGGCGATTTTAAAAATCGAATAGCGGTGTTATAAATTCTACCCCTGTGTCTATCAAAGAGAAGCTGAAAAGCATATTCACTACCCTCTGCTAAAAGGGACAGCAATTTTTTTTCTTCGTACTGATCGTAATTAAGCAAAGCAATCAAATTAGGCGAGCAAAGATGTATTATTTTGTGAGATTAAAGGAAAGAGTTGGTTTAAGGGAAATTTTAGGCTTTGTCAGATGCCCTTTGTTGGCAAATTTATTACGCATTATTTAACTTCCATTATTTAAATAGGAGGCTGTTTGGGTATTTACATACAATTAGTTTTTAAAAAAATAACGATTTTACTAAAACTACTCTTAGTCTTTTAACAATTACTAATAATAGATTGAATATAGTTCGCATTAATTCAAGGGTTTTGAAATTAAATTGGAACTATAAATCAATAATTATTAATGAATTCTCAAATTGGAAATGAATGAATAAATATATTTTATCTAATTCCCAAAAGGGAAATGATTAAATATTTAGTTTTTATTAATTTCCCAAAAGGGAAATGATTAAATACTTAGTTTTTATTAAAATCCCAAAAGGGAAATGATTGAATACTTCGTTTTTATTAATATCCCAAAAGGGAAATGCTTAAATCCTTAGGTTTTATTGAATTCCCAGGAGGGAATCATTTAAAATTTATTTTTTTAATCATTACTCGCTAAATAATAAAAAAAATAAAGTGTATTTATTACACTTTAAATGTCGAACTTATCTTTTCACTTATAAGTTCATCAATTAAAAACAAAAAAATAATAAAAAAATTAAGTTTGAAAAATGCTCTTGAATTCTAAAACTTACATCCAAAAGTAAATACCATTGTGCTGGTAGAACCTGTTTGTTTGGCGTAAGTATTTGGTTTGTCATTCAATCTATAAGGGAAATGCGCATCGGTAATGGTGCAAAGAGAATAAGCAAAGTCGGCAAAAAAACCATGATTCCGATAACCAATACCAGCAGTTGTGAGTATTCTATTGGCTGCAATGCTTCTATCTTTATATGGACTACCATAATAAGCAGCACCAAGCCGAATCATGAAGGTATTTAGCTTTAGTTCGCCACCAATTCTGTAGTTAAGATTGGGTTTGTAATAGCGTTTTACTGCTTCATTCACTAGTTGTAAATAATCGAGGGTAGATTGTTCCGCATTTTCTTTTCCACTAAATCTTGCGCCTCTGTAGTTTACGAATTCAATATCTCCGGTTAAGAAAGCACGTTGCTTGTGTGTATCATCTGTTGCGCCAAAAATATAAGTGCCACTAAATAATATTTTATAGGGTGTACTTATTTGGTATTCTCTAGTTCCTTCTTTTCCATCGTTCAAATTATCGCTAGTTTCTGAAACCGTATGGGCATAAGACTCGGTATTGGTAATCATAGAACTTCTAATTCTATCTGAATAACTAATTAATTGTGGAGTATGCAATGCAAAACCAAATCGCCATTCAGGTTCTGGACGATAAATGAAACCAAGTTTTAATCCAAACCCAGCACCTGATGAATGAAAGCTTTCTTTGTAAGTAAAGCTTTTAAATTGATTGGTAGTATCTTTTGTAGCATCAGTTTCACTATAAATTAGTTCTCTGTTATAATTAATTATTGGAATGGTAAGGCTGCCGCCAATAAACAATTTATCCTCATGATTGCCAGCATATCCAATAGCTACTTCGTGGTAGCCACCAGAAGTAGCAGCATCTAAGTTTTGAATAACACCACTTGATAAAGGAACCAAACTTTGAAAGCCCATTACCGAGCCACCAACACCTCTTATCGTATCTATTAAATAAGTTCTAAATGCCAATGATGTACCGAAAATATAATTTTCCAATGCAGAAATAGTATCAGCCCTATCTGCTTTTAGTTCTTCTAAATATTGCTCAGAAAAAGAACTGGTATTATTGAAACCATGGTATTGAATCTTATTATTGTAACTAGCTAATTGATTAAGGGTTAATGAGAAACTACTACTTACCCATCCACTATTTGTTTTTTGATGTGGAATTGCAAATACTACCCCCATACTGCCATAGTTTAATCTGGTCTTTTCAGTTTGAGTGGTATCTGTTCCGCGATAATTAAACTTATTTTTTAAGGTAAAATAATTAGGACTAATTGCCCATTCGCTGGTTTTATAAATACCTATTCCTGCGGGATTGATTGTGTTGGCTGTTAAATCTCCTCCAAGAGAACCACCTGCACCACCTAATGACATGTTTCTTGCAGTGCCATTTCCTGTAAACCATGCAGTTCTTAGCGCATCATCTGGAGTTTGTGAATAAGAAAAGATACTTATAAACGAAAGAATAAGGAATCCAAAAAACTTCATGAGCGCAATGAATGCAATTGATGATTTTTTATTCATTACCACATAGTCACATAGGCACATAGACAAATAGTTAAATATCTTGGATTGATAATTCATTTCAAAATAAAATTTTTATAACAAAAGTTAAGTTTTATATTAAAAATATACTTCGTTACAAATAGCGTTCCTATGAGTACTGTCTTTCTTAATTACAACAGTATAAATTTATTTCTCTTTTTTAATGTATCTATCTGCTTTTGTGGTGATGAGCAACATTTTCTTTTTAGTTTCTGCCACTTCTTGGGCGGCTGCTACTACTTCCAGAACTATTGTATCCACCACTTGTGCCACCAGAACTACTATTGCTAGGTGTGTATGTACGTGCTGGTCTTTCAATAACAGTTGTTTTGGTTTGGTCTGCATTATAAGGAGCCTGAGTGGTATTGTATCTTGTAATTTTGGTATTGTTAGGAGATATATAATTGCTATTATTGTTGTTATTCTGTGTGTTTTTGTAGGCTGATACATTGCTGCCATTGGTGTATTTGGTATTAGTATATCCATTTTGATAAGCAGCTATATAATAAACTGGATTATTCCAACCGCTGCAACCATATCCATAGCCATTGGAATTGTAATTATTATATCCCCAATAATTACTGTATTGAGGGTAGGAATAATAACTTGAACCATAATATCCACTGTAAGAATTTCCATAATAATTGCCATATCCATAATAGGGACTACCATAAGTAAGTGATAAATATGGGCTAGATGTTGAATAGTCATATCGGCTATCATTCCAATAACTATAATCATCTATAGCTTCCCAACGATTTCTGTTTGCGGCTTTCATTCGCAGATATTTATCGTCTTTGTTGATGATTGTTTGGTAGTTATCACTACCATAATTCTCCTTTCTTGCTTCCATTTTTTTGAATGATTGAGTTGTAGCGGGAGTATAATAAATATCATCAGGTGTTTGTGCAGTTCTGTAAACGGAAGAACAACTACTAAATGCAATAATTACTAAAATATAAATAAACCAATTGAAGCTTTTCATCACTATTTAATTTAGATTATTTAAAGAGGTGAACAGATTATTTTCACTCAAAAACAATTTTAAAAAAGTAAAATTAATGGTTATCATTTAGGTTTGCCCATTCTTTTAAAAAAGATAATTAAGAAATAGAATTTAATGAGTAAAGAAATTACAGCTAGGGCACAGGATTATTCTCAGTGGTACAATGATTTAGTGATTAAGGGTGGATTGGCTGATTATTCAGCAGTAAGGGGATGTATGGTAATTAAGCCCTACGGTTTTGCCTTGTGGGAAAACATGCGCGATGTTTTGGACAAAATGTTTAAAGATACCGGACATCAAAACGCTTATTTCCCATTGTTTGTTCCTAAAAGTTTGTTTGAAGCAGAAGAAAAAAATGCAGAAGGCTTTGCGAAAGAATGTGCAGTAGTAACACATTATCGTTTAAAAACCGATCCCAACAATAAAGGGAAATTAATAGTAGATCCTGAGGCTAAATTGGAAGAAGAATTAGTGGTTCGTCCAACAAGTGAAGCCATTATTTGGAATACCTATAAAGGTTGGATACAATCTTATCGCGATTTACCAATACTTATTAATCAATGGGCAAATGTGGTTCGTTGGGAAATGCGTACAAGGTTATTTCTTCGTACTGCTGAGTTTCTTTGGCAAGAAGGTCATACAGCTCATGCTACTAAAAAAGAAGCAATAGAAGAAGCAGAAAAGATGTTGCATGTATATGCTGATTTTGTAGAAAACTATATGGCTTTGCCAGTTATAAAAGGAGTGAAAAGTGCCAATGAGCGTTTTGCTGGTGCAGAAGAAACCTATTGTATAGAGGCTTTAATGCAAGATGGAAAAGCATTGCAAGCAGGTACTTCTCATTTCTTAGGACAAAATTTCGCAAAAGCATTTGATGTGAAATTTAGTGATAAAGAAAACAAACTAGACTATGTGTGGGCTACAAGTTGGGGCGTAAGTACCAGATTAATTGGTGCATTGGTAATGGCACATAGCGATGATGATGGATTGATTCTTCCGCCAAAAATTGCTCCTTTGCAAGTGGTAATTGTTCCCATCTTTAAGGGGGATGAACAAAAGGGCATGATTGATAATAAAGTAGCAGTTATTGTTGCGGCATTGAAAGATTTGGGCATTCGTGTGAAATATGATGACAGCGATAATAACCGACCAGGATGGAAGTTTGCACAATATGAAATGCAAGGTGTTCCAGTAAGAATAGCCATTGGTGCAAGAGATTTAGAAAACAATGTGGTAGAAATTGCTCGTAGAGATACCAAGGCAAAGACATCTGTAAGTATGGATGGGTTGAGTTTTTATATTAAAGAATTATTAATAGAAATTCAATTGCACATGTATAATAAGGCACTTTTTTATACCAATGAACATATTACGCAAGCCAATACTTGGGATGAGTTTGTAGATTTATTAGATACAAAAACTGGTTTTATTTCTGCACATTGGGATGGAACACCAGAAACTGAAGAGAAGATAAAAGAACTTACAAAAGCAACCATCAGATGTATTCCTTTAGATAATAAGTTGGAAGACGGAAAATGTATTTATACAGGAAATACTTCTACTCAAAGGGTTTTGTTTGCAAGAGCGTATTAATTTTTTCTCAACCACATAGGTACATAGCCACATAGAAAATAATTATGTGCTATTGAAAGAAATAATAGGAAACTTAGTCAGATACTCTCTAGTTAGTAAAACAAAAGTGTCTATGTGACTATGTGCCTATGTGGTGTTCTACTAACTTCAAAACTCAAACAGCTATTCACTGTTATTTACCATTATGAAGCAATTTACTATTCCCAATATTTATAGAAGCGAACTCATTTCTGCCATAAAAAACAAAAGAAAGCAGGATGACAAATTGAAGAAAGATTATTCACCTACGCTATTGCAATTTGATGGATTGAATATCTATTTGGCGCGTCATTTTGGGTTTTGCTACGGTGTGGAAAATGCCATTGAAATTGCTTTTAGAACGATTGAGGAAAATGAAGGGAAAAGGATATTTCTGTTAAGTGAAATGATTCACAACCCACAAGTAAATGCCGATTTGATTGTAAAAGGCGTACAGTTTCTTCAAGATACTTATGGAAAACAATTAATAGATTTTGATACACTAACAAGTGATGATATTGTTTTAATACCTGCATTCGGCACTACACTCGATATTGAAAAAATGTTGAATGAGAAAGGCATCCAAACAGAGAAATACAATACTACTTGTCCCTTTGTAGAAAAGGTTTGGAACAGAAGCGAACAAATTGCTAAGAAGGGATACAGCATTGTAATTCATGGCAAACCAAAGCACGAAGAAACAAGGGCTACTTTTTCTCATGCTGCACATTACAATGCAAGTGTTGTGGTAAATGATATGCAAGAAGCAATTGAATTGGGTAAGTATATTGTTGGAGAAAAAGATGCGAATCAATTTGCAACCGAGTTTAAAGGAAGATATTCAGAAGGATTTGATATTACCAAAGACTTGCAAAAATTTGGCGTAGTAAATCAAACAACACAATTAGCAAGTGATACTCAAGCTATTTCAGATTATTTGAAACAATTGGTAAAAAGTCATTACCAATTAGATGATAAAAACATCGGCGAGCGTTTTGCCGATACAAGAGATACACTTTGCTATGCTACCAACGATAATCAAACCGCAGTAAGTGGGTTATTAGAAGTTGAAGCAGATTTTGCTTTAGTAATTGGTGGTTACAATAGTAGCAACACTTCGCACTTAGTAGAATTGTGTGAACACAAGTTGCCTACTTACTTTATTGATAGTGCTGATAAAATAATTGATAGAAAAGAATTGATTCATTGTAATTGGCAAACAAAAGAAACCAATCATGTAGTGGATTATTTACCTAAAAAAGAAACAGTAAACATTCTAATTACTAGCGGTGCAAGTTGCCCTGATGCTATAGTAGAGCTTATTATTCGAAAATTAGTCAATCTCTATACTAAAAAAGATTTGGTAACAGATATCACCAAAAGCTTGGTTAACTAACAGCTGTTTGATTTTATATGAATAGATTAAATGATAGTTTATACTGCAATTGAAGAAATGTTTACGTTATTTGCATTCCCTCAACAATAATTTTGGTTTAATAATTATGCAAACGAAAACAGAAATTGATCATTATCATTAAAAAAGTAGGGTTATTTCCTAATTAATACAATAAAGAAACCAGTTTTATGAAACTTCATTAAAATAAATAGAAAAAGTCTTTTAATAATTTATGCAAATACAAATTCTAAAGTCGAAAATTCATAGGGCAGTTATTACTGAAGCCAATTTGAATTATGTGGGTAGCTTAACTGTTGATGAAGATTTAATGGATGCTGCCAATATGATTGAAAATGAAAAAATTCATATTGTAAATAACAACAATGGCGAGCGAATTGAGACCTATTTAATAAAAGGACCAAGAGGAAGTGGTGTAATTTGTTTAAATGGTGCAGCAGCAAGAAGGGGAGAAGAAGGTGATGTAATCATTATTATTTCTTATGCAATAATGGATTTTGAAGAAGCCAAAACATTTAAGCCAACAATCGTTTTTCCAAAAGAGGGGAATAAGTTGTAGTTAATATATTCTAAGTAATATAAAAAAAGCATGATTCATAATTGAGTCATGCTTTTTTGTTGTTATACAACATGTAAACTAGCAAATGAGGGCTTTTATTCCGATGGAAAAGTTTCTATTGGTCTCCGAAAGTTTACTTATTGCAGTGGGAAAGTTTTTATTGCCATAATCAAACTTACTTATTGCAGTGGGAAAGTTTCTATTGCCATAATCAAACTTACTTATTGCAGTGGGAAAGTTTCTATTGCCATAATCAAACTTGCAAATGGCAGTGGGAAAGTTTCTACTGGTCTCCGAAAGCTTTCATATAACAATGGAAAAGTTTCTATCGGTCTCCGACAACTGTTTCATAGTAGTGAAAAAGTATGCATTGCTATAATACAATTGTATTATTGCGATGAAAGAGTTTGAATTACAGTAATAAGTAAATTTTAAGTTATGCAGTAGTTCATACACCCTCCTAAAAGCTTCATTAAACTATTTCATGTTAACAAATTGTTACCAAATTCAATTAAAAAAACTTGCATAACACGAACCTTTAGTTTCGCACCAAATGGAATTAAATATGTTGAAAGGTCTTAGTAAGGGTCTAACACTAATTACAATACTGCTTTTCTCGATACAGTCTTTTGCAGGGATTATAAAAGGAAAAGTATTAGATGCCAAAACAGGAGAACCATTAGTAGGAGCAACAATTTTACTTGAAGGCGGCGGAAAAAAGCTATCTACTTCGGCTAACTTAGATGGGTCTTATATCTTAAAAAATGTTCCAGTAGGTAATTATTCTATTAAGATTATTTATTCTGGATACAAAACATCTGAAGTATCAACCATTAAAATAAAAACTGCCAATGAAGTGGTGGTTTTTGGTAAAAATTTAGAAGAAGATATAAATCAATTAACCGAAGTTCAAGTAAAGTCAGGAGGTAAAGAAACCGACAATGCTGCTAGAAGATTGGAAAAAAACAGCGATGTAATTCAGAATATATTATCCCAAAAAGCCATTGAATTATCGCCAGATGTTACTGTGGGCAATGCCCTTCAAAGAATGAGTGGGGTGAATGTTCAAAGAACTAGCAATGGCGAAGCAAGACATGCAATTATTAGAGGAATGGATCAACGATATAGCAATGTATTAATCAATGGAATTAAAATTCCTAGTCCTGATGATAGATACAGATATGTGCCATTAAATCTTTTTCCAGCTGATTTGCTTGAAAGACTAGAAGTTGTAAAATCTATTACTCCGAATATGGAAGCAGATGCCATTGCAGGCTCTATGAATTTGGTAATGAAAAGTGCGCCATCTAAATTTTTGTTCAATGTATATGGAGCAGGTGGATATAATTTTTTATTGAATGATAGACCATTTTATACTTTTAATCATTCAGTTATAGATAAAAAAGCACCTTCTGAAACAATAGGATATGGCCCGAATGACACCATTACTCAAAATAATTTTTCTAGAGAAAACTTAAAACATACCAAAAAAGAAAACCCTATTAATATCAATGCAGGGTTCACAATTGGCAATCGTTTTTTTAAGAATAAAAGTTTAGGGGTAATACTTGGTGTAAGTTATCAAGATGTATATCAAGGTTCTAATACATTCTTCTTGCAAGCAAATGCGCAACCTTCTCCAGATCCTGCGGCAAATACGCCTATTTTCTCAGATGCTTTTCAAAGAAGATATTCCACGCAGGATAAAAGATTTGCAGTAAATAACAAGTTCGATTACAATATCAATAGCAAGAATAAAATCTCTTTGTACAACTTCTTTGTAAGAATGGATCAATTTGAAGCAAGAGATTTAATTGATACTTTAATAGGAAGTACTGGTGCAGGAAATAGAATAGGGCCTGGTTCTGGCACTATCACCAATCAATACATTAGTTTATGGCAAATACAAACTATTTGTAATAGTACACTTGCTGGAACTCATCAGTTAAGTAAGAAATTAAGTTTCGATTGGAAAGCAGCATATTCAGTAGCTAAACAAAACAAGCCTGATCAAGCAGATTTCAGTTATTATTATGTAGATTCTTTAGGTACTGTTACTACTGATAGTATTGCTAATGGAATGAATAGAAAGTTTGAGCACAATAGTGATATTGATAAATCATTATATGCCAACTTTATTTATACACCTACTATCGCACATAGAAAAGTAGAAATAATGGCTGGTGGAATGTTTAGGCATAAAGACAGAGAAAACTACTTTTCATCCTATAACTTTTCTTCCAAGGTTGGAAGCAAGTTGCAACAATGGACAAATGTTGATTCAACACAATATAATTTCTCAGGCTCCTCTAATAGTTTTGATAAAGGCTCGCCAATAAATGCAAAGTCCTATACTTCTTCCGAAGAGGTGACTGCTGGATATATGCAAGCCAAGTTTATGTTGACTACAAAATTGCAAGTATTAACTGGGGTAAGAATTGAACATACAGAGTCTTATTACACTACTGCTATTACTGATAGTATGTTTCAATTTAAGAATGGACATATTTGGTATACAGATGTTTTACCAGGATTGCATTTGAAATATGCTTTAAACGATAAAACCAATTTAAGATTGTCCTATTACAAAGCAATCAGCAGACCATCATTTATTGATTATATCCCTTATGGAACTGTAAATTATAGCAATGATTATTATTCTGAGCAAGGCAATCCATTCATTAAGCATACTACTGCTGATAATATTGATTTGAGATATGAATATTTCCCAAGTGCAGTAGATCAAATATTAGCGGGTGTTTTCTATAAAACAATCAATAATCCCATTGAGGCACAATTTATAAGAGAAGGGCCTTCAAAAGTAGTTTTACAACCTTCTAATTTGGGAACATTTACCAATGTTGGATTTGAAATGGTTTTTACTAAATACTTAGGCAAATTTGGATTGAGTCTTAATTACACTTACACTCACTCGAAAGTAGTTACCAATAAGTTCAATTATTATAGAGATGCAGATTCATTAGGAGAATCACATAATTTGCCAATATCACAAACAAGACCTTTACAAGGGCAAGCAAATCATATAGGAAATTGTTCACTTTTATACAAAGACAATAAATTAGGATTAGATGCGCAATTGGCCTTCGTATATACTGGTGAAAAATTGTTTTTAGTTTCTCAATATGCGAACAATGATTATTGGGAATTGCCATTTACACAATTAGATTTTTCACTTCAAAAACGTTTGGCTAAACATTTTACTGCCTATACCAAGGTAACCAATCTTACCAATTCTATGAGGAGAATAGTTTTAAAGCATTCTACTGATATCTATAAAAGCGGGTCAATGTATTTGCCTCAACAAGATTATTCTGACAAAATTTTGGTGCAAAGAGATACTTATAAAACAAGTTTCTTGGTTGGTATTAGATATAAATTTTAATAAACGAATAGGTATAATTATGAAATTCAACATTTCGCTTTCAACATTATTATTGCTAACAATATTTCTTACTAGTTGTACAAAGTATTCAGATGATAAACAAGATATTTATACATATATACGTCCTAAGGCAAATCCAATAAGCGATACAATTTGTGGTAGTATCAGTGGCACAATGCTAAGTGGGAAAACTTATGTTATAAGATGTGATGTATTTATTAATCAAGGTGATACCTTACTTATAGAGCCTGGTGTTCATGTGAAAGTGCTAAATAAAGCAGGTATTATTGTAAGTGGTACCCTTTTGTCACTAGGAACTAAGGCAAATCCGGTATGGATTGGTGCTGATGTAATAGATAAGACAGATGAACCTGGCATAAAGGCTGCTTCCAAAGACTCAGCATATATAGGTCTTTGGCAAGGTATTTCAGCAGATGCTAATTGCCAAACAATGATTTTAAAATGGACGCATGTAGAATATTGTGGTGCTCCATTGAGCAACGTTGTGGCACAAGCAGTAGGCTTGAGTGCAGGTAACAATTCTTATGCGCTTTATTTTCAAAACGCGTATGGAAGTTTTGTTTTTGAAGATAGTTGGTTGTATGGTTCAAATGATGATGCTATTAGAGTATCTAGTGGCAATTTCGCTATTTTAAGAAGCACTTTCGAGAAGTGTGGTAAGAATGGGGGAGAAGCAATTAATGTAAAAAGTGGTGCCGTAGGCGATATGGCATATAATCTTTTTATAGGTAGTGCAACCAATAGTATGAAAGCATCAAATAAAGGAGCTGCCCCAACCCAAACCAACGTAATAATATATAACAATACCGTTTTAAATGGCGGATTTAGACAATCAAAACCTGCTAGGGGAGGTTCAATTAATTTTGAGGAAGGCGCAAAAGGACAAGCTTATAATAATTTAATAGTTAATTGTAGATATGGTCTAAGGGTTGTTTCAAATCCTGCTGCTGATATTGCTCACTTAAAATATGGGTACAACTATTATTGGGCAGACAATGTAGCAATTGCTGGTCAAATTTATCCAACGGGTTATATTACAATTCCACAACATTCTGATTTTCCTTCAGATACTTCTTATTTACCAACTACCTATAAAATTGGTGACGTATATGATGGTACTAAGGCTGTTCAAGTAGGCAATCCATTATTTACAAGTTATTCCTTGCCGACTTTAAGTACAGTAGCCCTTGTAGATGTGAGTGCTGTTTATAATTATACATTCACTTTACAGAATAATTCATCATGCATAGGTAAAGGATTTACCCAATTTTCTCCAAGAAAATCTGTAGTACAAGATATTGTTTATGGTGTTTCAGAATATACACTTCCAGGAATAGACATAGGATGCTATCAAATGAATGGTAGAGGAAATAGGCATTATTAAAATAATCATATTAAATTATTTTACAAAACGGTTTGCAAAAGTGCAAACCGTTTTTATTTTGATAATTGACAATTTCTTAATGAGTTGTTAAGAATGTCTTTAGAGTCAATCTTTACTATTTTTGGCATAAAGTTTAGAAATATGGTCTTCATATAAATTAAATTATGAAAAGAATATTTTTTACTTCGCTAGTTTTAGGAATTACTTTATTTGTTTCAAATACCATTTCTGCTCAAGAAAGAAGATGGGTGAGAGAAAACGAAAACTATCCCAATCGTTTTAATAATGATATAGATAATGACTATTGGGAACGCTCAAGAGGGCATTATGAACAACATAGAGTAGAGTCAATAACATACTCTAGAAATTCTGGTTATAATAGATGTCCACATCAATATTATGAGCCACGAAGAATCAGTTATCAATATTTTCCTATTGCGAATGTGTATTATTGTCCAATAAATAATTTGTATTTCTATCCTAGTGCAAGAGGTTGGGTTAGTTCAACTTGTTTACCAAGAAATATTTATTTAAACGAAAGTTTCCAAGAAGTATATTGTAATGAAAACGACAATATTTGGATTTATAATGAAGCACATTTACAAGCATATCGTCCAAGAAGTTTTAATCGTATAGTGTTTGAAAGACCACGACCTAGAATAACAGTAGCATTTCATTTCTAAGCAATTTAAATGATTACACATTTAGCTAATGAAAGAATTAGTAATAATCTCTATTTAATTAGCCAAAAAGTGGACTATTGTTTTTACAGTATTTGCATCACGGTAGATGTTGCTATGCCCAAGGCCTTCAGTTATATGAAACTTTATATGTGGTAATACCATATTTTGGACTGGTATAATATCTTCATAAGGACAAATAGCATCTTCTTTATCATGAAGCCAAAGCGTTGGAATAGATATCTGCTGTACTGCACGCCTTACATCAAAATAGCTAACTGGCTTTTCAGCTAAACGTATTATCAAATTATACATTTTTTGTTTCACTTTATCTGAAAGTGCAACAAACTTCGAAAAACTATCTATTGGGCGAGTAATTTCGGTAGCTGGTGCTATTAATACCAATTTCTTTAAATAAGGCAAGTCTTCAGAAGCAAGAGAAGCTGCTAATGCTCCGATAGAGTGGGCCATAATTCCATAAAAAGATCCAAAGCTTTTTTCTATTGCAAGGATAGCTTTTTTATATTGAAGAGAATTAATGGTTTTACCATCACTAATTCCATGTCCTGGGGCATCAAAAGCTAAAATGGTAAATCCCTCCTTCTTCAATGGACGAATGTATTTTTCAAATTTGTAACTATAGCTATCAAATCCATGAAGAATGAGTACTTTTTTTTGGTTGTCTATTTCTTTTTCAGGTTGCCAAGTCCAACCTCTCAACACTAAATTATTTTCAATTGCTATGCTGATTGATTTGGCTTTTTCAAATATGGTTGGTACTGCCCTAGAAGGTTTTCCACTATGAGGTGTGCAAAAAAGTTTAAATGCACTAGCTGCTGCTTTTTTACTAGATATTACTCCTAGTAACCTGAATTTTGTTTTGTAATACCTTATTGCAATTCTTTTCTTTAATTTCATCCGCTAAACTTGAGGCAAATATATGAATGTAGTTATAATAGGAACAGGCAATGTTGCAACTGTTTTATGCAAATTAATACATACTAAAAAGCATAAAATAGTGGAAGTGGTAGGTAGGAATACGAATGATACTATTGTCTTAGCCAATTTATGTAATGCAAATGCTAATACCAATTTTGAAAAGATAGCTCCAAATGCAGATATATATGTAGTTGCAGTTAGTGATAGTGCAATCGAAGAAGTGTTAGCGAAAATGGACTTTTCAAAGAAGTTAATTATTCATACAGCAGGCTCTGTTTCAATAAATGTATTTCAAAAATATGCTAATAATTATGGAGTGCTTTGGCCTTTACAAACACTTAGAAGAGAAATGAAATACATTCCAGCAATTCCAATGATAATTGATGCGAATAACGATCAAGCATATTCAATGCTTCTTTCTTTTGCAAAGTCAATATCTGAAACTGTTTTCAGGGCAAATGATGCTAAAAGGGTAAAGCTTCATTTAAGTGCAGTAGTTGTTTCCAATTTCACCAATCATTTATATAGCTTGGCTGATGAATATTGTCATAATGAATTATTAGAATTTCAACTTTTAATACCCTTAATAGAAGAAACTAGTAATAGGATTAAACTTCATGCTCCAAATAAAGTGCAAACTGGTCCTGCAATAAGAAAAGATGAATCAACAATAAATACGCACCTTTCTTTGCTTAGAATCTATCCTGCTTTACAAAAAATTTATTCAATTTTAACTGATAGTATAAAGCGTAGTAAATAAATAGAAGAATGATTACCCCAAGTCTATAGTCAAAAAATGAAGTTGGATTGATTTTAAAAAGTTAGATTTAAAAAATAGTTATTCACTGTGTTTGTAAGTATTAGTCATTCTAGTTTACTTTGCATCTATGATAGCTAAACTACTCCCCCAATTTTTAGCCCTCTTTTTGTTAGTCATAGTATTTTCAAGTTGTCACTCCCTCAGATCATTAACTTCTAAAGATGGCTCTGGTGCGGCAAAGTCTACAAAAAAGAAATCTTCTAAAGATTTAAAATTCTTAGAACATATTGAAATGCAACCCGGTGTTGTTGTAACCTCTAAGCACAAAACAAGTGGACTTAAGAAATCATTGGCTGCTTATCATTATAGTGATGCTCAAAGCACCAATATGGAAGAGGTAAATTGGCTACAATTTAAGTATGCAATTATTTCTGATGCAGAAGTGGAAACCTTTAACAATATACCATTGCTTAAGAAAATAGATGAATGGTGGGGAACAAGGTATTGTATGGGAGGAGAAAGTAAAAGTTGTATTGATTGTTCTGCTTTTTCCGGCACCATTTTCAAAGATGTATATAATATGATGCTGCCAAGAACTGCCCAAGACCAATACAATTCTTGTGATAAAGTAGTGGTAGAAGACTTGAAAGAAGGCGACTTAGTATTTTTTAAAACATATAGTAGAGGTGTTTCACATGTTGGTATTTATATAGCCAACAATAAATTTGTTCATGCGTCTTCAAGTGAAGGGGTAACAATTAGTGATTTAAATGACCCATATTGGCAGCCAAGATATATTGGTGCTGGAAGAGTTAGAAAAGGATAATTGGTAGAAATTAACATGGGGAAATTACTTACTATCCATTTGAAAGACCTCCGTTTTTTTTGTTTTCATGGGTTATATGAAGTTGAAAAAATCAATGGCAATTATTTCATTGTAAATACATCAATTGAGTATTCTCCTGAAAAAACAATTACATCAATAGAAGAAACCATTGATTATGTGCATGTTTTTCAGTTAATAAAAGCTAGAATGGAAATAGCGACTCCTTTATTAGAAACTATAGTAATGGATATAGCTAACGAAGTATTTAATCATTTTTCCCAAGCAATTTCTATTCAAATTCATTTATTCAAAGAAAATCCACCAATTCCAAATTTTGTAGGATCTGTGGGTGTAAGTCTTACTCAACTTAGAAATTAATACAGTTTAATTATGAAGAAATATGCTCTTATAATTTCAATACTATTTTGTTCGGGGTTTTCTTTAATGGCTCAAGATGTAACTGTATGGTTAAAAGAAGCTGAAAACTTTGAACGAAGTTTAAAAGAACTAGAAGCATTAGATAAATACAAGCAAGTGCTAACTGCGAATCCTACTCACTTATTTGCATTGGTAAAAACTACCGAGTTAAGTTGTGCTATAGGAGGAAGATTAGAAAATAAAAACGATAAACGATTGCAATACGAATCTGCTTTTGCTTTTGCAAAACGTGCATACAAAACTGATAGCAATAGTGCAGATGCCAACTATATTATGGCAATGGTAAGTGGCAAAATGACAGAAATTGAAACAGATAACAAAAAAATTGTTGCATTTGCCCGTGATACCAAAATATATATTGATAAAGCTTTATTGATTAATCCAAATCATCCCAAGGCTAACTTTACTCTTGGTAGGTGGCATTATGAAATGGTTACGTTATCTACTTTAAAAAAAGCAGCTGTAAAAGTATTTTTTGGTGGATTGCAAAGTGCTAGCATAGATAACGCAATTGCTTATTTGGAAAAAAGTAAAAGCATCGATCCCTATTATATGCTTACTTACTACTATTTGAATAAAGCTTACCAAGAAGAAAATAGGCTTCCAAAACAAATTGAAATTTTAAACAAAATGGTTAAGTTACCTACACGTTGTTTTGATGATATTCAAATGAAAAGTGAAGCTATGAAACAACTTCAAAGCTTGCAATAATTACATTGATTCAATATTTTTCAGTAATCCACAAAAACTTTAAATAAACTTAGGATGAAATCCTAAGACATATTCTTTATATACTGAAACCTATATTTGCTGCTTTCAACATTTTTAAATAATACAAATGGATATAAGAAATAATTGGACAATTGAAGAGATAAAGTCAATATACAATACCCCTTTGCTAGAATTGGTTTTTCAAGCAGCTTCCTTGCATAGAAAATACAACGATACTGCCGAAGTGCAAGTTTGCACACTTCTTAGTATTAAAACTGGTGGATGTAGCGAGGACTGTGCTTATTGTCCTCAAGCTGCTCGTTATTCAACTGGTGTAGATGTGCAAGCTTTAATGAAGAAAGAAGATGTTTTGTCTTATGCACAAAAAGCAAAAGAAGCAGGAAGTACGCGCTTTTGTATGGGTGCAGCTTGGAGAGAAGTAAGAGATAACAGAGATTTTGATCGTGTTTTAGACATGGTTAAAGGCGTTAATGAATTGGGTATGGAAGTTTGCTGCACATTGGGTATGCTTACTGAAAATCAAGCGGAGAAATTGGCAGAAGCTGGATTGTATGCTTACAACCACAACTTAGATACAAGTAAGGAACACTATAGCGAAATTATTACTACCAGAACTTTTGATGATAGATTGGCTACACTTGAAAATGTACGTAAAGCGGGAGTAAGTGTTTGTTGTGGTGGTATTATTGGTCTTGGAGAAACACATGATGATAGAATAAAAATGCTTCATACATTGGCTACCTTACCTCAGCATCCTGAAAGTGTGCCTATCAATGCTTTAGTGCCAATTAAAGGAACTCCGCTTGCCAATAATGAAAAAGTAGATATTTGGGATATGGTTCGTATGATAGCTACTGCTAGAATATTAATGCCGCCTACAATGGTGCGTTTAAGTGCTGGAAGAACAGATATGAGTGTAGCAGAACAAGCACTATGCTTTATGGCTGGTGCGAATTCTATTTTTGCAGGTGATAAATTACTTACTACGCCTAATCCAAGTTTTGACGAAGATAATACCATGTTTCAACTATTAGGATTACAGCCTAGAAAAGCTTTTAAAGAAGAAAAGGCATATTTGAGAGAAATGGTTGAAGCTTAATCTATAGTTATATTATAAATAAAAAAGCGATTCTGAAATGATTACCTCATTGCAGAATCGCTTTTCTTTTGGCAGCAACAGTTTTTATTAATAGAAAAATTGCTCAGATATAATTTTACCATCTTTTACTTGATAAACAGTTACTTCTTCCATTGTTCTACGACCCATTCCTTTGAAAGTAACATCTAAGCTAGATGCAACACTAAAGAAATTGCCAGCTACAACTGCATCGCTGCAAACGCCACCATGGATTTCTTCAACCATTGCTTGAAACTGATTTCCTTTTTCAACAATTGCTTCTAATCCTTTTACACTTTGCATTCCCATCGCATGTGCTGGCTCATTACTTTCTGCATCTTCTGCAAATAATTCTTTTTGGGCAGCTTCATATTGACCCATTCTGCACAATTCAACCAATCTTGTTGCAACTTCTTGCGTAGTAATTTTATAAAATTTAATTGATAAATAATATTGTAAACTTATAGGTATTGATTTAATATCATTAAGATCTTTATGTTAATTTTTGATGAATTTTTATATCCATTTTTTAACAATATAAAAGGCTTTGAAAATCAGTGTTTTCAAGGCCTTCTTTCTAACTTTTATTATGATAAGTGGTTAAGCATACATTTCTATTCTCAATTCCTTCACACGTTTATCTTCTAAATATTCATCAAATGACATCAATCTATCTATAGCACCTTTTGGGGTTAATTCTATAATACGATTGGCTACAGTTTGCATAAACGTATGATCGTGGGAAGTAAGCATTACGATTCCAGAGAATGTATTACATCCTTCGTTAAAGCTTTGTATGCTTTCCAAGTCTAAGTGGTTGGTTGGTTGATCTAATACTACGCAGTTTGGATTTTGTAGCATCATTCTGCTTACCATACAACGTACTTTTTCTCCTCCACTAAGTACACTGGAATTCTTTCCAATGTCATCTCCACTAAATAACATTTTCCCAAAAAAGCCTCTTAAAAAAGGTTCGTCTGCATCTGTTACATGTGCAGGCACATATTGGCGCAACCAATCAAGTAAAGGTTCTCCAGTTTTGAAAAATTCATTGTGTTCAACTGGTAAATAAGCTTTGGTAACCGTAGTTCCCCATTCAAACTTACCAGAATCGGCTTGCATTTTATCATTAATAATCTCAAAAAAGTTGGTAACAGCCAACGGATCTTTGCTTAAGAAAGCAATCTTATCGCCTTTATTGATGCTGAAAGACACTTTATCAAAAAGGGTTCTTCCATCTACTGTTTTCTTCAGATTTTCAATATTTAATATTTGGTTTCCTACTTCTCTTAATGGTTGGAAGATAATGCCCGGATATTTACGATTGCTCGGTTCTATTTCTTCAATAGTCAACTTATCTAAAGCTTTCTTTCTACTGGTAGCTTGTTTGCTCTTAGAGGCATTGGCAGAGAATCGTGCAATGAAATCTAATAATGCAGCACGTTTATCTTCATTCTTTTTGTTTTTATCGCTCAATTGGCGGGCGGCTAATTGGCTACTTTCATACCAGAATGTGTAGTTGCCGGTATAGGTTTTAATCTTGCTTCTATCCACATCAGATACATGTGTACATACCGTATCTAAAAAGTGACGATCGTGACTCACAACCAATACGATGTTTTCATAATCTGCCAAGAAGTTTTCCAACCAACCAATTGTTTCTATATCCAAGCCATTGGTAGGCTCATCTAGTAAAAGAATATCAGGATTACCAAATAAGGCTTGTGCCAATAACACCCGCACTTTCATATTGCTCGGGATATCTTTCATCAAACTTGCATGATAGCTTTCTGCAATACCTAAGCTATTAAGCAAGGTAGCTGCATCGCTTTCAGCAGTATAGCCTCCCATTTCTCCAAATTCGCCTTCAAGTTCGCTTGCACGCATGTAGTCGTCTTCGGTAGCATCAGGATCCATATAAATAGCATCCTTTTGTTTCATCACCTCCATCATTTTCTTATGCCCCATTAGTACGGTGCTAAGAACGGTTTCTTCATCAAAAGCAAATTGATTTTGATTCAATACCGCCAATCGCTCACCTGCCGAAATCTCTACAGTTCCTTTATTTGGCTCAATTTCTCCAGCCAATATCTTCATAAAAGTACTCTTGCCAGCTCCGTTTGCGCCTATGATGCCATAGCAATTTCCTTTAATAAAATTAATGTTTACATCATCAAACAATACCCGCTTGCCATAAGCTAGGGTCACATTTCTTGCACTAATCATCTATCGAAAAAATTTATTTTTATAAGTTAGCAAAACTAAGGGCAATAGGTGTAAGTTGTTAGCCCTTTACGAAAAGAGGATGCAAAGAGTTTTTGGGAAAAGAGGAGATGAGTTTTGAGGTAAGTTGGTAAGAAGGCAAAGAGGCAAAATATTAATATATCTGGATTAATCTTTATCTTTTATTGACTTTTTTGCTTACTAGGAATAGAAATTCATTTTTATCTATTTAGTCAATATGCGCTTTAGAAAATAACTTTCAGTAGGATATCTGCTGATTTATGTTACTTATATCTTTCATTCATTTTTAGTAAGTATTTAATATAAACATTACTGTTATAATGGTTTTCACTTCCAAATTCTTTATATAAATCTTTATCCTCTTTTAATAAGAAATAGAAAGCCTGTTCTGTGGCTTTACTAAAAACGCCTTTTTTGTTAAAATACCATACTTCGATTTGTGGTGAAGTGGCAGTGTAAGCTGCAACTCCTAAAGCAAACATTGGCATTGTGTTATAAAACGGAAGTGCGATAGTAGTATGATTTAATGTAATAAAAGGGAATTTGCCTAGATGGGTTAAGCGATAGAATTTATGTTCATTAAATCCTTTTTCATATTCTATTATTCGTACATAAACATCATTACCATCACAAAATCCAAAAACCTTTTTTTGGGGTTTGCTTGTGTCATCAAATTGATATCCTATGGTATAATAATTTATAGTACCATTTTTAGAAGCAACTGAAAAAAGTGTAAAGGAAAAGGGATTTAATATAGAGGGGGTATTATTTAAAAGTTCTTCTTTTGTTTTATAAATCCCTTTTTTTAGAATAACAGAATCACTTTTCTGTTGTGATATTAATTTCTTAGAAAAAAATAAGAATATCAATAAAATGACCAATTGTTTTAGCATAGAGATGTTAAGTTAGATTAGGGATTAATTGAGACATCATCTCAATATATAAACATGATGCAGAAACACTTTTTTAGCTATGTTCGATAGCTCGGGAAATATTAGTTGAGCCTCCAAAGTGTCAAAACCAGTGTTAACGTTCTATTGTTTTTCAATCTGTTTGTCAATTCGATTTACTTTTTAATAATTGCCTTATTGATGTCAGGTGTCCAAATAATACGATTGGAACTATAAAAGTAGGTAGCCAACTAAATGGGAAATATAATATGGCAATATTTGGTTGTTCAAAAGCAAATTTTTGAACTGGTGATGGTGTTGAGAATAAAGCATTTACAACAATGTTTAGTAGAAGACCAAGGCAAATAAAATTCCAAATCAGAATTAATTTCCGACTCAATTTGTTTTTTGTAAATCCAAAATATGCAATAAAAGGTGCTGTTATTCCTGCAATTATGTCAAAGTTTCGTCCCTCAAAAGTCATTAATCCAGGAATTGCCTTGTTGAGAAATAGCCAAAATAAAACTATCTCAACAGGAATTCTTACGATGTTTAAATAAGTAAAGTGTTTAAGTGGCAAACTATCTATAAATTGTCTTCCTTTGGTAGTTAGAAATAAAAGTAGAACAGTTAATATAGAAGGCAAAATACCAATTATAAGTATTTTGGGTGGAAAAGAATTGGTGTTGGTATTGTAAACATTTTTTAAAGTCAATACGGCTTGAATAGTCAACCAAAGTGTCAAACCAATAAAAATGGGCGTTGCTTTTTTTCTTGTTATTTCAGAATTTGAGTTTCTAATTGTCCAAATAAAAAATTGCAAAGTCACAAAAGTTGTTAGTACAAAAGTTAGAGAAACATATAGCGGTAAATTTTCTATCATTTTTATAATTATTAATTTAAAAGAGTAGTTCTAAAAATAAGTCTAACTACTATATGGAATATATATCCCAATGCCCAATAATTGGAATATTGATGATGTTTTATAAATAAGCCAAATTTATAATTTCCCAATAATGCCATGACTAATGTTGCGCGTTAAGCTTTCTTTTTTTTTGTTCATAGGCACCTAAAAGTCTATTTAATGTAACTATTTTTTTATCGTCAACTGGTAAAGTTTGGCTAAGCTGATTAACCATTATATCAATGTTATAAAATTGTTTGTCTGAAGTGATTTTGCCTTTTTCAACTATTTTCTCAACTCTTTGGAAATAAGATTCAAAAATATTTAGTTCATACTTGGTTTTGTCTTGCAAATACCTGTTAAATTTCAAGTCTACTGTTTCAATTTGCATTTGAGTTAAGTCACGAAACCATTGTTTGAGTTTTAATAATTTTTTTTGTGAAAATGTTCTTCAACTTGTGTCTTAAGTTCCTTAAAATGTTCTGTAGAGTCAAAGTCAGCTGTTTTAATTTGCATTAGTTTATTGTCAAGGTAGTATTCAATTGTTGCTAAAACCAAGTCTCTATATTTTATAAATTCAACTTTTTCTTTGTCTCTATTGAGTTTACTTTCTACCATTTATTGATTATTTTTTTAAACTGAAATACAATTAATAAGTATGCTAATGTTTTATTCTCAGTCAAACTCTCGATATTTTTTTCAAACCTTTCTCTTCCAAGCATTTCAAAATAGAAGTAATGTATTTTTATTGGCCTCAAGACAAAAATAAGAGAATGAATTTATGCAAATTAAAATTGCATAAACTCTATAATATTTTCAATAGCTCTCTATTAATTTATTCTAAAACTGCATTGTGTTTTAATAAAGTTCGCAACAACTTGCTTATATAATCAATCCTAAATGAAACCATTGTTTAAATAACTGAACTAGTAAAACTCAGAGATGTAGAGGAAATCCAAAACCTAACGAGGAAAATGTTAGATGCCGAGGAAAATAAAACCTGCCGAGGAAAATGTTAGATACCGAGGAAGACCTAAAGACGACCGAGGAAGACCTAAAGACGACCGAGGAAGACCTAAAGACGACTGAGGAAGACCTAAAGACGACCGAGGAATACCTAAAGACGACCGAGGAAGACCTAAAGACGGCCGAGGAACACCTAAAGACGGCCGAGGAAGACCTAAAGACGACCGAGGAACACCTAAAGACGGCTGAGGAAGATCTATTCCGCACCGTGGAAGACCTGTTCCGTACCGAGGAAGACCTATTGCATGTCGAGGAAGATCTATTAGCATAAATGAGTATCTGAACCACATAAATGAGAATTGATTGCGAATAAAGTCCAAAAGATTACTTATCAATATCTTTATAAGTATTCTAACAACACCTAAAGGGAATGAATACAATTGCAAACCCTCCAAAACCCTTTAAAACCCACCAAACCCACCAAAACACACATTTTGATACCCATTTCCATACAATCCAATCCCTTCTCTTGTGGGGGCAACTGCTATTTTCGTACCTCCGAATGAATGGGATATTTAAACGATTTATCGGTATGGAATATTCCCCACAAAACGATTGCTAGATGATGAAAAAAAGTTGTTTTATCCTTTTGATATTGTTGTGCATGGGTGTATTTTTTTCACAAGCCCAAACCAATTACTTCTACAAAGGCTCTGGCAGCATCACCACTACTACCAACTGGGGCAGCAATACTAACGGCTCAGGTTCTGCTCCTGCCAATTTCTCAAACGGCGATATCTTTAATCTTAGAAATATTACTACTATCCCCACTTTAACCACTAATTGGACGGTTTCGGGTACTAACGCCAAAGTGATAGTTGGTGACGGTACCAACACCTGCACACTCTCCATTCCAAGTGGGTTTACCATCACAGCAACTATCAATATATCCAACAATGCCACCCTATCCATTGCCAATGCCACCAACCCAACGTTAGGTGTGTTGGCATCGGGCAGCACGGTCAATTTTAGCGGTTCAGTGGCACAGACCATTCCTTCTGCCAATTATTTCAACTTGATTTCCAGCTCATCAGGAGCAAGAATATTAGTGAATGCTGGGAATATCGGGGTAGCAGGTACGTTTACTAGGGGGAGCAATAGCTATACCACCACTGGTAGTACGGTTGTTTACAATGGAAATGCTGCGCAAACATTGGCAAGTGGCACGTTTGACAACCTATCTATTACCAATACATTGGGTACGGTAACTGCCGGGGGTAATATTACTGTGAACAATGTATTTACCATTATCGACGCTGCAATCGTAGATATGGGTACTTATGTCTTTAATTGTGGTGGCGTACAGTATAGCACTAATTTTTCTACCAGTAATGGTGGTGGTTCAGGCACTGGTAAACTAACTACAAAAAATACAAGTGGTTCTGGAGCTATAAATTCCAATTACAATAGTTACACTTGGAATTTTACGGTAGAATATGCTGCTAGTTCGGCTCAAACCACTTCTAAAGGAACTCAAACTTACATCAACCTAATCAGTAATAATAATAGTGCAACTGGTGTTAGTTTATACACGGGTGCTATGGTTACTGGTACGCTTACCATCAATGCTGGCTGTACATTAAGTGTGGGAAGCTCCCAAACACTTTCCGGCAATTTCAATACAACAGGTACTGGTATTCTTTCTATGGGGAATACCTCTAGTACACCATTGCCTTCTGGAGTAACTTATTCATTTGATGTCTATTATAACAGTACTTCATCACAAACTATCATGGGTGGTAAGTACAACGCTTTGCTAAACACAAGTGGTGGCAATCGTGCTTTCTCTTTAAGCAGTACGGATACTATTTACATCAATAGTACTTTTACAACTGGTTCGGGTACTTTCTCTGCCAACAATAGCACGGTTTATTTTTCGGGAAATAGAACCTTACCCAATATCCCCTTTTACAATTTGGTATTGGGCACGGGTACTTTCAATTCCCCTTCGTCCTTGACAGTGGCTTTTGATCTTACGATACTATCTATTGCTACTTTTAATGCACCTTCAGGCTCTTTATTTGTTGGGGATGATTTTTTTAATTATGGCATTTTTAACCACAACAACGGAAGTGTGGTTTTTAACGGCAGTAGCCAATATGTTTTTGGCAACACTACTTTCTTCAATTTTACCAAGTCGGTTACGGTTACTGACATCATCACTTTTCAATCAAATTCTACACAAACCATTCAAGGCAAATTGACCTTAAAAGGCGCATCGGGCAATCTGTTGTCTGTGTATTCCAGTTCTGTTTCAAGTCAAGCAAGCATCAATCCATCAACCATTTCTTCAAACCTGGATATTGGCTATGTAGCCGTAAGCGGGATGAATAACACCAGCGCATCGACCATTACCGCCGCCAATTCTCAAAACTATGGTAACAATACCAACTGGAATTTAGGAACACCCAGTGCCACAGGCGATTTAGAGACAGTGCCTGCAAGTTGGTCAACAACCAATGGAACGCTTGTGGTAGATACCAGCCACTACCGTTTGGGCTCGAGGTCGGTAGGGTGGAAGTGGAATGCAAACGACACTTTGAAGATTACGGGTATAGGGTTTGACTCTAGTTGGTTGTTCAATTATAATTACAATACAATGGATGTAAGCATTTACAATACGAGCCAAAGAAATGATAGCATCCAATTCTTGTTCTATAACCGTAACAAAGTGTTGCGATACTATTTCTCGGTTCGATTAAATTACAATGGCTGGTATCAAGCTATCAGAAGTTATCGTTATAATATGTACAAGCCTGTTGGTTCCAATACGACTGATTCGCTGATGACTGTTTTTATAGTAGCACCAAAATCTGGAAATGGTCAATTGGATTTTGATAGGGTTAACTGGATTACATCTAGACAATCTACCCCCATGACCCTGATGATGCCAGACAGTATTATCAAAACTGGCGCGTCTTATCCTATTTATGATGACAATATCATTTATACGCTACCGCCCAATGTAAATGTTACCGCCCCTACTGCAAAAGAACTTACTGATTTTAATAGTATCAAAACAGCATTTTTAAACGATATCAAACAAAGTGCTAGTTCCATCGCCACTACCAGCAACTTAAGCGCTGCCAATTCATTCTACAGCTCCAATGGCTACACACTTAATAGTGATGGCACTGCAAAGGGTAAAATCATTTATGGATACCCACAAGGTGCATCGGGCAATTTTGTATCGTTTACGAAGTACCTACAGATTTTTGCATACAAATGGACAATAGATAACAGCGATACCATCAGCTTAAATAAAGCCATAGTGATGCTGCGCTATTATTTGGACAATGGAAGCTTTGGTGGAGGCTGCTACAAAATAGGCAATTATGATGCGCTTGAGTTTTATACTTCCTTAGCTGTAATGGCAGATAAAATTTACACTACTGATACCATATTGTACTACGGACTTGCGAATGCTTTGAAATGGCAATTGCGTTTTGGAGCGGCTTGGATGCCTGCATCAATATATAGTCCATTGACCACAGATAATCCTAGGGAAGAAATTACGGGCTATCTCACCTATCCATTGTTTTATTTAAGAGATAATGCTACCGCAATCCAGCATTTAAAAGGGTTTAACCAGTTGCTGAACATCTTTATGACGCCCAACGACGGGATAGAAGACAATATAAAAGTGGACGGTTCTGCCTTTCACCACGGAGCTCATTATTACGGTTACGTAGAGCCTTGTTACAGCAATGTACCTTATTGGATATATCATTTGAGAAACACCGTATTCAAACCCGATTCAGTCACATACAAGCGAATAAGAGATGTGGCTTACCTCTACTTTATTCAATCAAACACGTTCAATCCTACTTATGGCAACAAAGCAGAAGCGCAAGCTTCATCCTATTATGATAGCAAGTTTTCTCGATTGGCCAATTTAGGAAGAGGAATTACTGGTAATGGACCTGATTATAGAATTGGCTGTGCTTACAACCGTTTGTTTCCCAACAAATCCGATACTTCGCTACCCACTACAACTTACCCTGCAGAGCCTTTTCCTTCAGGGTTTTATCAAATGAACTATGCCACTTTGGGTATTTACAGACAAAAGAACTGGCTTTCAACCATCAAGATGTTAAGCCAAGATTTCTGGGGTTCCGAATGTGGCTTGGTGGGCGACAATGGTACACGAAGGGACATTTATAGTCGTTATTTAGGTTATGGCAGTATTGATGTGCAATATCCTGGTGGGTTCGATTCTTCAGGATATTCATTCGATATATATAAATACACCAATGGCTACGACCATCGTTTTCCCAACGGGGCAACAACCATCGTGCTTCCTATGGATTCTTTGGCGCAAAACGAAAGCTATGGAAAAGAATATGGCAATACGGGTTCTATAGCTGCATCCCTGAGTTTCAACAACCGGAAAACAGATTTCTCATTTAAGATAGGTGGCGATTATGGTCTTAGTGCCATGAGTTTCCGTCAAGCACCTTATGGGTTTCAAGGCGGTTGCAAGGGCACTCAAAGGGATACCAATTTCGTATTCCAAAAAAGCTGGTTTGCTTTCGATTCCATCATCGTTTGTTTGGGTTCGGGCATCAAAAACAAGCAGGCTAATTACAAAACAGCCACTTCTATTTTTCAATTGATAGATAGCGCCCAAACGCTTTACATCAACGGTACAGCCAACAATACCTTCAACTATAAAAATGATTTGATAGGAACAGGTCCATACAAGTTAATGTCGCCATACAACACGGGTTATTATATCAAATCCAATGATTCTTTACATATATCGGTAACCAAACAAGCCTTTTCCCTCAACATCAACGGAACCTATGCGCCATCAACAGGCAATTGGGCAAACGCATGGTTAGACCATGGCAAAGCACCAGTGAATAAAGGATACGAATACGTCATATTGCCTTCCACAACACCAGCTTTGCTGAATCAATTTGCAGATAGTATGGCTAATCCAATTTCTGCTTGCTATATTGTGAAAAGGGCAGATTCTGTGATGCATTATGTTTATTATAAGCCCTTGAAAATTCAGGCTTTTGCTATTTTCAAGACCATAACCAATTACTCCGATACCAGTAGTTTCATCAATTCCGTAAGTAATCCCTGCTATGCCATGTGTATGAATGTGGGCGATACACAAATGAAATGCACTTTCGTTAACCCCGACCCTAATTTGCAAACTAGCTCAATTCCTTCTAGTTTTGTATTAGGCCAATATATCGATAAATCAACCCTAACCCCTTTAACCATCACACTTAGAGGTCGTTGGCAGATTAAAACAGCAGACACCAGCATTCAGCTTGTTTCCACAACAGATTCTACCACGCAAATTCTCATCAACACCCAATATTCATTACCGAATGATGTTGTTTTATTGTCAAACAAAAAGACTACATGGAATGGATTGGTCTGGAACTATGGAATTCCCGATAAATATTCTGATGCTATCATCAATGGCAATTGGATGAACAACAGCAACCTAAGCATGAAAAGTCTTTCCATTAATAATGGATTTACCATTAACAACACGGGCAATATCAGAATTGTAACAAGCAATTTGACCAATAATGGCACTATTAACGGGAATGGAAATGTGGAATTGAATGGCAGCAGTACTCAGTCTATTCTAGGAAAAGGAAAAATCACCAACTTAACCATCAACAACCCTAATGGTGTTACGCTAACAGATAGTTTATACATTGTTGGTACATTAACTCCTACAGCTGGTACTATAAATACCAATGGATTGTTAGTGCTTACTTCAACACCCAATGCTACAGCACAGATTGCAGCGGGAACAGGTAATTACCTCAATGGAAATGTAACCGTGGAAAGATTTATTCCCAATAAAACAGCTCGTAAATACTCTTTTGTTGCTTCTCCAATCAGCCAAACCATCCGGAATGCTTGGCAAAAACAGATTTATATCACAGGCTCTGGAAACGGAGGGCAGCCCTGTGGCAGCACCGCTGGCAATGGAGGCACGACTGACCGATACAACAGCAATGGTTTTGATAAAACCGTGTTGAATACCCCAAGCATGTACATCTATCAAACATCCCCAGGTACAAACGGCAGCAGGTGGACTACGATATCAAACACAAATGCTACAAATTTGGAAATTGGAAAAGGATATAGAATAAATATTAGGGGAAATAGAAACAGTACTATAAACAACTGCAACAACCAATTGAACAGTAACACTCCAACTGCACCAGAAGAAGTAACACTTGCATCAATGGGGACTATCAATACAGGTTCAGTAATGATTAATTTAAATAATCCAACCACCCATCTCTATTCATTAGTGGGCAATCCCTATCCCTGCCCAATCAGTTTTAGTGCATTGTTTGTAAGTAATACTGCTAACATCAACAATAAAATGTGGACTTACAGTCCTTTCAGCAATGGCAGTTACACCACTTATGCCAATGGATTGATAGCAAATCCTGCGACAGGGTTTGATAACACCAATGGCGATTACATAGCAAGCGGACAAGCTTTTTTTGTGGAAAGTAAATTGACTGGGAATGGTACTATCACCTTTGAAGAACAACTCAAAACCTTAGGACAAATACCAAATAACCAATATTTTGGCAATGCCAACAAACAACTATTAAGGATTGCGTTACAGGCTAATGATAGTATCCGGTTGGACGAAACGGTAGTTCGATTGAATAATGTAGGTTCTAAAAACTATCACTCGGATTGGGATGCCATTTCAATGGGTGGTGGAACTCAATCTATAGCGGTGAAAAAGAAGCGTAGTTATTTATCAATAGCAACCTATCCTGAATCCACTTTAATGGATACGATTCAATTATTTGTCAATAGCAATAAACCAGATGCATATCAATTGGCATTTAGCCACTCTATTGATTCAACGGTTGATGTTACCCTTTTAGACCATTTTTTGGGTACAGAAACCACTATTCATCCCACCACTAAATATAGTTTCAACATTACTTCCGATACCAATAGTTGGGGTGAGAGAAGATTTGCAATTGTGCTGAAAAAGCAATCCGTTGTATTGCCTCTTTCATTTGTTCAAGCATCAGTTCAGATATTAGATAGATATCCTTTTATCTGCTGGAAAACAAGTAGAAATGTATTAATCAAAGAATTTATTGTTGAGAAATCTTCAAATGGTGTTGATTTCAAAAATTTATATAGAACAAACCAAACTGAATTTATAGACACTACTTCATTCTCCAGTTTGGCTTATTATCGAATTGCAGCCCAACAGACAAATGGAGAAATTGGGTACAGCAATATTGTAAGCATTCGATCATCAACAATGGAACTACCTAGTTTTCAGTTGTTTCCCAATCCTATGGTAGGTACTAATTCGCAATTGAAATTGATACATGTGGAGGCAGGAAAATACAGATTGGCTGTTATAGACAATTTAGGAAAATCTGTTTTAGAATCAGCGATTGTTCACGAAGGGGGCACAGCGGTATTTCCCATTTTGCTTAGGCCATATTTATCAAAAGGCATCTATCAAATCAGAATTCAAAAACAAGGTGAAGTGGGAATTATTTTTCATCAAAACTTAGTTATCCTTTAATATTTTTATGTAATTAGGAAAACTGCTGCAAGTTTGCAAATAATCAATTGCTGCTAATAATAAACATAGAACTAACAGGTTTATAAAACCTCTCAAGTCTTTAATGAATCTAACTACTAATTTTTACTTTATGCGAAATATTTTACTATTATTTCTTCTATTTCTTTGTTTTTCTTTTCAAAAAACATTTGCACAAGCAGACCTTGAAGCTGTGCCGCTAACATGGTCTAGTACTAACGGACAATTGGTGGAAGATACCAATCACTATAGACTAGGGGCCAAATCGGTAGCTTGGAATTGGATAGCAAATGATACATTGAAAATAACCGATATCAAGTTTAATCCTTCCTTACTGGCCGACTTTAATTTCAATACACTAGATATAGGTATGTACAATACTTCTTACAATCCTTCGGACAGTGTAGTCATCCAATTATATGATAAATTCAAGCGACTCCGTTATAATTTCACTGTTCGGTTGAACTACAAGGGTTGGTACGAAATCATTCGCAGTTATCGCTATGATATGCCCAAGCCCAAGGGCGCGCCCACATCAGTGGATTCTATTACTACTGCTTTTATCATTGCACCAAAGACTGGTAGTGGTCAATTGAACTTCGACAATGTAAATTGGATTGACGATCGTAAAACAACCCCAATTAGTCTGATGATGCCGGATAATATCATCAAAACTGCCAATAGTTATCCACCTTATGATGATAAAACACTTTATCTATTGTCCGCTAACATTCCACTTAATACCCCTACTGCAAGTGAAATTGCAGATTGGAAAAAAGTGAAAACCTCCTTTTTAACAGATATGCCCGGCGCACCAAGTATAGCAGCTAAAACCAAGGCCAATTCCATTTTTACTACAAATGGCTATATGATAAACTCAGACGGAACCGTAAAAGGCAATCCCCTTTTTGCTTACCCACAAGGTGCAGGTGGACGATTTACAGATTTCACGCAGACGCTTCAAACTTTTGCCTATACTTGGTACAATAAGAAAAGCGACACCGTTAGCTTAAACAAAGCAATCATCATGTTGCGTTACTTGCTCGATAATGGTAATTATCCTGGGGGTTGCTACAAAATAGGGCCTTATGACGCTTTGGAATTTTATACTTCTTTGGCTGCATTGAGCGATATTATTTACAGCAAAGACACAGTGCTTTTCAATGATTTATCTAACTATGTAAAATGGCAATTAAAATTTGGTGCTGCTTGGATGCCTCCTTCCATTTACAGTCCATTGACAACGGATAACTTAAGGGAAGAAATCACTGGTTATTTGGTGTATCCATTGTTTATGATTCGGGATACCGCCACAGCTATCCAACACCTAAAAGGGTTTGACCAGATTCTATCCATTTTCATGCAACCCAACGATGGGGTAGAAGACAATGTGAAACTTGATGGTTCTGTATTTCACCACCAAGCCAACTATTATAATTACACTGAGCCACTGTACTGTAGCCTTCCGAAATGGCTTTATCATTTGCGCTATACCCAGTTTAAGCCATCATTTACTACTTATAAATTGATAAGAGATGTAGTCTATAATTTCTTTTTGGAAGAAAATACATTCAGTACCACTTATGGCAACAAAGGCGAATCGCAACAATCGTCCTTTAAACCCGCCCCGAGCAATTTGTGGCGATTGGCATTGTTGAGCAATGGAATTATAGGTAGTGGGTACGATCCCAAAATAGCGGGTGCATACAACCGTTTATTTCCTAAAAACCCTGTAGCAGCATTGCCTGTTTCAGCCTATCCTGCCGAATCTTTCCCAACAGGGTTTTATCAAATGAACTATGCCACTTTAGGTATTTATCGAAAGAAAAACTGGCTCTCCACCATTAAAATGTTCAATAGCGATTATTGGGGTTCAGAATGTGGTCTTGTGGGCGACAACGGGCAAAGGCGCGATGTATATAGTCGGTATTTAGCTTATGGAAGTATGGATATTCAATATGCTGGCGGTTTGGATTCATCAGGATATACCTTTAATAATTATAAATACAACAATGGTTATGACCATAATTTTCCAAACGGAACAACCACTATCGTTCTTCCTTTTGATACCTTAGCTTGCAATGAAAACTATGGTAAGGAATATGCCAATACAGGTTCTATTGCTGGTTCATTAAGTTTTCAAAACAGAGATACGGCTTGTTCCTTTAATACCAGAGGGGAATATGGCTTGAGTGCCATGAGTTTCCAACAAGCGCCTTATGCTTTTCAAGGAGGATGTAGAGGGCCAAGACGGAATACAACTTTTAAGTTTCAAAAGAGCTGGTTTGCTTTCGATTCTATTATCGTTTGCTTAGGATCTGGCATAACCAATAATGACAAATTATACCCAACCGCGACAAGCATTTTTCAATTGACTGACAGTGCCAAAACCATCTATATCAATGGTGTGGCCAATAAAACATTTCCTTTTACTGCCAATTATCCAGGCAATACGGCTTATCAGTTGATTTCCCCATACAGTACCGGATTTTATATCAAATCTAAAGACAGTTTGAAAATTTCCGTTAGTAAGCAACAATATGTTTTACTCCCCGATAATATACCCACTCCATCCTCTGGTAATTGGGCAAAAGTTTGGCTAGACCACGGCAAGAATCCAAGCAATAAAACCTATGAATATGTTGTGATTCCTTCCACTACACCTGCTGCTTTACAACAATTTGCTGATAGTATGGCGGTTCCTACTTCTGCTTATTACACTGTAAAACAAGCCAATGCCTCAATGCATTATGTATATTACAAACCTAAAAATATACAAGCCTTTGCTATTTTTAAAGCCATTACTAAAGTAGCTGATACAGTCAGTTGGGTGAAAAGTGCTAGTGCTGTATGTAATATAATGGTTGCAGAAAAAAATGATACTATGCAATTGGCTGTTTCCAATCCTGATGTTAATCTCCAAACTACTACTATTCGTTCAAGTGTATTATCTGGCTATATCAGTAAATCTGCTGTTACACCTATTACCATCACGCTAAAAGGAAAATGGTCTTTTCTATCCAATGATTCTGCCATATCTATAACAGGGAAAACAGATTCAACAACTACATTAAAAGTGATGACCCAATACGGATTACCTTACGATGCAGTATTAAAAAAAGATAGCAGTATTATACTTGATATTAAAACGGTTGCTCCAATTTTATCACCCAATAATGTGATTAAAAACGAAAAACTGTTAGTATTCCCTAATCCAGTTTTGCAAAGTCAGGCTTTGCAAATAGTTTATACATCTGTTCAAGAAAGAAAAGAAATGCTTTTGGAATTAATTGTTATAGGCAGTGGTAAAAGGGTTTATTCCAACAAATTCAACGCAAAAAAAGGGGATAATAAATTAGCTATAGTAGCAGATAAATTAGGCAAGGGTACTTATCTGGCTAAACTATCAGGTTCAACATCATTGTCATTACAAACTAAGTTTTTGGTGAAATAGGGGGTAAATGGTTGACAACTATTTAAAACTTGAAAACTAAATGCTTCAAAGAATTACTATACTAAAAATATCGAAAGATTGAATCATAATTTTAGGATCTGCTTTGCTTTTCTCTTTCAACTTGCATGTTTAATATCATTTTGCAATGGACAAGTTCAACCCTTGGTAGTGAGTGCCAATGAAAATGTTCATTCCTTTCATTTGGCAAAAAGCAATAAAGCCGCTAGTATCTACATTGATGTGGCAGATTTAGAAGTAGTCCACATTGCTGCTACCTGCTTTAGTCAAGATGTTAAAAGTGTTACTGATATATTGCCATATGTAAAAAACATAGCCGAAACCTATGAGGACTATATGGTTATTGGTGGAACAATTGGTCACAACAAACTGATTGACCAGCTTATTCAGCAGCAACGGCTTGATGTAAAAAAAGTGAAAGGAAAGTGGGAAACCTTTAGCATCGCATTGATAGACCACCCGTTTAAGAACGTAAAACAGTCATTGGTAATTGTCGGTAGTGACGAACGTGCAACTGCTTATGGATTTTTTCAGCTTTCACAATTAATCGGCGTTGCTCCTTTCTTATGGTGGGCAGATATTACCCCTGCTAAACAACAGCAATTATTTGTTTCAGGCACTGCTCTTTTTGGTCCGCCATCTGTAAAATACCGAGGCATTTTTATTAATGATGAAGATTGGGGCATTAATCCTTGGGCAGCTAATAAAATGGATACCGACATTAAAGACATCGGTCCAAAAACCTACGCCAGAGTATGTGAGTTGCTTTTGCGCCTAAAGGCAAATTATTTATGGCCTGCTATGCACCCTTGTACTAAGGCTTTCTGGTATTACCCCGAAAATCCAAAAGTTGCGCAACGTTATTCAATAGTACTTGGCGCCAGTCATTGCGAACCCATGCTCAGGAATAATGTGTTTGAATGGAACAAAACCTTTGAAAAAGAATTTGGCATAAAGCCAGAAAAATGGAGCTACGACATTAACAAAATACAGATATACCCATACTGGGAAGAAAGGGTAAAGGAATCTAAAAGCCAAGACGCTGTTTATACCGTGGGTATGAGGGGCATTCACGACGGTGGAATGCCCGGCGGAAACAATAAGCAAGAGAAAATTAAAATACTCGAAAATGTTATTGCCGATCAACGAACAATGCTAGCGAATAATCTTGGTAAAAAAGCCTTAGATATTCCCCAGATATTTTGTCCTTACAAAGAAGTATTGGATTTGTATCAATCGGGAATGAATTTACCCGACGACATCACCATCTTTTGGCCAGATGACAATTTTGGGTATATCAGACAAGTCTCCAATATAGCCGAGCAAAAGCGAATTGGCGGCAGTGGCATTTATTACCATCTTTCCTATTGGGGTGCGCCTGCCGATTATTTATGGCTTTCCAGCACTTCCCCTTCCTTGATAGCGCATGAAATGAGCAAAGCCTATCGTTTTGGGGCAGATAAACTGTGGGTTTTTAATGTTGGCGACATTAAACCAGCCGAATTAGAAACCGAATTTGCTATGGATTTAGCTTGGGACATCAACAAATGGTCACAAGAAAAAGCATTTAGTTACACAAAATATTGGGCAGAAAAGAACTTTGGTAAAGCATATTTTAAAGAAATAGTAGCTATTAAAAATGAATATTACTTGCTGGCAGCTTCATCAAAACCAGAACATCTTGATAAAGTAATTTTCTCGTTGGATGATGCAAAAAAGAGAATTGAATCTTATGAAGCACTTTATAATACAACTAATGAATTAAGCAATAAAATACCTCCTGCATTGAAAGATGCCTACTATGAACTTGTACAATACCCTGTAGAAGGGGCTTGTTTTATGAACCAAAAATGCTTATTCACTAAAATGGGATTATTGGCAAAAAAAACATCAACTATTGAGGCAGATACTTATTTTGAAAAAGCCAATAAAGCCTATGAAAATATTCAATTGAGTACCTTGAAATACAATCAACTTGCAGGTGGAAAATGGGAGGGAATGATGAGTTCACATCCTCGCAATTTGAAAGTATTTAATAAGCCTACCACAAATGATAGCATTACACTAGTAAGCAACACTTCATGGCTATCTGCACCCAAAAAAGTGCTTTCTGCAAGTGATTTTATCAACAAGAATGATACAGCCAAAAATCATATTGTCACTATTAAAGGATTGGGTATTTCTGAAAAGGCGGTTACGGTTTTGCCAGTCGTTGAAAAGTCCTATACAGACTCCATACTCAAAGCACCCTTGCTTGAATACCAAACAGATTTGGATGCTGGAGACAATCAAATATGGGTAAAATGCTTGCCCACTTTCAGGCTATACAACGGGTTTAAATTGCAATATGCTGTTTCAGTGAATGGCGATACGCCCCAATTAGTCAATATTGAAACCAAGGTAGAATCGAAGGAATGGGGACAAAATGTGCTAAGGGGCTTTTCAGTAGGAAAAACCACCCATCATATTGCCACGAAGGGAAAAGCAACCATCAAAATTTACCTTGTTGACCCCGGAATAGTCATCAATCAAATTGAAGTATTTTAATTGTCTATATTAGTTTGGATAATTAGTAGAAAGAAAAAAGTTTGCTCATTATTAGAAGTTTGTTTATGAAAAAAAGGTTGTTTGAAATGCTCCTCGTAGCAAGTTTATTAGGTTGGAATCTGTCCTATGCACAAGTACGTACCACTACAGTTCTTGGTGGTGATTGGAAGTTTATAAAGCAAGATGCTTCTTCCTTATCTCCCAAAACCGATGATTGGGAAACCGTCACCATCCCACATACTTGGAACATTAAGGATGGGCAATCGGGCAATGTGGGCGATGAATGGGATAATGGCAAAGGTTTTTACAGAGGACCAGGCACCTATTTTAAAAAAATTCTTATTCCTAAATTCTATATAGGTAAAAGAACCTTCCTACGTTTTGAAGCAGTTAGTCAAACCGCAGAAGTGTATGTCAATGGTCAGTTAGTAGGTAAACATGAAGGGGCTTTCAATGCTTTTGCTTTTGAAATAACCTCGGTTGTGAAAGTAGGAGAGAATGAATTATTGGTAAAAGCATCCAATAGTTACAACAAAAACATTCCGCCTCTTGGAGGTGATTTTACTTTGTTTGGTGGTATCTATCGTCCCGTTTCTTTGATTGTACTTAATCCAGTTTGCATCTCCCCACTTGATTTTGCTTCTCCAGGGGTATATGTGAAACAAGATAAAGTGACGGATTCCAAAGCGGAATTGGAAGTGAAAGTGAAATTGTCCAACCAATTGAACAGACCTTCAAAGTCAAACATCAAAATTTCCATTTTAGATAAGAACAATAAAGTAGTGGCTTCATCGCAAACAACCATCACCATTAAAGGAAGTGATACTGCAACGTCCATCCAAAAAGTAAACATCACCAAACCGCATCTATGGAACGGACTGAAAGATGCTTACTTGTATACCGCTTTGGTGGAAGTGACCGATGGGAAAAATGTATTGGATAAATTATCTCAAAAAATTGGTCTGCGCTATTATAAGATTGATGCCGAAAAAGGATTCTTTTTGAACGGAAAGCCTTACAAATTGGCAGGTGTAAACAAACACCAAGATTTTGAAGGCATGGGCTGGGCAGTAACTAATGATAAACAAGATGAGGATATGCGATTGATTAAAGAAATAGGTGCCAACGCTGTTCGTTTGGCGCATTACCCACATCCAAATTATTTTTATTCGCTTTGCGATGTAAACGGATTGGTGGTTTGGGCAGAAATACCTGTAGTCAATAACATCACAACTTCACCTGAATTTACAGACAATTGTAAAAACATGTTGACGGAGTTGATACGCCAAAACTTTAACCACCCTTCTATTTTCTTTTGGAGCCTATACAATGAATTGGGGCAACGCAAAACCGACGACCCACAACAATTGATTACTGAATTAAACAACCTCGCCCATGCCGAAGACCCAACCCGTCTTACAGTTGCAGCAGCTAATAAAATTGAACGTGCTGAAAAATCAATTCCCGATGTATTAGCTTTCAATGCCTACCCAGGCTGGTATGGAGGCGGTAGTCCACATAAAATGGAAAGAAACATACGAGCTTGGAATGATTCTATGCACAAAAAAGGAGTAGGGGTGAGTGAATATGGTGCTGGTGCAAGCATTAATCAACACCAACAAAATATGACCATTGCGCCCGACACCAAAGGCAGGTGGCATCCAGAAGAATGGCAGGCTATTGTGCACGAAGCCAACTACAAGCATATTAAGCAAATAGATTTTATATGGGGTTCCTTCGTATGGAATATGTTCGATTTTGCTAGTGCGGGCAGAAAAGAAGGCGAACGCTTGGGAACCAACGACAAAGGCTTAGTTACCTACGACCGCAAAACCCGAAAAGATGCATTCTATTTCTACAAAGCCAATTGGAATCCCGAACCGATGGTATATATCACTAGCAAAAGACACTTAGTAAGAGATACTGCCTTTACTGAGGTAAAAGCCTATTCCAATTGCAGCAAAGTGGAACTCTTCGTCAATGGAAAAAGCCTAGGCAACACTACTGAAGACAACCATGTGTTTATCTGGAAAAACATCCAATTAATTTCAGGAAAAAATAAAATAGCAATTAAAGGATTTAGAGACGGTAAGGAATATTTGGATGAATGTGAATGGGAGTATAGGGAGAAATAGTTTGTTTCCTATCCCACACCTGATAGGTAGGGTGTTCTGAATTAAGCAACTATTTTAGTACATTTTTTAATCACCTTTTTTCGATGGGTTGAAACCCATCGCTACAATAAACTCACCCTTTCAGGGTTAATATTTCGCTGTAATCAAGTTCTGAAAGGACGGTATTTTCAGAGCGATGGGTTTCAACCCATCGAATTAAATGGGTTAGCAAAATGCTAAAAACTGTCTCAATTAGTGCAAGCCTATTCTGAACAACTTACCTGATAGGTTTTCAAAATCTATGAGGTGTAAATAATTCGGAATAATATTTCTTAGTAATAAACTACATAATCATCAATTGAGTAATTGGATTCCTGCTGTTTTTAATTTGTAATCACGAACCCATATCGTAGGGTTTCCTAATCCTTCAAATGTTTCGGATGTGTATTCTGTTTTTACAAATGCATTCCGTTGTAAAATAAATTGTGTTAGTTCTTATATTTTAATTTAAGTAGTTTGGAAGGCAGATGAATAGCTTCATTAATTAAATAAATTTTTTTTCGAAGATCTGTATTAAAAATACGGTCATTAATTAATACATTTTTATATGAATTGGCAAGATTATATCGTTTCAGACAACAACATTTTACTTGGTAAACCTACAATTAAAGGAACAAGGATTTCTATAGAATTGATTTTAGAATTATTTTCATCGGGATGGACTGAACAACAGATACTTGAGTCCTATCCAACTGTTTCCTCCGAATCTATGAGAGCTGTTTTTGAATATCTTAAAACTTGTATTCAACAAGAATTTTATTTCCCAATTTCAGCTCAGATATGTATTTAGCAAATGAAAATTTTCCAAGACCAAGCACGCTTATTTTAAGAGAAAAGGGGGGGTGTTATTAAAAGTATTCAAGAGGAATACCCAGGTGTTGAAGACACAGAAGTAATGAAACTTGCTCTAGAATTAAATTTGATTATACTAACGTTTGATAGCGATTATGGAGAGCTAATATTTAAATACGCAAAAGACAATCCGCCTGCTGTTGTTTATTTTAGGGAAAAGGAGAATAACCCTAGGTTTGCTGCCTCTTCTCTTATTTCATTACTCACAAACTCTAGATTTACATTAAAAGGTGCATTTACAGTTGTATAAGCAAATAATATTAGGAAACGTTTTTATAAGGTTAAATAAACAGCAATAACTCTCAAACATAAAAAATCCCGAAACAATCAAGTCTCGGGATTTATACATTATTTAATACCTAATTACTTTTTCAAAGAAGCCATATCAATTACAAATCTGTAGCGAACATCTCCTTTTAGCAAACGCTCATAAGCATCGTTAACATCATCTACACCAATCAATTCAATATCAGAAACGATATTGTGTTTGGAGCAGAAATCAAGCATTTCTTGGGTTTCAGCAAGACCACCAATAAGCGATCCTGCAAAACTTCTTCTACCCATAATCAAATTGAAAGACACTACGGGCAATGGTTCCATAGGAGCACCTACCAAAGCAATAGCACCATCTACTTTCAATAAATTAAGGTAAGTATTGATATCGTGTTGTGCAGAAACTGCATCTAAAATAAAATGTAAGCTCTTTGTGTGCTGCGCCATTTGTGCTGCATCGGTAGAAAGCACCACTTCATCAGCTCCAAGGCGTTTAGCATCTTCGGTTTTTGAAACAGAAGTGGTAAATACTACCACATGCGCTCCCAACGCTTTGGCAATTTTAATTGCCATGTGACCTAACCCACCAATTCCCACAACACCTACTCTTTTTCCTGGGCCTACATTCCAATGTTTCATTGGAGAATAGGTAGTAATACCTGCGCAAAGTAATGGGGCAGTAGCGGCTAAATCGAGGTTTTCGGGAATGCGCAATGCAAAGTTTTCGTCAACAACAATTTTCTCAGAATAGCCACCAAAAGTCATTCCGCCAATGTGTTTATCCAAAGAATTAAAGGTTTGGGTGTGGCCATTATCGCAAAACTGTTCAAGGTCGGCTTCGCAATGTTCGCAAGTACGGCAGGAATCTACCAAGCAACCCACACCTACAATATCACCCACTTTATATTTCTTTACATGGCTACCAATTTCAGTTACTTTTCCTACTATTTCATGACCGGGAACAATTGGGTAAACCGTTCCATGCCATTCATTGCGAGCAGAGTGCAAATCGGAATGACAAATGCCACAAAATAGAATTTCAATAGCTACATCATGTGCAGTCACTTTCCTACGTTCAATATCTAAATGTTCTAAGGGTTTCTCGGCAGCGTAGGTGCCAAAAGCTTTTGTACTCATTTTTATTTTTTTTAATTGAAAGATTTATAATAAAGTTTAAGATGAATTTGTTTACAAATCCAAAGACTTGGCAACAAGTTTATAAAATGGGGTAGTAGCGAGTGTGATCGTTTATTGTTATTTAATTTTTATTACATAATTAGGATGTAGCGAGTTAATTAGACTGTATAGCCAATAATATGAACAAGAAACAAAAAACCAATAGTAAAAACAGAATTTTAAAAGCCACTAATAGTATGGGATTGTAATACTTGTTTTTTTTAATGTCATATCTAGCATTCTTTTCTAATGCATCTTCAGTGAGCAACTTGTTTTCTACAAGAATGGGTAATACACTTTTACTAAATATGGCATCCCCATTTTTCATTTGGAAGAATTCAAAGATGCCTATTAAATAACAAAATGACAAAGCTGCGGGACCTATTGCAAGCATATACTTAGAAAAATTATAAAAGCAACAGGCAATTGCTGGATATAAGTATAAAGAGTAAAGTACTTTTAAAAGATTCTTTGGTTTTCTGTTTTTGAATCTGCAATACCTACAACTTAGTATTGTTCCAATATATTCTTGTTCGTAAACAAATTTAAATGTATCAAAATCAACAATCTTTACTATGGTTAATTCTTCCACCTTTTTTTCCTTGGAACAAAAATCACAAACACCTGTCATGGATGCAAAATAGTGGAAATTGGATTTATGTTATTTAGTTAGGAGACTAAGCCTTGCTTAATTCTATAAATCAAATTGCGTTTGGGTAAGTGAAGATATACGATTCTTTAAAAAGAATTGCTCCTGTGAAGAAGCCAGACACAATTCTTTAAAAAAAATTGCTCCTGTAACAAAGCCAGACACAATTCTTTAAAAAGAATTGCCCTTGGCTTGAAGCCAGACACGATTCCATAAATAAAATTGCGTCTGGCTTTTTACAAAGCCTAAATTAATTTCAATTCATACTTAGTTATCCGAATAGGAATATCCCCTATTATTTTATTTCAATCCAAGTAGTTATTCAGAATAATTTATGTCAAATTTTTAGCATCTGTTATTTGATTTTGTTTATAAGTTTAAAGGCAATGGCTTCTTGCAATAAAATATCTGTCGCATTATTTAGGTTCAGTCTTTACTTTCGCTTGAATAGTATAGGCTAATAATAGATTATTAAAACAGATATTGGCTAATAAGCATAAATAATGAGCAAGAAAGGAAAGGTTTTGGTGGCAATGAGTGGTGGTATAGATAGTACTGTTACAGCATTAATGCTTCACAACGAGGGGTATGAAGTGATAGGTATCACCATGAAAACATGGGATTATGCAACAAGTAATACTAGTGGCAAAGAAACAGGTTGCTGCAATATTGATAGTTTTAATGATGCACGTCAGGCGGCGGTGCAACATGGGTTTCCACATTTTATTTTAGACATTAGAGAAGAGTTTGGCGATTTTGTAATAGAAAATTTTGTTGAAGAATACATTGCTGGTCGCACACCCAATCCTTGTGTAATGTGCAATACACACATAAAATGGCGTGCATTATTAAAGCGAGCAAATGCTTTAGGATGTGATTGGATAGCTACAGGACATTATGCAGAAGTAAGAAAACATACCAATGATAGATATGTGTTGAGCAAAGGATTGGACGAAACCAAAGACCAAAGCTATGTGTTGTGGGGGCTAGACCAAGAATTGCTGAGCAGGACTATTATGCCTTTAGGGAAATATAGAAAAACTGAAATAAGACAAATGGCGGTTGACTTAGGCTATCCTGAATTGGCTAAAAAAAGTGAGAGCTATGAGATTTGCTTTGTTCCTGATAATGACTATAGAGGGTTTCTTAAAAATAGAGTAGAAGGATTGGAAGAAAAGGTAGCTGGCGGTTGGTTTACTGATAAAACAGGAAAAAGATTGGGTAAACACAAAGGGTATCCTTTTTATACTGTAGGTCAAAGGAAAGGACTTGAAATTGCTTTGGGCAAACCTGCTTATGTTACTTCTATTGACCCAAATACAAACACTGTTGTATTAGGAGAAGAAGCTGATTTGGAACAAAATATCCTATTGGTTACTAAAATAAATTGGAGTAAATACGATGGGGTGTATGATGGTTTTGAAGCCACTACTAAAATTAGGTATAAGGATAAAGGAGCATTAAGCATTCTAAACAATGATGCAATGGGATTGAATATTCAATTTTTTAGTCACGTAAAAGGAATTGCCCCTGGACAGAGTGCTGTATTTTATGAGGGCAACGATGTGGTAGGTGGTGGCATCATTCAGAGAGGAAGCATAGTTTTAAATAATTGATTTATTAATAATTAACTCATAAAATCTAATAAGAATGATAAAAATTTGGTTACCAATTATTGGTATTATATTATTAATAACCGCCTGTAAAAAAACCGAAATCAGCTCTATTATTGATATAAAAGAATTGTATCCCTTGCAAGTTGGAAAGGTTTTTATTTATCGAATGGATAGTACTAGACAAGTAAATTTTCAGTTGGCAACCGCTTATTACATAGCAAAAGATAGTGTAGTGAGTACTTTTTTAGATAATCAAGGTCGCACATCATATATTATTTACAGGTACATAAGAGATACTGCTCAAAAGCTCCCTTATACGTATTCTGATACTTATTATGCTGTTTTAGATAAAGACAAAGTAGAATATGTTGATAATAACAAAAGGTTCATTACATTAGTAAATCCAGTTTCTTTAAATAGTTCTTGGTATGGCAATAAATATTTAGATCCTAGTCAATTGAATATTACAAATAATACATCCTATGATAATTGGAATTATAAATATATTGATTGCAATGATTCTTTTTCTGTAATTAAAGGCACATTTCCTAATACATACACTGTTCTGCAAAAAGCTGATAGTTCAGGAGAATTTGATCCTAGTGCTTTATCTAGTAAAATTTATTCAGTAGAAGTTTATGCCAAGGGGGTTGGAATGATTTACAAAGAAATTAATGTGTATTTCTATCAATCAGGTCAATATGAAGACGGTAGCTTTGCGGTAAAACTAAATCTAATTGATTACAAATAGTTGGTATTCCATCTTAAATAACTCATGAAAATTGTTTTTTGTAGCATAGGCAAACCGCATGACACACAGTTAAAATCATCAATAGATACTTTCACAAAAAGGGTTTCCAATTACTTTTCTATTGATTGGCTAATCATACCACCGCCCAAAAATGCTGGAGTTCTTTCTGAAGCAGATTTGAAAAAAGCGGAAGCAACTTTATTGGTTGCTCAAATTGCTAAAGAAGATTATTTGATTTTGCTTGATGAGCGAGGAAAAAATATTAGCTCGCCTGAAGTTGCGAATTTGATACAACAAAGAGCAAATGAAAGCTGTAAAAGAATTGTATTTGTAATTGGAGGAACATTTGGAGTAGATGCTGAAGTATTCAAAAGAGCCAATTATGTTTGGAGTTTATCCAATTTGGTTTTCCCACACATGATAGTAAGGTTATTATTATCTGAACAAGTGTATAGAGCTTGTACCATTCTTAAAAATGAAAAATACCATCATGTATAATACTGCACAAGATTCAATTTTTAATTTTTTACAATCAATTGTGCATGCCACTATTCTTTTATAAAGAAATAAATGACACTACAAAATTGGCTATATGGAAAATTGAAGAAACAGAAGACTTCTTTATAGAACATGTGCCACTTTCAAATACTATAAAACATCCTCATAAAAGATTACAACATTTGGCTGGAAGGTATTTATTGCAATTACTTTTTCCAGATTTTCCCATGAACTCAATAGAGGTTGCTGAAACAAGGAAACCATTTATAAGAAACGAACAATACCATTTTTCTATTTCTCACTCAGGTCATTTTGCAGCAGCAATCGTAAGTTCATATCATAGAATTGGGGTAGATTTAGAAAGAAAAAGTGATAAAATTGCCAAGATAGCCCATAAGTTTTTACATCAAAAGGAATTAGAAGTTCATCAATTAATTGATATTAGTAATGACACAAACAGTGCTTCCTTAACCAAGCTTGCTCTTTTGTGGAGTGCAAAAGAAGCCATATATAAATGGTGGGGAAAAGGTGCTGTAGATTTTAAAGAAATGATTAGCATATCAGCATGTGATATAAATCAGGTTGGAAACATTCATGCAATATTCAAAGGAGATTCGCCTGAAATACATTTATCATTAGAATACATTATTTATGATGATGTCTGTATAGTTTGGGTGCTTGAGAAAATTTGATAAATACATATTTTAATTCAGACTTGAGGTGCAATTCACCTAAAGTATAGATGAATAAATTAAAGAATAGATATTCTTGTGCGCAACAAAAAGCTTGTTTTAAACATTACAGACTATTCTTCACCGTATTTTGCTCATTAAACTTTTATTTAATTACTATCAAAATAAATATGGTTTCTAAGGTCTTTTTAAAATGTGTTTTTTTATTTTTGTTAATGAATGTATTTACATTTATAAATGCACAATGCGTTTCTAGCATTTCTACTTTTCCTTACTTAGAAAGTTTTGAAACAACAAATGGTGGTTGGACTGCGAGTGGGCCAAATACAGATTGGGCTTGGGGTGCTCCAACAAAAGCTATTATCAACAAAGCTGCTAGTGGCAATAATTGTTGGATAACTGGAGGGCTCAATAAAAGCTCCTATAACAATCAAAAAGCTACCCTTCAAAGTCCTTGTTTTGATTTTACAGCGTTGGTAAATCCTTCACTAAACTTTAATGTCTTTTGGGAAACTGAAAAGGGGTATGATGGTGTTTGTTTACAATACAGTACTGATAATGGTATTACATGGCTATCGTTAGGTTCAATAAATGATGTTTCTGTCTGTTCATCAAACAATTGGTTTAACACTAGTTTTGTTACATCGCTAGGTATCAATGGATGGTCGGGAAACACCAAATTTGGTTGTGGTTCCGGTGGTGGTTCTGGCAAATGGGTGATGGCTAAGCATAGTTTAAAAGCATTAGCAGGACAGCCTAAAGTAATATTTCGATTTTTTTTTGGTTCAGGTAGCGTTTGTAATGAATTTGATGGGTTTGCTTTTGATGATTTCTCCATTTCAGATAATGCATTGATTTATACTCCTGCATTTAGTTATTCTTGTGCTCCAAATAAATCTGTCAGTTTTAATTCTACTGATGCGCCATGTTTATCAACTTATCTATGGGATTTCGGCGATATTAATTCCTTAAACAATAGTTCTAAACTTCAAAATCCTTCACATGACTTTTCGGATACTGGAAAATTTATTGTAACGCTTACTGTTACTAATCCTAACTCGATTCCTAATTCAATTACGGTAGCAAGAAATATTCAAATCGCAAATGCAAGTATTGTTGTTTTAAGTCCTATTAAATGTTATGGAGATAGTTCAGGAAGTCTGCAAGTGGTAATAAAAGGTGCAGTAGATAATTTTACTTATTTGTGGAATAACAATCCTTCATTAAATACTGCCTTAATTACTAAACTTCCAACAAACACTTATAGTGTAAATATTACTGGACTAACATCTTGTGTTGTTGCGAATTCTATTCAACTTACTCAACCCAACCAATTCTCATTAATCTCAAATATACAGTCACCAAAATGTATAATAAAAGGAAATATCTTAATAACCCCTCAAGGAGGTATTCCTCCTTACCAATTCCAATGGATACCAAATGTTTCTTTAAATAATGAAGCTAAAGGATTGATAGATGGTAGTTATAAAGTGATAGTAACAGATGCCAACACTTGTAAGGATAGTGGTAGTTTTTCATTAGTAAGTTTACCCAATCCCATTTCTATTAATTTAGGAAATGATACGATAATTTGTCCAGGTGAATTCTTAGAATTAAATCCGGGCAGCTTTGCATCATATAAATGGAAAGATGGAAGCAACAAGGCAAAATATGAAGTTAAAAAAACGGGTACATACTGGGTGAAAGTGAAAGACAACAATGGTTGTGAAGCTATAGATTCTATTCATGTAGATGTGAAATGTGATGCTATTTATTTTCCTACAGCATTTTCTCCTAATAATGGAGATGCAATCAATAATACTTTCGGGCCTGCACCTTTAAGTGCATTGTCTGGAATCAGTCAATTCCACTTAATGGTATATAATCGTTTTGGTCAAGTTGTTTTTGAGTCCACCAATCCTTACAACAAATGGAATGGTGCTTTAAATGGCTTGTTTACCAACGGAGTTTATATATGGAAAGCCAATTATACTATCGCCAATAGAAAAACATTAGCCCAATCTGGTACACTATTGCTTTTTAGATAATATGGGATAAAAAAATATAATTATCCATGTACTTCAATTATTTAGATTTGCCTGAACCGCATAATCTGAATTATGAGCTTAAACAATCAATTTAATGAGCAATCTTTAGGTGAAGTACATTCATCCGTTGATACTACTAAGCCTCGTAAAGGATTTAAAAGAATACTTGCCTATTTTGGCCCTGCTTATTTAGTAAGCGTGGGCTATATGGATCCGGGTAACTGGGCAACGGACTTGCAAGGTGGTGCACAATTCGGGTATCGGCTTATTTGGGTATTATTAATGAGCAATTTAATGGCACTGATTCTCCAAAATTTAAGTGCTCGCTTAGGAATCGTTCGAAGAAAAGATTTAGCGCAAGCAAATAGAGAAGTATATCCACCATTTGTAAATTTTTGTTTGTATATCCTTGCCGAATTAGCCATTGCGGCCTGCGATTTGGCAGAAGTTTTAGGTATGGCCATTGGTATTCATTTGCTTACAAAGCTTCCTATTATTTGGGGTGTAGGCTTTACAGTATTAGATACCTTTTTATTAATGTGGTTGCAAAAGCTTGGTATCAGAAAACTAGAAGCGTTTATCATTTCATTGGTGGCCATTATTGGCTTTTCCTTTCTGCTTGAATTAATCTTTGCAAAACCTAATTTCTCTGAAGTTATTGTAGGGTTTATGCCTACTAAACTAAATGCCAATGCGCTCTATATTGCCGTGGGAATAATTGGCGCTACCGTAATGCCACACAATTTGTACTTACACTCTGCATTGGTACAGACGAGAAAAATAAGTACCGATAAAAAAGGAATTCTCACAGCTTTGAAATACAATTTCATTGATAGTTTCATAGCATTAAATGGGGCGTTTTTTGTGAATGCATCCATACTAATTTTAGCTGCAAGTGTTTTCTTTGTTTCTGGTAATACCCATGTTGCTAAAATTGAAGATGCATATAAATTATTACAACCATTATTAGGTAATAAATTAGCTCCAACACTTTTTGCAATTGCGCTTATTGCTGCTGGACAAAGTTCTACTATTACTGGCACCCTTGCAGGTCAAATAGTAATGGAGGGTTATTTAAGTTTAAGAATTGATCCATTATTGAGGAGATTAATTACTCGAATAATTGCAATTGCCCCTGCTGCAATTGTTATTTTTATTTATGGGGATGATAAAGTAGACGATTTATTGGTGTTCAGTCAAATACTTTTAAGTCTCCAATTAGGTTTTGCCGTAATCCCTTTGATTCATTTTGTTAGCGACAAACGCACAATGGGCGAATTTGCCATTAAGCTGCGAATGAAAATAGTTGCATGGGTTATTGCTGGTATATTGGTATATCTAAATGTGCAATTGGTGGCAGATAAAATGATAGATGTTTTTCTGCAAGATGGACATTGGATTGTTAAAATAGCCACCGGCATTGCTGCATTGATTTTTGTATGGTTGTTTATCATGATGACGGTATTGCCTATTATTCAAAAACACCATTTGTTTCCAAATAGTGCAGATATGCACCCAATCCCATTGCCACTTAACGATTTAGATACCAAAACAATAGAAAATATTGTAGTAGCACTCGACTTTAGTGATAATGATGGTAAACTAATAGCGCAAGCTATTTCACAAGGTGGATCAAATGCCAATTATACACTTTTACACATCATTGAAAGTGTTTCTGCTAATTACTTAGGTGAACAAAGTGATGATGCCGAAACCAAGAAAGACAAAGAGCGATTGAATTATTATGCACAACAACTAATTGAAAAGGGCTATCAGGTTTCTATAAAGTTGGGATATAGAAACCGAGTAAAAGAAATTGTAAGGTTGGTAAAAGAAGCAAATGCAGATCTACTAGTTGTGGGTGCACACAGACATAGAGGAATAAAAGATTATTTATTTGGAGAAACCATCGATGCCGTAAGACACGATTTAGATATTCCTATTTTAATCATAAATGTATATGCAACGCATAAAAGTTAGTTGATTGTAATTAAGCATATTTACGGGAAATGTTAGTTAGGATTGTAAATGTATTTTTGACTTTTCAAACGATATGTTCTTCGGCACATTTCTCCCTAAAGGATAAACCTTATAAATAGCTTTCATTGATTTTTTCCTTATCAGCTTTCGATAAGTATTGTTTTGCAATTCTGTTTTCTGGGTTTTTGTCGAATGAATATAAAGTCAGTAAAAAAATAAATTCCAACGGCTTCATTAATATGTATACCACATCCGAAACAATTTCGTTATCAAAAAAATGATAATGTTTGTGAATTGCATTCCCAACTTTATTATAATGATGCCTTATAATGCTGTGAATTTTTGGAAACTTGTTTTCAATTAGTTCTTCAAAAGCATTTGAAATTAAAAGCTGCCTATTGCAAATAATTTTATTGCCGTTTCGTTCTCCATATCTAATAGGCTTTACTATTTTTTGATGTCCCTTCGCACCTACCGAACACAAAAAGTGAAATCCACATTCTACATTGTCACACATATGGTTTAGTTGTGAAAAGCCATGTTTGTAAGTATCAGTAAAGGCTCTTATAATGCTATCGGGCTTTTGACCAAAAAGCATTACGAACAGTGATAGTAAAATGATTATTGGAACTAAAATGATTGTAAGTATTGGGTATTTTATAAACGGATTAAACCTTAAGATGTATAAGCAACCTTTTGTAATAATATTATTTGAACTAAGGTCATTTAGTTCTATATGATTTTTAATTAGTTTTTGCTTCTTACTCAATTCAATTAATAACAATAAAATGATTGGAATATTGCCAAAAAACCAATAGAATAATGGAAATCCAAATTCTGTTTCGTTTATATGAACACATAATACGATATTAATGATTAATCCGAATATCAAGAATGAGTTCATAATTACTTCTATTAAAGGGGCTAATAAGTTTTCACTATAAACTGAAACTATATAAAATACTGTATATAGAACAAGTAAAGTATAAATTCCAATTCTATGTTCGGGTGAAAACAAAGCACTATCTCCGCAGCAATCATTTTTCACACCAATATCTGACATTGAAATATAAAAGGTAGGAACTATCAAAACTGTCCATATTTGGAGCGTTTTAAATAAGAGTTCATTTGTGAATATTTTACCATTTTGGAGAAAATGATAGAAATTGAAAACAATTAAACAAAAGGAAATTAAAACCAGTATAATTAATATAAATTCCATCATGTTGTTTTTTTAAATGTTAGTTTGAAAAAAAATCTTCTCTTCCTTTTTTCCTACTCAATCTCATCCACTTAAAAAATGCATTAAACAGATAAATAGAGAGTAAATAAAAGCCCTAGTAAAACTTCATTTCACTAGGGCTTTTTTATAATATTAGCTTGCTTTAATTCCTTCCTAAATCTTTTCTAATGCTACGTTTAAAGCAATTTTATTGCCATCAAATACCGCATTTTCAGTAGCAGCTTTGTAGCCCGCAGCTTCGAAATTGATGGTGAGAGTTCCATTTGTTACATCTACAAAACCATATTTGCCATTGCTATCTGTTATAGCAATTTGGGTAGTATCTAAAATGCTAATTTTCGCTTCTTCAATAAATGCTCCTGTTTCTTTGTCGGTTACTACACCTTGAATATCATAAATATCTCCCGATTCTTCGCTTGCAGGCAACAAATAAAGCCTGTATTTGCTATAATTGTTTTTATAAATATTTTTAGAAGCTTTTGCCACTTTTTGTCTGAACGCCCACATAGCGTTCATTTTGGTGATTCTATCTTCAGTAAGACTTAAGCGAGATTTTTTCTGGGTTTCTTGATCGGTTTTCTGTTCTACAAGTGCTTTTGCTAGCGTATTAATTGAATCAATAGACGATTGTGGAAATTTTACAGCCAACAATTGTGTTTTGTATTTCGCAATCTTTTTATTGAAAACTCCCATGAAAATAGTCATCTTTGGTACACTCTTTCTAGCGGCTTCGTAGTTGTCAAAACCAAATTCCTTCAACACTGCTTTTTTGGTGGGGAAAGCTTTTTCAATATGGTATTTAGAATCTTGAAAAATTTTTCTGCAAGCCGCCATAGTATCATTCACAGTATCGGTATAGCCAGATTGAATGTCTACCGTTTCCTCGTCAGTAGGTAGGTCGGTTGCAATGTTGATTGCATTTTGCCAGTTTTTTTCGAAAGGAGTTGCAAAATCTTCATCGAAATTTTTAAAATCAGCTTGGTCTTTTATAAATTGAACAATTGTTACGCGACAATCAATTAACGCAGAGGCAAAAGAAATGGAGAATTGTTTAGATACTTTTTCTGGAGAAATCATTTTATATATGTTTAGATTGCAAAAATAAAGAAGAGAATTGAATTTTAAGGAGTATTTGTACCCAAATAATACCAAATTTAGCATTTTTTTTAACAAACACACCCAAATTACTACAATACGAGCCATTTTAAATAGAAAATTTAGTATTTATATGAAATAATGGAATATTGCAACTATAATATAGCTTCTATATTACAGTATATGAAGGCATAATGACATTAGTTACTGTCATTTTAATGAAAAATAATGCATTATAGAAACTAAACGGTTGCGGAAAACATATATAATAGGGCGGAAAGTTTACGTAAGAGGGCGGTAAACATATATAATGGAGCGGAACGTTTACGTAATAGGACGGAAAATATATATAATGAAGCGGAACGTTTACGTAAGATGGCGGAAAACATATATAATTTAGCGGAACGTTTACGTAAGAAGGCGGAACGTTAATGTAATGCAGCGGAAGCTTTGCATAATAAGGCGGAACGTATATATATGTTTTCGGATTAAAGCTATACTGAACCGATTTATTTATATACTACTTCGTACTATTTTAAAAATGGATTGGATTATTAAATTTGGGAAAAGGATTCTTTAAGATGCATATCGCCTTGCGCTAGAAACAGCTTGGCTATTATTATTTGAAAGTGTTTTGTAAGTATGGTGAGATTGGAAGAATGAGGAATGGGGTAGGGAAGGGGTGGGGGATATTGTAAGCTTCCCTATTGAGGGAATTTCAAATCCAATTGTTTGTAGGATTAAATGTTATAGGGTAAGATCTTGACCAAAGGAAATTTACTTAACAATTTTTATGTATTCGAATCCTAATATTCCTTTCTGTAAACAAAGTGTTACACTCTGACCTTCATCAAATGTATTCCATAAGGGGTTAATTATGGTAAGGCGTTCTTCATCATTGTCAATTTGAACAAACAAATAATACTCTTTAGAACGTCCACTAGAACTTCCTTTTCTAATAATTTTATATTCTTTACAGTCATCAACTTCAACCAAATGAGTTCTATTTATATGAGAAGCTATTATAGGTGTCCAAAAAAAGAATCCCATACCTAATTGAATGTCCATTGTTTATTTATATTCTTGTCATACCTTAATTCGGGGATTAACCTGAAAATTATAATGTAAAATGGAATACAAAGTATTAAGCCTAAGAATGAATAAAGAAAGAAAAATTTTACACCATTTCTTGTATTATCAAAATGATGGAATTCAGTAATACCTAATAAAGATGAAAGGGCAATAATCAAACATAGGGAAGCAATAATTTTTAATTCAATTGATGCTGGTTCAGGTTGTCTAATTATCCTTTGTGTCTTTTTTCTGCTTTTTCTTCCCATTATGATTAGAGTATCGAATTTAAATTTTTTCTCAAAGCAAAGAATTAGGGTACAGCATAAACTGGAAGCTTGAAAGTTTTGTTATAGGAATAAATGCGATTCGATAGAAACTCAAATTGTAGAAGTTTTAATTCTCTAACTTTCCCAAGTTATATTGTCTAAATCCCCATTTTCATTTGTCTTTATAACTAGCAGTTGATTACATGGTTCACCATCAATTTCTATTGAATAATCAAATACTCCAAAATAGTCTGAATCATATTTACCATCAGGATAAAGTCCAACTCTAATTAATTTTAGTTTACTAAAAAGTTGATTTTCATATGAATTGTTATTATTGTCATAATCAATAATTCTTTTTAATTCCTCAACGTCTAGTTCATCCAAATAAAAGTTTATATAGTCTTTAGCTTCTCCTTCGTTTTCAAAGCTATTTTTTATTTCTATTTTTTTTTGAGTATCAATTTTAGAAATATTGCTAAGGAATTCCTTTATAACAAGTGCTTGTTCTTCGCTTAGTTTCTTATTTTCAAAATTAAGGTCGATGGTAATTGTATTGCCATTATAGAACGTCGTTAAGGAATAATAATCTTCAAGTTGTTTAAAGTCAACTTGTCCGAAATACGGTAATTCAATTTTAGCCATTTCTATTTAATTATGCTTTTGAAAAAAAAACTAAATCATATTATCAAGATAATACTGCAATTCCAAATCTGTTTTGTAAAGCACTTCTCTTGCCTTGCTGCCCAAATTAGGGCCTACAATACCAGCCCTTTCTAATTGATCCATCAATCGGCCTGCACGATTATAGCCTAGTTTCATCCTCCTTTGAATGAGAGAAGTACTTCCCATTTGGTTTTGTACTATTAGTCTTGCTGCATCTTCAAAAAGCGGGTCGCGCTCGCCAGAATCTACATCTCCACGGCTATCGGCATCTTTTTCATCTACATATTCAGGCAATAAGAATGCATCGGGATAGCCCAATTGTTCACCAATAAATTCACACACTCTTTCTACTTCGGGCGTATCTACAAAGGCACATTGCACACGGGTTATTTCCCCATTGTAGCTAATTAGCATATCTCCTTTACCAATCAATTGTTCTGCACCGCCGGCATCTAAAATGGTACGGCTATCAATTTTAGATGATACTTTAAAGGCAATACGCGCAGGGAAATTGGCTTTGATGGTACCTGTAATAATATTTACCGAAGGGCGTTGTGTAGCAATAATTAAGTGAATACCAATGGCACGCGCCAATTGCGCCAAACGAGCTATCGGCATTTCTACTTCCTTGCCTGCAGTCATTATTAAATCGGCAAATTCATCCACCACCAATACAATAAATGGCAAATATTGGTGTCCCTTTTGCGGATTTAATCGGCGACTATTAAACTTCTCATTGTATTCTTTTATGTTTCTACAACCGGCTTCTTTCAGCAAATCGTAGCGATTGTCCATTTCAATACACAATGCATTCAATGTGCTTACTACTTTTTTCGTATCGGTAATAATGCTTTCATCTTCTCCAGGAAGTTTGGCTAAGAAGTGTTTTTCTATTACTCGGTACAGACTTAATTCTACTTTCTTAGGATCTACCAATACAAATTTTAATTGTGAAGGATGTTTCTTATAAAGCAATGATACCAAGAGGGTATTGATACCTACCGATTTACCTTGTCCAGTTGCACCCGCCATCAATAGATGCGGCATGGTAGCTAAGTCAACTATGAAGTTCTCATTATCTATCTTTTTCCCAATGGCAATTGGCAACGAAAAAGGACTGTTGATGTATTTATCTGACATCAACAATGTTTTCATACTTACAACCGTCTTCTTAATATTGGGAACCTCAATACCTATTGTTCCCTTTCCAGGAATAGGCGCAATAATCCGTATGCCCAATGCCGCCAAACTCAAGGCAATATCGTCTTCTAGGTTTTTAATTCTACTAATTCTTACACCCGGTGCAGGCACAATTTCATAAAGCGTTACAGTAGGACCAACCGTTGCAGCAATACGCTGAATGGCAATATCGTAGTTCTTTAGGGTAGAAACAATTTGGTTTTTATGGGCTTCCAATTCTTCAGGGTCGTGAATGATTTTTTCACTACCATGCGTTTCAAGAATATCTAGTGTAGGATATTTATAATCTCTTAAATCTAAGGTAGCATCATAATGGGTTTCTAAACCTTGGCGCGGAGAAATGGCCGTTTTGTTGCTTGTAATTTCTTTGATTTCCTCCAATTCTTCCTCTTCATCAATATCAAAAGGAGGTTCTTCTTCATCAAAATTGTTATCAGCAGAAGGCTTTATTTCCAATGGCATTTCTGAAAGATTGTTGGCAATAATATTTTCATGCACCGTCATTGGTGGGGGAGTAGGTTGTGGCATGATAACAGACACATGACCAGTATCTGGAATTGGGTTATTAATTTCCAAAGCCAATTCATTAGAAGCAGGTTTTAATTGACTTTCTTCAATAAACAATTTGCCCGTTTCTTCAGGTTCATATTGTTGTTCATTAATACTAAAATCTATCAAAGGATCTTCTAAAGCAGGATTAATGTAATTGCCTAATGGACTTAAAGTGGCATTCGGGTCTTTTAGTTTATTAGCACTTATTGGTGCAGTAAATGCTATTTCTTCTTCATCATCTTCATCGGTGGTAATGAAAAGCGGAACAGGAATTTCAGCATCTTTTTGAGATGCACTAGTCGCTAATTCTTCGTCTGTAACTGCTGCTTCTTTCTCTTTTGGTTTAAACTCAGGCCATTTAAACGATGGATTGAAACGCCAAATTACATAGCAAAATACGCTGGTAAGTAACATAGCACCTGTGCCAAAACTGCCAATCCATTTAATAAACCATGCATTGAGTAATTCGCCTACAGCACCACCCCAACTAAAATCGCTTGAGCGAGCTATAAATGCTAGCGACATGCTTATTATAATCAACCCTACACCTACGTATCTAAGATTTCTTAAAAGCCTAAATATCTTCTTTCCAAATAATAAATTAATGCCTATAACAAAAAAGAAAGTGCAGAATAGATAGGATGCCAAACCGAATCCATTATACATGAAAGTATGGGCAATATATGCACCCAAAACGCCTAATAGATTGTGAATAATTACATCGTTTGTGGCAAATATTTTTATACCAAACTGATGAACCTTATCTTGGTCTTCCTGCCAAGTAAATAAATAAGAAGTAAATGCTATGAACAAAAAAAGGGAGAATAATAAACTGGTTGCTCCTACAATTTTAGTGGTGCGATCATCCTTTACTACCTCCGTTACGGTTATATCTACTTCCTTATCAGGCACTAGTTCTTCGGGACTATGTGCTGCATTTGAAGATTTCTTTTTAAAGCTATTTGCCATACCTAACAAATGTACTATTTGAACACAAGGAGCTTATTTTTTATGGTTGATGTGGATAAGATAATGCCTTGTATATTTTAATTGACAGATTAAAACAAAGTTTGTATTCCATGGGCTAATCTAAACTCGTGTTGTAATAACCATTTCTTTCTTTGCATTCCGCCAGAATAGCCAACCAAGCTTCTGTCTGTGCCAATTACGCGATGACAAGGAACAATAATAGAAATTTTGTTTTTTCCGTTTGTGCTAGCAGCCGCTCTTATTACTTTAGGGTCGCCTAGTTTTTTGGCTAAGTCTAGATAGCTGATTGTCGTACCAAATTGAATTCCCAATAATTCATTCCACACTTTTTGTTGAAACACAGTGCCTTCTTGATAAATTGGTATAGAAAAGGCCCTCCTTCTTCCTTGAAAAAATTCTATTAATTGTTCCGTGCATAGATGTAAAATATCGCTTACACCAGGAATGCCATACTGTAATTGGGCGCTATTATCTAAAAAACTAAGTTCAGTTATGTATTGGTCAGTCCCCCCAATTTTTATGACTCCTAAAGGGCTATCATAATATGTGTAATAACATTCTTGCATAAACTTCATGTTAATAGAATTGAATTAAGCTTATTAAGGATTAAAGGGAGTAGATTTTAAATTTAATAAAGTACAATTCTAACATCTTAATTAACGATAGATAAAAGGAGATATTGCAAAGTTGAGTTCTATCTATAGTTGTAATTATTTAATAATTACCATTTTAGTCAATGGTAATTGATTTTTTGTATTTTACAATAGTTAGAAGAAATTCTAACTATTTTCATTGATTAAATTTATTACTACTAGTACTTAATTAGCTTTACCTAAAAAAAACTACAAATGAAATCTATTTGGAAGATGCTTAAGCAAACTATTGATGGGTTTTCTAATGATAATGGCATGAAACTAAGTGCATCATTATCCTATTACACCATTTTTTCTATTGCTCCTTTGCTAATGATTGCCATATCTCTAGCAGGTATTTTCTTTGGACAAGAAGCAGTGCAAGGCAAAGTGTATGCACAATTGCACACATTAATAAGCGATGAAGCTGCATTGCAAATTCAAGATATTATTAAAAACATGCATTATCAACATAAAAACTTTGCAGGCACTGCAATTGGGTTTGTTTTTTTATTCATAGGTGCAAGCAGTGTGTTTTTAGAAATTCAAGATTCCATGAACTATATATGGGGTATAAAAGCAAAACCAAAAAAGAATTGGCTTCGTTTCATAAATAATCGTTTACTATCCTTTTCATTAATCTTAGGAATTGGATTCATTTTGATGGTATCACTGTTTTTAAATGCATTGATAGATTTAGTGAGTGATAGATTGCATACTTATTTTAATGACTCGCTCATTTATTTTACATATCTAGTGAATGTGGTAATTGTACTAGCAATTACTACTTTGTTATTTAGTGTAATTTTTAAGGTTTTGCCCGATGCTATTATTCGTTGGAAAGATGCACTAGTTGGTGCTTTTGTTACAAGTATTTTGTTTTTGTTCGGTCGTTTTGCCATTGGATTTTATTTGGGTCATTCAAAAGTAAACCTTACTTATGGGGCAGCATCCGCAGTGGTAATCATTTTATTGTGGGTGTATTATGCAAGCGTGATATTATACATCGGCGCAGAATTCACCAAGGTATATACCTTAACCAAGGGTAATGGAATTCAACCAAAAGAAACTGCCGTTTTTATCATCAAGCAAGAAGTGAAAGAAATGCCAGCTTATTAATTAAGATTTAAAAATTAATTTTATAGTAATCTTTTTGAATTCGGAGACATAAAAATTAATTTTATAGTCAATTCCAAAACGGCGGAGACATAAAAAACATTTTTATAGTCAATTCCAAAACGGCGAAGACATAAAAATTGATTTTATAGTCAATTCCAAAACGGCGGAGACATAAAAATTAATTTTATAGTCAATTCCAAAACGGCGGAGACATAAAAAATAATTTTATAGTCAATTCCAAAACGGCGGAGACATAAAAAACATTTTTATAGTCAATTCCAAAACGGCGGAGACATAAAAAACATTTTTATAGTGAATTCCAAAACGGCGGAGACATAAAAAACATTTTTATAGTGAATTCCAAAACGGCGGAGACATAAAAATTGATTTTATAGTCAATTCCAAAACGGCGGAGACATAAAAAACATTTTTATAGTCAATTCCAAAACGGCGAAGACATAAAAATTGATTTTATAGACCAAAACATTATGTTAATGACATG
>Ga0114959_10000064_pt1 | contig 93365 bp, 94 predicted proteins | sample C_130625_EF_Meta_FD_87317 | JGI IMG/M metagenome (GOLD analysis project Ga0114959, IMG submission 87317) | Freshwater microbial communities from Lake Croche, Canada to study carbon cycling - C_130625_EF_MetaG | ecosystem: Environmental > Aquatic > Freshwater > Lake | place: Lake Croche, Canada...
GAAGGAATGGAAATGTTTCCTACTCTTGTTAAAACTCAGAGTGGTGGTAAGGGGCCGATTTATCTTGCTTCGGTTCTTGTGCAACTTAGTACGAAGAACGAGAAAACTAGTGACAATCCTAATGAACAATCTGTGGCTATTGCCCATAATATTTCAGGTGTTACGCTAGGTGCAATGACTGTAAAGAACCGCTTTGTACCATCTTATCTTAAGACAGAGCTTTATCTTAATTTTAAAACCGGTCTAGATAAGCATGCCGGACTTTTTGAAATTGCTGAAGCGTTCGGCGTTATTGAAAAACCTGGACGTACAGTAATGTATAAAGGAGAAAGTCTTGGTTATAGAAAAGATCTCGAAAAAGATCCTAAATTCTGGGAAAAGATTATGCCAGAATTAGAAAAAGTCTTACAAGAGAAACTTTGCTATGGCACTAGTTCTACAGTAGATATTGAAGAAGAAGTCGATAATATCGAATAATGTCTAATCCAGAACCTGGTAAACTCGATCTCGATTATTACGAGAACATTATTCTTTTTAACTCTCTTCTTAGTCAAGAATACCTATCATCAATTATTGAATATGCTGATCCCGCTTACTTTAATGATAAAAGCATTCAAACAGTTTTTAAGTGCATTGCTGCATTCTTTATTGAACGCGGAGCAGTGCCTTCAACTACTGAAATTAAATCAAGACTCACAACCGACGAAGAAAGAAGATCGTTTAACGAAGTAGTAACACGTTTTAAAGAGCTCGATACAAAGTTTAATAAAGAAGAGCTTCTTAATAATACAGAAAGGTTTTTAAAAGAAAGATGTTTGTATAAAACAATTGTTGATACTGCTGAGAAGTATTCACAAGGTAAAGTAGATCCTGAAACTACTTTAAAGGAGTTTGAAAAGGCTTATAATATTAACCTCGGTGAGGATATGGGTCATTGGTATTTTGAAGAGGTAGATAATCATATTCAAGAACTTACAAAAATTTATAATCCTATTCCAACAGGATGGAAATTCTTAGATGAAAAGCTAGAGGGTGGTTTATTTCCTAAAACGTTAACTTGTTTAGTAGGTCAGGTAAATATTGGTAAGAGTATTTTCCTAGGTAATATTGCCGCTAATATGGTTATGAAGAATAAGAACGTACTTCTTATTTCATTAGAAATGTCTGAGTTTATGTACTCAAAGAGAATTAGTGCACAACTCACTCAGATACCTCATAATAGTCTTAAATTATATACTGATGAACTTAAACAACAGATCTCTCATATTGAGAGACAACTAGAAAGTAAACTTGTTGTTAAAGAATATGCTCCTAAAACTATTACAGTTAGACATATTGATGGTTATATTTCTAAACTAGCACATAAAGGCTTTAAACCTGAAGTAATAGTTATTGACTATATTAATCTTTTAAAGCCTCCTACAAAGAATTTAAATTCGTACGAGTCAGTTAAAGAAACTGCAGAACAATTAAGAGCTTTATCCTTTAAATATAATATACCTATTGTTACTGCCTCTCAGCTTAATCGAGGAGCATTTAATACAGCTAGTCCTGGTATGGAAGGTATTTCAGAGAGTATTGGTCTAGCGGCAACATGCGATGTAATTTGTTCGTTGTGGCAAGAGGAAGAAGATAAGGAACTCGGTATTATCAATCTCGGAATGCAAAAAAATAGATTTGGTGCTAATTTTGGTAGTTGTGCTTTTAGAGTTAAATACGAAACATTAACACTTAACGAAGTTAATCCGGATCATTTTTCAGCGGAAAATCCGCAACAAACAGTTTCTGATGCACAAAGCACTTTAGAAAGATTATCTGAACCTTGATAAATGTTACAATATGTAGTAAATACTCTACATATGTTTAATGAGAAAGTATTAGGTGACTTTATATCTAAAAATGATCCTTTAAGACAGATTTGTACAAAAGAGTACATTTTAGGTGTTTTTAAATTTGGGTCGTTTTTATCCATTTTGCATAATAAAAGATTAAACCCATCTTCAATTTTTGTTTTAATTTTAGAAAATAAAGAAATAAGAGATCTGTTTGTAGAAGTTACTCATTCTGAAAATGCAAAAGATGCTCTACTTAATCTCTTGCAACTTTACCCACCGCTATTAAAATCAAAAAATACTAAACGGCTCTTTAAAAAATCAATAACCAGTAAAAAGTGACAAAATTAGAAGAACGCATTTACAATAAACATTTAGCAGTATCTCGTTCTTTGCGTAATAAACCTTTTAAACTTAAAAGTGACTTTAGTGGCTTTGAAGAAAATGCAAAGTACGTTCCCATTAAAAGATTAGCAGTATTTTTTAACAAGTATCCTGATATTAGTATGGATACATATTTTATAGCACCTTATAAGCTTTATCCTGATACAAATTACTTTGATTTAAATTATTTTGCTTCACCTAGAGCTTTAAAAGCTTATACAGTGTACAAACAACAGCTTAAACAATTATCACCTGATAGTCAATTACCTGAAGTAAAAGAGTCAATTGTTTTTATAACGAAGTTTTGTTTAGAACATAAAATTCAATTGCACGATTACCCAACATTTAATTTAAAAGGTATGGCTCCTGAATGGGTATATCATTTAAAAAATAATAAAATAAATCCATACTCTCTTATGGAATTTACCGGCATTTTATCTTATATAAATGAGATGCCTTTTGACGAAAAAGAGTTATTACTAGGAAATTTTGGTAAAAGCTTTTTAGATTATAAATCGAAATACAACTGTTCTAAAGAACTTAAACCCTTCTTAAACACAGCTTTTGAGAAACTAAAATTTTTTATAGATAAAACCTTGAACTCTTTAAAATCATCCGTATAATACAAACAAATAAACAACCCTACATATAACCCATACAAAACAAATAACTATGACATTTAGCAAAAATATATTCGCCGAAATTAAAGCCTCACTCTCGAACAAGAGTGATAATTCATATAAGGACATCATGAAGTTCGAGTCCGGTAAGACCTATCTCGTACGTCTTGTCCCTAACGTTAACGAACCAAAGAAGACCATCTACAATTACAAGCATCACTCTTGGAAGAGTCATTCTAACGGTCAGTTTATTACCTAACTCTGCCCAAGTACTCACGGAGAGTTATGCCCGATTGATTCTTATGTCATGAAGACATACAATACAGGTACCGAAGAAGAGAAGAAGAAGCTTGGAGAGGTTTCTCGTAAGGAGAATTGGATGGTAAATGCTTATGTTATTACCGATCCTACTAACCCTGAAAACGAAGGTAAGGTTAAGGTTATTCGCTACGGTAAGGAGCTTGCAAAGATTATTACTAGTGCAATTGATGGAGATGATTCTTCTGAATTTGGCGATAAGATCTTTGATGTAGCTAATGGTAGCACTCTTCGTATTAAGTGTGAAGCCCGTGCTGGTGCAGCAAATTCCAGAACGTTCGTTACATACGCTTCGTCTAAGTTCTTGTCACCATCTAAGCTTGATGGTTTTGACGATGCTAAGCTTCAAACAGTCTATCAAGGTATTTTTGACCTTGAGAAGTTTAACAAGGCTAAGACCTCTACTGAACTACAACGTCTTCTTGATCAGCATTTCTTCTGTATTCAAGACGTAACAAGTGAAGAGGAAGTAGATGAAGATACTGTACCTGAACCGGTCACAGCTAAGCCTACTAAGGCGGATATTGTCAATAGTGTTTTTGAAGGAGTTGCCGAAGCTAAGGCTCCAACCCCATCACCTGCTGTAGATGATACCGATGCAAAACTTAAAGAACTACTTGCTGGACTCTAAAATATTAGCAACTATACTCAAATTTATGCCTAGAATCAAAACTAACGCCGATATCCCCGACATTCAGAATACTGTTGACGGGTTCCCTAAGAAGTATATCCCTAAGGTTGGTACCCGAGATGCAACGCTTCCCGTTAAGATCATTCGTAAGGATGGCACGGTGAACGAAGGCTCTGGTAAGTTCAGTATGTATACCGATCTCACTCCTGAGAATAAAGGTACAAATATGAGCCGTTATCGTATCCTTATTGAGGAGGTTGTAGCAAAGGATGGATACTTTGTTCATGAAGTTATTAAGGATCTTCTTCATGAGTGTAAGTCCAGACTTAAGTCTGATAACGCTTATGTAAAGATTAAGTTTGACTACTTCCTTAAGCGTCTAGCCCCTGTATCTAAGGTAGAGTCTCATATGGACTATCGCGCTAATATGGAAGGCAGGCTTGTTGATGGTAAAGAGAGACTCTATCTTACCGTTCACGTTATGTACGCTTCTCTTTGCCCTTGCTCGAAAGAGATCAGTGATTACGGAGCTCATAATCAACGTTCAGTAGCTGACGTTACTGTTGAGCTTGATGAGTCAAAGGGCATTATGTGGATTGAAGAGATTATCGATATTGTTGAGAAGTGCTCTTCAGCCCCGATTATTAATGCTCTTAAGCGTGTAGACGAAGCTTATCAGACTGAGCTTATGTATGAGAATCCAGTCTTCGTTGAAGATATGGTTCGTAAGGTAGCTGTTGAGCTTGATAAGGAGCTTGATAACCGTATTAAGGATTACTCGGTAGTTGTTAATCACTACGAGTCCATTCACACCGCCGTTGCCGTTGCAGTTATTAACGCAGGCAGAGAATTAAAGTAATATGGCCGTATCCGAAGAGCAATTAGCAGCAGCCATTATGGCTAAGATTACAGGCAACAATCTTCAAAGGATTGATGAAAGTTCTGTAACTCAGGGTATGACTGCTCCTGCTAATAGATTAGACCCAATGAGCTTTGTAAGACAGACAAGCCCTACAGGTCCCTCTCTGCAGCAAGTTCAAATGATGGAACAGCTTAATAAAGCAGCAGAGCAAATGTATCCGTTGCCATCAGACCCTACATCAGCCCCGGTACCTACAGTAATTGCTTCGATGCCTTCCCCTATTGGTGTAACACCTACAGCACCAGCACCTCAACAAATTGATTTATCTGTTCTTACAAGAGAAGATGTACAATCAATTCGTTCTCAGTTGGAAAAGACTAACGCTACACTTACGAAAATGGCCGGTATGTTAGGCAAGGTGTTTGCAACCTTTACAGAAAAAAATAAAAACTTGTAACAAGTGTCTTTTAAACTAACATTAAACAAAGAACTTTTTGTACAAAAGTTTTTGTTACCTATTAGTAAATTAGCTGATAATGTATCGTTAATACCTGAAGGTGATGAGCTTTATGCTGTTTGTTCTTCTCAAGATGGTAGTATAGTTTTATTAGCTACATTAAAATTAGATACTACCCTTGACGGTATTGTTAGAATTAATTTACCTGATGTTAAGAAGTTTGTAAGACTTCTTGAGTGTATAGAGGATAATAATATTGAACTTACTTTAGAAGATAATCATATAAAGTATAATACATCTAATTTTAAGTTCAATTACTTCTTACTTGAAGATAGTTACATGCAGAGGTGTCCGGTAAACCCTACAAAGATTAAATCCTTAAAATACGATTCAGGGTTTTTACTACCTAATACAAAATTTAATGAAGTATTAAAAGGTAGCTCAATAGCTACAGATTCTGATAAGCTTTATTTTTATACAAAAAATGAAGAAGTATACGCTGAACTAAACGATTACGAAAGACAGAATATCAACAATCTTACATATCTTGTTACTGATAAGTTTGTTGGAGAACCTATTAAGAATGTTCTTCCGCTTAATTTAGAAAATATACGTATGCTTGCCGGCCTTCGTGTTGATAGCATTACTGTTAAAATTAACAATACTTTAAAGGTAACACTTTTTGAAGTAGAAGATCGTAACGTTAATATAAAATTTGTTATATCTGCGCTGGTAAAATAGTAAAGTACTAATTAAATTAAATTATATGTCAAACAAATTAACTACACTAGGATATACTCTCAAAAGGTTACGTGATAGTGGATATTACGCACATAGGCTTTTTACAGAATATAATCAAACCGATCCCCGTGCTTGGTCAATTGTTATTGACCCAGGTGTATCATCTATTTTTTGTACATGTTATGTTAATGACCCTTTTCTTGATGAATCGTATTTTGAATTATTTGATGGAGGACAATTTATACCAGGCCGTTTAAAAATTAAAACAAGCTCATTTGAGGTTCTTGTTGAGCATCTTGTTAAATACAACATAAACAATAAGGCTTCTGGGTATATACAAAAATCAAGTTCACCTTCTTCCCTGCATAAAGAATAAATATCTATGTATGGATGCAGAAAATAACAAGAAGAAAGTACCTTCAAAAAGAAAAACTACTAAGAAGGTAAAACCAGCATCAACTAAATTAAGTGCAGTAAAAATAGACCCTACAGAATCTGCTTTATACATTGAGGATGTTATAAAGCAAGCTTTTCTTCGTTTTTACGATACTGCATCTGTTAAACAGTCTAAGGTAAAAGATCTTGAACATCTTGATCATATTGCCGAAGAATATTTAAAAGCTTACATGATTTTAGGTTATGATATAAACGGTGAAAAAGTTTCTATCCTACATGCAGAAAATCCTCACGATAAGGATGCGTTAGTAGAGCATTTACGTACAACACTATTAGGCATTGTAGGTAACAATAATTGATTTCTAATAACAGTACCCCTTAAATAAGGCTACTGATGTCAGATGATGAAATAATTGAAAACCCTATAGACGATTCTCAATACTATAGAGGGGATAAAAATGTTCCAAAGGAGGATGCTCAGTTTGAGTGGACTCCTAAGATGGTTAAGGAGATTAAAAAGTGCAAAGAGGATATTATTCACTTTGCCGAAGAGCATTTTTATATTGTAAATTTAGATCGAGGCAAAGAAAAAATAGATCTTTATAAAGCACAAAAAAAAGCTCTTAAGAGTTTAGCTGATAATAGGTTTGTCTGTGTACTAGCCAGCCGTCAGTGCGGTAAAACAACAATTACTACTATCTATGCATTATGGAATACTTGCTTCTATGATGATCAGAGAGTTATTATTGTAGCTAACAAAGAAAATACTGCGATTAATATCTTTAAGCGTATTAGATTAGCTTACGAAATGTTACCTAACTATCTTAAACCCGGAGTTAAAGAATATGGTAAAACGGGTGTAACATTTGCTAACGGTTCTAGTATTGGTATTAGTACTACAACATCAACAGCAGCCAGAGGTGATTCTGCTTCTATTCTTTGTATTGACGAGGCTGCATTCATTGAGCCTCACTTCATGGAAGATTTTTGGAAATCAGTTATCCCTATTGTATCTTCCGGTAAAAAGACTAAAATCTTTATGGTTAGTACTCCTAATGGTACGGGTAATAAATTCTATGAAGTTTATTCAGGTGCTGAAAAGGGTACTAACGGGTGGCATTACGAACGTATTGATTGGTGGGATGTACCAGGGAGAGGTGAGAAGTGGCGTAAGCAAATGGCTGCTGCTTTAGGATCAGATGAAGCGTTTCAACAAGAGTTTGGTAATACATTTTTAGATGCAGGTAACTCTGCAGTAGGGGCTTCTGTTATTGAAAGGTTTAAAGAGAAAAAGAAACCAGTTATTTGGGACTCAGAAGAAGGACATTATAAAGTATTTGAACGACCAGATGCTTCTAAGCTTTATGTAATAGGGGTTGACGTTGGAGAGGGTATAGGAAGAGCATCTTCTGTTGCCCAGGTATTAGATATAACAGATTTAACTGAAATAAAACAAGTAGCGGTATTTGGTACTAATATTATTGAACCTTATCATTACTCTAATAAACTCGTTGCATTAGCTAGTCAATGGGGTAACCCTCCTTTACTTGTAGAAAGAAATAATTGTGGTGCTCAAATTATTGATAACCTCTTTCATAAGCATTATTACGAAAAGATAGTTAGTTGTTCAAAGCTTGCTAATACTGGTTCCTTTTCTAACACCCGTCATTTAGGTATCCTAAGTCATAATAATTTAAGATTTGCAGGAGTAGCTAATATGCGCTACTGGCTTAACTTCTTACAAACCGTTCATATTAATGATATAGATACTATTAAAGAGCTTGAAACGTTTATTAGATACCCTAACGGTACATATAGAAAAAAGAATGATAACTTCTATGATGATAGAGTTATGGCTCTTGTTTGGACATTATTTGCATTAGAACCGGAAATATGTCAACAGTATTTTCAAATAGATGAATACGATGAACAAAATAAACCTTTAAAGATATCTAATTTAGGATACGACGAAATTGATCCAAAACTTTTCACGTTAAGAGAGTTGAGTGTAGAAAATAATATAACAAATATAGGATCAGAAATAGTAGAAAGTTACACCCCTCTTATGACAGAAGAGGAGCTTAACAAAGCATATAGTAATTCTGATCATTGGGATCTATTAAATAATGGTTGGATACCATTAGACTAAAATGACAACAAACCCTACCCAGCAATCCGTTCTTAACCGTTCAAGTAAAGATAAGTTTATACTACTTTTAAACTTACCTGACATTCTTAGAAAGAACTCTCTTACCGATGACACTATTAAGCTTAATCCGTTAGAAATAAGTGTGCATGGAACTATTGTACCTGCCATACAGGTACCATCTGTTGAAGTTCGTTTTGGAGGTCAATCTCAAAACGTTTCAAGCTACAGTCGACCGAACTATCCCCCCTTAGATGTTAATTTTATTGTTGATAACGCTTTTAGAAATTATTGGTTACTTTGGAATTGGTTATCTATACAAAATTCTCCATTAGGTAGTTATTATTCAGGTACTGATCCGAAATATCAAACATACAAAGATCTTATACAAACAGGGGTTGAAGCTGAGTATTGTACTACTTTTTCTATTTTTGGTCTAGATGAATACAATAAAAAAACAATTGAATTTAAATATCATAACGCCTTTATAACAAACTTAGGAGCCATTACCTATAGTTATAAAGACCCTGATTTTATCGAGTCAACAGCTCAATTTCAATTCAGTCAGTTAGACATTAATTTGTTAAAATAAAAAAAATACACCAGAAAAACATAAATAATAATATAACAATATGGCTCTCTCAATACTATCTCCCGGTGTTCAAATCACAGAAACCGATTTATCCCAGACAATAGCAATTCCAGGAGGTACATTCATTTATGTACCCGGATTTGCTCCTCAAGGTCCTACTGATGAAGTCCTTCAAATTACTTCTATTTCAGAGTTTGAACAGATTTACGGTACACCTACTACAGCTGCAGAGCGTTATTTCTACTATAATAGCCGTGCCGTACTCAATAGCAACGGTAATCTCCTAACAACACGTCTACCATATGGTTCTGCAGCCGGTGAAGGATTTACAAATCTTTATAGTGCTCTTTTCTATCCAGTAGCTTCCGGTAGTAATGATACCGTTACTCAATACACTGTTGGTGCACCAGTACACTTAACATTTGGTGAAGATACATACCTCTCCCTTCTTCAGAACAATTTTAATTGGAGCGGTTTAACACACGAACTTGGTAAAGTTTATTCTGAAGGTGATGATGCTTATGTAGATGGTGCTTACGATCCAATGTACGAAATCGGCGGACAACTTGACGCCGGTATTGTTATTTTAAATAGTGCTCAAACAGCTATTGATGAAGCCAATCAAGGGTATTATATATCTATTGCCGATAATACAAATTGGGGTCCATCCCATCCGTTCAATTCTGTAACTAATATTTGGAGTCTTTCATCAGCAGATTATTTCACTTCTGTATCAAATACTAATTTAGGTTTTACCTTATCTGCAGCAGCAGGAACAATTGGTAGTTCAGTATCTCAAGCTGTTGAAGCTACAAACTCGTACAACTTCGGTCAAGATTACTATAATGATTCCGTTGTTCTTAACGTATTCAAGGTACGTAATTCTACCTATCAGCCAGGTACTTTAATTTACTCTATTGCTGAAACATTTACAGGTTCTTTAAACTCTCAAAAGAAATCTATTGCCATTATTGGCGGAACACCAGCAACTAACTATCTTGAAGATATTGTTAATAATGGTTCGAAGAACGTTAAGATTCTTATTAACCCTGCTATTTCTAGATTAACAAACTGGCAGAGTGTATCTTCAGCAAACCCTGCTGTTAGTGTAAGAGTTGACGATGGTGCTAAGGCTCTTTATGCCGAAGGTGTATGGGCTCCTACATATAACTATACAACAAGTAATACAGTAGGTTCTGTTGATCAGAAAGTTTCCAGAGCTCTTGACTTAGTAAGTTCACCAGAGAATACAACTATTGACATTGTTGTTGACGCCGGGTTATCTACTATCTTTGCTAACACATCTGCAAATGAAGTGTACAACGATAAGAAGTTTACAGATACATCTTCATTATCCAGTTATGGAGAATCAGATACATTACAAAAATGGAAAGTAATTTTTGACTTGTTTAACAATTACGTTCAAAACACACGTAAGGATTGCGTATTTATTTCCGATCCTTTAAGACAGATATTCGTTAATGGTTCCGATGTTAAGACATTAGCAAATAGAGGAGCTACCTTTACAAAGAATATCTTTATACCGTTAGCACAATCCGTTGTTACTATTGACACTAATTACTCAACCATTTATGGTAACTGGGTAAAGGTATTCGATACATATTCAAATACATTCTCGTGGGTCCCTGCTTCAGGGTTCGTCGCCGGTGTTTATGCTAATTCTTCTGCTGCTACCCAGCCTTGGGTTGCTCCTGCAGGATTAAATCGCGGTATAATAAACAATATTACTGACATTGCTTTTAATCCAAATCAAAAGCAAAGAGATTATCTCTACACAGTAGGTGTTAACCCAATTGTACTCTTCTCAAATGAAGGTTACGTTGTATACGGTCAAAAGACCTTACAGAATAAGCCATCTGCGTTTGATAGAGTTAACGTCCGTCGTTTATTCCTTACCTTAGAAAGAGCAGTACAAAATGCTGTTAAGTACTTCGTATTCGAACCTAATACTGACTTTACACGTACAAGGTTGGTAAACACTATCACACCTATCTTTGAATTAGCTAAGAATACCCAAGGCTTATACGATTACTTGATTGTATGTGACGAAAGAAATAATACATCTGCTTCAATTGATAATAATCAGCTTAATGTTGACATTTACATTAAGCCGGTAAGAGCTGCAGAGTTTATCTTGGTAAACTTTATTGCAACCCGCACCAGTCAAAGCTTTAACGAACTTATCTAATAAATACTATATATGGCACAAAACATCTCTGACTTCTATACATCGATACAACAGCAGGACTTTGCACGTACCTTTCAGTTTCGTGTAACCCAGCTTGCAAATACTAACTTAGGAGAAAGCTCTCTTGTTTATCTCGAGACTGCTTCCCTTCCAGGTAGAAACATAACAAACGTACAGGTTCCCTTTATGGGATTAAACTTCAACGTTCCTGGTACAGCCACCTACCCTGGTTCTGATGCTTATAACGTTGTTTTCCGTTGTGATGCCAATTATAATATTCGTACTGTTCTTGAAAATGCTACCTTCAATACTTTTGATGATAGTACTTCAACAGGTAATTATAATGTTGCAAGAAATTCTTCTATTATTGGTTTAAGTCTTTTAAATAAGACCGGTGGTACAGTAAGAAAATACACTCTTTATGGTGCTTATGTAGTAAACGTCGGAGCAATGGATTATAATATCGGTGCAGCAGGTGAAATACAAAAAGTTCCTACCACCCTTGCGTATCAATATTGGAGAGTAACACAAGCTAATTCGTCTTTACCAAATCTTCTCTAATTTGATACTTAAATAATAGTATCAATATGGCTGATAGAGTAATTCCATGGACTAATCTACCTGACGGTGGTAGAGTCGCTACCGCTACCGGTCTTACACCTTTCCCACCCTTCACACCTGATGTACCGCCTAGTAAGACTATAACTCTTGCAGTACCCGCCAATTTAGCAGGTCAGGGTACTCAAGCACCTCCTCAAGCGCCACCTCAATCTCCGACCCCTCCTGCTCCTCCTTCCCCTAATACAGCTTCGTCTTCAAGTGTACCTACCCCCCCTTCAGGAGTTTCAAAAGATATACCGGTATCTGAAATTAGCCATCAGATACCTCACTTCTTACAATCAGTACTCTCAACCCCTGCAGGTGCTTTACCTAAAGGACCTCTTTGGGCTGTTGTATTTGAAGATTCGTATGCAGTAAACAGTACAACAATTAACGGGTGTGGTATACCAAAAGTAATAACGAAAGTTTCTCAGTACGAACCGCGATCTCCGCTTCCATGGAAAATTGAAGCTGCAGTAAAAGAAATTTGTTCAGCTCAATATATGACTACAAAGGCATGTATATTAGCACAAAATGTAACATTACCAGGGGAGGGAATTGTTTCAACAGGTGTTGAAGGTTTACAGTATAACGGATTTATAAGAGGTAAAGTAGGTAATGGTAGAGATGATTATGAACCTATAAAAATTAGTTTCTTAAATACTAATGTAAGTTTTGTTGATAATGTTATTAGACCTTGGGTTATTATGACTGGTCACTTAGGCTTGATAGCAAGAGATGGAGATCTAACCTATAGAACTAATATGAAAATAATTAGGTTTGGTAGCTCTGATAGAAAGAAACCTCCTTTTATTTTACAGACGTTTACCTTTTATGGGGTATGCCCGGTAAGTGTAGACGCTGAAGAATATACTCAAGACGGTTCTGTAAATATAACTAAATCAGCAAGTTTCATATATCAGTGGTACACAGTTGATTCATCAAAAAATGCATTTAATGATCCTTCTCTCAATAAGCCTGATATATACACGGTCCCGCCAGCAAATAATGGAGGTGTTACAATAAACCCTCCTGCAAGCTATAGCTACTTTACTCAAACAAATTTAGAATTGCCGGTTAATCTGGAAAAACAAACTTTTTAATGTTAAATAGCTAATAGTGAACGGTCTCATAACATTAGTATCTTTACCAGATAAAGAAATTCAACACGGAGAATTAAGTGTTAAAAATTATAAAACTTTTTTAAAAGTTTTATTAAACGTAGATGATACTACATCTTTACTTTTAAATCTCAATAATATTCTTATTGAAATTACTAACTATACTTTAGAGCAGTTATTAAATTTAAATATTATAGAATATTTTTTATTACTCTTAAGCATAAGATCAACAAGTATAGGGGGTATTATCTTTGCTACATACAACGGTGAGAAAAAAATTAATTTACAAATACCGCTTAATGAGTGTATAGAAGAATTAAATTTATTTTTAGATAGTTATCAGCCTACAACGTTTAATGTAAAAAATGTTAACGTAGCTCTTTGCTTACCTAAGATAAGAGATTTTATAACAAATAAAGAAACAGTGTTTATAGAGAGTATAAAAGTAGATGGTAATAATTTTTTAGATATTGAATCTCTACCTGTTAAAGTTTATAAACAAATAAACAAAAATATAAATTATCTTAAACAAGATATAGATAATTTATGCTTTTTTAATTCTGTAGTTGAGAACTACTCTATTAATTTTTCATCTAAGTTAAAAGAATATATATCTTTAATAAGAATTTTATTTAACGAAAATCTAACATACGTTTACGATAATATTTTTTATCTTAGTAAAATTAGTAATATTTCAGCAGAGTATTTAGAAAATTGTACATACGGAGAATTTAAATTTTTTGTTAAAAAAACTGAAAGCTTACATAAGAGTACTCCTTCAACAAATAATTTACCTATCGAAGAAGATTTTGAACAAGTTGATATTAATTCGTTATACGGTAACGATATACAAGTATCACCTTCTGAATTTACACCATAATATGTATACTGAATTTACATATAACGTTTACATACCTTCTCAAAATAAAGAAGTACAATTTAAACCTTTACTTGTTAAACAATTTACTGACTTATTAAATTGTTCATACAATATACCGTTCTTAAATATAAGCTTTAATTTAAAATTAAATGAAATTATAAAACATAATATTGTTACAGAAGATTCAATAACCGAATTTGATAAATTTGTTATCGCCTTATATATTAGACAAAACGATCTATCTTTTGATACTACTATTAATAGTACTGAGCATCCTAAAGATACTACAATACAAACAATACCCTGTAGTGTTCCTACTATTGAAAAGGAAGATGAATATTTAAATTATATTACATCTCTTTTAAAACAAAATAACTTTAATAAAGACACTCTTCTTATAGCAGAAATAGCAAAGTATATTAACTGGGATATTTCTTTTGAAGAAAAAGTTAAACAAACTTTTAGCTTATCTATAGATATATTAGCTAAAATAATAAAATATATAGATTCAGTAAAGAATACAGTAGCCGGTATTTACAAACAACCTAACTCCATAACTCTACCTTATAACGTATCTTTATTTATAGAATAACATTTTCTACTAATAAATACTTATATGGCCGATAATATTAATAATAGCATTACAAATGCGTTACAGAGTGTGCTAGGAGATTCTAGTACCTTAAAATCGTATGTTGCTAACCAGCCTGTTAGTACGGAGCAGGTACAAACTAAAGCACCAGAAAGTAGTATAGTTAATAATATTGAGCCTAGTGTTCCTACTGATAATACCCCTATTGATAATAATCCTGTACCTACAGATAATAACCTTGGAGAGGTTAAACAAGTACCTAATAACAGTACTACTTCTACTAAACCAGAATTAACTGTAACACCTAATTTTCCTATTAGTGTTCCTCCAGAACAACCTACCAGCAGTACACCAATTGTTGTTAACAATGATGACATACTTAAAAAAATATCATCTATACAAGACTCATTAAATCGTTCTCCTTTAGAGGAACCTAAAGCACCTGATTTAACTAAAAAAGAAAATGATGTCGTACAACCTGTAAATACATCAAAAGATAATTCATCTCTTTTTACCCCTACAACACCTAAGGTTACACCTGTTGAAAATAAAGATCTCACTACAGCAACTTCTCTTAAAGAAAATGTAAATACTGAACCTGTACCTACAGAAAAAGTAACTCCTACTGTTCAACCTTCTTTAGAAAAAACTACCCCTACAGAGAATATAGTACCTACTGTTCAGCCTACTTTAGAGGAAACCACTCCGGTAGCTAAGGCTGAACAACCTATTAATACTGATAACGTTGAGCCTGCTAAAAATTATTATACTACATATAATATACCTCTTAATCCACAACCCGATAAATCTTTAGATACAACTAAAATAAATGAACAGGTAGATGATAGTAATATAAAGTTAGAAGATGTATTTAACCGTGTTAATAAACAAGACGTAGCACCTCTTACCGATAATGTAGAGCCTACTATTTTTAATAGTTCTAAACCTCTTACAGAACAACCTCCACAATTACCTAATACAACTTCAACAGTAGATAAAGATAATATTACACCTTCTTCCATTACTCCTTCTTCTCTTAACACTGAAACAGAACCAAATAATTTATCTCCGTTAAGTGATATCACTTTAGATCATACTCCTACTTTTAAAGAGATAGCAAGTAATACCGGTCATACAAACAAGTTAATTGAGAATTTAACAAAGGCTGTTTACACCATGGCTAAGAGTACAGCAGGTAATTCTGTTTCCATGCCCCCGATGCCAGTACAAATGCCTTCTTCCGGAGGCAGTCAAATGAATGCTGTACCTGATGCCGTTAACGCAACTTACAGCGGTATGATACCTACTGTACGTAGCAAATTTTTATAAAAAATGCCTCCTCCCTTTTTATATACAAAAACAGATATTACTTCACAGAATTCTGTTGATACAAAAAAATTAGCACCGTGGTTAAAACCATCTGTACCCGCTATTGATGTAATACAAGACTTTCCTTGGACATTAACTCCCACCTCTCAAAAAGCACGTGAGAGTGCCCCTGTAATTTACTTAAATGAATACTATCAATTAGAAACTCAGCTTAATCAATCTCTATTACCTTACGGTAGAGATAAAGTAGGCCAGGGCGGTTTAACTGATTTAACCTCTGCATTGAGTATTCTCGGTCAATATTCCTCTATAGATGCTAACACTGAATATTTATATGAAGGACTTTTCGATCATTTTACAGACCGTAAAGGTTTTAGTTATAAACTACCTTACTTTACTGAAAGTTATTTTGATTTAGATAATACTTGGCAAAGAACAGATATTTTAGATACTTTATTAAGTATACAAGAAGAGATAGGTGGTTTTGTTCAAGGAGGAATTAAAAATGTAGTAGATACTGTTAAAACAGCACTTAAAAAGGAAATAGAAGAAAAAAAAGGTGGCGGTTTATCAGATTATCTTAATAAAATGCCTAGAATTTTAAAAGACATAGAAAGGTTTAATTTAGCGTCTCAAAATCCTGCAGTAGGCTTAATGGATCCACCAAGTGTCTGGCAGTCTACAGCACAAAGACAGTATACGTTTCAATTCCCTCTTTATAATATAGCTGTACTTAATAGTTCAAATAGTGTAGATGCAATTGTTAAAAATTGGGAAATCTGTTATATTTTAACATATCAAAATTTAGTTAATAAAAAGAATTTTTATTCAGGTATACCTCCAGTATTTTATGAAGTTACTATTCCAGGTATACATTACAGTAAAGCAAGTTACATAAGTGATCTTAGTATAAGCAATGTAGGTAATATAAGAGTGTTACGTTTACCTATAGATGGTGCTGCTCTTACTGATGTTAACGTACCTGATGCCTATATGATATCTATCACGTTAACAGACTTTCTTATGCCTAGTAAAAATTTACTTGATGCAGCTGTTAATTTTAAAGTAACAAGTAATATTATCGCAACAACCACAAATCCGTTAGGAGCAGCAACAAGATAATAATATGGCTGAAATAAGAAGATTATTTAATAGATCTCAAGCTAATGCAGTACCAGGTTACACTAACCCCTTAGGTACTACAAAACCGCAAACCCCTTTAGGTCTTGCACCTATATTAACTGTAGGAGGAGAAGGGCCTGATATTGATGTTGTTAAAAATTTTCCTTGGACACTTACCCCTCAAAGCTCCCCTGCAAGAGATGAAACTCCTTACATAAGACTACAAGAATATTATTTACTTGATTCGTATATTGATCAACTTTTTAGTGCCTACGCTACAAAACCTGCAAATGCTCAAGATATTTTAGATCTAATTGATACACCAGGATTATTAACAGGAAAACAATTATATGATGGACTTTATGATCATAAAAACCCTACAGGCTTTAGTTATAAGTTACCGTTTTTTAGCTCTAACTATCTAACAACAAGTAATAGCTGGACAGAAAAAGCTATGTATGAAGAAATAATTAGCTTACAAAAAATATCTTCATCAATAGAAGCAGGAGGCGCTGCAGGAGCAGTAGGTGCAGGTCTCGGTCTTGCACTTGGTGGTGAAGCCTCTCCAATGGTTTCTATGTATACTTTTGGAACAAAGGGAGCATCTCTTGGAGCAAAATTAGGTTCAGCTAGTGTTGTAACAGAAAAATTAATACAACAACTTGAAATAGGGTTAAAAAATGCTGCAGGTAGATTAGGGGACCCGGCTTTAGATGTACCGCATATTTGGAATACTACAACCCCTCGTACCCATAATGTAACTTTTCCTTTGTTTAATATTTTAGATACTGCTTCTATTGTAAGAAATTGGGATCTATGTCATTTACTCTGCTATCAAAATCTCTATAATAAACGTAATCTATTTACAGGTTTACCTCCTGTATTTTATGAAATAACTATACCAGGCGTTCACTATTGTAAAGCGGGGTATGTAAGTAAACTCAGTATACAAAACATCGGTAACATACGTAGTTATGGTTTACCAATAGGTGCAGATGGAAGTAATGTACCGGTTAATGTACCTGATGTATATCTTATTAATATGACAATAAATGACTTTTTTATACCGAGTAAAAATTTCTTAGATGCAATAGCCAGTCCTACAAAAGTAACTACTTTAAATAAATTTGCTCAAATAGATGGTAAAGATGTTTCAATAAACGGTAAAGATTACTTTAGAACCTCAAACGGCGCTCTTATACCTGTAGGTAGCGGATCTACCTCTGATAAGCCTGATCGTACAGATTTTAAGAGAGAAAAACATCAATAAATAACTATATGAAACAAAATAACATTCAAGATTTACCATTATTAACGCAAGATCGTTATGAAAATATCTTTAATGTGTATCAAGATGAAAATAATAACTATTATTACAATCTTTTAAATACTATTGTTTTACCGTCTAATTTACCTGATTCTCTTTTTACTAGTTACATAACTAAACCTGGAGATACCTTACCGTTTATTTCGTATAAAAACTATGATACTATTAACCTATGGTGGGCAATATGTATAGCTAATAATATAACAAACCCTATTGATCCTCTTGATTCAGGAATCGTATTAAGATTACCCGGTGTACCTATTTTACGGGAAATAATAAATCAAATAAATTATGCCTCTTGAAACTCCTACATCTAGCTTCATAACTACTAAAGTAGCGTCAACAAATTTAATTAGTGAATACGCTTTTAATAATCATTTACATGAAATAGAAATATACATTCGTAATGAATCCGGTATCTATAATATAGCTCCTACTAGTATATTATCTTTAAATTTAGAAAACTCATTATCAAATTGGGTTGTAAACGGTGATTTAACCGTTCTTTATAGTAACGAATTAGGGGAATATTTAAACGGTAATTTTGCATTCCGTAATGATGGCAACGATCTCTTACGTTTAAGAATAATACCAAAAAATCAAAAATTACCGGGTCAATACAACTCTTTAAATTTAGATAAAAAAGTCTGGGAACTTAACTACATCTTTTCGATTTACAATGTAGAGGATACAACACCTCAAACTGGAGGCAACTCTACATCTCAAGTACTTAAAAAGTATAGAAAGTTTTACTTCTGGGATGTTCGTTACCAGAAAATGATAACAAAAAGTATTGAGTATTCTACAGCAACAAGTGAACGAAATCCTTATAGTAAGTCAGCTAGTACAACAAGTGATGAAACCCGTTCTTTAGATACCGATCTTGCAATGCACGATATTATTAACAAGGCCTTAGGTTATGATCCTTTATTATCTAAAACTGGACTTGAGCAAGACCCTAAAAATAGTTGGGAAAAAGGAGCTACTAAATTATTTTATACATCTCCTGCTGCATGTAATTCACTTGAAGATTTAATGTATATTTACAGTAGACATACAAGCTCTAGTTCACCAGACGATTTTTCAATATTAGATATAGAAAGAGGTAACGGCGATTTAGGATATTTTTCTCTTCGCTCTCTTTCAAAATATTTTGAAAAAGCAGGTAGTAGTAGTAAAGCACCTGGTGAGTACCAATTAGAACATTTTTATTTACAATCTGATACTAAAAAGAAAACTGGTATCGGTACCTATCGTGCCCCTAGATCAAATGCTGTACCAAATAGAGATTTAACATTTAGAGATTATAGTTATATTATCAAATACGAATTTGTAGATATATCTCCCATTGTTCATTCAAAAGCTTTTGTTACTACACCTGTTTACTCTTTTGATTTTGCCCAAAGACAGTACAATGTCGAATTTAAAAATAACAGTGTATCTAGAGCTGAAGATTTTTTTAATCAACATTATATTAACTATCTTTTCAAGAGAGGTAATACAAGCGGTAATAACTTTTTATTAAAGACAGACGATCTAAATAAACAAAACAACTATAATATTAACCCTGTTTATTCCCTTTACGGTAGTAGTGCTGATGTTCAATCTCGTAATCCAGATGGGCTACATAATTTATTACGTACAGGTTTATTTCAAAATACGTGTATTAGCTTTACAGTCCCCGGACTTACAATGCGTGAACCTGGAAAGTTTATAGCTATAGATAGACCTGAAGGAAGTATGGATGGTTCATTTGATGATAAGCTTTGTGGTCAATGGTTTGTAATAAACGTTATACATACATTTTCTAATGGAGCTTATTATAATAACATTACTGCCGTTAAAATACATAGGTTTCAGGGTATATCTTATTTTAATAATGCTCAGAACTTTAGCAATTTACAAAAAGGTTATACCCCCCCTATTCAGCCAACATCAAAATTCGCTCCCTTCAATAACGCTTCAAATTTTAGTAATTTAAATAAAACTTTTCAATAATAAAGTATAAATAAAATTATGTTAAAATGTTTTACAACAATTGATTTAGTAGAAGGTTCATTTGTCGGTACAATTTATAATTCAAATACTAATACTGTTATATACAAGACAATACCTTACGAGAACCAATCTCAAGCTTTACAAGATATAAACATATATCTTAAGACGTTAAAATCTCCAGACTCTGCACCTGTACCGATTTCTAATACTTTTACTCAAGTTACTCAAGAAGTAAGAAAGTGTTGCGGTCGTTAAAAAAGTTTCTGTAAACAGATACAGCAACTAAACCAGTTAATCTCTTTATCGATAACAATACTGTCTTTGTACATATACTCAGATATTAGAATAAGACGTTCACTATCATTCTCTGTATTAAAGATAACTTCAAACATCTCTTTTAAGAGTTGTAAATAATCTCCAGAAAACTCTTGTTCCCTTTCTATAACGTATTTACGTATAGTAGTAAGATCAGTCTTATCTTTAATTTTATGTACCACATTTTCTGCTAACCCTTTAACTTGATTATCTTTAATAACAAGGGTACCTGTATAAGAGAACTTCTGAATATCATTTAGAATACGTCGAAGATCAGGGTAACCATTCCTTACTAGTTCTACTAATCGACTCTTCTCAGTATCAGGTACATTAATACTCTGCTGTTTAAGTACATAAACAACCCTATTTAAAACGCCATCTAAAGGAGGAGTTAAATTAAAAATCTGACATCTAGATTGTAAAGCAGGTATTACCTTAAAAATATAATTACAGGTAAAGATAAAACGGGTATTAGATGAATACTCCTCAATAACGTTACGAAGAGCTTTCTGGGAATCTAACGATAAAGCATCACACTCATCAAATAATACAACCTTTATCTTACCATCTAAAGACTTTGTAGATGAGAAACCAATAACTTTACTTCTAATAGTATCAATACCGTTTTCATCTGATGCATTAATATAAAGATATTGACAATCTAGTACATCGCTTACAATAATCTTAGCAAGAGAGGTCTTACCAGTACCAGGGCTTCCGGCAAAGAGTAAATTAGGAATTTCTTCTTTACCTTTTAAAGATAAAAAGTAATTCTTCTCTTCTGGGGTTAAAACAATATCATCTAAAGTCTTAGGACGATAACGCTCAACTAATAAATCTTGGAACATGTAGCTATTATACGCTTATTTTCCAGAAGAGCCAAATCCTTTTTCACCTCTTTGAGCAGGAATAATTTCTTCAATAAAAGAAACTTTTGTTTCCCATACTCGTTCAATCTTAATCTGAGCAGTACGTTCATCCTTCTTTACGGTATAATCGTTGTCAGTAAAATTATACATCTTAACCCCTAAATCCCCTCGATAACCATTATCGATTTCGCCTAAATGAGGTTGAAGCCCGGCCTTAAAACCAAGACCTGAACGAGGTCGAATAACAAATCCGTAGCCAGGTGAAATATAACCACAAGTTAATCCTACAGGAACAACAGCACTACCTCTAGCAGGTATAGTAGTATCTTCTACCGAGTAGAGATCAAAGCAGTTATCTTCATCGTATGCCTTTGTAGGAAGTTTAGCATCTAAATGAGTTTTAACAAACTTAACCTCAACAGGACATTGAGTATAGCTAACGTTATTCATTGATAAGCTTACGTCCAGTATACTCCCCTTGCTTCACTTCTCCAATAGGTTGTTGTCCAGGCTTAACAGCATTTGCCTGAAGCCAGGCAATGAGTGCGTCAGTCTTTTCCCTTGGTACAATAAAAGTACCATACATAGTATTTACAGTGATTTCCATATACAATATATTAGCAGATAGTTTAAGAATATCAACTACGAGCTTAATTAATGTTAATGTCCGATAACCTTGATACCCTTCTTGATGAACTATCTTCATTTACTTTACCTACAAGTACACCTAAACAGGAAGTAAATAACTTTGAAATAACTGAAGATAATATTAATGAATATATTGTTAAGAGAACAGGTAACTTAATTGATACAGGTATCCAGGCAATAGACGATATTAAAGATTATATCGTTCAAGGTCAAAACCCTGATGAACTAGCTGCTCTTTCTGAGTTAATATCATCCACAACAAAAGCCATTGAAGCTTTAAATAGAATCAATCTTCTTAATAAGAAAGGTAAAATTGATAAAGAATTAAAAGAAATGGATTTAAAAAATAGAAAAGAGGTAGCAGGTATATTACCAGGTAATAATATTGTAAATAACAATTTAATAGTAGCTTCTAGAGAAGAAATCTTTAAGCAATTATTAAATGAACCAGAACCTGAAGTAGTAGAAATACTAGATAATGTAGTTATCGAAGAAAAAGAAGATAAATAATTTATATGCCCCAATCTATTAACAACGGTAGAGCTCCTTGGCTTTTAGAACCTAATGACTGTATAGGTGACTCTTTAGGATTTCTTAATCAAAACACTTCATTTTTAAATACATTTATACAATCGGTATCATCCACACTTGCCACTTCTATGGGCTTACTCGTACCAACAGGGGCAATTATGCCCTTTTATAGGTCTTCAGCCCCAGCAGGATGGCTAGCCTGTAACGGAGGCACTATCACAGGAGTAGGAGATACAGCAGCTCTTTACGCAGTTTTAGGAAGCACCACTTTACCTAACCTTCAAGGTAAGTTTATTAGAGGTTACACACTTACCCCTGGTAACGGATCTTCAGATCCTGATTACTTAACAAGAACACTTGGAAGCCCTCAAACCGATGCCTTACAGGGTCACTTTCATACCGCTAATGACCGTAATTGGCGATTAGATGCTAGAAGTTCACCAAATGCACAAATTCTTGCTCCTAACGTTTTTGCCGGTCTTTATTCCGAAGCACATACTTCTCCAACCACTGATCCTATAACAGACGGTGCAAATGGAACACCACGTATAGCAACAGAAACCCGTCCTACTAATATTACCTTGCTATATTGTATTAAGTTGTAAGCTCTTTAAGCTTCACAACTTTTACATTCCAAGATACTTCTAGCGAGTTCTTGACTTGGATTAGCTGAACGCTGATAGTATAGGGATTTAATACCCGACTCCCAGGCAAAGATCATAAGCTCATTTACATCTTTTGGTCTTGTATTAGGAGGAATCATAAGGTTTAAAGACTGACCTTGATCGATGTATTTTTGACGTGCTGCAGCCTGAATAATAATCTCCTTCTGTGAGATCTCACCAAATGTCTTAAAGACATCTTTTTCATCTTGAGTTAAGAAACTTAAATGTTGAACCGAGCCACCCTTAACAAGAATAGACTTCCAGGTATCGTCATCATGCTTACCCTTCTCCTTGAGAAGAGCCTTAAGATAAGGATTCTTAAACGTAAACTTACCCTTTGCTAAATCTTTAACGAAGTAATTACTATTAAGTGGTTCAATAGATGGTGATACCTGACCGAGAATAAACGAACTTGATGTTGTAGGAGCTACAGCAAGTGTTGTCGTATTACGGCGATTGTAACCTTTAAGTAAAGGTGCTTCCCCATACTCTTTAGCTAAGTCTTCAGATGCCTTATCTGCCTTCTCTCTAATAAGCTTCCAAATCTGGTTATTGAGCATCTTAGCGCCCATTGATTCAAACCCAATCATCTTCTGCTGAAGAAGAGAATGCCATCCAAGAACTCCAACACCTAAAGCCCGTTGATTAATAGCAAAGTTTCTAGGATGATCCATAAACTTCATTCCTTCAGTCTTATTAATAAACTCTGTCATTACTGAATCAAGGAAGTAAACTAATGTTTCAACTGCATCAGTATCCTTCCAATCATCCCAACGTTCAAGATTTAAAGAAGATAAATCACAGACAAACGATTCATCAATACCATTTGAAAGCATGATCTCTGAACAAAGATTGGAATGACTAATCTTAAGACCTTTATCCTTATAAACTTGTGGAGCCTGCTTATTAACGTTATCGGTAAAGAATATGTATGGGTACCCGGACTCAAAGCGTTTCTTAATGACTAGGCCCCAGAGACTACGCTTCTCTTTATCGCCATCAAGCATTGACTTCATCCATTTATCAGATACACATACACCAATTGAGAGATCCTGAATAGAATCTCCTTCTGATCTAATCTTAAGAAACTCTTCAATGTCGGCATGATCAATAGGTAGGTAAGCAGCAAACGATCCACGACGTACATTACCTTGGGAAATATAACTAGTAAGAGAATCAAAAACAGAAAGCTGATGATGAACCCCTGTTGCTTCACCCCCTGATGAGATAGGTGTACCTCTAGGACGGATAGCACCAAAATAACCGGATGTACCTCCACCTACCTTTGACATAACGCCAACCTCAGCAATCTTATAGAGGATATCATCCATGTCATCATTAACATAAGATCCGAAACATGAAATAGGCAATCCACGCTTACGACCGAAGTTAGACCAAATAGGAGAGCTTAGAGAGTAATAACCTTTATGTACATAAGATTCAAATCTATCTGCAAAACCAGGTAGGTTAAGATAGTGTTCTGCTTTTTCAGCAATATCTCTTATACGTTGTTCGGCAGTTTCTCCTTCTAAAAGGTAACCACGTTCTAGAAATTTTCTAGAATCTTTATTAAGCCAATAGATATGTTCTGTCATAAAAATTTAAAATAAGTCGTCTTCGGAGAAAGATTGGTTCTTCTTAGCGTATTCAACAGGACGGGAGTGAAAGAAATCCGTCATGTTGTTACCGTGAAGCTCTTCTTCGAACCATATTGTAGACTTAATCAAATCTTTATCAATATCAAATACTGTTTTAAATCCAATTTGTTTGAGCGATTCGTTGATTCTGTTCTTAATAAACTCCTTAAGGATAGGAGCCGAAAGACCTTCTTCCTTTATTCCGTTTACCATCCAATCAACAATCTTAGCTTCAGACTTAAATGCCTCTTCTGCTTCATGAAGAATACGCTCTTCAAGTTCAGCATCAAATAACTCAGGATACTCCTCTCTAATTGTGTTAATAATCTTAGTACCAACAATACCATGAATGTTCTCTTCATTCCTTGTATACTTTACTTGTTGATCGGTATCCTTAAGAACATTCTTAAACCGTGCAAACCAATTGATAACGTAGAACTGACTAAAGAGAGAAACGTTCTCAACAAAGAGAGTAAAGAGAATAAGAGCATAAAGATACTGCTTCTTTGAATCCTTATAGAACTTATGAGTATACTTACGAAGATACTTTACTCTACCTTCAATCCAGTCAAGCTTTAAGTTCTCTTCAAAAACATTCTCTAAACCAAGAACACTTATTAAACGTTCATAAGCATTATTATGAATAACTTCGACGTTAGCCATAACATATCCTAAATCTTGAAAGCAAGGCTGAGGTAAATTCTCTCCTAACTTGGCCCAGAATGTTTTAACAGCGATTTCAATCTGACCGATAGCAGACAAAGTACGAATGATAATCTCTCTTTCCTGCTCTGTTAAATTAACTTTAAACTGTTGAACATCAGACTTAAATGAAAATTCTTTATCTGTCCAAAAGCCATTGTGCATTGCTTCAATGAACTCATCTGTCCATTTATAGTTGTTAGGTTTACGTGAGATTTGTTCTTCAAAGATCATAGTGTTTTTATATTTAGGTTGCTGTACATAGTTTGAGTGTGTGTAGTATAGTATTTTTTTTAACGCTTATCTACTTTTTAAGCGCGTTTATTTTTTGGAAGATCCTTCCATTCAGATCCTCCACCAGGTGAGTTTTTCCATTGCTTACCGCCTGGTAATTTAACGTTTACGTTCTTTAAATTAATTTCTGCCTTTGAATTGTTATTTCCTTTAGTTTTAACTTTTACAGGCTTATCTGAAACTTGATTATCATACCTGAGACTATCAGGAACAGGTCCACGATTAATACCATCATCTTGAAGTTCAAGAGCTTCTATAGGAACAGTCATTGGATTACGATAAAGACCAGGAGCGTATTCAATGATAATATCAACGTAAATATGATCGGGAGATTCAGTACCACCTCTATAATTCTGTGTTGTAGTAGGATAGATGCTCTTAATTGCTGATACTCTTAAGTTAAGATCAAACTTAGGATCCATACAAGCCTGTACCATTTCTACAAAATTACGTGCTTTACTTTTAAAAAAATCAAGCTTTAAGCAATCTTTGTGAAAGCGAATACGATCTCCAATTAAAAATCCACCTTGCTGGTAACGTTCCATCAAATTTTCAAGTACTAAATTAAACTTTGTTTCCATATTATTGATATTATTTAAGCAATTCTTACCCTAAATAATAGTATAAATGGCTGTTAAAATTGACATACTCGAAACATTATCTAAACAGTATATTGATAAAAAATATACTTATAAAGATTTAACACTCGATATTGCTAAAGCTGATTTATACGAACCGGGTTATAAGACTCCGGTACCAGGGTCAGATATTAAAGCAAGTTTTGACGAAAATGCTATAGCTAACTCCCTTATTAACCTTTTTAATACATTACCTGGGCAACGATTTTTATTTCCTGACTACGGTTTAAACGTAAATCAGTATCTTTTTTTACCTATAACACGAAGCATAGGGCAAGCTATAGGTGAACAAATGTTAAATACTATAAATACATACGAACCTAGAGTAAGTGTAGAGAATATTAATGTTACCGCTGACCCTGACAACAATCGCTATCTCATTACTATTTCTATTCTTATACCATCTTTAAATAAAGTGACAATTTTCAATAGTGAATTAAATACTGAATCGAGATCTTTTGCAATGCTAACCAAAAATTAATATATGGCCAATACTTCTACACAAAATAATAATTTTAATATATCAAAAGGTGGTTACGCTGCATTTGATGCAACCTCTCTTCGACAGCTTATTATTAACCGTCTTAATGAACAGGGCGTATTTACTGATCAAAATTTTGTAGGTTCAAATTTAGCGGCTATAATTGATATTATATCTTATTCTTATAATACTTTAATTTACTATCTAAACAAAACATCAACTGAGACTATGTTTTCAGAAGCCCAGCTTTATGAAAACATAAATAAAATTGTTAAATTAATTGATTATTCACCAGTAGGTAATCAAACATCAACACTTACCTTTAATTGTTCAGCTACAAATTTTACTCAAGGCACTTACACCATACCTCCTTATTCCTTTATTATAACAAATAATATACCGTTTACTTTTAATACTAATATAACGTTTTTAAAAAATTTAAACGGTACTGCTGAGGAATTAACAGAAATATCTAATAATGTTCTTTTATATCAAGGTAAATATATTGAACATCCTACTTATACAGCAGCAGGAAACGATAACGAAGTAGTTACTGTTAACCCCGGTAATGATATTATTGATCATTTTAATATAGATGTATACGTTAAGCCTGTATTAACAAATAAATGGCAGCTGTTTACAAAAACTGCTAATCTGTTTTTAGAAAATGGTACAGCTGCAAAATATCAAATACGTTTAAATGAAAATAAGTTTTACGAAATAACATTTGGTAACGATATTAACGGTGTTAAACTTCAACCCGGTGATCAAGTAGCCGTTTATTATATAAATTCGTTAGGTGATAATGGTGTTGTAGGCTCCAATTCTCTTAATAAGAATTCCCAGCTTTTAGCTTATAATACTATTCAATACAATCAAATAATAGCAGATGTTTATGGTGATCAGTACAATTATATAAGCAATGCCAATATGTTTAATTTAGTATTTAGTAATAATACTAATTCAACTCCTTTCAATGCTGCAGAAACTGCAAATAATATTCGTACAAATGCACCTGCTAATTATAGAAGTCAAAATCGACTTGTTACTGCCCAAGATTATATAACATTTATTAAGACAAATTTTGCTAATTTAGTAGCAGACGTTTATTGTGTTAATAATACGGATTATATTTCAGGATACATGCAATATTTTTATAATATTGGTATATCGGAACCACAGATGTCCGACCGTGCACTTTATAATCAAATAAATTATTCTGATTCTTGTAATTTTAATAATGTGTATGTTATAGTAGTTCCTAAATCTAATGCTTTTGTACCGAATTATTTACTACCAGCTCAAAAACAAATAATAAGATCATCTATTGGAGCAAGTAAAGTACTAACAACAGAAACTGTTTTTGTTGATCCTGTTTATAAAGCAGTAAGTATAGGTATAACATCTTCTCCTGAAACCTTCAACCCATCTATTGATAAAAATAATTGTATACTTAATATACTAAAAACTACTTCTACCTTAAGAAGTAATCAATCTATTATTAACGACATAGTAAAGGTGTTTTCTACGTATTTTGATATTAATAATACTACATTAGGTCGAGTTGTAGACACTCGTTCCTTATCTCAACAAATATACAGTATAGAAGGTATACAAACTTTTTATACAACAAGATTAGATAACCCTGATGTAAAAATTGAAGGACTATCTTTATTTGTCTGGAACCCTGTATACCCCACTATTGATAGAATAGCTACAACAAGTAATGTTATAACAAAATATTTTGAATTTAATTATTTTGATAATTTAGCTAACCTTAGCAATCAAATTAACTTTATTACTAGATAAACATGATACAGGCTAATTTTACAGTCTCTCCGACGTCTGGCTATGTACTTGCAACTCAATACACAGTAACAAACCTTACAACGTCTGTTAATACTATAAGACGTTATAATTGGGATCCAGGTACAGGGGCTATAGTATATGATAAAAAAAGCCCTACTTTTACCTATAAGTATCCAGGTAGTTATGTAGTAACTTTAACAGCTATTGATTTTAACGGCAATACAAGTACAGCAACTCAATATATAACAGCAGTAAGAGCGTATAACGATTATTTAACTTTTACAGATATACCAGATAGATATGCTGATCCTGGACTTTCTACCGAAACACCTTTTGAAATTTCTGTTGTTAGTTCTAATATAGACAGTCCTTTAGTAGTTGATTTACATGTAGCTAATTCTCTCTCTACCCCAAAACAATTCGTACTTGACAAGTGGGGATTTCTAACCCCTACCTGGTATTTTACTGATACAAATTTTAATACTATAAACTCTCTTAATATAGAGCCTGTACCTGTTTATATTAACGATGTTGTTGTAGCTGTATCCGGTACAGGTAAATTTTATTATATAGATTCAATGAGTACAGGGAACCCTACTAAAAATTGTCCCTTACTTATAACTGCAACTTTACAAACATCTGGGTTTAATTACCCGTATAGTTCTATCAATAATCAGGAATATCTTGATGTCTATACCTATCCGTCGCATGCAAATAATGAAACAGTATGCGCCGGACTTATTTGGCAAGTAAACGACCTTGTACCCACAAATTTAAAAATAACAGGTAACTATATTAATGATATATATCCTGAACAGTATGTTGGTGTTAAAATACCTACACTCATTACCTATCATTGTAATAAAACAAATTTATTATCAGGTTCGCCTGACACTTATAGTAATATTTTATTTTCTTATCCTCCTACAAACGATATAGGTAAATATTACACACTCGATCTTTTTTTAAGTGGCTTGAGTGGTAATAATTTAACTTGGGGTAAACTCGATCCGTCTTATTATACTGTTGAACAAACACCGCTTTATGTTCAAAATACAGATATTAATAACGCTAAAATAGGCGGTTACGCATTTACCTCTATAACACCTCTTTCTGCTATACCTTTAGTATCTATAGGAGCTTCAACAACAATTTTTAGTACAAATAACAGCAGTGAGGTATTTCCGTTTCCGCTCGGTTATACACCAGCAGGATCAGTATGGATATCGAATCCAGAACAGAATTATTTAAATAAAATTACTCTTTCCCCGTATCCGAGTAGCTGTGACACTATTAACTATTTTAAAGATAAAAAAGCTTTAATAGATGGTTATAGAAAAGAAGTAAAAGTACCCCCTATTACCGGTACATCAACATTTAATTACTATATGTCCGGGTTCTCCGGAATATACGGTATAGCCATTGACCCTATAGATTATAGTATAGTAACTACAGATTCTGAAGCTGATAGGTTATACCGATTTACAAATACAGGTGTTTTAACAGCTGAGTACGATTTTAAATATTTTGACATTACTAAAGAAAATCAAACAACTTTTCTTAGTAATAGTTTTATTATTAATACGCCGTTATTAAAGGATGATCGCTACCCTCTCGATAATATAATTGATCCTTCGTTAGATGTTACAAATTATATTGTTGAATTAAACGGTCTTGTACAACCCGGAGATACTTATTCAATTAGTTTTGACGGTTACTTTCAGTTTACAGTAGATGATCCAACCCCTAACCCTGACTCAACATTAAGAGTTACGGCAATTTATAATACTGCTTTACCCCCAGGATATCAACAATCGACTCAAATTTGGGAATTTGTTACTGTAGAAGATCAGCAAGAATTCTACCTTACTGGAGCCCCACCAGAAATATCTCAAAATACTAGTAACTATATTATTACTGTAGACGGTGTTATACAATCCCCGTATATATATGAAATACAGTCGCGTAACTCTCTTGTTGTTTTTAATGAAATAGTACCTATTAATAGTTTTGTACGGGTGGTATATTTACCATTAATAATAAATGCCTATACATGGGTACGTAATTTTTCAACACCGACAAAAGTTATTTCTTTAGCAAATGAAAATCCGTTTTTAATATTTGATCCTTGGTCAACGTTTTTTATTACTGTTGGTGGTGTTTATCAAGGAGATTTATCATATAAGGTAGATGCAATTAATAAAACTTTAACGTTTGAAACATACCTACCTGTTAATACTGATATTTTTATAACCTATTCAACAACAACAGATGTTGTTGATCAGCCGTTTGTGTATACCCCTGCCGGTATATCGTTAGATAGTTTTTCTAATATGTGGGTTTCTCTTTTTAATAGAGTATTAGTTTTAAAATTTGATCGAAATTTTAATCTACTTTTTAAAACCGATCCATCTTCACTTTTAAATATGAATGCGTTAGCTATTGACAAAGTAGCTGACAGATTAGATGGAGATTACTTGCTTAAACCTCCCACGGTAGAAACTGATAGAGATAATAATTGCTGGGCTACTTATGCTCATCCTCTATGTAGTATATTAGTTAAATATGACTCTAATGGCGAACCTTTAACTGTTATTAAATTACCACAATATAGTGTTCCTACTTCTTTAGCAATAGATGGAGGAAATAATGTATGGGTATCGAATACATATACTGTGCTTTCAACACCTGGTAATATACATCAATACAGAGGTGATAATTATGAATTAGTACGCACTATTGAAAATATACCAAAACCAGGAGAATTATGTTTTAGTAGAGGGGAAGATCTTTGGTTTACTCACAGTATAAGAGGGGTAGGATGCTTTCAAAATTATAATGCCGGAGGTAATCTTTATTTATGGTATAATAATGTTTCAGGTACCAATATTAATTTAACAGAAACAAATACTTATAATAGTTATGTTAGCACCTATACTAACGATGAAGATTTTAGTGGTTTAGCAGTAGATGTTTATGATCGAGTTTGGTACATTGACTCAACTTATAATTACGTAAATGTTTTACAATCAGGAGATCCTACAAAATTTAATTCTAACACTCAAAGAAAAATAAAAATAACACCTAAGAATACTATAGGTTATTATGTTGACCCGAATACGTTTCAAACATTTACAGTAGACTTTAGTGCAGATTATAAATCAGCTCAAGCGATAGGAGACTGGACAGGTAATAAGTGGTATCAAAAATATGCTAAGTTTGAACGTATAACGGTAAGCCCTGTTTCAGCTGCGTCAACAACATTTTCTGTTTCAGCTTTTGAAAACCCTAATCAAATAAGACGTATTAATGAAACATTTGATACAGCAGGTTATTATAAAGCCTTAGCCCTACCCGATAATCTTAATTCTAATACAGTACTATTTGATCAATTTTTTGCCGCCGCCGTAGGTACAGGTGCCTTAAGTGCTAATGAAGATATAGGACAGGTAACATACGAAAGAATAGCAAACTTCGTACAAAATCACTCCGACGTTGACAGCTGTTTAACCGATCAATTATTAAACTTAGCAGAATTGACTGATTTAAATCCATCTGTTTACGCCACACTATACCCCGTTGAGATAAAAAATATGCTCGATATAGCGTCTACTCCTAAGAATAAGCTATGGGGAATACCTGATGAGGTACCTTTAATGCCTCAAAGTATAGGTAATAAATACGATACCTTTCATGATTATGTAACTGCAGGTACAAAGATAGTATTAAAAAATAAATTTGACTCCTCCACAACTATTACAGAAGTACCTAAATTGGGTAGTCTTACTGCCTACCCATTATCAAGTTTTGAAGGTCTCGGTTTTATACAGCCTGTTACTATAAACTATTTCTTTTATGATTTTGAACCTATATATACAGGTAACTATATTAGCAATATTATTGACTGGAAATCAGAACAAACTACATTAACACCTTCCGCTTCAACGTTTGAAGAGTGGTATGGAGATAACGGTATTATAGAAAATACTTTTAAATACTTGTTAACTAAGAATCTCTTTCTTAAATAATTTAAGTGAGCACAGGTAATCAACAATATTTACAGAGATATAATAAACCGATTTTATCTACTGCTTTAAGCGATAATAATTCTCCCTACTCGTTTAAAAATTGGTATAACGCTCATCAACTTATACTACCTGGCCAAGAATATGCTTTATACAACGCTTATCTTGTTGATTGGTTAAAAAATAAAAGTGCTGAAACTACTGATACAAGAAAAATAACACAGTTAAACTATTTAACACTCTTAAAGCAGTTACAACTCTTTTTTTCTCAAACAGAAATTGAAAACTGGTACAATAATATAGATATTAATAATGAAAAAGAATTACTTTTAGCTATACCTTATTTTGCAAAAAAATTAAAAGAAATATCTCTTTACTATCTTCAACTTAGAAGAACAATAAAAGAAACAAGATTAAACTATAATCAAGCAGGAACTAATAAAGGTACTGCTTTACAAATACAAAATTATTTATTAAACACATATACTCAAAAGCCTAATTCGTTAATAACGCTACCTGCTACCATTTGGAATGGTGTTCCTGCTTTAAGTGCAATAAAAGATTATATTAATATTCAAATTGAAGAATTATACGATAGCAGTAATTATTTCGATCAATCTCCTGTTTTACCTGTTTCTGCTTATTACGATACATCAGACCCTGTATTACAAAAATTTCTTACAACAAAAGGTCTCGCTTTAACATCTACTGATTGGATTTATAAATTAGGTACATACTCTCTATCTGCTAACCCTTTAATTCTAACTCCTATTTTATGTGCCGATCCTTTTTTTCAAGAAACACTTTATAACAATATTTTAACCCTTAATGATCAGTTAGCTCAAAACTATATAGGTCAAGACAAATATATTTCTCCTCTTTCTACAACATTAAGCTCTCAGCAACAAGATTTTTATAATATACAAATACAACAGGGTACAAATACTTTTTATTGGCCTAATGCTGCTTATGCTGAAAAAGCAATAAGCTACCCTCGTTATTTACCCACATTACTATCTGATATGGGTATTGAAACATTAGCGACAGGAGGCTCAAGTGTTGATACTGCAGATACTATTTTTGTAAAAACATCTAAAGGTATAGAAGGAGCATGGCTTTGTAATAATTTATACAATTATATTCCAAGCACTATGGAAGCTACCTTAAAGGGTAATAACAGTAAAACAGTCTTTAGATATCCATATCCAGGTTACGGTTTATCATCTGAGGATATTATGTGGACAGGACCTGATGTAGTATCCACTTTTCAATTTAACTATTTAGATCCAGATTTAAAACAGTTAGTTCTTGATGCTTATTGGTCTGCAAGCATAACTCTCACATCAACAACAAACACTTTAAAAATTAATGATACTACACTTATAGATAATAAGGCATTTCCTAGCGTTAACTATAATAATGCAGATCAAATAAAAACTCAAACATCGTTTCCGGCTTATAATACTACTAATCAATTTCCTGATAATACAACTGGAGCCTGGCTTTATCAATTTTTAAAAACAGATATATCAATAGCAAATGGTAAAGATAGTGTTATTGTATGGCCATTTGAAAGTATTGATCCTAATATGGATATACCTACATATTATCCAACCGATTTAACTAATTATTGTTCTACTATTAATGTAAACTCTTCAGCGTTTTTAATACCAAATGCTATTGCAGGTAACGCTTTATCAAGTGCTGATATTATTTATAAAGTAACAAATCCGAACGATACAAAAGATTTAGCAATAGAGTGTTGCTGGCTTTCCGGTGCACAGATGAATACAACTCCTAACGGAGGAGCCTTTAGCGTAAATACTGTTAATCAGACAACACTACAATGCTTAATAAGTTCGGGATATTATGCCCGCTTTGTATGGACTGGTCCTGATGATACTGATGTTAATGATGTAATACCAACATTTAATCATCAACCCGATTGTAAATATGTTACAACCCCTAATACAACCTATTTAGATTATGATTTATGTACATGTAAACAGGTTTTATTTAACTCGTTTGGACATCCTGGGAGCAATTATACTGATAATAGTGCTTTAGGAGATTTTATTATTCAAGATACTTTTTCACCAGGCACTTTAGACCTTACTACATGGACAGATTTAATATTACGTCCTTATTATAGTAGTGAAAACTTTTTTTGGTATAGTACTAATAACGAAATAGGCTGGGGAGACGGTAGGTGGTATTCTACTACAGGAGATTTTTCTGCTAAATTAAAACATGGGGTACCTTATGTCTACTATCGTGCTAGTGCTAGACTTAATAATAAAAACGAAGTTACTTTACCTGCAATAATAATACGTAGTGTAGTACCAACTGTATACTCAACTAATGAAATTAAATCCCTTACCGGTGTTACTGTAACAAGTTTTACTTCAGGAAATGGTTATACTTCAGCACCAACAGTTACTGTTAATACAAACAATGCTAGTGTTATTACACCTCTTGTAGCCACAGCTCTTATGCATAGTAATGGCGCAGGTGTAACAGGGGTTAATGTTACAACACCAGGGCTGTACATTCTAAATGCAAATGAACCAACAATCACCTTCACTGGTGGAGGTTACACTACCCAGGCAACAGGTACAGCTATTCTTTCATCTGCAGGTAATTATATATCTACTCCACCATCTCCTGTATGGGTACAAGCAAAGAAAGATAAAAATAATAACTGGGTAAGCACACAAGAGACATCTCAAATGTCTCTTCATCCTGGTGATATTTTAATTTATAGTAGATCTAATACTACTTCGTATAATCTATACAGTTATACTAATGTATATAAAGATGTATCGTTAAATAAAGGTTCTTTATGGTGTGATTTTGATTATATGTCTACAGGAATAAATTCTCTTGGACAAGCTAAATTTATAACACTTAATTACCCTACACAATTATATACTACACCAACAGACGATTTATATCCCTTTCCTTATACCTCTCTCTCAGCAATAATAGGGTGGACCATAACTAATACTACTAATAATGATTCAGTAACATATCTTACTAATGCTGGTATATCATTTACGCCTAATGATGTTGAGCCAGGTAATATGGATATATACACTGTAACGGTAACAGCTCTTGAGTTAAATGGAACATACAGTGATTTAAGTGCTTTTAGAATACCAGATTTAACTGCTATTTCTTCTTTTGTATCATTACCTTCTCTTACTAGCTTTAGTGCACCGGTACCTGGTTTTGTTTTAAATACTCCTCTTCAAGGTTGGAATTATAATACTGCAACGTATCAACAATCTTACGATACCAATGTGTCAAATATTGGAGCAAGACCTTTTTGGGGAAAAATTTATACTCAAGATAATTCTAATTATAAAGGTATAGATTCATGGGGTACCCCTCAACGTATATTGGACGGTCATAATATTATTACTCAGCCTGAAATTTCTGATATTCAATTAGCATCAAATACATATATAGAATATACTAATAAAAACAATACACCTCTTAATTGGGTACAGCCTATCGAGCTTGCAGTTCATGATAATAGTAATACCTGGTACACATTAAATTATACAACAACATCATTTTCTAATTTAAGTTCCCAAATTAATAACATAGATACTGAGGTAGTAGTAGTAACACCAACAACAGATGTTTCTAATTTATCTATACAAAATTATATAGATAATAACCCTGTACAAATAGTTTATTACGCTAATAATTCTTTTAACTGGGCTATAACAGCAACCCCGGTTGATGCTAATATTTTAGCGTACGATAATAACCTTTCAGCAGTTCGTGCTATAAACTCTTTAGCTCCTTGGACCAATTTATCAAATCAAGTATACCCCTCTGTTGCTGCTTTTCCTTCTTTTGAAAATTTATATAGTGCTGAAGACAGTGGTGTGTATTTTACACCTAGTAATCTAGGTGTATCTGTTTTTACTAATAAAGATTATACTACATCAACTAGTACATCTTCCTTTGCTTTAACAGCTTTTTTTGAAGATAAAACAAAAACAGTTGGTATAAGAGGCTTCAGTAAGACGGATCAACCAACACCTTATAATGTCATTTTAAACAATAATATATGGTTAAAAGAAAACACGTTATCTAGCCCTATAGCAGGTAATATTAAAAAAGACGTATATAAAAAATATCAAAAATTTGTACCGTATCAGTCTACATATGAAACAACACCTAATAATAATATAGGTTTATTACTACCTAACTCTCGTCAAACCCCTTGGGGCGGATATCAAGACTTACAATGGGTAGATGCAGGTAATGCACCAAAATCTTTTACAGGCACGTACAACGTAAGTGCTTGGGCAGGATCTCAAATATTAAAACAAAACAATTTACAACTAGACAATTGGGTTACTGATATTTTTGGTAATCAATACGGTCTCTATAAAAATATAAAAAATGTATCTCCCGCTAACCGTAAAAAAACAACAGGAGAAATTTGGACACGTAATAGTATACAAAACGTTTCCCCAGCATCAAAATCTCTATCAGGTGTATTTAACACTTACACAGGTACAAGTTTAATAAATGATTTAACAGGTAACAGTATAAACAAAATAGATACTTTTTTTGATGTATTGTATGTTGAAACATCAAAATATGCTATCTTAGATAAATTAAACTACGATTTTAATACAGGTATAATTTCAAGTAATAATAATCTATCAAGAGGTTTATCTCTAGCAATACCGGTAACAGCAAGTTTAATTAGAGAGTTTAAAGGTCAAGATTTAAACGATCACACTTTCGCAAAAATAGGAGATACTTGGTTTTTTCCAAATAGAAATATTGTTATATTATCGGTATGCGGATTAACTCAAGGATTATCAGGTATTAATTTAACACCTGAACTCTATCAGTACGATATTAATACATATAATATTAAAAAAATATTTCCTTTAATTCAAAACGATATTGATACCTTTACCAGTTTAAGCGGTCTTAATATAAAAACTATTGAAACCCCTGCACTTACCTATAACCCGCTAACATCTAAATACACCTTTGCTGTTTTTGGTAAAGGAAAAACAAATGATACATTAGTTGAAATAGTTATTAAAGATTTAGTAACTTTGACAATAGATACATTAACAGTATACACAAGTAATGATACACCATTAATAGTAGATCCGCCTTATATACCTCAATCCCTTACATTAACATTAAGTGCAAGTGGTAAACATAGCTATACTATTGTACCTAATACTTCAGCTAATGGCTATGGAAGTGATTTACTACCTCCTTGGGTAACTCTAATACCATTAACATTAGGAGGAGGAACGTACGCTTGCTTATTTAACATTACAACACCTTCCCTAACAGGTACTTACTACGCACCCTTCTCCGTACAAAACCGCATAGGTTCAGCTTACTACACCCTCACAATAAATGTAACGAGTAATTAATTATACAACATGATAAAAACTGATTTTACAATTTTAAGCGGTCGATCTGCTCCTTCAGATTATTCTTGGGATCAAGGTGTTACTATGCTTTCAAGCCGACCAGTAATTCCTCCCAGTAATAGTTTTATTACTGGTTACGCTCCTTATGTTTCAGTTAGTTTTGTAAATAACTCTGTATCTACTTTTGACCCTCAAGAAAATATTCTTGCAAGTGTACTGACTAATTTTTATTGGGATTTTAACGACTATTATAATATTGAGAGTAACTCAATACATCTTACAGGGGCTGATACGGTAACACATACATATATTATGCCTGGTACGTATTATATATCACTTAAACAGACACAAGCTATAAACACAAGTACAGATATTATTCTTGTTGGTTCTTGTTTTGGAGATTACAATTTAAATTGGTATTGGGATAATTTTAAACAAAATACTACATCATCTATACAGAATGCTCCCAAACGCTGGGACGATTTAAAAAGTACATCTATTACTCCAAAAACTTGGGATACCAATAATGTATGTTTACAGCTCTATGGTGCAAATTGGCAGTGGAGTTTCTTAAGAAGAAATAGAGGTACCCCTTTTACATGGAGACAAACAAAAGCGGCTGGACAATACCCTAAGCGTTGGAGATATGAAGCTAATAATGTTGTTAGTGAGGCTCGAGCTACTCCGCATAAATCTGTTATATCCGCTGAACAATCATTAATAAATGCCTGCACAGTACAAGTACTCGAAATACCTCCAAAAGTTGGTATGTACAGTGTTACTACAACATTAACAGGTATAAACCGACTTCAAGTGCAGCTTACCCCTCGAACCACTATTTCCGGTTCTTTTCCGATTGATAGGATTGATTGGGATTTAGGAGATGGTACACCAGTTAAAACAGTAACAAGATATTCTATACCAACAGATTCAAGCTTTTTATATAACGGTGTTTTTTATAATGATACTTATGATGTTCGTAATTATGATATTATACATACATACTATCGCAACGGTCTAGATGCGTATCCTGTATTCTATCCGTCTTTAACTTGTTATAGCGCTAATACTAATACATCTGATTCTTGCTGTTTAACTATAGGACCTATAACACTATCTTCTGCTCCTGGTGACATACATTTAATAAATGTTAAAAGTGATAATTTAGGTAATAATATGTACACTTTAAATATTGATAATAACATATCTTTTAATACAACAGTAACTACAACAACAAATCCAGTAAATATAATACCTAATTTACCGCCTTCCACATTAAAAAATACTATAAGCGCTGCTGTTAAATATACAGGTAACCCAGGAAATACACTTATTGTTTAATTTTATAATTAAATAATCAATAATGGCTAATGTCTTTTATAAGTCTCTTTCCAGTCTTTCTCCTATTATATTAAAATATCAATATAATAGAAATGAAGAATTAGTATCTTCTAATACGTTTTATACAAACGGTTATAATACATCAAACCTACAAGGTCTTAATAGATACCAAGATATAGCTATTAATAAAGGTACATGTTTTGTATTAACTTCATCAATAAGTTTAAGTTCTTTTTTTTCTGCACCAGAAGAAAATCGTATAGGTAAATTACCTGTATCTATCTTATTACAACCTCGCTTCAGTTCAAACTTTTATGTAACATACAAAGAAAATAGTTTTAGTATGAGTTTAAGTAGTGATGCGTCTTTTTTCTATATATCAGAAATAAAAGACAGTAATCAGGTAGAAATATTTGTAAACAATAAAATTTTACAAATAGAAAAAAATTATCCATACCAGGCTTATCTAAGCGATAGACCACTCTACGGTGTCAATTTACATAGACAAAGATTTAACGTTGTATATCAAAACAATAATATATCGTTTTACACATTAACAGATTCAGGCTATAGATATCTCGCTCTTAATAAATACGATTATACATTGAGAGCAACAGGTACATTACTAAACAATAGTGTGTATAATGATTATATTTTCAATTGCGTACCAATCACAAGCACTACACAACAATTAGGATTTAAGCCTACTAATGATTGGGTAACTTACTATTTTGATATTGAATCAGGCGCAGAAAATAAATCCGTGGCTGTTAATAAAGATTTAAATCCAGTATCAAACTTCTTATTAGATTTTCCAGTTGAAACAGCAATTAAATCAGGTACTGCAACCATTAATATAGCTAATTTAAAAACAAATACAACTCCAACAGGTGGTCCTGCTTCAATAGATAATACCTATATTAAAAACACTATAACCTCTAATTAATATGTCTGATTTAAAACAAAGAGAATATTATAAAATATACACTGGTACTAACCAAACCGATGGCTATGATAAAGTTCATTTAGGATATGAAGCTAAAACAAGCGAAGTTATCTTTAAAAAAGATTCTACTACATTTTTTCATGTGCCTTTTTTTGCAAGCGTACAAACCCTCTTTGAATCTAGTTTAATAGGTGACGGAGCTGTAGCGGGTGTTATACCAGCTCTGTCTGATAGAATATATAAAAAACAAGGAGGTTACGACAATACAACACCTTGGGGTAACTCTTTAATTCAAGATGGAACATGGCTCTGCTCTTGGCTTTATGCAGCAAGTGACGCTGATACACCTGTATGGTACGATAGGTATTATAACCCCGGTTACATAGACTACAAAAAAGCACTCGAACAAGGTTTAAAGTTTAAAGATAGTTATACCATAAATGAACCTTCATATATAGATGTAATATCTGAACTTACTTTAGAACCAGGAATAATTTATCAATATTTTCATAACGGTGAACAATCAGGTATTGATGCTGTACGGACGTTTGCAGGAGATAATAATGATAGATTAAAATTAAATATTAATAATTGGTCAGAAACAACAGTTGATACGTCTATCTATAATAATAAAGTTATAATAAGCAATTATCAACCTAATTGGACAACAGTATCGTACGACCCAGGGTATTTGGATAGAAATATTTTAACTTTTGATAACTCTGATTTTATTAATGCAAAAGTTGAATATAACGATTCTTATAATTCAGATAACGAATTTACTTTATCGTTTTGGGTCTTTCATAAGAACTGGAGCAACGCTACAAGCACTCAACTAGCAGGTAATTTTAATAGAGGTGGTTACGGAATTTTTTATAACAACCTTTATTATAATCCATTTTATGTAGTACCGGAAAATACTTACGGGCACCTAATTTACTTTAACCAGGATAATAATAATTACACTGAAATAAACATCGGTTTTAATAAAGCAAACCCTGTCAATCCGATATATACTTGTATTAATTCAAATTCTGAAATTGTAACACTTGATTATAATAATCGGTTAGTAACAAAATACGATCATCAAGGAGATACTCTTACTTACTCAAAAAATATCTCCGGTAATACATTTCAAGTAGAGGGTGAACCTACATTCTTAACACTTGATAGATATAACAATTCTATTGTAGTAACAACAGCAGGTACATATATTTTTGATCAGAGTCTTTATCAGAAAGATATATTAAAAACTTCGTACATAGGATTATCTTCTTATAGTTATAAAGCTAATGATCAACTTATTTTTGATATTGGAGGCAATTTACAAATTGTATCAAATTGTTTAGCTGCAATTTACGATAATTATAACAATCTATGGATTGTAGGTACTGACGGTAATTTATATCTTAATAATACACCATTGCCTCCTGATGCGAAAACTTTTGCAGCATCTTTACCATTTTTAACTTTAACACCAACCAATCATGCTAATTTAGCCATAGACCCTAATAACAACCTTTGGATACTAAACGATAAAACAAAAATTACTATACTAAATTTAGATACGTATGCTACTTCTACATTTAACTTAGGTGTTTATGAAATTGATAAAAAAAATATTAGCTTTATAAACAGTTATGACCGGTTAACAAATAATTTTACTTGGTACGGTTTAATATATTTTGATATAGAAAAGGTATTATACTATGTTGATTTAGCAGGTAACATTATTGATGCTGTTCGTCTTGACAACACACTTAACCTTTTAGACCCTCTTACTGTAACACAAGATAATTCACAAGTAACATTTACCGGTAAAGGAGATTTTACAGGTTACGAGTATAGAAGAATTTTTAATAAGGCCTTATACAATAATAATCCACAAATTCAGTTTAAAGTATCTGCAAAAACATTTACTCTACCTGCTCCTATTTATTATACGTATAATTTATCAGTGCCCGTACAATATCTCGTTAATAATGCATGGCATTTAATTACAGCAACATATAAAAATAATACACTTTCTCTTTATATAGATAACTTCTTAAGAGATACACTAACTATACCTTCTAATTTAATATTAAATTATGATTTTAAAAATAGCTTTTTTATAGGTACACCTTCTGGAAGAAGTGATAACCTCAACGGAGAATTAAATACAACATCAATTATTTGGAATGGTGCTATTGACACGGTAAGAATATATGATTATTCAATAAATCCGTCTTATATAACATACTTTATAAGAGAAAAAACTATAGCTAGTGATATGGTATGGAATATACCAACAACACCAATTCAATACATCGAAACAATAGACCGCTTTTTTAAACATCAAACACCAGGTAGTAAAAGTACTTTCTTCAATATAAAAATTGCTGGAACTCAGATTACCGATCCAACTCTTAGACTTAAAATAGAAAATGATATTATACAGTCTATACAAAAAAATAAACCTACTTACACTGAGCTACTTAATGTAGAATGGTTAAATTAACGTACTAAATATTAACAATGGCTAAAAAACCCGCTGCAAAACAAAATAATGCTTCAGCTGCTGCAAAGAAGCAAGCTATAGCTGTAAAAAAAGCTACTGCTGCAGCTGCTAGTAAAGCTAAAGCACTTGCAAAAAAAGCCGCAGCAGCAGTAAAAGCAGCAGCAGTAAAAGCCGCAGCAGCTGCTAAAAGAAACGCTAAAAAGAAGAAAAAAATAACACCTGTTACTGTAGCTGTAGCAGCATCTCCTGTAATATTTAATGACCCGGTAACAAATGATCCTATACCGGTACAGCCACTTATACCACCAAGACCGGCTACTCCTTTTTTAACAGGTTTATCTATTTCTGCAATAGGTTTCAACAATCTTAATTTTACAAGATATTTAACAGCCTCTTTATTAACAAATAAACAAACTACAACCGGTGATCAATTAATCTATTGGTCTTTTCCTGCTTCTTTTCCAACATTTGTTACTGTATATTCAGGCATTCAGGCAATACCAAGCAACATTTACCCAACTTTACCTGTTACTGATTTATCTACTGGTGTTAATTACATTTCAGGCGCTGTAGCACAGGCTTCAGCTATAAGAACATTATATTTTCAATTTAGCGCTACAACTTACGATGATTCAACAACATCATACACTCTCTGTACACTACCTCTTTCTTGCACTACAGTACCGATCAGTACTGAGAGAGGGTTTGTACCAGGGTCCTTAGACGAATTATATTATACAACCATTAACCCAGAAGTATACTATATTACGGAATCAGCAACTTTAAATATTATCTTTGACACGTTTCCTGATATCGGACTTAATACTTTTATTAATTACGAAAACGCTGATTATACACCTTATTTTTACCGCTTAACAGACCCTACTCCTTATCAAGCACAAATTGCGTTTAAATCAACAACTATAAATTTAACCTCTACTCCTTCTGTTTTTACCGTTAATACAACATTTAATAATGTAGCTACTGCAATAAGAGATTTAATACCAATACAGAGTATTGTACGCTCGTCTCCTACAGTATCGAGTGTTAGTATATATGTTTCCGCTCTATCTGGAACTAGTAGTTTTACCCCTTGGTATTCTGCTCATGCTTTTCAGCAAACTTTAAGTGCTAGTTTTGTACCTTATTTTTTATCAGCAGATTTTTTTGGCTTTACTGATACTGTTTTTTTTAACGATACAATTCTTCCTGTTAATAATAGCAATTTTAAAACACTATCAGCAGGGTTATCGTTCGTTGGAGAAGGACATACATCTAATGTAACTTTAACTGCTATTGAAAAACCGAACGTCTCTTATTATAAATGGACTGTTAATAATTTTACCCATCCTATAAGCTCTTTAAAGTACAATACTCTTACCACTAACGGAAATTCTGTTATAACAACAAACCTTCAAGTAACTGCTATTGTACCTACATACCCCGGAGAGGGTGTTAAATTACCTCTTTCTTTACAAACAGGAGATACTACATATTTTATTTTATCTAATAATCCGCCTATACGACAATATGATGATGAAAACGGAAACCCTATCTACTACCCTTATTATACATCTACAGTTGATGCGCTAGGAACAGAAATAACAGGTAATAATATTAAACAATCTCTTAATATTAAACCGTATGATACGTCTACTTACGTCTTATACCCTGGTATAGATTCTACTATATATTTACCTGTAAATAATACACCGTACTCTTACGAATCTCGCTACACAAATTTAACTTCAACATCTCAGTTAAGATGCTTCGATATTAATAATATGCTAACGTGGACTTGGAACGGCTTATCAAGTGCTTCTGTTAACAATGTTAATAATTTAACATACCCTTTATCTACACAAACAAAAGCACCATCCTCTTGGAGTATGACTCAATGTCTTTCAACTTGTGATAGTGTAGACTTAACTTCTGTAATACCTGCAACATCTGGTTTGTTTGCTAAAACAATAGGCTACATGCAACTTCCTACAAACCTTTCCAGTATACCTTCCCCGGTTACTCTTTCAGCAGGAGGTATTACTTGGTCTTTATATACCAAGGAATGGATATACCCTACAGTACCTTTTACAAATAACGCTACTGAAACTTTTGATTTTACTTTACAGCATACCTCTGATATTCTTGGAATAACTGAAACCGGGGGCAAGGTAAGTGTATATGATAACACTGAAGTTAATATCAAAGCAAGTCGTGTTATTAAAGCGAAAATATTCGATAACAATTTAGCACCAGGGGTAACAAATGATTGGTTACCTAGAGATATATCTGTAAGCCCTGTCTTTAGTTTAACATCTATAGGCCTACCTCATCCAAGAATATATACTCCTAATCGGTATAACTTAACAGGCACCAATATACTTTTTGAAAATGTATATACAAATTCTGAACTTGTAACCTCAATATATATTGATTTTGATAATACAACATTTTTACATTTAACAAGTAATCCTTCCGTAACTGGTATACCTAATAATACAGTAAATCAAACATTCACTGTAATGAGTAGTACGATAGGTTATAAAGATATTAATATAACTTCTTACACTTCATATCCAGGACTGCCAGTTGTATATTCAAGCTTCCCTAATATTATACAGACTATTGCAGAGTACGATACAGTGGTACCTGAAGAGTATAGATCAGTAAAAGCACCTATTACTTTACCTTGGCCTAATCAAATATCTGTTGGTTCTAATGATTGGGTTACTGATAACAATATTAACGAATGTTTTAGTAAATTTTATGATAACCTTCAATATCTAATTTTACTGAGTAAAGCATATTCAGATAGTTATTCTGATTATTTTGGTTACCTTAGCCCGGTAGCTTACACTAATCAAACAGCATTAACTTCTAAAACAGCACACCCTTTATGGACATGGCAAAAGGCCAATTGCACATTAGCTCAATTTAAAATAGGTAATGATGTAACCTGGCAAGATGCAAAAATTGATGGTAGATTTGGTAGTTTTAGTTCTTGGGAAGAACAATTCTGTACATATACTGATAAGTTACCAACATTATCATCTAGTGTAAAGTTTACTGTATATTCAACTCTATGTAGTATTAACCCCCCAGGTCCAGTATGTAATGCAGGTAATTGGAGGGTTAATATTCCCGGTTTAGATAATAACTACGAAAATATATATAACGGTGATTATATTGATCCGAATTGTATTTACACCGGCATTGTATCAAAAAATAATAATATATACACAGCTCTACCAACTCAAATACATTTACTCTCGTCTAGTTTTACACCAACACTTTACGGTGTTAGAAATTCTTTAGACGGTATAAAGCCGTTCGAATCTATTGCGAATATTAGTATTGATTCAAACGGTAAAATATTTGTACTTGATATTAACCTCTGTCGAGTAGTTACTTTTATTACTGATGAAAATAATAATTGGAACGAATTTAACAATTGGGGAGGTTTCGGTTTTTCATCTGCTAAGAGTAAATTTAATACACCAGGTGATATACATGTAGATCAGCTTGATAATGTCTGGATTTGTGATACAGGTAACAATGTTGTAAAGCAGTATTCAAATACTGGTACTTGGTTACTAACTATTAAGGATGAACATTTAGAAGCAGCTTCTCCTTTATCTCTTGCCGTAGATAGTCAAAAGAACGTACATATTTTAACTGTTAATGGTATACATATATACAGTTATACAGGTGTTTATATAAGCACGTATACATACTTTGAACATACTGTTTCAACCTCTCCAAGACTTCTTAATGCTTCTTATAACAGAGAAATAATTTATCTAGCTCTCGATACACAAGTACTAAAGTTTTTTAGAAACGGTATCTTTGCCGGTTATATTATTAAATCTCAACCCGGGGTTGATAATATTAACGGTATATTCCAAGATGAATATCGTAATATTTTAATTACAACAAATAATATAATATTAAAATATGCTGATTTAATGACATTAAAACCCCTTGCAGGAACCTTACCCTCTTATTATTGGCAGTTAAAGGATCTTTTAATTGATAAAAACGAATATATACAAAATTGGGTTTATACAAAATCCTTTCAACGACTTTGGGATAATATAGAATTTTTAAGAAACTCTATATATTACTCTGAGAAAGTATGTGGTACATATACCCCTCCAATGTACGACAAGAGTGATATGATAGTGGGTCAAAACGAAATTGTTACATCAACAGTTATTAATCGTGTATTAGGATATCTCTGGATGAATTTTAGCTCTCTTATAAAACACTTTGACCCTTCTTGTAATTACTAAAAAGACTAATAAATAATCTATACCAATATGGCTAATGCTTCTTTCTTTATACAACCTACTGTAATACCTGCAACAGAGTGCATTGGTAACTCTTTAACTACTATTAATAACAATTTTAAAAGTTTATATGATGATTTACAAGCCTTACAAAATGTGGTAGCAGGACTAGCAACTGTACCAGTAGGTACTATAGCTTATTACGGACTACTTAGGGCACCTTCAGGTTGGGTACCTTGCGATGGTACAACTATAGGTAATGGTTCGCTTACTAAAACATTTAGTAATGGGCAAGTGATTACAGCTGATTTTACTGCCCTTTACCGCCTTATGGGTACAACATTACCAGATTTAAGAGGTATGTTTATTAGAGGTTCAGGTACCAATGCAATATATAAAAATGCAGCAGGTGCTTTTGCAGCAGGAGGTACCCCTAGAGCAACACATGCTACTGATAGCTTTGCCAGTCATACCCATTATGATACAGGTCACTCTCATAACACTTATTCCCGTTCACCACAACCCGCTACAACTGGTGCTAAACAACCTGGACCCTTATATGTTGGTAAACCTGGTGGCGATCTTGTAGATATACAAGTAGGTCATGCACAAATTCAAGCCACTGGTAGTGCTGAAACTCAGCCTGTAAATATTTCTTTACTTGCTTGTATAAAATATTAATTACAACCTTAAAAAAACATACAAGCTAGAATAAATATAAATATACACAATATGAAAAACCTTCTCTCAGATATCTACACTAACGAAGTCCTTCTTGAAAAAAAGAACAACGTTGTCGTTCCAGCCAATAAACAAGAAATTGCTAAGGGCGGAAAAGAGCCCCTTTCAAAGGGTAGCGGAACTGCTAAGGTTAAAGGTGTACCCGCTCCTAAGAGCGACAAGAAATTTACCGGTGTAAAAGCCAAAGGCAAAAATTTAAAAGAAAATATGAACACAACCACAAATAACGCTTATGAAGGCGCTTTTGAAAAGCTCTTCAAGTCCACACTCACAGAAGGTTTCGGTGACGAAGCTGAAGCTGCTGAGGTAAATGATCACGCAGATGAAATTCCAACATCTGACGCAGACGTAGCTGAAGACATTGAGTCCCATGAAGATGAGGCCACTGATTTAGTTTCCGATATCAAGGCTGTCATCGATAGCTTAACTTCAATTCTCGATAAGCTCTCCGAACATGAAAGCCACGAAGGCCACGAGATGGGCGAAGAAGAGGCTGGTGAGGAAGTTGGCGAAGAGGCCGGCGAAGAAGAGCCATTTGAAGAGTCCGTTGATTATGAAGACGAAGGACATGCATTAGTTAATGCTAAGTCTGGTAAGGATTTAGTCGGTCCTAAGGGTAAGTTTGACGTCAAGGGTGTTAAGGTTACCAAGGGTAAGGCTAACGATGGTGATGTCACCAACGAGCCTGAGACCAAGGAACTTCACGCAAGTGACACAGACCTTCGCAGTACAAAGAAGTTTAACGTCAAGACCTCCAATATTAAGGTCGGTGATTTCTTCAAGTAAGAAATAACTTCTTTAAAACTTTTAATAGCCCCTAGCAATAGGGGCTATTTCTATTTACAGAAATAGCTTAAATACTTTTATGCAATTATTTGAAAAAGAATATAAGGATGAATATTTTAAGTATCATACAAAGCCTATTTCCCCTGATGATTTAGATCCTAGAGTTTTTTATACAGAAATGGAGGGTGGAGACCCTAAGATGTTACCTGAGGTAAAGTTACAGATTATTAATGATATCGATGCTATTAACTCAGCTGAAAATCAATCTGTTAAAACAAGAGTTAATGATTATATCGTTGTTGGTCCTATATTAAAGAAAGACAGTTCAAAGTTTTGCCCGATAACTGTTATCGTAAAGCTCAATACAACTAACTTAGATGATATGTTAAAAGAGAGATTATTAAACACAATTAACTCTCTTAACGATAGAAGAGCTCCTGGTACCACTCACCCCATTCACTACATACCCACAGTAAGAGATTTTGATTTAAATTCGTATGAAAGTGTGTATCACCCATTTTATGAAAAATGGATTAAGAAGCCAAAATATCTTGGAGAAGGTAAAAGAGATTTATCAGCTTTAGGAGACCCTATTAGACATAAAAAGCATACATATAAGAAAACTTCATTAAAAAAAGGACTTAAGAAGTTAGGTACTGTTTAATAACATGCAACAAGTTCGTTATCTCAATAAAGGAATCACGAATAATGAACGTGAAAACTTCAGTGGTTGGTGGTATGAACAAATCCAACACTATGGAGTACAGGTAAACTATTACACCAACGGATACACTCTTTCTACTCAAAACTATCTTTACGGAGAGGATCCTACAGCCACCTACGTTGAAGCAGGACCAGTGGTAATGCTAACAGATATTACAAATGATGCAATAATGTTATCTAAGTTTGGTATTATGGCAGATTGTGATATGACTGCTGTAATACATATATCAGGATTTTATGATACGTTCGGCCCTGGTAGAGAGCCTAAGTCCGGAGACCTTATTGAATTACAAGAATATGGAGGAGCTGGAGACCGACCAGGTGGTAGAGGTGCACCTATTTATGAAGTAACCGAACGTGATGATCAAAACTTACCTATGAATGCTAATACCCTTATGGGTCATTATATATGGGTTATAAAATGTAAACGTTGGGAGGGTTCTTCTGAACCTGGTGCACCGCATGAATTGGTTAATACCCAAGTTAACGATGGAGGTGAATACGGTATAATGCCAGATGGAGTTAGTACACCTACTCTGGTTCAACCTTATCCAGATAGTGCTAACACTGAAGGTGAAAAAATATTCAATCAACCTGAAGCAGGCAATCAAGGAGACCCTTACGGGTATTACGGTTTGTAACTTGATTAAATAATCACATATGAATGTTTTACCAAGGTATACACCAGGATCTACTAATTTAAATAGTAAGATTTCAAGCTATGATGCTTTGGCTTTAAGAATTCGTCGTCAGTTAGGTGAACCTTTAGTTAATGTTGAAATAGCTAACGAGCAAATTTACGATAACATAGCCATAGCTATGGAGTACTATACTAAGTACGCCGGGTATACAGAAGAATATCTCGTATTTGATTCTAGAAAATATGTACCTGGAGTTGGTTTAGATGTTGCTACCATGATTAATAGAACCCCGGAAATGACTTCCACAACTATTAATAATGCAATGTCAGCAACTACATCTGCTACTTTATCTGGAGGTTGGGATTTTGATTTAGAATCATATAGAAGAGTATTAGATTGTTTTGCTTTTAATTACGGAGAATCAACTGGTATTAACACCCTCTTTACTTTAGAACAGGCAATGGCCCAGCAAATTTATTCTTCTTACATGATCGGTAATTTCGGTTTTGATCTTACTTCCTGGGAAGTATTAAAAGGTTTTATTGATACTAGAGATAAAGTTTTAGCACAAAAACCTCATTATCGTTTTGACCCTAAAAATCAAATTCTTAGAATTATACCTGAGCCCATTGAACAAAATAGTTACTTAGGAGTCGTTGGTTGTTATATTGAAAGACCTATTAAAGACCTTATTAACGAAAGATGGATAGCAAGATATACCTTAGCCCTATCAAAAATTACTGTAGCTAATGTAAGAGGTAAGTTCTCTGGTACTGGTCTCTTTGCCGGTGGTTCTGTTAATGCCGGGGACTTTATGTCCCAAGGTATAGCAGAAAGAGACGCCCTTGAAATAGAATTAAAGCAGGTACATGAAGACTCGATGCCGGCGATGTGGTTTATTGGATAATATGAACTTTAATAATACAGTATTAGAATTATTAGAAGAGAAAGGCCCTAACCTCTCCATTAAACGTGGTGAGAAATTACCTGTAAGTCGAGGAGGCGGGTTAACTGCTAAGGGTAGAGCAAAATACAACCGCGCTACTGGTTCGCATCTCAAGGCTCCAGTCACCGGTAAAGTAAAAAAAGGATCTAAAGCTTCAAAACGTAGAAAGAGTTTTTGTGCTAGAAGTAGTGCTTGGATACCTGCTGGAGGTTGTGCTGGTAAAGATACTAGAGGGTGTGCTGCTAGAAGACGTTGGAAGTGTTAAGTGAATAGAAAACGTACAGTTAAGTTTAAACAAGGTTTATTTCAACCTGTTAATAAAGACAAATATAAAGGTACTCATCCTATTTTATACAGATCAAGTTATGAGTTGAGGTTTATGCGCTGGGCAGATCACAATCCTGCTGTTATTTCTTGGGGGTCAGAATCAATTATTATACCTTACCCTAACCCTCTAACAGGTAGATTGTCTAGATATTTTGTTGATAACAATATAACAATTAGAGCTAAAGATGGTACTATTAAGAAATACCTAATTGAAATTAAACCATCTATACAGACTATACCTCCTAAAGCAACTCGTAATACTAAATCCTTAATGCGTAGACAGGCTGAGTATATTAAAAATCAATGTAAATGGAAAGCAGCAACAGAGTGGGCTAAAAAGAAAAATTACGAGTTTACTATTTTAACAGAAAAACATTTAGGTTTATAATTACTTCTGTTTAACATACCCGGTACCTGTTATGTTACCGAGTTTAAAGCTTCTTACTTTAGGTCTTTCTGTTGTCTCTTCTTCTATTGTTTCCTCTTCTTTAGTCATCTTACCTGTTAAAGCAATATTAAGAGCTAAAACTAAACTAACTGATAATGGGTCAAAGACTGATACAAGTATTAATATAAACCATTTAACCACTGTATCGAGTGGTGCATTAAAAGAGGCAGCTATAAATTTAAACGTTCCTATATCATTAGCATTACTTGTATTTGTTTTTAAACTTATAAGGTTATTATCTTTTTCAAATTTAGTTGTTTGTAAAGTTTGAAGTCTTTCAGTTAATGTTTTTATTTCAGCACTAGATTGTTTAATATCATCATAAACAATTCTAGCATTACGACTTGTCATACTAGGAAGTCGAGCCTCTTGTGATTTACGAGCACTGTTAAGTGTATCAATACGACTTTGAATTTGATTTATTTCATCATTAACAGATTGTTTTTGATTTTCTATTAATGCTATTTTATTATCATCTAATAAATTTTTAGAAGCATTTTTCTGATAAGCACTAGAAAGATAACCAAATATACCAGCGGAGGTAATAATCATCAGTACACCGACTGCTATGAGGAGATAGGACCTAAGAAACACGTTTGTCTTATACCAGTAACGATACAGAAAGGATGTAGCAATAAGCTTAGCAAATTCTAAAGATCCTGCCATAATCATTACTTGAAAATAACAACCAGAAAATAAGGACGCTATACCGAGTACAGAGAAAAACGCTGCACATCCTGCAACCAGTAATGAAGATAAACTCAATAATACAATAAACATATATACAGTATTTATTAAAAAATAACGAGAAAACGTTGCCAAGCTGTATAAATAATTGTACAACATATGGGACTCAAATTTTTAGTCGAAGATATCCATGAAGGTTTAGACTTCTTAGTTGAAGAAAAGAACCGTCAAGGTGAACAAAAACTCTTTATTACTGGCCCATTCTTAATGGCCGAAGAAAAGAATCAAAACGGTCGTATTTATAAACTCGACGAAATGGTTAAGGAAGTAAATCGTTATACTTCTGACATGGTTAAGTCTCGCCGTGCTATTGGTGAAATGAATCACCCTCAGTCTACTGAAGTTAACCCTGTTAATGCCTGTCACCTTGTTACCGAGCTTACACAAAAGGATAATTACTTCTACGGTAAGTCTCAAGTTTTAAATACCCCTATGGGTCTTCTTCTTAAGTCACTCATTCAAGATAATATCAAAATGGGTATCTCATCCAGAGCATTAGGTAATGTTAATGAGAAGGGTGACACAAAAGAAGTATCTAACTTTCACCTTATTTGTTTAGACGTTGTTCATCAACCATCAGTACAGAGTGCTATGCTTGAATCCATTATGGAGTCAAAGGAATGGATGATCAAGCCCGATGGTTCAATAGTTGAATGCGCTGCTAGAGCCTATAAGGCTTTAGAAGAAAATCTTAGTAAGTATCCTAAACATGGAACAGATTCTTTCTTAAGAGAATCGTTGATGAATTTCATTAACATGCTTAAATCAGCTTAATTATTTTTATGACACCTGTACAAAAAGCTACACAACATTTTATTTCACAAATAGCTAATAGAGACTTCTCTCAAGCTAAAATAGCCTTACAAAACGTAGTTGCCGAAAAAATAAAAAATAAAGTTCGTAACTATATTAATCAGGAAAAATAAGCTAAATAGATTAAATAAATATACAATATATGGACTTCAAGAAAATTCTTCAAGAGCAATTTAAAGACCTTATTACTGAGGACACACTTACAGCTGTACACGAAGCCTTTGAACAGGCAGTAGAGGAAAAGGCTGAACAAAAGACACAACTTCAAGTTGAAGCCGTTACAGCAAAGATTGACGAAGATCATTCTGAGAAGCTTCAAAAGCTCGTTGAGGCCATTGACGCCGATCACACTGCCAAGCTCAAGAAGCTTGTTGAGACAATTGATTTTGATCATGCACAGAAGCTTAGAAAGGTTCTTACCAAGATTGATGAAGAACACACCGGTAAGCTTAAACAGGTCATCAAGCATTACCAAACCGTTTTAAATGAAGAAGCTGAGACTTTCCGTAGTCGTTTAGTAGATGAAGTATCTAACTATCTCGACCTTTATATGGAAAAGACAATACCGACTGAACAAGTTAACGAAGCCGTTGAGAATATCCGTGCTAAGAAGACACTTGATCAGATTCGTCAGCTTGTTGCTATCAATGAAGATTACATTGATAATGAGGTCAAGGAGGCCTTAGTTGATGGCAAGAGAACAATTGATTCCCTCAAGAAGGAATTAAACGAAGCATTAGAGTCTAATACAGAGCTCAACCATAAGTTGAATCGCTCTGAAGCGGCTCTATTGCTTGAGAATAAGACTAAGGAGTTACCAAGTGCAGCCAAGTCTTATGTCAATAAGTTACTCAAGGGTAAGAGCCCTGAGTATATTCAAGAGAACTATCAGTACGTAGTTGAGATGTTCGAGAAGGAAATTTCCGAACAGGAAGATATCGCTAAGGAAGGAGTTGAACAACGTATCGTTGAGTCCGTTGATCGTCCAGAATTAGAGGTTCTCCAAGAGGAAATTTCTTCACCGATGCAGGCTTCTGAGCCTGCGGTTGGCGGATATCTGAATGAGATGAAGAAATTAGACGGATCTAAGCTCCGGATTAGACACTAATTAGTGTCTAGTATTTTCATACTCTAAAGGTCGAAATCCTATTTAAAATAAAGGAGAATATATATAACTATGGAACTTTTTCATATCAACAAGAACAAAGCCGAAGCCTTAGTCGAAAAGTGGGGTCCAGTATTGGATTACTCTTCAGACAAGGTTTCTGCTATCTCGAACGAAAACACACGTCTTAACACCGCCATCCTCTTGGAAAACCAGGAGCAGTGGTGCTTTGAGGCTTCTAACCAGGCTGGTGGCAGCACTTCCGTATTCGGTTCAGTTAATTCTGGCCAGTACGGTGGAGCAGTACCAAACACTGACACATACGCAACAGGTGACGCAAGACTTCCTAAGGTCCTTATCCCCATGATCCGCCGTACATTCCCCGAGCTCATCACAAATGAGATCGTTGGTGTACAGCCCATGACTGGACCTGTCGGACTTGCATTCGCTATGCGTTACAAGTACGAGGGCTCAGCTCTCGGCTACAGTGCTAATGGTGATGGAAACAATGGAGCCGGATCGATCAGTGGCACTACAGCTACCTCACAAGGTAAGGAAATCGGGTATAACTACCTGAACACCGCCTTCACAGGTACCTCTAGCGCTCAGCTTTCTGGATTAACTGGTGTTTGGGACAATCTTCCTGAAGATTCTGGCGTTGCCCAGATCCTCAGTCAGTTTGAACTCAGCTCAAAGATCCCCCAGATGACTGTTTCGTTCGAAAAGACCGCTGTCGAAGCCGGCACCCGCCGTCTCGCCGCTAAGTGGTCTGTTGAACTCGAGCAAGATCTTAAGAACATGAATGGTATCGATATCGATGCCGAGCTTACAAATGCCATGTCCTACGAAATCCAGGCTGAAATCGACCGCGAGATGATCGCGCGTATGATTCAGACCTGTTTAAACGCAGGAAATGGTGTTGGTTACTCGACATGGTCCGCTATTTCGGCTGATGGCCGTTGGAGCGGAGAGCGTGCACGTGACTTCTACAACAGAATCGTTGTTGAAGCCAACCGTGTTGCGATTCGTAACCGCCGTGGTGCAGCCAATTTCATTATTGCTACACCCCGTATCTGCGCCATTCTTGAGACCCTCCCAACCTTCACCTGGCAGCCTGTCACAGGTAGTGTAAACACTACCCCCGTTGGCATTGCTAAGGTCGGAGCAGTTGGTGGTCGTTTCCAGATCTATCGTGATACACGTACAGAAGCTGAAGTCAATACTGGATACAATCCATCTGGCTCTCAGTATGCCGGTGCAACCGGTACAACCGCTGCACGTAGCAACCCAATCGACTACGCCCTCTTGGGCTACAAGGGTCCTGAGTACTACGACACCGGTATTGTCTACTGTCCGTACATCCCCGTTATGGTTCAAAGAACAATCGGCCCGAACGACTTCAGTCCTCGCGTCGGTCTCTTGACCCGTTACGGTGTTGTTGATCACATCTTCGGTGCTAATCTTTACTATCACTTAGTAATTTGCACCGGTCTCGGTCAGCAGTTTACCCCTGGCTCAGCCGCAGTCTACCTCTAATACAGGTAACGAAAATACTCAACGTAAAGAACCTCCGGTGAAAGCCGGAGGTTTCTTTTTTTATATTATACATAGAAAAAAATTACTCAATAGAATAAATATATACACATATGGCAACAGTATACAAATACGAAGACAAAGCAGGAGATGCATTATACACAAACGGTATTATATATCTTTCTGCAACTACAACAAACAGGGTACTTTTTAATGACCCAAGTAAAGCATTAACAACAACAGCTTATACAACAGCTATTTACTATCCTACAGAAGGAAGCCATGAAGGTTCTGGTACCGGTAAAATTGTTTTTGATAATGCTTATGATAAGAATGTTGTTTACATTATTGACAATGATGACCGCCGTAGCTGGGGAACAATACTTCTCAGTGCTACAAACAGTGTTGTATCTAATCCTCTTATAACAATTACTGGTATCACAGTAACAAGTTCAACATCAGGAGCTGGTTATACTTCAGCACCAACCGTTACTGTTAATACAAAGGGTGCTGGTGTTATTACACCTCTTGTTGCTACAGCTCTTATGCACAGCACCGGAGCCGGTGTTACTGGTGTAACAGTATCTACAAAGGGTGTATATGTTCCCGGAACTGAAGTACCAACAATTACCTTCACCGGTGGTGGTTATACAACCCAGGCAACTGGAACTGTAACACTCTCCTCTGGTAGTACCTACAGTCAGTCTATATTATCTCTTTCGGCTAATGGTAATAATGCCTGGGGTCCAACAGAGCGTAGACTTCGTCTTTTAGAGTATATCTAAAATATAATACAGATAAAAATTGAAAAGCCTTTCATTAATTTGAAAGGCTTTTTAGTTGTTTCTATATGTTAGAAGCATAAATAAACTATAATGCCTACTATTACGACAATACCTGATGATCAATGTATCGGTGATTCACTTGTCACAATTAATAATAATTTTGCTAACTTACTTTCTTTAATAGAAGCAAATAGTGTACCAACTGGTACTATAGCATTTTATAGCTTACAAACTGCTCCTGCAGGTTGGATTAAGTGTGACGGTTCTACAATAACAAATACCGGAGAAACAGCAAAATTGTATGCCCTTATTGGTAATACATTACCGGACCTTCAAGGTAAATTCATCCGAGGTGTTGGAGGTAATTCAGCAAGCTTTGGTGTAACTCAACAAGACGATTTTAAGAGTCACACCCACTCTGACGCCGGACATACTCATACTGTTTATGGTGTACCAGCCGCAGGAATCTCACAAAGTGGTTCCGGTAGTGATAGAACCCTTCGCAAAGGAAATGTTGATACCACAACAGGCTCTGGTAATGCAAACATTCAAGCTACAGGAGGTACAGAAACACGACCTATTAACGTAGCTTACCTACCTTGTATTAAACTTTAAAAAATTATGTCAAATTATACCATTGTTATAAAAGGATCAGCTTGTATAGGAGATTCAAGAGCAGATATTAATACAAGTTTTGATAATCTTGATGTTGGATTAACAGCAGCGGTTGCAACTCTTGCAACTATTAATACAAATATTAGTAACACATTTAGTATTAATAAACTCAATGCAACCGGTAACGTATCAGTGAGTAGTGTATCTATTAGTAATGCAACATCAGTAATACCTACTGGTTCCATAGTTAATAGTTTTCCTATATATGATGTATCTGGTAATTTATTAGGTTACGTACCGATATATGATTCTTTGTAGGAATTAACTTTTTATGCCTAATGCTATATTAACTCCTATTTTAACCGGAGGTAATGGCAAACCGACTTACAACCTCGGTATAGCCGAGACATATTCCTGGATACCTATTCAGAATGACCAGAATAGGCCCATGTATGCTAGGGCTAATTACATTACTAATTTATCCGATCTTAGTATATCCTTAAGTGCTGGTGATCTGAATATTGGAGCTGTTGAATTAATTGATCACGATACTAGTTATAAAGCATATATTACTCAAGATGGAGCCTTACACGTTTTACCACCTGACCAAGATTCTATTATTGATGATATAACAATAGGTGATAAGGATGGAAGTCTAGCCTCGGTGGTTAGAGCAACATCATCATTAAATGTTAATGTAACAAATTTTGCCGTATTAACGGCTAATCAGTTTATAACTAACACTCTGTTAAATGCAATAACAGCTAATGAAGCTACTGCAGTCAATCAAGTATCAACTAACACATTATTGAATAGTGTTACAGCTAACTTAGCTACCGAAATCACTTTACAGAAGTCTTTAACAGCTAATAATTCTACTGCTGCTAATCAGGTTATATCTAATACGCTTTTAAATTCCGTTACAGCAAATCAAGGTATACAAATTACTCTTAGTAATAATTTAACAGCTAATTCAAATAACACAAATACTCTTCTTAATTCTGTTACAGCTAATCAATCTACTCAAATCACTTTAGAGAAAACACTATCGGCTAATAGTGTTTATGGTACTACATTTAATCAGCCTTTATATACAACAATAACATCACCAGTTTCTAATATATTAGTTAATGCTGCATTACCTATTTCTTTTGCTGATACTGTTCAAATTGATCAGGCTGGAAGACTTAGAGTAGCAACACCTAATACCCAATGGTGGTACCAGGCAAGTGTTGATAAGGATGGAGATGTAAGGTATAACGAATCTTTTGTAGCTGGTGCAACTTCAATATTTGTTCAAAATTTAGGAAGTGTTAATATGACTTCTGGTACAACAAGTACTAGTGGTCAAGCAATAAGAGCATCAAGAAAAAGACATAAGATTATTCCTGGTCAATCTCATGAATATGCAGGTGTATGGAACTGGGATGGACAACAAACAAATGTAGTTAAGAGAATTGGTATCTTTACTCAATACAATGGTTACTTCTTTGAATTATCTGGAACAGACATGAATGTTGTTGTTCGTAGAAGGCTTGCAGATGGAACTACAATTGAAGAAAGAGTAAACCAGAATGCTTGGAATGGAGACAGACTTGATGGTACAGGTCCAAGTGGAGAAAATTGGAATGCATTAACTACAACTGCTACAATCACAGGATGGGTATCAACAACAGCAGTTACCCCTCAAAATGCTATTCCTGTTTATAATGTTGTATATGGATTATCAGCAGGTCAGGTTCAAAACTTCAGACAAGGAACCAAAGCAATAATAACTGGTATTACTCCATCAACATATAATGCTGTTGGTTTAATTGCCAAAACTGATACAACAACAAATAGATTGACAGCAACATATTTGTTTAATCCAGGAGTGTCTGCAAGTAATGCATCTGCTGGTTCAATGTATCAGAATGGCTATCATATGCAACACACCTATTGGATTGACTTCATGGGTGGAAGAACAAATAGAGTTCGTTTTGGTAAGCAATCAGACTATGGTCAGATTGTTCTTCATACATTTAGATTTGATGGACTTCTTGGAACAGCATATGAAAATGCTCCAACTTTAACTGAAAGAAAAGAAATATACAATATTGGTACACCTACTGCTCTTCCTAGCTTTACAGTAATGGGTAATGCTTTCAATGTTGAATCCCAAGTTGATATAACTCCTAACTTCTGTATAGCAAGAAATGATGCAGGTGTTACTTTTGCAAATATAGGAGATGAATTCCCTATATTAGGATTAGCAATAAGAGCAGGGGAACCATATCAGAGAGCAGACATTCAACTCAACAATATTCATATAATGGATACTGCAAATTTAAATAAAGATAATAATCTTGCAGCAATCTCTTGGAGATTGGTTTTAAATCCATCAATTCAGGGAACATTACCAACTCCAACTAACATAGGAAAAGCTTCCAGACAATGGGCATATACAACAGCAAATTCTGTATCTGGTGGACAGGATTTATTAGGTGGTTATATTGTATCTAGATCAACAGAGGATTTAAACACTCAACTAAACTTCCTTAATATGGGATCAAATATTGATAATACAGATTCAGATAAAATAGTTTTAGTTGTAAAAAGACTTACTAATAGTACAGCAGATCCAAATATAGTTGCTACAATGAACTTTGGAGAAGCACTCTAATTGATTAAATAATATATCTATGGCAAACTATACACCAAATCGTAAGTACACAAAGAAGAATATGTCAAATACAACTAAATCTGCATACTTCAAGGAAGAACCTAAAGTAGAAAAAGTTAAGCCAAAAGTTACAAAACTTACTTCCAAGACTGTTAAAGTTGAAGAGAAGAAATCTTTGGTAGATAAGGCTGTATCTTGGATTAAAGGACTCGTTAAGTAAGTAGTGTATTATAAGGCCTATAACGGCCTTCTCCTTAGTTTAATAGCCTTATACAGTAAACTTGTTATTCTTAGTTTTTAGAGCTAAATAATATAGATTAATATATGGCTGATCCGCAAGTAACAACATTCAATGGTGATAACACACAGGTTGCTCTTCAAGAACAAAAAGTTATTAATGATGCATATGCTGATCAATTAGCAAATGCTGAAATAACTAAACTATTAAATAAAAACGCGCCAACCTCAAGCACTCCTTCAGCAGGTAGTAAAAGCCAGCCAGCCTATGCTACACCGGCTCCTTCAGGTAGTCGTTCTTACGGTACTGCCTCTACTCAAAGAACTATTGACGTATTAAGAAAAATACCTAGTAAAAAGAGTTTAGCGGATAAGATGGAATCACTATTCCTTGGTACAGGTTCAAATTCTCTATCCGGTAATTTAAATCAGTACGAAACAAATGTAGCACATACTATATTTGCGCAAGAAAAAATGTTTGCTGAAACAACAAGTTCAGTTGTCTCAGCAGTTAACACGAGTATTCAATCAGGTGTTAACACTATTGTATCTACATTAGAAAATACATCAAAAGAAATACACGAAACATTAAAACCTGTATCAAAAGCCGTCGGAGGCACTTTTAGTACATTAAATCAAATGCTTAGTAGCCCGACAGGTATTCCAGAATTTTTAGGACGTCAAGTCGGTCATCTTATTAAAGCAGTAAATCCGGAATTTTATGATAGAATGAATGCTACTTTTAAGAGTAATAAAGTACAAAATATAAAAAATATACCCGGACAAGTGGTAGGTAGTATTCGTAGTATTGTAAATATGTTTGATGCTGTTCTTTCTTTACCTGCTGCTTTAATATCAGATATATATAATGGTTTACAAGATATAATGAGGGAAATTAGCTCTGCTATTGATCAGGTAGAAGCAGCAGTACAGAAATTTATTTTTGGTAAAGACGGCTTACTTGATAGTATTGTTAGTTTTGAAGATTTTGGAGAATTTTTAGGAACTATACAAGAATTAGCAGGGTATGCTGTGGGTATTAGTCAAACCTTTGCCGGGGCTACTTCTATTGCTAATATAGCTTTACAAACCACTAGCTATATAAATCAGTTTGTAAGTTTTGTAAATAACCCTCTTAATTTAGCTTTTGCTTACGCACCTCCCGTTGTCAGTCAAGGTTTGTACGCTCTTCGAAACCCTCAAGCTATTTTCAATCAGCTTCTCCCCCCTCAACTATCTCAAGGCTTTGCTCAAATATCTAAAATGACAGGTCTTGGTTTTAACGGTAATATGGGGTACGGGTTAGCAGGAGTATTACAAGGCTTACAAGGCGGTATGGTGAGTAGTATTTTAAAAAATTATTCAAGACAATACCCTATACTTGCCCCTTTATTAACCCTGGCACCTGGAGTAAGTACAGTAACATATAATCAGTCTTATAAACCTTTATATACACCATCCCCAATTAACCCTGCAATTAAAATAACCCAAAAAGGTATGCCAATAAATATACTCTCAGCCCCACCAATAAAAACAAAATAATATGCAAAAATATTACGGAAATTACTTAGGTTTATGTATCAGTAATGCTGACCCTGAATATAGAGGAAGGGTACAAATTTTCATTCCTCACATCATGCCAGCTCTATATGAAGGCTGGAATCAAGATGGAAAAGATATCTCTATACAAGGTGTAGGAGATAATGTTGTTAATGGTTTAAACTCTGATGTTATTGCTAGGCTTAGTAAGATTCTACCTTGGGCAGAAGCTGCTTCCCCTATTATGGGAGGCTCCTCCTCTGGCACTCTTTCCCAGTTAGGTCAAGCGTTTGTACAAACTGCTGCAGCAGGATTTACTGGAGGTGTAAGTACGGCAGTACAAGCTGTAAAAAACTATTTTAATCAATCACCAGTTCAATCTCCTACAACCGGAGGAACTGGAGGAAACTGGGGAGGTTCATTACCTAAATTAGAAAGTATTTTACCACAGAATCAAACTTTTAAACCATCAAACGATAAAAGAGAAGAACGACTTACAAAGGATGGAAATGTGTCTGACCACTATTTAGGAAATCCTAACGCGTATGCTGTAGATTTAGGAGTAAATTCAACGTTTAATGGAAATACCCAACTTGCAACACAAACTGCAATAGAGACAGTAAATAACATTAAAAAATCTATAGGAGAACCACCTATAACATCTTGGAGTCAGGTAACTAATGGTTATTATTCTACACCTAAAGGCAAGCCGACTCCAGACGGTTTTAGAATTCAGGTAATATGGCAATCCCAGGTAGGAGGTAATCATAATGATCATGTTCATGTAGGTGTTATGGTTGATAATACAGGAAAATCTAAAACAGCAACTGCTCCAACAGCACGTGCTGAAACCATGGGTCATCAAGACCCTCAAGTCCCTAACCCTCTAGATGGTCAAACAAAAACTGCTGCCGGCCAGCCTAACCCTACTGTTGGTTATGAAGTAATTAATGATGGAAAATTTAATACACAATTAAAACAGTTTCAAAATTTTTACAATCAAAATTATTCAGTTTTTGATACTATATCTCAACAAGCAAAAACTAAAACCGGATATGATATCCCTCCTTCGTTATTAGCCTCTATATATGCAAGAGAATCCTCAGCTTATGAATATCCTGAAGTAGGTGTCTCTACTGATAAATGGTACAGAAATTTTGCAGAGGGTAATGAATACTCTGAAGGCCCAGTGAATACGAATCAATTTATATCAGATGCAGTTGATAGTATAGTAAAAGAAAAGGGTCATTTTAAAGGTGTTGACCCTAATGATTTTCAATCTCAATTAAATGCCGCAGAAGCTTGGAATGGTCCCGGGTATCGAAACAAACCTGGTGGTAACCCTTATTTATACAATGGAACAACCGGTTATACTATTGGTCAATATCCTCAAGATCCCAAAACTGGAAAGGATCTGCCTTATGACCCTACTAGACCAGATAAAAACCCAGGTGTCGCTTTAATGCTCAATAGTTTAAATGGAATGCCTATACCTTCTGCAAGCAATAGCCATCAACTTATATCAGATAGTCATGGGGCAACATCAACTTACAATCACAACAATACAACAAAAGGTATGTTTAGTTACCCTTCACCTGGTGCCATGCTTTGGGTATTCTTTCAAGAAGGTAATCCTTTATTCCCTGTTTATTTTGCTGCTAATTATGGTAAGTCAGAGTGGCAGAGTGTTTATAAAAATTCTTCACCAGGCTCCGGCTACGCCCACACACCAACAAAAAATAACCCTGTACAGTCTGAAGGTGTAGTTTATAATACAGGTGTTGGAGGGTTTAGAAGCGAGAACACAACCCATCTTACTGATCCTACACAAGATCAAAAAAGTTTTATGGTGTATGGTAATGATGGTTCAAATATGTTTTTTAATGACGGTTATCATCAAATTTTTTCAAAGTACGATAGAAGAGATCAAGTAGAAGGAGACAGATTTCATTCTACTTTAGGTTATAAAGAAGAATTAGTACAAGGTAGTAATAGCCATACAACAATGGGTGATATAGTAATAAGATGTGGTAATACTACCCAGGCAGCAGTTGATGCTTTTAATAAGATACAAGAAATACAGCATAAGGTACATGCCCCGCTAACACAAACAAAAAAGTAGCTAGAAACTTATAAAAACATTAATTAAATTATACTATGGCCGATCAACCAGCACAGAGAAAAGTAGACTGTCCTATATGTACAGGAACAGTTACTCCTAATCAAAACGGAAAAGTTTTTTCGTATATTACAGGGTTCTGTCAAAGACATAATATAGTAATCCCGACCGCTTTATTAAACTACTTTAAAGAGCGTTTACAGATACCGAAATCTGATATTTTAGAAGGTAAGTGTGAAGCCTGTAATAATACAGGAACAATAAAAGACCCTACTGATGATTCAGCAAAGTACGAACAAGTAAAATCATTAGTACAACAAAATATTAAAGAAGTAACAGATCTTGAAGCTCTATTATCCCCTCCTGGTGGTAATTTTTCTGCTACCTTTCAAGGTGATGGTTCAGTTCAATTCGGCTTAGGTATGAATACTGTTCCCTCTTATCGACAAGACCCTGACGGTCTTCGACTTAAGCAAATGGTTATAAAACCTAAGGGTACAATTCCTGCAGGTGGTAAAGCGGTTCAAACAATAGGTACTAACCCGACATCCTCTCCAGGTGGTACCTTCACTATAGCGTGCGGTAATAGTTTTAGAGTTGTAACAGGTTCAATAGGTATTGAAATGAATACAGGAGGACCGGTTACCATTAGCGGGGGTATAATGAGTTTTACAGGTGCTGAAGTTACTATAGGTAGTTCATCTAAAACAGCTATAGGAGGAGATGTTGTTAGTATAGATGGTAAGAGTATAGAATGTTCACCTACTGATGGAGCTTTTATAGTGAAGGGTCATATTGATAGTACTGGCGATATTAAGAGTGGAGGTAATATTCACGGGGAAAGCGGCACGTTTGTGGACCTCACCTGTGTAGGTGCAAACGAGACATCTAAAATAGGTTCACCTAATGACTTAATTACAGGAGGACCAAAGTGGGGAGGCCCTGTAGAAGATGCTTCATTATGGGCTATTAAAGATCTTGCTTTTGCTGCTAAAAAGAATATGTCAGATTGGAGATTTGCTCAACAGCTTGTTGCTCCTGCTGGAATTAGTGCTCTCTCCGATAAAATAGCAAATTTAGTTTATAGTTTGTTAACTACAGAATTAGTACCCAGTGGTTATGTTGAAATAGCTTCTATACCCGGTTTAGAATTAGCAGAGGCACTTCTCTTTCCTGTATACTTGTACCCTCATCATCACGGTTTACCTAACTTACGATTAACAGTTGATACCCACGTTGTAGCTGCTAACAAAAAAGATAAAGCAGAAGATGTACGTAGTAGTGCTGTTGCTAGTAATAACTCCGGAGGTGCACCTTCTACAAGACAGCATACAACAGCTTTAGATGCCGCCCTTAGTATATTCGGTACTTCTACTGCCGCAATTGGTACATCTTTAGAAACTCTAGCGAAAGGTCTCTTTAGGCCATCAGGTAGTGATGTAGCTTAATTATGTATATTGATAAAGTGTGTTAATAGTTTTTGTGCTATTACTTTTGTATTTGCTTTAGAGATATATTCAACGGGTATACTGTTAACAATCTCGTGAAACTCGATATACTTTTTTACTTTGTCATGATTTACGTTAAATTGTTCCCCGTCATGAGTAGCAAAAGCGTTACCTAAATGCTCACAATTTGTTTCTAAATGCTCTAAATGTTGTTCGTTTACAATTTCTTGTTGTTCTCTTATTTCAGATAACGCTTTAATACAAGCATGTGGACAAAAGTCTTCTGGAGTCTCTAAATCATGTATAGTGGGAAATACATGACCTTCATCAAAGTATTGATTTTTTAAACTATTATAAGGATGAGGATCACCTGTTAATGAAGGTAGAAGTGTGCTAGTTATATTATTAAGTTTATTCAGTAAATCTTCAGATTGTGATTGTAAATTTGTTTCATCCATAATATAACTTATTATAGACTACCTAACAATACAATCTACTTTTTATATATTTCTAACTTCTCTACAATGAACTTTAGAATGCCAGAACGCATGATGTCTTCTTTTCCAAGTTCAACACAGTAAATGCCTTGAGCTCTAGATTCTTCATTATTAAAGATATCAAACATTGGCTTAAAGCCGGACTTACCTTTTTCTTTAATATCCGTCTGCATTGGATCACCACAAAATACAAATTTACTGAAGTTACCAATACGTGTAATAATTGTTTGAATTTCTGAAAACTCAGCATTTTGCATCTCGTCAGCTATAATAAAGTTAACATTAAAAGAAGCACCACGAAGAAAGTTAATAGGTATAGGCTTTACTCTTTCCTCTTGTACAAGCTTATTGATGTCCTGCTGTTTAATAAGTTCTTCCATCTTATCTACTAAAGGCATAGCAAATGGTTTCATCTTATCACCTGCTTCCCCAGGAAGAAAGCCTAATGATTTAGAAGCACTTTCAATAACTGAACGAATATAAATGATTTCACTTATCTTTCTTTCACTTAAAAGCTTGAGTGCACAATAGGTAGCCAGTATACTTTTTGACGTACCTGCTGGACCACTTATAAAAACAATCTTAGTATTTTTATCGTTAATGAGATTAATAATATCTCTTTGTTTATCTGTCCAAGGAAGATCTCGAACTATTAAATCGAATCCTATTTTATCTCTTTGAAAGACGTATGGGGAGTTATCCTTGATTTCCATTTTCTTGGTAATCGAAGGCTTGACGGGTGCAGCTTTCGCTGTACGCTTTTTATGGCTCATCTATTAATATTTAATCAAAACTATTGCATAGATTTGTATTATTGTTTATATATAATTGTAACATGACAGCCTTTGAACTTAACGAAGAGTTAAAAGAGAGATGTGTCTTGTTAGGCGCTAAAAAAACTATTACAACACATTTTAAAGAAGGTGTACCTCTATTACCAGAACCTTTCTGGGAAACAATTGTTATAATACCTTTAAGCCTACATAAAAATTATATTAAAGTAATTTACTCCCTAATTAATGAGTATATGCAGATATTTGAAAAGAATAATTTCTTTTGTGCAAAACCGGTATTAGAATTTAGCTATGGAGAACCAAGAATAATATACGCAATATTTCCTGAAAAACTTTCTTTCACAAAAAAGTTGATAAAGGACGTATAAATAGATAAAAATTATACCCATGAAACTTAAAAAGAACGAAATAGAATCCTTAATAGAGCACGCCTTAGATGATATTATATCTCAAGTTTTTGAAAACCAGTTCGCAAGTCTTAGTGACTTAGAGTATGCTATAGATTATCTTAAAGAAAAGATAAACGACTTAGAGGCTGAAGACTTTGAAGACTCTATTACAGAAGAGTAATTTATTTTAAACCTTGTAAGTACTTCGAAGTATTAGGTGCCCCTGTTGTAGGAGCAGCTTCTGGAGCTGGTGTAGGTGCTGGAGGAACTGCTCCAGGCATTTCAGATGGAGTTTCACCAACTGCCTCCGGTGCTGTCTCTCCTGGTACTTCTTCTTCAGTACCTCCACTCTTTTCTTTTTCAATATAATCTCCGATTTCACTTATTGAAGAATCTTCAAATGTATTATCAATAACGTGAGGTTCTTTTTCCTTATCTAACAAATCATAAATACGAACCTGCATACCGGTTAAATTCTTTTCAGTATTATCAAATACGAAACTTATCTTGTAGGCAACGTTATGATCGTTATCATAGTCGTTATAAATGTAATACCCCTTATTAACAATATCTTCTGCAGTTTCTCTTAAATCTCCCATTGCATTAGGGGGTAATAAATCTCTACTAACAAACTGTTGTAACATAATTACGACGTAATCGTAGAAAGATGGATCATTACGATCTTCAACGTTAAACTCGGTTAAAAACATTTCCAATAAACTATCAAACTTTTTCATATTTTATGTAGAAATATTTAAGCTATTTCACTTAATTAAACACGGATGATTAATATACTTCAAAAGATATCTTACTATTTTTGGTTATGCTATTATTTAATATTAGCCCTACCTACTCTTTTACCTCTTTTAATATTAAAAGAAATTATTTATATAAAACTTTTTATACTTAGTTTTTTCGATGAAGATTAAATACAAGACTCTACAAGATTTGCTTCAGCTTCTCTTCTTTCAAGCAAACCGTCTAGCCCTTTGCCTTTCCAGATTCTTTTCATTTTTCTAAGTTCTCCGGCTATCCCTTTATAATCTTTTTTAGGTATAAGATCTCTTATATTACGCATCTCCAGTCTGCTATCACCTACTAGTGACGAGCCTCTATTGAATACGAGTGATACTATAGCACCATAGGCATTGTCACATAATTGATCTAAACCCGGAAATGCCTTTTCAGCTAGCTTTGCAAACTTAGGCCAGGTTAAAGAATCAAATATTTCAAGAGCTTGATCCCAAGATACGACTATACCATCACCTTTATGTTTATTTGTATAGTCTTTACCTGCTTGTCCTGTTTTATTAGAAGCTCCTTTTACTATTTCTAATTGATTCTTTGGTAAAAAATTAAAAAGCTTTTCTAATTCTGTAGGAGAATAATATCCACAATCTACTCCAATGCCAAGGGTCATACCACTTGCACCCCCCGGCCAAGTAGGCTTAGACAAATACTTGTCATAGTAAGATTTACCGCCCCCTACTTCATATTCTAAAATTAATGCTAAAGCTTTTGGTGATGGATTTTTCATACCTCTACCTCTGATATATTATAATCATTTTCTTTTGCGTTATTAGTTAATATCTGTTCATTAATATTTACATCTTTTACATCAACCTCTCCATTTAATCCGGCACTTGATTGACTATTATATCTTAAATCAACAAGACCTTGAGCACCAAGATAGGTAGCAACAATAACAGCAAATATCTCCATCATCTTAGCAAATATAGTTGTATATGCAGTAACTAATTCAGGTGTTCTTGGTATAAAAAATAAAATACCAACACTAATAAAATAAATTGTTACAAGAGCAATAGCAGCACTAAAGATAATAAAAAACTTTTTAGATGAAAAATGATTTGTATCTTCTAATTGCTGTTCTAAACGAGGAGGGGTATTAGGAGGTGCTTTATCGCTTGTAAGAAAAGCTTCTGCTGATTGAATTACACTAATAACACTCTGCCACATATCATTAGATTATAAAAGGAGCTGCAATTTTACCGTAAGCAATTGCTACTCTTAAACCGATGTAACCTACAATAAGAACTAGTAAACCAAGAATTACAAAATTCCTATACCAAATAGCTGCATCTTTCTTTTGAATAGTTAATTGAGCTTTATTGTAATCGTCAATGAGCTTTAATTGATTTTGCTCGTTTATTTGACGCTGTTTGTCAATATCAAGAACAACCTTCTTCTGTATTGCAAGCTCTTCTGTTACTTGTTGTGCTATTTCTTTATTCTTTAATAATTCTTTATATTCATCAGACCCAATAACAATTACTTTTGTATTCTTTAACTCTTCAGGGACAACTAAGATTCTTGCACCTACTGAATTTGTTGTTGTAGTTGTTTCATACAACGGTTTAATAGAAATTCTCTTTAATGGAGGTCCAACTAACTTAGTAGTTTCATTTGAGTAGAACCAAGCTAAATCAATACGAGCTTCCTTTAAGGAGTCATTTACTCCATAAACAGCCTGCTTTAAAGGCTCTGATTGTTTTTCAATATACTTGGTAGAAGTACAAGAACAAAATAAAGATAGTGCTGCTACTAATAGTATATTCTTTTTCATATTAAATTAATTAAACAAAAAACTAATCTTTTTCAACAGCGATTGCAGCTACGTAACCGGAGAGCAAAATAGACTCATTTTTTAATTCTGCGTAGATATTATCTGGTAAAAAACCGTCTTTCTTAATTAAATCTACTCCTAGTATACCAATAAACCCGCCTTCCAAACATTTAATAGGAAATATATAGATAGTATTAGCTCCTCTATTTTGCCAAAAAGAACGAAGGGCATGATCTTCTTCTGTAAAAATATCTGATACAACACTTTCAGCACCACTATTTAATTTTTGTAAAGCTGCACTAAAGAACGATACAGGTAAGTTTTGCATCTTCATTATATCTGTAGCAACACCCGGTGCTGAGGATTCAAAGGTAACAGACATCTTCTTCATTGACTTATTACCTGGATAAAAACTACCACCGTTATGAAATTGGGCAACCCAGATTCTATCTAAATTAAAACGATTTTGAAGCTTATTTAAAGAATCATTAATAAGTTCTTGGGTTTCAATGACAGATTCGAAATCAGTCTTACGCCTTTCCAGTACCCGAGACTTTAAACGAAGCTTATGTTTTATGTATGTTAACCCTATAGGTCCTGCAATGCCTGTTAAAAAAGCTGCTACAATAGGGTAGAGTGTTGTTAAATTACTCATGATTAGCTGATATTATTTATGCATAATCTAGATAAATATAGTTAATGTCAAGTCGCCTTCACAATAAATTTCATCGACACAATCATCATACTAACTCTACAGGAGATGCTAGATATCCAGATGCATCTTACGATCCTATAGCTTCTTATGATTCACCCTTTCAAGGAGATTTTGTTCTTAATGGTAATCTTTCCATTAGTACTACATTTACAACAACAAGTGCACTCAGTGGGTTTAAGACAAGTTCGGTATTACCTATCTACACTAATGTAGGTACTCTTATAGGTTATATACCTATCATTAGTTTACCAGGGTTATAATTTATTAGGTATATTTCTAATACCTTGAGTATAGAAGAATTAAGGTTTAAATATATTATAATAAATGGCTACAGTACTCAATCATTATGTAAGAGTAAGTCAGCAGGTAACAACTGAACCTGCTGTTGTTTACTCTACACCGTATGAGACAACGGGTATCATTATTATAGCTTATGCTACGAATTTAACCAGTAGCCCGCAAACTATTTCTGCGTATATATCTTCCTTTAACCCATTAGGTAATGGCAGTGAAGATACAATTACTACCTTAGTAAGTGATTTTGTATTACCACCTAATGATACAACAAATTTAATTAAAGAGAAATTAGCTCTATCAGATGTCGATCAGTTTATTATTTCTTCAGAAAATCCTGAAGCAGTAAATATAACTCTTTCTATTCTTGAAACTTATAACGCTACCCAGCGTAAGCCTACTCCAACACCTGCGGTTTCTAATCCTCCAACACCGTCTGTTACCCCTAGCATTACACCGACTCCAGATGTTACACCTTCCTATACCCCGACACCGACTGTTACACCTTCCTATACCCCGACACCGACTGTTACACCAACAATTCCTCCGACACCTAGTATAACCCCGACATATACCCCGACACCTAGTATAACACCTACTATTCTTCCAACACCAACGGTAACACCATCAATTACTAGAACACCCACTACTACCCCGACTAATACCCCGACTAATACTAAGACACCAACTACAACACCAACCAATACTCATACCCCTAAGGTTACCCCTTTTAATACTGTAACACCAACTGTAACACCAACTGTAACACCAACATCCAGTATAACACCAACCACAACGCCGTCAAATACCTGTACACCCACTATTACACCAACTGCAACAGTTACACCTACTGTAACTCGAACAAATACCGCTACACCTACTCAAACAATAACTCGTACACCTACCTCGACTACTACTCCGACTAAAACATCTACAACTACCCCAACACCTACCCCTTCGATAACTGCTAATGCTACAGCTACCCCTACACCAACAACTACTATCACGGCTACAACTACTCACACTGTAACACCATCGATAACACCTACAAATACTGTAACATCAACCCCGAGTGTTACCCCTACTAAAACACCGACTGCAACTGGTACACCAACAACTACACCTAGCGTAACACCAACTAACACTAAGACCCCTACCCACACACCAACTAATACTAAAACTTCTCCTAATACCCCGACCCCGACCCAGACAGTTACCCCAACGGTTACCCCAACGGTTACCCCAACGGTTACTAAAACACCTACCCGTACAAGCACTCCAACAGTTACTCCAACAAATACTAAAACACCAACAGTTACTCCAACAAATACTAAAACACCAACTTATACAGCAACTCCGACTGTTACTAAAACACCAACACAAACACCTACCACAACATCTAAAGTCACCAATACCCCTACACCTACAGTTACACAAACACCAACGAATACTTCGACACCGACGGGGACATCACCGGTTACACAAACTCCTACCCCTCCGGTTACCCCTCCGGTTACCCCAACCGTTACCCCTACAAGAACTCACACACCTACCCCTACAAATACACCAGATCCTACAAATACCCCGACTCCGTCTGTAACACCAACGAATACCCGTACCCCTACCCACACACCTTCTGCTACACCAACTATAACAGGTACACCTGATATAACACCTTCCTTTACACCAACATGTTCAACTACCCCTAAGGTAACAAATACTGTAACACCAACAAATACTGTAACCCGCACTGTTACGCCAACAAATACTGTTACACCGACTAACACATCTACAATTACACCGACTCCTTCTGTTACACCTTCTGTTACCCCTACTGTTCCTCCGACACCAACAACTACACCAACACATACACCAACACCTACGGTTACTCATACACCGACAACTACTGTTACACCAACTAAAATTGACGATACCGCTTTATTTACTGAAGACAATCTCAATGAAATAAGAACAGAAGATAATATACCTATTATCGAAGAAAGGGAGACTCAACTATCTACAGATGGAGGAGATGATATTCTCACCGATGGAAGCTTAAAAATATACACATAACAATCTAAAAGAGGTATAAATATAATACAATATGGCAGGAATTAAAATAGCAGATCTACCAGGTGTAACTAGCTCTTTAGCAGCTGATGACCGTATACCAATATCAAGAGGTGGTGTGACATACCAGATGGTTGGAGAGTTGTTTATACCAACAGGTACTATTATAGCCTTTGCATCAGATTCGGTTACCCCGCCAGGGGGTTGGCTTTACTGTGATGGTGCTCCATATAGTACAACAGCGTTTAGTCGTTTAAACGGTGTTATTGGTACAAAATTTAATGTAACTAATCCCGGAACAGGACTCTTTAGAGTACCGGATTTAAGAGGTCGGTTTATACGAGGTTATGCGACGGTGGCAGCTGGAGGAATTGCTACTGCTGCTTTTGGAGCTCAACAAGATGATGCATTTCAAGGTCATTACCACTCGGCCTCAACCACCGGATACACGGCAAACGGTGAAGGAGGAACGGGAACGGGGTCAGCAAACAGCCGTTTATCTGGCGGCTTAGCTCCAAATACTACTGTTACTTCGCCTACCACGGATGGAACAAACGGAACCCCTCGAACAGCGTCAGAAACACGACCTAGAAATATAGCTGTATATTATTATATAAAGTATTAAATAAAAATATGAATGTATATAGCTACGATCCAGATACTAAGATTTTTACAGGTATTACTAAAGCTAATGAATCCCCTCTAGAACCAGGTGTTTATGCTATTCCGTTGTGGGCAACAGATGTAGCGCCCCCGGAAGTACCTGTAGGTAGTTTTGTTTGGTGGAATGAAACAAGTTGGATTATTGAAGCAATTCCTCCAACTCCAACCCCGACTCCAACCCCGACTCCAACCCCTTTACCTCTTCCAATTACTTGGAATGATATTAGAGCTCAAAGAAACAACCTTCTCTTTTTATCTGATTGGACACAATTTACAGACGTTAATTTAGCAAATAAACAGGAATGGGCTACCTATCGTCAGTCACTTCGAGATATTCCACAAAATGTTGGAGCACCGGAAGACGTTGTATGGCCTCAGGAGCCTGTATAAGTATATAAAATAATATGGGTATTAGAATATCAGAATTACCAGCACCTGCTACAACATCACTTCAATCAAGTGATTTAATACCTATTGTTCGTAGCGGTACTACATATAAATTACTAGGTTCCGGGGTAGCAGTACCAGTAGGTACAGTAATAACTTTTGCCGGAACCGGTGTACCAGACGGTGGATGGATACTTTGTAATGGTGCTGAGTTAAACGCTACAACTAGTCCAGAATACACTAACTTATATAATGCTATCGTTACAACATACGGAGGCACCGGCTCTTCTAAATTTAACGTACCGGATCTTCAAGGTATTTTTATTCGCGGATCCGGTACAAGTAACACATATAAAAACGCTGCCGGTTCTTTTTTAGCCGGTGGAAACTTAGCTTCTACTTCTGTTGATGCTTATCGAAATCATGGTCATGCTCATAATATTGGCGTTAGTATTAACTCCGCAAACACTACCGCCAATACCTTTAGCTCCAAAACCTTTGCAGGACAAGGCAGTAATTACGCACCAGCTGAAGTTAATAAAGGTACTGGTACTGTTGCTGTAGGTGCATCGATCACTGGAAGTATTTCAGATAGTACAACAGGTGGTACAGAAACAAAGCCTGCTAGCATTTCATTAAAATTTTACATAAAATACTAACATGACCGGATACTGCTACGATAAAGATACAGGTATATATCTCTGGGAAACTGATACTATTCAGGAATTACCTACTAATTCAGGTACCTATTTACTTCCAACGAACGTAACATTAGTTCCTCCTCCAGAAATACCTGCGGGTAGTTTTGCACGGTGGAACGGTAGTGGTTGGGGTATTGAAACTCTTCCTCCAACTCCTTCTTCAACCCCGGTTCCTTTACCGACTCCAACTCCAACACCTTTACCAGTACCTGTCCCGGAAACTATTACCTGGGAAACAGTTAGGACCGATAGAGATAACCGTCTAGGTCTTTCTGATTGGACACAATTACCGGATAGTAATGTAAATAAAGAGGTTTGGGCTACTTACCGTCAGGCACTTAGAGATGTACCTCAGAATAATAGTGACCCAGAAAATATAAACTGGCCTACAAAACCTCAATAAATACATTGATTATCTATAAGAGTGTAATATAATCTCTTATATGTCAAAAGCCGTTGTTGTATTTTCTGGTGGTTTAGATTCTACTGTTCTTCTTGAACATTGTATTAAAAATCATGATGAAGTTTATGCTTTAACGTTTGATTATAATCAGCGTCATAAGAAAGAGATTAATGTTGCTGAAGCTTATATATACAATCATTATAGTTATCATCACTCTAAAGTAAAAGAGCATAGAGTTATTGATTTAAGCTTCTTTAGAAATCTAGCACCTACTTCTGCTCTTACATCAAACGATATTGATGTACCGAAGATGAAAGATGTAATTGGAGAAGCACAAACTTCTGCTTACGTTGCTAATAGAAATATGATGTTCCTATCTATTGCTTGTTCTTATGCTGAAGCAGTAAATGCTACTGAAGTTTATTACGGAGCAGTAGCTGTTGATAATCTTAGCGGTTTTTGGGATTGTACAAGTCCGTTTATAGAAGGTATTAATAACGTATTAGCTCTTAATCGATTAAATCGAATTCAAATACAAGCTCCTTTACTTTTTAAAACTAAAAAAGAGATTGTAGAAATGGGTATAGAATTAGGTGTTCAATTTGAAAAAACTTGGTCCTGTTATAATGGTAGAGAAGTAAGTTGTGGGGAATGCCCGGCATGTTCAAGTCGTATAGCGGGTTTTAAAAAGTCAAAATATATAGATCCTCTACCTTATACAAAAGATATAGATTGGAAAGATTGTAAAAGTTTGTAATACCTACATAGGCTTTAAAAGCCGCCGAAGTAAATGCTTAAATATACACGTATATGTCTATTACGTATTTAAACTCTTCGATGATACTAGTTCCGGCGAGTATTTCGCCGTTGAGTGCTGCCCACCTTTCATCCGTAGATATTTCATTTCCTCGAACCGGAGGTAGTATATTTAATAATACAGAGATATTCGGAGATTTAGTTATCACAGGGGAACTTTCTGCAGTAAGACATAATTACCAAAAAATAGATTATTGCTTTTATGTAGGACAATACGGGGTTGATACAGACGATCTTCATGAAAAAGAGCTTGGTAGAGGTAGAAACGAACAATTTCCTTTTGCCTCAATTAAATTTGCTGCTACTAAGGTAGCAGAATTAAGATTACAAGGAGACACTAACCCGTATACAATTTTTGTTAAGAGTGGGAGATATGTAGAAAATAACCCTATATATCTTCCCCCGGCAACAAGTATAATCGGGGACAATTTAAGAAGAATTAGTATTGAACCTGCTAACCCGTTTCTTGATATTATTTGGGTAAATAGTGCTTGTTATGTATGGGGTGTAACATTTAGAGGTCATAAGACTCCTTCTGCAGCTGTAGCCTTTCCTCTTTGGTATAGTACAGCTACGGCAACAAATAGTAGCCTGAATCCCGATGCATTTAAAATTGCTTATAATACACCTACCTCTCTTGTAACCCCACCTTCGGCAAGACCTTTTATAGCTGTCAGTCCTTATATACAAGGTTGTACATCTTATGCTACTTCAACAAATGCCCCTAATGATGGTGGTGATGCCGGATGTGGTATGAGAATTGACGGTAGTTTAGTAGACGGTAATATAAGAAGTATGGTACTTGATTCTTACACTCAAGTAAATCAAGGCGGTAGAGGTATTCATATTATTAATCATGGTTATGCCCAACTTGTTAGTATCTTCACTATTGCAACAACCGATGGTATTGTTTGTGAAAGTGGTGGTAGTTGTTCTATTAGTACTTCAAATAGTACATTTGGTTTATCTGGAATAGTTGCAAGAGGTAAATCCCCCACCCCTATTCTTAGTGGTGTATTTGCAGACTTTATAGTAGGTACAAACGTATTTACTATAAGTGCAGTACAAACTATTCCTACTATTCTTCCCGGTAATGATAAACAATTTATAGCAAAAGTTCCTTACCCTGGTACTTGCTTCTATATAGATGGATTAGCATTAAGTGCTCTTAATCCTTTAGAACCATCTGGAGCACAACAAATGTTCCCTGTTAATAGACCATTAACAATATCTGATGGTGTAGAGTATACTTCTTCCTCTCAAACACTTACTATTAGTAGTAGTTTAGAAAACTTTAAAACAATTATTTTAGATCAATATAGTGTACCTGCAACATCACCGAGTGGTAACCCTAGTGACTTTACATATGCTGCCGCTAGTAAACAAATATTAAGTAACAAATCTAAATTACAACAGCAAATAGTTAACTGGGTAAGATGGTATAATTCAGCAGCAGTAGCAACTACTGCCCTCTCTGCTCAAACATATAGAGATAGCGGTTATGTTATTGATGCAATAGCTGCTGACATTGCTAATAATGCTAATCATCGATCGGTTGAAGTAGGTAATTTATTTTTCCAAGCTGTATCAAAAGATATTGTTTATGGTAATGGTTCAACAACCCCTGTTATACGTCCAGAATTTATAGATGCTACTAAAGAGTCTTTTAAAGCGTTAGGTAAATATATAACAGGTGTAGGAGGTATACCCTCAGGCCCTGAAACAATACCACCGTTTACAACAACTTATTTACTTTCAAGCACAGGTGTAGGTTCGGCGAGAGCTGCTAATGTAAACTCTCTAGTAACCAATATAATTTATCCGTTTGAAAATAGCGGTTCCCTTCAAGCGTATTCTCCTGCAGGTAGTTATACTGCTACTGATAGAAATATGGCAAATGCTATAGCGGCTCAAAGATCTACTTTACAAGCTCAGGTTTCAAGTTATGTGCTACAAAAAGGTTATTTAACTGATCCTGCCTACCTCGCTATTTGTTCGAGAGATTCTGGTAAGTGGGTCGACGCCGTTGTTAATGATTTATATTACGGTGTTAACGCTCGATCAATTGCGTATGCTGAAGCCTATTGGAAGGGCAGTACCAGTAGATTGCCAAATAGTATTATACCAAATCATGCAATTAAAACAAACGATTCTATTGATGCTTTCCGTAGATATGTATACGATGTTTTAGCTACCCAGGGCAATATTACCTCCGTTGGTAGTCATGATCAATATATTGTACAAATACCTTTGGATAGTAATATAGGGTTTGACTTAAAGTCCTATTTTGGTAAAACAGTTAACTTCTATGCAAGAAGCACTGCTGAAACCGGATCTCATACATTTGAATATATAGGGTGTGGTACAAATATACTTCAAGCAATTCCTGCTCAAGGAGGTCAAGTTAATAACAACAATGAAGTAGTCTTTGATGGACTCTTTGACTATAATGCCCCTGGTATAGTTTACTATACTAGTTCTAACGAAAAGGGTAATTATAAAATTGGACCTGGATTTACTGTTATACAAAGTACTGGTACAGTTGAGGGAGATACATTTAAACGATCAATTCTAACATTAGTAACCCCGCTTACAATTGCTTTAGAATAAATAATAATAATAAAATATGGCACAGCTAATCCCACTAAACTACTTTACAAGAGTATCCAAACCAGTTACCACAGTGCCTACAGTTGTTTACTCTGTACCTATTGATAGAGCAGGTATTATAATAACAGCACTTGCAACAAATTTAACTAATTCACCGCAAACAATAACTGCTGGTCTTTCAACATCAAGTCCTAAGAAAGACAATACTAATAGTTATTTTGAAATTGTTAAAAATTTTCAATTACCTCCAGATGATACAACAAATATTGTTATTAATAAATTAGTTTTAGGGGAATACGATAATTTCATTATCTATGCAACTAACCCCTCTGTCGTTAATATAACCTTATCAGTACTTGAATCTGTAAATACCCAATAAAATAAATGGAATCCTACCATCAAACATTAGGTAATGTAGTACGCTTAAAGAGCTTAACAGCAACAGACTTAACTACAAATGCCTACGTAAATAACTTCATTAGTTTAAATGCTGTTGAACCGAGCTTAGGTCGGCCTTCTAGTATTTCAAATGCTAATCCGTTATCTGCGTATTATTTCCCTGTATTAGGAACTGAAACTTCTTATCTCTCTTCAAGACGTATAACAGGTAAAGATACTTTATACGTAAAGGGATCTGCCTTATACATACCAGGTAGTGCTATAATTAATAATTTATCAGCTAATACTGCATTTATAAACAGGTTATCTGCTAATGATGTTTTTATAAAAAATCTTACAGCTAATACTGCCTTTATAAATGAGTTAACTGCTAATACTGCTCTTATAAAAAATTTAATAGTTGATGTTTCGTTTACAGATAGTTTAACAGCAAAAAACGGTTTAATTGTAAATTTAACTTCAACAAACGTATTCACTAATTACCTTACAGCATCAAATGAACTAGTTAATAATTTAACAGCAACAAATGTATTTACAAATACGTTAACAACCTCTAACGCTTTTACTAAACTTCTTACAGCTAATAAAGCTTTAATTACAAGTCTTACATCCTATGAAATATACGGGTTTAAAGGTACTGATACCGGTACTGGCAACCCTATACCACCGTTCATTCCTAGCAGTCACGATATTGTTCCCGGTGGTAGTCAAGGCTTAATAAAAATAAATGGCGGGAACCCCTCTTTAGCTGCATTTATTGCGCCCGGTAGTTACAGCGGATGGGTTGCAAGTACAGGAGGTAGCGGTGGATGTTTTATAGCTATTGGTGGTACTGCAGATACTGGATCGTTTAACTCCTCTGGTATTGCCCTACCTGCTTCAGGCGGTGATGCCGGTATTATTAATGTAAGTGGTGCCTCCGGTAGTGGAACCCGTTCTGGGGGAAACGGTGGTAGCCTCTTAATGGTTGGTAGTATATCAAATAGTACTAACAGTGGTTACAATGGCGGTTCAATTAATACATCTGCAACAGTATACGGCTCCGGCGGTAATATTACTACATCTAGCGGTGGTGGTTCAATAAATACAACAGGTTCAGGTTACATTCAATTTGGTTATGATACTCAAAGAACAACCTTAAGTGGAACTGCTACAGCTAACAGAAATGTTAATTTACCAAATGCTAGCGGTACACTAACTGTTAAAACAGTATCAGCTATAGGTAATGGTGTTGATAAAGTAATTAACTTTGTTCATAATTTAAATAGTAGAGATATTATAACTCAAGTTTACGATAACACTAATTATGAAGTTGTATATGCTTCAATAGCTAATATTAACACAACAACAATAAGTTTATCCTTTAATGTAGTTCCTCCAGTGAACGGTTATAAGGTTGTAGTTATAGGATAAATATTAAAATAATATGGCTATTAATTTATTAGATAATGAAAACCTTTACGGTAATTTAAGTGCAACCGGAGACGTTATTTCTACAAACGTATTTACTAAGTACGTTAGTGCTTCTAACGCCTTATTTAACACTTTAACAGCTACAAATGCTTTAGTAAATACAATATCATCAACAAATGTATTTACTAATTATCTTACTGCTAATAACGGATTAATTACAAATTTATATTCTGTTAATACTTTTACTAACTTTCTTACAGCATCAAATGAACTAGTTAATAATTTAACAGCAACAAACGTTTTTACTAACTACCTTACAGCGTCAAATGCTACAATTACAAATTTAACCTCAGTAAATACTTTTACTAATTATTTTACTGCTAATAATGCTGTTGTTAATAATTTAACTGCTATTAATATTTCTTCAAATAGTTTAGTTAGTATAAATGGTTTAATTAGTAATTTAACAGCTACAAACGTATTTACCAATTACCTTACAGCATCTAACGCTTTAGTAAATAATATTTCTTCAGTAAATACTTTTACAAATACTTTAACAGCTAATAATACTGTTGTTAACAATTTAACAGCGTATAATATTTCTTCAAATATTATAGCAAGCACTAACGGATTATTTGTTAATTTAACTTCAACAAACGTATTCACTGATTACCTTACAGCGTCTAACACTTTAATTAGCAATTTAACAGCTTCTAACGCCTTATTTAACACTTTAACAGCTTCTAATGCTTTATTTAACACTTTAACAGCTTCTAACGCCTTATTTAACACTTTAACAGCTTCTAATGCTTTATTTAACACTTTAACAGCTTCTAATACTCTTTTTAATAATACAACTTCAACAAACGTATTTACTAATTACCTTACTGCTGATAATACTCTTTTTAATAATACAACTTCAACAAACGTATTTACTAACTATCTTACTGCTTCTAATACATTACTAACAAAAATTACATCAAATAATGTAACCCTTTACGGGGATTTAAGCGCTACCGGTTACCTTCGTTCAAGTAGTTTAATTGTAAGGGGTATGGCATTTGGTGGTTGTTGTAGTACATTTTCTGGAAATTACTCAACTATAAGTGGCGGTTTGTCTAATACTTTACTTACCGATTATTCGTTTATTGGAGGTGGGCAGTGTAATTCTGCCCCTCTAAGTGCTTTTACAACTATTGTCGGTGGTAAGTGCAATACAGCGTCCAGTATATATTCGTACGTTGGAGCCGGTTCCGGAAATTGTATAGCAGGAGCCGGTAATAATATTATCGTAGGAGGTTCTAATAACTACCTTGCTTGTGCGTATTCTACTATTGTTGGCGGTTTGAGTAATATATCTACTGGAGGTTATGCCTTTATTGGTGGAGGTAACCATAATAAGAATGAAGATAATTATGGTGTAATAGTTGGTGGGTATAGTAATTATACAAAATCCGGGTATGGTTTTATAGGTAGTGGAGCCAGTAATAAACTTTGTGGAGGTTATAGTTCAATAGTTGGTGGTACCGGAAATCAAGCACAAGGTTCCGGATTTAGTTTTATTGGTGGTGGACAATCAAACATTTTACAAAACGGTTCCAATTATAGTGTAATAGCCGGCGGTATATCAAACTATATTACTTCTTATCTATCCGGTGGATTTATCGGGGCCGGTTGTCAAAACTATGTAGATGTAAACGGTTGTAACGCTAGTGTAGTCAGTGGTGTTAAAAATCACGCCTCTGGTGCTAACAGCTTTATAGGTGGCGGGCAATGTAATTGTACCACCGGTTGTTATTCAACAGTTGTTGATAGCTTATGTAGTATAGCTTCTGGTAATTTCTCTGTTGTAGACGGTGGTAAATGTAATACAGCATCTGGTAACTATTCTTTTATTGCCGCTGGTTCATCCAATGATACAAAAGGATTTGCTAATACTTTTATTCTTGGTACCGGTATAAACGCAATAAGTGCAAATTATACATACGTTAACAATTTAAGTGCTACCGGTAATATTACAGCTGGTACATATTACGGAGACGGATCTCAATTAAAAGGTATTAACGCTGCTAATCTTACAGCACCATATTTACCTCTATCCGGTGGCACGGTTACAGGTAATGTATCTGTGACGGGTACAATAGCAGGTAATGTTAATATAGCATCTATAAATAATACTAGTTACACTATACAGCTATCAGACGCCGGAGGAGTTATTGTATCAAAAAATACAACCGGTCTTATAGCATCTGTAGTAAGTACTATAAATTACCCAGCAGGGTTTCAAACCGGTTTATTACAGTTAAGTACTGGTAGAATAACAGTATCTGGTTCAAATATAATAATAAACAACACTGACGGCTTTGTTAAAACAACTAGACAATTTTCAGCTGCTACACTGATTAACACAGGTGGGGATTGGGTATTATTCGGTGACTTAAACATATAAGGTACCTATATGTTCTGGTCTAATGCCATCATACCTAAAAAGTATACACTAACAAATAATCTTACTGCTTTTTATAACTTTGATGGTAGCTTAAATGCTAGTAATGGTGTTAATCTTACGTTAATAGATCCCGCTCTTTATGCCAAATGGACTACAAAAGGTAAAATAATATCAGCTTTATATTTACCTCTTTCATCAAGTTATTATCAAGGTGTTTATAACTCTACAAATCTTTGGACATTAACTGGTGAGCCTGGAACAAACTTTACTATACCTAGTTTTAGTGTGTCGTTTTTTTATCAAACCACTTCTATACAGCCAAGTTTACAAAATGTAAGAAACGCAAACCGTATTTTATTTGGATCAAAATACGGATCAATGTCTTTTTCTGTATTTTTAAGCCCGAAATTGGAGTTTGCTTGTCATATAGGAAATGAAGTTACTGGAGGATATAATTATTATTCAGAAACTGCTTCGTCAGTTTATGGTTATTACACTGGAACAACTCTCTATACAGCCGTTACTGCTTTAACAGGTGATTGGAATCACGTTGCCGTAACCCATAGTCGAGGTACACATACCTTAAAGATGTATATAAACGGTAATTTAGAAGGTTCAATAAAAGGTACATATTCCCCCACTGGAGGAACAAGTGGTAGTGTAGCTCGTACCGATTTTCCGGGGTATTCAGTTGGAGGCTCTTCAACTGGAGGAGGAACCGAAAACGGACAGACTGGATTCTTTGATGCATTAGGTATATGGCAAAGAGAATTAGCTGATAGAGAAATTAGTACCCTCTATAATAGTGGTAGCGGAAGACAGTTCCCTTCATACGGTGATGTGTGGACTAATAAAGATTCTACTAGAGCATGGAGCGGTATAGCAATGTCTTCAGATGGATCAAGACAAACGGCAGTTGTAAATGGAGGCAATATCTATGTTTCTTCTGATTACGGTGATACATGGACCCCGGTTGTGGTAAGTAACTCTAATAATGTATGGAGAGGTATAGCAATGTCCTCGGACGGATCAATACAAACAGCAGTTTCGTACGGGCATTACACCCCCGCATCTTCTAAACCTCCTCCTGGAACTCCTGCTATTCTAGGAGGTGCAGTATATGTTTCTACCGATTACGGTAATACATGGAGAGCTGTTACATCAACCACCAGCGGTTCTAGGACTTACTTTACTAGTGTAGCAATGTCTTCAGACGGACGCATACAGACAGTTTGTACTGATGATAGTAATGAAGTGTTTATTTCTACCGATTACGGTAATACATGGAATCCGATCTCGGGAAATGGCTTCTCTGGTGGAACTGGTGCTAAACTTTTAGCAATGTCTTCAGACGGACGCATACATTTAGGTACTGGCCACGCGTACACAAATATTTCTTACGATTACGGTAATACATGGGTCCAACTTTATCAGGTAGGTTGGCCACAAAATAAAATTGCACCTAATGGTCGGTCAGTAGCAATGTCATCAACCGGTAAAATACAAGCAATAATTTCACTAAATACTAATCTAATATTTATTTCTACTGATTTTGGAGTAACGTGGTATGACAAAACATCGACTTCCCAAGTATTTAATAATATAGCAATGTCATCAGATGGACGTATAATGACGGCTACAACAACTGGTGGTCAAATATATATTTCTTACGATTACGGTAATAATTGGGGTGCTAGAGCAGGAGTAGCAAATTGGAATAGAATAGCAATGTCTTCAGACGGTAGTAAGCAAACAGCAAGTCGATCTGATAGTTCATTAGCTACTTCTAATTTTAATTTAGATCCTTCTTTGTATATTATTTAAAAAGTTGATAGTTTAATAATATAGAGTATAATGTCGGTATGTACTATATTTTAACTTCTACAAAGGAAGGAGGGTAACTCTATTTGCGGTATAGCTGGATCTACTAGTTTTGATAAAGCTTGGGATTTATATCAATTAAATCTTAAGCGAGGATTCTTTTCTTCCGGGTTCTTATCATTCGATAAGAAGGGCAATATACTGATAAAAAGACAAAAAGAGAAGTTTAAGAAGAATGATTTGTTTAAAGATATAAATTACAATCTTTTAGAGCCAGTGTATTACTTGTTTCATTCCCGGGCTCCTACTAATTCAACAGAACCGTTTTCAGAAGATACCTGTCATCCTTTTAACTTTGAAAACTACTATGTTGCCCATAATGGTATAATAACTAATTTTAATAGCTTCTCTGAAAGTCCAGAATTTATAGTTGATAGTTCTATTATACCTTTTCATTTATCGAAAAATGATGGTGACATAAAAAAGACATTTGAAGCTTATGAAGGTTTACTTTCCTGTTGGATTTATAACCATGAAGATAGCACAGTAAAAATAGTAAAAGCAGGAAGCTCGTTATACATGGATGATGATAGTTTTTCATCTGTACAGTTTGATAATTCCCGTTGTATAGAAGATGACGGTAAAGTATTTTGGCTTTATCAAAATACATTATCGCAAATTAACGGTTCAACGTTTAATTACGATAACCCTTACGAATTATGAAACAAGTATTATTAGTAACAGCTACAAAAGCAAAAACAGAAGAAGAATTTCGAAAGAGACCAATCTATAAATCACTTCAGAAGTATTACGATTTTTATTCAAGAGAGGAGTTTGACTTTGATGTTGTAAAAGATAATAAGGAAGGTTTGTCTACTGTATATAACCGATATATAACCGATGATAATTGTGATAAGATTGTATTGTTTGTTCATGATGATCTTATTCTTGATACTCTCTTCTTAGTTGAGCATCTTAATAAATCTCCTTATACTGTAACTGGGTTAGCTGGATCTACAGCAATTAACTTACAAGAGGATAAATGTGCTTGGCATCTAATGTCAAAAAGAGAACACTTACGAGGAGAAGTAAAACATATTAGAGATGGTAAGATATGGACAACAGTGTTTGGAGATACTACAGGTGTTGTAACAGTATTAGATGGACTGTTTTTTGCTGTTAATGTTGAACAAATTCTAACAACACCTGCACGATTTAATGAGAAGTTTAATTTTCATCATTACGATCTAGCTTTCTGTATGGAGTGTCAAAAGCATAATGTCAGTATGGGGGTATTACCAATTAATGTTATTCATTTTGGATTAGGTGATTCAATGCTTACAAATAATTGGGAAGATTCTAATAAGAATTTTAAAGAGATCTATTGCAACAAAGCAAAAGGGGTATAAGATATACATATGATTATTAATCGTGAACAACTACAGAATGTAACCGGGTGTAACTTTTATGATGGTGCTATTTTACATCAGAGATTTGCTTATAAATTCTTTAAGAAGAATGTACGAGCATTAGGTAATATTGTTTCTTTTATTGCTCCAATGGAGGTTACAACAAACCTTATTGACCTAGAAGATGCTATTAATAACGATTTTATTTACTCAGATAACGCTATTAATTTCTTGATTGAGATACCTAATATTGATCTTTATGCCGGTGTTTGTTTCCAACGCTTGTATAACGCCCAGCTTGGCTCTCTCCTTTGTACGAAGTATCTTCAGAAGGAAGGTTATGTAGATGGAGATGATATTATGGTAAAGGAAGGAGAAGAGTTTAAGAAAGCTTCAGTATCTATCGCCACAAGAGTGAATGGAGCGGTTCTTATTCATATTGGTATTAATATTGAAGCAGGAGATAAAGCACCTTCATTTGCCTATTCAACTCATTTTAATGACGAAGCTGCAAACGCCTTTATAAACGATGCTATTAGTATGTTTAATGTTATGGCTCAAGATATCTTTGTAGCAACGAGCAAGACAATTGCGTGACAATATTTGATTATCTAGGAGATATTTTAGTAAAAAAGAAAGGGGATCTACCTGTTGAAGAGTATGTTCCCTTTCTTATTAATCGTTGGTTATCTTTTAGTTCGCCCTCAGCTGCTCTTGCTTTAAATCAAACTGTTAATTCATTTGGTAATATAGATAAGAATGTACATTATAAGTTACTTGTATCAGCGTTTCCAAAGTTTAATAGAATGCCTATGATATCTTATATTAAAAAATTAAAACAGGAGAAGACAGAAGAAGATAATAATGTTAATTTACTTGCAAACAACTTAGAGTTGTCTCAAAGAGAGATTAAACAATTACTTGAACTTAAAGAACAAACAACATAAATTAAGTTATGTATCAACAACAAGCTACAGCAGCTAGAGAGAATCAGGGCATAGCACCTGAAGATTATAAGGACCTTCCCTTACCTGAAGATTACGAAATTACACAATTACTTAGTAATGTAATTTCAGCAGAGTATATTGATGTTGCCGATGATGGTAAGTCATTAGTTAGAAACGGTATTATATTACCTAATCAAATTGTTGATAATCGTGCTTGGAGAATAGCACGAGTGCTTTTAGCAGGTCCTGAATGTAAGCAAGTTAAGCCAGGAAATATTGTTATCTTCCCTGGTGATAGAGGCTTACAGGCTCTTAAGCGTAATGGTAAGATGATTATCTTTTTATCGGAAGATAGAATTTTTGGTATTTGCGAGGCTCTTAATGATGAGATGCCTGAACCTATAAAGACTATTAAAAAGAAAAAGTGAGACTAGGAATTGGTGCATTAGCTCTTCTACTTCAAACCAACGTTGTTGAATTAAGATTTCGTCGACGTATTGAAAAACCAGGTTATATAGATTATAGAAGAATGCTTTGTACCAATGACCGTTTACTTTTAAATTCTCAACTCGGTAGAAACATTCTTAACTATAACCCACCGCGTGATGGTGGGTTAAAATACAATCCTGCAGCTAAAAATCTAATACCTGTATGGGATGTGTTTATTCAAAATTATAGAATGGTAAATTGTAACGATGTCGATGTAGTTTCAGTTATTAAAACATCTCCTGACCCAGCAGAATTCTGGAAGTACTTTAACGAGAAGCTTATACCAATGTCATCTGATCAGAAGGTGGCATTTATGAATACCTAATTATGTCTGTTACAAACACTTATATCGATTCTTTTCCTGGAGAGGATTTCTTTACTAGCTCTCTTCAAAGTCAGCTTGTTTTCACTTTGGGTAAAAAGGTATTAAAGCAAGGTAAATTAATAATCTTTAAACAAGCACATTTCTATATACAGCTAACAATGCTTAGTAATAAAAATGTTAGAGAAACATTTGAAATACCTATACCGTTCTTTACAGAAAGATATCCTAATGAGCGTTTAGTATTTTTTGATTACCGTATAAGAGCTCTTGCAGGTAATAATAATGAAATAAGTGAGAGATTAAAAAAGGTGTTTATAAAAAATACAACACCTGCTCAATATTATAATAAAATTTTAGAAATTAAAACATTAGCGCCATAAATAATAAACATATGACAAACTCTTTTGACTCTCTTTACGAAAACCTCATTTCTGAAATGATGCCTATTGATATTGTTCCTGGTTATTCCGGTACAGGAGAAGAAACAGAAGCAAGCTTTCCTGAGAAGGCTGTAAAGTATTCTTTAACCCCTGAGCAAACAAAAGAGGTAGCAAGTAAGGTTGTTGCAAAGCTTAGAGAGATGGGGGGTCATTCTGATAAGACATATAAAGAATTTCAAGAAGAAGATATTGCCGATGTTGTTAAAGAGGTAGCCGGTCACTCTGGTACAAATTCTAAATACGCTGCTAGAGTTATTCATACAGCTCTTAAGTCCGCCGGTATTATTACTGATGAAAGAGATGGTACAAAATTAGTTAAGTCAAAACCTTCTGAAGATGAATTAAAAGAAGTAGCTGATACAGCTGCTAGTGATGAAGGTACAGAAGAAGAAACAGTATCAGAACCTTCAGTAGAAACAACAGAAGAAGAAAATTTAGTTTATTATAAGTCTGCAGATTTTGACGTTGATGATGCTGAACTTGAAAAGAAGTGGAATAAGATTCCTGAAGGTAACCTTGAATGGGATCAGATTGTTAAGTTAGTTGGAACATCATCTGCTTTAAAGCTACTTGAAAAGGGTGCACTTCTTTCAACAGAAAAGGAAGAAGAAAAAGAAGAAGAAACAGACGAAGAAGGTAACCCAAGAGAGATACCTACAATCGAAACTGATGAAGAAGACGAAGAAGGTCGTACAATAAAGAATCCTGAGAAGCTTACAAGTAACTTCAATCGTACCTTCAGCCCATTTGCTCACAGCGAAGAGTAATTAAAAGTATAAAGATTCCTCTTCGTAAGTAAGTTGTATAACTTCTATACCTAAGTCTTTACCAATCTCTATTGGTGAATATTCATCGCTAAATTTATAGCGAGTACTAAATACAACTTTCTTAATTCCATAAGCAGCAAGCGATTTCAAGCAATCGTTACACGGTGAGTGGGTTATAGCAGCAAGATAGCACTCATTTGGCTTTATCATTCTTAAAGCGTTTACTTCTGCGTGAATAACACGCTTGTGTTTTTCCTCTCTATTATTCCATTCTATTTGAACCCCAGCAGGTGCTCCATTATAACCAATACTAGCTATAGTATGATCGTGACGTAAGAGACAGCATCCTACTTTTGTTCTAGGGTCTTCAGAACGAAGGGCTGCAACTTCAGCTAAACGGAGAGCGTACTCTTCCCAGGATATTCTATTTGTTTGTATATGTTCCATTATTAGTTGACCAAATAATCTCTTTAAAGCTATGATATTTAAGAAGACTGTTGCAACTTTGACAGGGTTTGGCTAAAGCTACTTTATCGTTTCTATCATAACGAATGTTAATGAGTGTACACTTCTTTGTATCAATGTTCGTTAGACGTTTAAGTTTGAGAATAGCATTAAGTTCAGAGCACGTTTGTTTTTGTTCAGAGTAATCTTCACCTGTTACTTTTGATATCTTACGATTAATAAGATTGAGGGGATGGGTTTTACTACTATTTGTCCCGGTCGATATCAGGCGTCCCTTATAGATAATAAAAGAAAAGTGTCGGCACCGTCTATCGGAGTTATACTCAACGAGAGACTGAGATAGTTCCTCAAGTCTTTTATATTTCTTCATTCTCTATAGAATAAAGGCTCTTTACTAATTAGTCAAGCTTTTCTTCTAAAGGAGCTGTAACAATAGTGAACTTATATAAGAGCATATCCTTAACCGCTCTTTGATTTAAATCGTTTAAATTATAAAGTAAAATATTTGAGCCTTTCTTTACTTGAAGTTCCTTTTTACAGCTTACTATTCTTTTTCTTAAACTAACTTTACTAACTTTTTTTTCTAAATCTTTCTGCGCTTCATCCTCCGTCTTAAAAAAACCACTCCACTTTATAGTGTTATTGTGTACGGAGTAGCCATCGTCCATATTAATATTTATTCATTTAGTAAAATATTTGAGTAGCAAAGATTAAATAATACATACTATGTATACATCACCTGTTCTTATAGCTACATCAGGTGCCTCGGTTACATATAACACTAATATAGCTGTTACTTTAATTTTAGCTTATAATAGTTTAATTAAAAAATATAAACTTGAATTGTCAGAATTTAAAGCTAAGACTAAGAAAATAAAAAAAGAAAAAATTAATCTTTTAACGAATTATTCGGACGTTTCTTTTCAAAAAAAAGATAAATAAATAAGAACATGTCTTTAACTCCTATATTACAACCTAGCCCTGGTACCCCTCCGACCTACAATGTAGGTATGGCAGAAACATTTTCTTGGATACCAGTTGATGGTGCGCCTAGGTCAATTTTTGCCAGAGCGAGTTATTTGGTTAATCCTCAGGATATTACAGACGCAATTGTTGCTGATGATCCTAATAAAAACGGATTCACGTTTGTCGAAGCAAGCAGTTCCGTACAATACGGAAATTATCAAAGTATTAAAGTACTTTCTGCATGTTTATTTTCTGGATTAACTTCACTTAATACAACTGTTGGTAACTTAATCAATTATCAATTACCTCAAAATTTTGAGTTTATCGCAGACATTCGTAGCTTTAAATTAGCTTATGGGTCTGTTTTAGCTTACAATTCTGAAAATACCTATTCTACTACTATTAGAAACGTGTATCCAAGTGCAATCTTAGCAGAAACTTTTGGTGCTAGATCAATGAGTTTTATACAATCTCAATTTGGATACACTCCAGACAATATTGTTATTGCTGAGTCTATCTGTTCGGACGATGTCAATGCTCCTATATTTAGCGGTAACATAGGGCAATTTCCAAACTCAATGACATCTTACCTCGGGCCTTTCATGGCAGGAGGTCTTGCAGGATATCCTCATACCGGTGTTGTTGGATTAGTAGCCTGGATAAGCCATGCTACAACAGCTACAAACGGTGCTCTCTTCTTATACTCTGCCCCTCACATCGGTATTACTTTTGATGGAGCTGTTGGCTTCATGAAGAGAAGAGGTCAGAATGGAACTCTTTCAACCACTTGCGGTGCTGTTGGTGCTGCTATTTCTTCAGTTGTTGCTCCTAATGCAGTAGCTCCTACAGTAAGCAATTATAGTTTACTCAATGGAAGTAATGCTATTAACGATTATCAACAATTTACATTGACTAGTATTCTTTGGAACAAAAGAAATATACTCCTCGGTACAGTTGATTCCGATAGAATGAGAGTGGCAACAGATATAATTAGAGCAGCTTCTTTAGATTGGATTATGACCAATCTTCCTACTGCTTATGCTCTAGCTGGTTCAACTGTAGATGTTTTCGTATGCACTGGTACATTTATTAATGCTGATGACGGTTATGATGCATATATAGATACAAATACTTTTGCAAAATATAATGGAACTTCTGGATGGACAGATTATTCCTCTATATTCACAAACACTTTAGCTCGATAATTTTATGCCAAATCCCTCAACATACACAACAAAAGTATCCTCTATAAATTATAGTTGGGGTCCAGGAAACTCCGCTACTACTTTTAATCTTGCATCTGCAATCACTGCTGAAAGCTTTGGCACTAGGGCAGCAACCCTTATTAGTAACGTTTCTGGATATAATACAAAGCAAGTTTTAATGGCACAATCTATATGTGCAGATGATGTAAATGCTCCAATATACCCAAATAATAATATTGGACAACAACCTGTTTCACTTCAATCATTCTTAGGTCCCTTCATTCAGGGTGGAATTGGTGGTTATCCATTTGCAGGACCTACAGGGTTATTTGCTTGGGCAAGTCACATAACAACAGGTGGAGCTTTATTCCTCAATGTCAATACTCACCTTGGTGTACCGCTTAGTGGTGATGCTGGTTATATCAGAAGAAGAGGTCAGGGTGGTTCTCTTTCTAATACTTGTGGAGCAGTTGGTGTAGCTGTCAGTTATGTAGCGTTAAGCTCTAATACTACAGCCCCAGTTAGTGCTGATTATATTAATACTTTTGGCTTCCAGCAATGGATGCTAACAAATACAGTTTGGTCCGCAAGACCGTATTTAACTGCTGCTAATATTAATAATATTACTCCAATCAATACAACCGCTGCTCCAACTAGTGCACAAATGATTGTAGCTACTAAAACAATTCTTAATGCTGCTTCTGCTGCTATAGAACAAATTCTCCCGATAGCATATAGTTCTTATTTTGGAGCTCTAACAAGTACTCCAGTATTTGTAAGTTATGGTACATTCATCAACGTTGATGATGGTTATACAGCTTATGTAAATGTTGACGGCTTTAAGAGATATAATGGAGCCGGCTGGAGAGATTTAACTTCTCAGTTTAGTACTATAACTGGTTAATAAATTAAAAATTTATATAAGCTTTTTGGCGACCCTAAGCAGAATTGAACTGCTGTTCTGCGGATGAAAACCGCATGTCTTAACCTCTAGACGATAGGGTCTAATAAATTACTATATTAGAACCACTTTTTATATAATGCAATAAAATATTTACCAAATACAATTGTACAGTAAGCAGACAAAAACCCTAAAGTAAAGACACCTGTCATGGCTGCTTCAAGAGGATCGAGCATGCATATACTTATTCAAAATGCTGTTCCTTCAATTTAGCATTCCATGTTTTAGCATCTTCAACTGAGTTAGGGTTAATGTTTTTATAATCTCCTAAGTGACCGACAAGTATATGACAAATAATACCGTAGCTAGCACTCTCACATAATGTAATAAGATTGCTAGGTTCAAGTTCAAGATCAGGATGAAGATGAAAAGGCTGAATATGATGAACGTTTAATTGCTGGGTACCTTCGCATACAGCACACTTTGGATTATTCTTAAGATGTTCTTTACGTACAGTGGCCCACTTAGAGGAACGCTGAGGTCCGTCTACAGGTATCTTACCTTGTGATATATCTCTAGTATGTATTAAGCGTGTTGAAGCCATACATTACTTATTAAAATGGAGCCCCCGGTCGGGATCAAACCGACGACCTCAAGATTACAAATCTAGCGCTCTATCAACTGAGCTACAAGGGCAAAAGAAAACCGGGCGTGAGATAGCTTGTATGTACAGAGGCCCGCCCGGTCTACTAAAAGACACCTCCGGAATTACGCATCACATACTCTATATGAAAAGCTGCAGCAAAAATCATATAAAGTTTTAATATGGAGAGGCGCCGGAGGTCTAATAAATTAATGTGAGCCTTTTTGTCTTGACAACTTGGAACGTCTTCCATTATGTATCAGTTTTGTTATGACTCACGAATGACACGGTTTCATCACATAGCTTTCCGAA
>Ga0114959_10000067_pt1 | contig 92183 bp, 93 predicted proteins | sample C_130625_EF_Meta_FD_87317 | JGI IMG/M metagenome (GOLD analysis project Ga0114959, IMG submission 87317) | Freshwater microbial communities from Lake Croche, Canada to study carbon cycling - C_130625_EF_MetaG | ecosystem: Environmental > Aquatic > Freshwater > Lake | place: Lake Croche, Canada...
TATTATCATTGATATTCACTAGGAGGTTACACGCTTTTAACGCCTCCTGTTGCCGACACAAAGTCTATCGGCCACGTTCATTCTAAACGTGTCGCCACGTTTCATAATTCTAGCAATATGACACATCATGCTCATACGATGTAAAGTAGGTTGCCTATTAAAGAGAATAGCATCCCCATCCATCATATGTCTGTGCACAATATCGCCTTCTTCAAGCACAATAGAATTACGGTCAATATTACGCAAAGTAATTGACTCGCCATTCTTCTTTTCCAAAATCTTCGCACCTGGCCATTCATCAGGCCCATTCTGCACCAATTTTGTCAAAAATGCTCTGTTCAATTTGTTGACAGTAACAGGTTTGGTAATATTTTTAGCAATTTTCAACGGAATACCCAATTCACGAATTGAAATATTCGGGTCAGCTGTAATAACAGAACGAGCACTAAAGTCTACACGTTTTGCCATTAAATTTCCTCTCATACGCCCACCTTTACCATTCAAACGGTCTTTAATTGACTTCAAAGGACGACCAGAACGCTGTGCAACGGATGCAACACCAGGAATCTTATTATCCACTTGTGTAGACACATAGTATTGCAGCACAGTAGTCCAGTCATCAATGACATTTGCAGGCGCATTGTTTTGTAATTTTTCTTGTAAAGTTTTGTTTGTTTTAATAATATTCACTAAAATATGACTCAAATCATCTTCAGAGCGCTGTTGTGCGTCATGTTTTACAGAAGGTCTCACTGCAGGAGGAGGCACAGACATGACTTGACAAATCATCCAATCAGGCCTAGACCAAATAGGACTAAAACCCATAAAAGAGACATCTTCATCAGAAATTCGCTTGAATATTTTTAAAACCATTTCAGGTGTCACTTTAATTACAATATTTTCAGTTTCCGCATTATTACTAACCCATTCCGCATAAATAGTTGCTAAACCCTCTTTCCTAATTTTGGTAGGCTGAAGACAACCACAACCATCTTCAGTGTCTTCACCACATCTCTTTATTGAACTGCACAATTTAAATACATATTTCCATCTGTTTTCACCTTGTAAATTTAAAGCTTGTTTATATTTTTGTTTGCTAACAAGTAATTTACTGCATTTGAAACAAACACAGCGCAAACATTTCAATATGGTACTCAAATATTGTATATAAAATACAGGGCGTGCTAACTCAATATGACCAAAATAGCCAGGAGTTGTCATATAGTCTAAACCATCTGTAGGGCAAATTAGACCAGCTTCTAAAACTCCCATACGAGGGTCAAACAAACCACCAATGACAGGTTTGTTGTTAATATACGTATCTCTACTTGTAATCTCAGCTACTGAACCCTTTCTGATTTCATCCGGAGATAAAATACTAAACTGAATTCCAATAATTTTAGAACAGTTACTAGAATTATTACTCGCAATAGTATTTCTCGGCATCTTCTTTTGTTTATATAAATATATTTAGATTGTTTTATATTCAATTTTATTTTTAAATGAAATTTTTAAATTGTTTTATAATTGTAATATATATATTGTTGAATGGGAAAGGGTAAAATTAATTTAAAAACTAATAATAATTCTACGAATAATGGAAATGGAGGTATTATGGGGTCAGGTATTTTTGGAATGTTTGGTTCAACCGTTCACTGCGACGCAAATAACAATTCGTTCTATTGTTCTGTTACAAAACTTGTAAATTTAATCATCATGATTTTCTTTTTAGTAATGGTAATTTATTTGCTGTATATAGCATATAATTATTTCACAAAGGGTAAAACAAAATTTGGACGTAGAAAATAAATTATATATAAATAAAATATTTTATATAATATATATAAATGGGAAAATCATATGTTATAAAAGGAAATAATAGATATTATAAAGTAGAAACTTTAAATAGTGGAGAAGATAGCGTATTATTAACACGTTTAAATAGTGCAAACCCAAATGATATATTTAAGCCACTTGACAGTTTTGAAGATGATTTAAACACTGTATTAAAAAATGGTTACGAAATTATTGATAAAGGAGGTAAAAAAACTCGTAGTAATAAAAAATACAAAAAGAAATCCAAGACAAAAAGAAGACGTCGTCATCGTTGATTTAATAATTTATTTTATAATTAAATTATTAAAAATAAAATTGATAATTATTTAAAAATAAATTAAAATATTAATACAAAACAAAATGACAAGAGAAATCTCCAATAAATTATCTGCAAAGAAGGAACAAATGAAAAAGTCCAAGAAGGCTGAAGAACTTTCTAAAAAAAAGAAACAACACGTTGATTCTGATGATGAAGGCGACGACTTTATCAGTGAAAGTGACAGTGATGAAATGGATGTTCATGAGTACAGAAAATTCTTATCCAAAATATTTCCTTCAAAACATTTAGATAAAAAAATTGCAGCAGGTGAAAAAATCAAAAAAATATATAAAAAACTTGAAGAAGCTGATGAAGATGAAGAATGGGAAACTGATGATGATGAAGAATATGAAGATGACGAAGACGAAGACGAAATCATTACCCGTTCAAAGGCAAAGGCAAAAGGTAAGACAAATAATAAAGATAAAAGTAAAAAATCTACAGAAAAATCAAAATCTAAACCTGATAAAAAAACTAAAAAGTCAAAAAAGGTAGTTGAATCAGAGTCTGAAGAAGAAGACGAAGATGACGATGAAGAGGAATATGATGATGATGTAGAAGTAAAAGGAGGTGAAAAATTGAATATCATATTCACCATTGGGGGAGCAGAAGATGAGGATGAATGGGACGAAGATTATGATTCGGAAGATGACGACGACGACGCTGAAACAGAAGATGAAGATGTATCTGTTTCATCTGCATCATCAAGTGAAGACGAAGATGACGAAGAAGATGAAGATGATGAAGATGATGAAGATGATGATGAAGAGGTTATTGTAAAAAAATCAAAATCATCTAAAAAAACTGCACCAACAAGAAAGACACAATCTAAAAACCCTTCAAAGAAGTCTTCAAAAAAACAAGATGAAGAAGATAATGATATCATTGAAAAATTGAAAAATGTTCTTAAAAATAGCGAGCAAATTGATGAAAACAGTATTGAAATCAACGATACAAATCCAAATAAGAACGAATCCGTCTTGGAAAAGTTAAAAGAAATGTTATCACAGGAAAATAATAATAAATTATTGAAAAAATGCGTAGAGCTTTGCGAAGAAGACATCAAAAAATCAAAAACAAAGCAGGAAAAGAAAATGAAAAAACAAAAGGCCAAAAATGGAAGAATTTTCAGAAAAATTGTTAAAGATAAAAACACCATGAACGATTATAAATTCTTTGAAAACCTAGAAATAGATAATCAAAAGAAAATTATCAAAGAATTGAAAGAAATAAATAAATTAACACGCATTGAAAAACCATATAGAATGACACTTTTGGAATCCGATATTCCTACTTTATTCAAGGGCGCTGCTATGAAAAAAATCAACTCTTTGAAATACATGGAGCCGGGAAGCGGCGAATTTTATAAAATCAAAAACTGGGTTGATACTTTTATGCGTGTTCCATTTGGTAAATTTGAATCACTTCCGTTGAGTATAGAAGACGGTGTAGACAAATGTCATGAATTTATGGAAACCGCTCAAAAAACATTGGATGAAGCTGTATATGGTTTAAATGATGCAAAAATGCAAATAATGCAAATGTTAGGTCAATTACTAACAAACCCAAAGGCAATTGGTACTGCAATTGCAATTCATGGACCACCGGGTACAGGCAAAACTTCTCTTGTCAAAGAAGGCATCAGCAAAATTTTAAATAGACCATTCGCATTCATTGCACTCGGTGGTGCAACAGATAGCAGCTTTTTAGAAGGTCATTCTTATACATATGAAGGTAGTACATGGGGTAAAATAGTTCAGATTTTGATTGATAGTAAATGCATGAATCCTGTAATATATTTTGATGAACTAGATAAAATTAGTGATACACCAAGAGGCGAAGAAATTGCAGGTATTTTGACTCATTTAACAGATACAAGTCAAAATAGTCAATTTCATGACAAATATTTTGCAGAAATCAATTTTGATTTAAGTAAATGTTTGTTTATATTCAGTTACAATGATGAAAGCAAAGTCAATCCTATCTTAAAAGATAGAATGTATCGTATTCAAACAAAAGGATATAACCAAAAACAAAAGACCCAAATAGCAAACAACTACCTATTACCAAAAATACGTGAACAGGTTCGTTTCAACACAGATGAAATCATCATTCCTGACGAAGTTATCCAATATTTGGTAGATACTCATTGTAATAAAGAAGATGGTGTCCGCAACTTGAAGCGATGTCTAGAAATAGTTCACACAAAATTAAATCTATATCGTTTGATGAAACCAGGGACTAATTTGTTTGAAGAAGACATGTCAATCAAAGTTGAATTTCCTTTAACTATTACAAAGGAAATAGTAGACAAATTGATTAAAGTGAATAAAGATAACATATCCGCGCTGTATAATATGTATGTTTAATCAATAATCAATATAAGTTAAAACAAAATAAAAATATAAATAATTATCTTTAATAAATAAAATGAAGTATATTTCTATGATTATCTACTCTATTCTTTTATCACCATTTTCAGCAAGCCAAATTAGACCAAAATTATGTATTGATTGTAAATTTTATAAAAAAGATTTTTTTACTTTTAGTGAATTCGGAAAATGCTCGTTATTTCCCAAAGAGGGAGACAATGATTATTTTTTGGTGAATGGAAACAAGAAAAATAATAATATAGAATACTATTATTGTAATACAGCAAGAAACAGTGATAACATGTGTGGTGAAGAAGGCAAATTTTATGAAAAAAAATAAAGAAAGGAGGGTTCATAAAATACATTAAGTAAAATAATATAAATATTTTTTTACAAATTTTAATAAATAGTGCCAAAATGAGTATAGATTATTTATTAAAAATGAAAAACGAAAACGATTATACAATCGCATATTTAAAAGAAATCAATAACACTTTTTTTAAAATGAAAGAAGAGACCATTTTGAATTTAATTGACACTAGTCTTAATGTAAACGAAGATATTTTACAATATAACAAAGAGATAACAGAAATAAATGCTAATTTAAATCAACAAGACGAGCATTTAAAACAATTAATTTTATTAAACAATAAAATAAGAAGTAAGCTTACCTCTATGTGTAAACACGAATGGATACAAGATTTAATAGACATAGACCCTGATAGGTCACAGACAATTGAATATTGCAAAAATTGCCAGACAACCAAGTGATGGTTCTCTTTTTTCAGTGGTCTTTAAGTTCTTCGGAGAATTTATTATATTTTAACGAATTTATTTTCCAAAAAGTATTTTGGGTTTTCAATTTTGGACATTTTTTTTGTCCATTTTTCAAAAATCCGAAAAAGTCTTGGAGAAAAACAACAATTGTGACCATAATTGAGTTTTAACGTGTGAACACCAAAAAAATAAATGTAATTTTGTTAGCATAATTTTTTATTTTTTTTCCAAAAAAGAATTTAGACGTAAAAAGTATTCTATATGTAATATAGAATATTGAATGATTTTTACGCCAAAAAACGCCGTATTATTAGAGTGTAAAAAATGTGACTTTAAATGCTTTAAAAAATGTGATTGGACTAGACATCTATCAACCCAAAAACATTTTAATAGAACAAAACCAACAATTATAGAACAAAAAAGCGCCGCACATGACAAAAAATTCGGTTGTAAATTTTGTCAAAAAAGTTACAAGGCGAGAAACAGTCTCTGGTATCATGAGAATAAATGTGAATTTAATACTGAAAAATCTAGTAATAAGTCAGATGAAAATATACACATAACATCACCGCAAATACAACAACAAACTGACATTCAAGCTTTGACAGGTCTCATTTTTGAAATGGTTAAAAGTAATGCAGAGTTACAAAAAAGTATGTTTGAAATATGTAAACAAGGTCAAAACAATTATACATCTAATGTAAGTAATAATAATTGCAATAATAAAACATTTAACTTGCAATTCTTTTTAAATGAAACATGCAAAGATGCAATGAATATTAGTGACTTTGTAGAATCGGTTAAATTACAAGTATCCGACCTTGAAAACGTGGGAAAGGTTGGTTATATTGAAGGAATTTCCAATATAATCATTAAAAATCTAAATGCGTTAGAAGTAGAAAAACGACCAGTGCATTGTACAGACCAAAAAAGGGAAGTTATGTATGTAAAAGAAGATAATATTTGGGAAAAGGAAGATGAAGCAAATAAAAAATTACGAAAGGCTATTAGAATGATTGCACATAAAAACATTTGTATGTTCAAAGAATTTAGAGAGAAATATCCTGATTGTGAAGAATATGATTCAAAAAAAAATAGTCAATATAATACAATCATTTATGAGGCAATGGGAGGTAAAGGTGATAATGATTACGATAAAGACACTAAAATAATCAAGAAAATTGCAAAAAATGTAACGATAGATAAGAATATGGATTAATAGTGTCGCAAAATTATCCTACCACACTGTATGAGTGTTATTCCACCACATACCGTCTCCTTTTTCAACATCATAAACTGACCTAAAAATTTGAGAACGCGACAATGGAACATTGCACCGGTATTTATCTAATGGATGAGGATTTGTTTTCAGTTGTGCAGATAAAGCTTTTTTAGAAATTTTCTGTTTTTGTTGGAAAGCATAATAAATGTAAAACACTTCATAAGAAACATATCGGATAGGTATCAAATCATTGTTGTTATCTTGATAATCTTTCAAATATCTGTCGCAAATAGCCATACCCGATATATCAGCCAAATCTTCGCCAATACCGATAGAAGCATCAAATTTAATACCATCTCTTGCAGCAAATTCTTCATATTGTTTAACAACATCATTTTGAATTGCTTTGAACTTCTTTTTATCTTCTGCTGTCCACCAATCATTTAAATTACCGTCGGCATCATATTGACTTCCCCAATCATCAAAACCGTGTGACATTTCATGTCCAATAGTAAACCCTAAATGGGCCAAGTTATATTCAATCCCACGTTCATCTAAATCTACAAATGGTTTTTGGATGTATCCCAAATTAATATAAATTTGATTTTTGGAAGGTGTATAAGATGCATTTACTATATAAGGTTGATTTCCAGTTAATTTAACAGGATATTGAGAAAAATCCACCATAGGTAAATCAATAACTTCTTTGCCTTCTAATTGAACAAACTGATAAAATCTCCATTGAGTTATTTTTAATATATTGTCATAAAACGAGTCATTGTAGTCTAATAACGGGTCTTCGCGAACAATTTCAGGATATCCCACGGTAAAATTCAAATTTTTTAATTTGTATAATGCATATTTTTTTGTGGAAGGAGATAACCATGTATTATTAGTCATGATTCTATGAAATACTTCTTTTAAATCGTTACATAATATTTTAACGTATTCTATTTTTGAAGGGTCGGAATATTTTTCAACATATTTTTTAGATAGAAAACTATTAAAAGGAATAGACATATAGAAAGAACTGCTAACTGCATTCGTTTCATTTATAGCTGTTTGCCCTCTTTCAAATTTACCAAAAAAATTATAATATAATTTTTCCCATTTTCTGGTGATTCTACAAATAGCCTGTAAATAAATGTAAATCCAATAACTTTTCCATTTTTCTGAATTCCAATTTTTCAAATATAAATCAGTACCGCATTTCAAATAATTTAAACTAGAGGTAATAAAAAAATCAGGTGTATTTTCAAAACCCAATTCTTTTGAAAATTCGTGCCAATCAAAGTTGTATTTTTCCAATGCCTCTTTTTTTGTAACCTTATTGTAACTTTTGTCATTTTTGGTTACATCTTGACAACCTAAAATATCAAAAAGTTGGACTTCAACATCAAAAATATCATCAGTATTGTAACCATGGCCTTCACCTAAACATAAATTAAATAACTCCTTACAAAATTTCTTGAATCTATTTCTATAATTTTTTTTGTATTCTATCTCAGTTCCATCATCATAATAAACATTTAAATCTAATAAATTGAATTGATGTGGTGTAATATAACTTCTGAAAATATTAGACTGTTTATCGTCAGGGCTAATCATGAAAACAAATGGTGCTAAGTGATTATAAAGGTGCGTTCTATTTATATACGCTAAAAGCTTCCATGGATTGCCTGTTTTAATTAAATTTTCAAAAACAACAGTTTGCTCCTTGGATTTTATTTTACTATCGCGGATTGAATTCATATTAATTACAGAATCGTAGTATTTTTTCATGATTTTTGACAATTTTGAATCGCTAGTTTTCATAAAATCAACCATAATCTCATTTAACTCATGATATACTTTATCTTGGGTTAATCTAAAATCGTCTATTTGAACTATGTATTCTTGTTGCTTTTTAAGTTCAACATTTTGAAGCCACTTATAGTTGATGTATGAATAATAATCATTTTGTGGTTTAATTGATGAAGGTGAAAATTTGGATAATAATAATTTTGTAAAATTGTGAGTAGATAAATTGTACAATTTATTTGTTTTGAATTCCTTTTGATATTTTTTTTCAAATGGTTTTAGGCCAATTGGGCATTCTTTTCTTAATATTAATTCATTGCCTTTTAATTTATAATGGACTTTTTTGGTTTTACTTTTTTTATCAATAACTTTTTTAAAAAATTTTTTATTTGTTTTTACCATAAATCTAGAATGAATATATAAAATATAGATATATTAAAAATAAAAAAAAATATAAATACATATTTATAATTAAAGTATAACTAAATAATATACGATGTTAGCCGCAAGTTTTATTCAATTTTAGACCATTTCTTATTCAAAACCGCCCATTATAGAGAAAAAGGTGGAAAGTAGGACAAATCTCACTGAAAAATAATACTGTAGCTAAACAATATAAAATTTTTTTGGGTAATAATATAGAAAAAATGATTTTTATATTATTATTATTTACACTTACAACAGTGTTTTCTATGGAAAAAAAACAATTTATTATAAATTCAAAAGTTCCAATATGTAAAAATTGCGTATATTTCAGCCCATACAAAAATGATAAGAAATATTGTGACTTAGGAAAATGTACAAAATTTGGAAGAATTGATATTTTATCCGGAATAATAGAATACAAATATGCTTCTAGTTGTAGAACGAGTGATGACCTTTGTAGTTTTAATGGAACATATTATGAAGAAATAAAACATCCAAATATTACATCATCTATTTTTCAAAATGAATGGTTTGAATGAATGGTTAAAAATATTTACATACTGAGGTAACTGTCTAGGAATTAGATAATTATTTATAACTTAATAGGTGTTTTGAATAAGAAATGGTGTAATACCCACAAAAATTCAAAAATTTTTTTCTTTGTAAATATTATAATGCCTGTTTATAATATTCACAAAGCTCTTTTTTCTAAAAGACAACGCAAATGTCAAGGAAGAAAAAATAAAAATTGTAAAACTGCTAAAAAAAAATGTCTTTGGGCACATGGAACCAAACGTTCATTTTGTAGAAAAAGAAAGTCTATAAAACGACGCCGTTAAAAGTTATTATCCATGATTTATTTGTTATAACTTTACAACAAATAAATAAACTTGAATTATTTTTTTATAATATTCGCGTTTGACACAATGTAAATAAAATTAATATTCGGAATATGGAACATTATTACCCGCACGTGTTATCAAGTAGTTATATGTAGTATCGTTCATACAAGCGCAGCCCATGCTCGAACTGTAGGTGTTCGGACAGCATTCAGGACTGAATGGCATATTATCAAACAAGGAAAGTTGACCTTCTGGTAGTGGCAAAGATTGGTTAGGACGGTCAATGATAGCTTGAGCGGCTTTTGGGATAGGCTTGCCAGGAGTGATTGTTAAACTTGGATTACCCCACTTAGACGTACTCAAATAAGTTGATTGCACAAGTGGATAACTAGATGATTCTCCGTAGTTAGTATTGGCACCAACAAATCCCTCTTTGGCAGCAGGTTTTTTGGAACCACTTGGCATAGCATAAGGTGCTGGAGTTGGTGTGGCAGGAGAACCAGGAACTAAAGCAGCAGTTACGTCATCATTAGCATTAACCGCTGGTGCAGGAAATGGTTGAGTTAAAACATTGTTAGTCATACCTTCCTTTTTTCCAGAAATATTAACACATCCGCAAACAGTATGTATAGCCATAATTAAATAAACAATACCAATTAGAATTAAAACTTCCAAATTTAATTTAAAACCAAAAATAGAAATATCCATTATACATATTTCATAGATAATAATTTTGCTCTATATTTTTCTAAAAAAAGGTCAATACAAGAATTATAATCATAAAATTTAATCCCGTTTATATAAAAAGTTTTGGCGTCCGTCAATAAGTGATATAATTTATCATTTGTTTCATTGTCTTTTATTAACCGTTTATATTTTTTATCCAATTCCAAAGTAGATGTAAACCCCAAAGATTTATCGCAAATATTTAAATTTGAACCACCATTTACAAATCTATTTTTTGCTAAATTATAAACAGCTTGTTCAACTAAATTAGTGCCATCTATTTCAACGTATCCATATACTCTTTCTCCATTTTCAAGAATATCGCCTATAGAAATATTTTTAATATTTTTAGTAACACCATTTTTCAATTTAATTTCAGTAGTTTGTTCAAAACCTCCATCTAAATATATATGAATATCTAAATTATTTACAAAAATGTCATCCATACTATAATTGAGCGTTTTGTTGGACTCAAATAATACATTTTTAATTTTTATGTTTTTAATTTTTTCCAATTCATCATCATAAATTTCATCCCAGTCAGTGAATAGAGTATTATTAATCTCAATTGTTTTGTTTTCGGTATTCATACAATACAAGTAAGGTTCATTATATTGCTCTATTTTAACTGCACAAGGATGTTCATCTACACGCGTCCATTTATCATTGTATTTGACAATGTGAGAATCGGACACTATAACCCCATTTAAATTGTACAATACTGAACCCTTTGCTTCAACAACAATTTTTGATGTAATTAAATTGTTCCCACAAATTTTCTCTCCTACTTCTATTTCTGATATTGTTTTAATGGTTCCATTGTTCATAATAATTTTAGTATTTTTATCAAAACACTTTACACTTGGTATTGATAACCCAGTGCTAATGCCCAATACATTCGTCATAAACGCTAGTATCAAAGACATTGGAATTGCAACTGCTACAAAAATAGCAGTACTAGCAATGGCAGTTCCCCACGTAAATGGAAAAATCCAAAAAATTGCTATCATTGCAGCTAATGTAATCAAAATCGTAATAATAAATCTAACAATAACACCCAATAGTGATTTCAATGTAATAAATGCTCCCAACGTAGTAAATAAACCAGCTGTCATTGTCCCCTGAATCTTGGCAGCAAAATCTTTAAATTTGATAATGATTTGTTGCAAAGGAATCATAACATTCAATAATCTACCCATAATTTCTTGAACAACTGTAATAAAAAAGGTCCTCACTTTGCTTGTAATTGCTCTAATATCATTGATTGCCTCTTTTATATAATTTACAAGTTTTGTAAGAGTTTTAGTTATAAAAGTCAATGGTTCCACAGCAAACCCAGTTATTCCTTTCAAAATATTTTGCGCGCAATAATTAAAATTTTGTGCAGTAAAATCATTAAAGCTCATATTTGGGGGTTTATTGATAAGTCCTGCTATAGGGATAATATATGGTTTACAACGTTGATTTGGCCAATCTTGCTGAATAGGTTGAATATTAGCAAGAGCAAGACATGACCCGATAAAAATCATTAATGCAATTGTAATTAAAATAAATAAAATAAGTGAAAACCCATACTGGTCAAAGTAGGTTAGATTTTCATACATTTTTTTTATATTGTTTAACCCTTGATTTTCTTCTCCTTTATTTGTGGCATCCATATATTATATATTATTGTATATTGTATATTGTATATATAATATATGGATAAATAATCATTTATCCATAAATTACACAAAATAAAAATAAAATTTAAAACATCAAACTAATTTATCCGAAAAAAGTTTTCACAAAATGGTCTTCCCAATCCCAGAAAATCTCACTTCCAATTTGAATCTTATGGTCACCTGTGATTAAACAAGTAAACCATTCACTCTCCATATCACATTTTTCTGCCTCACAGTGATTTTCAACCCTAATAAATTGTTTGTTGGTTTTATTGTATACTAAATGTGCTCCAGTTACGTAAATATCTGCGCTATCAACACCTTTGCCTTTTATTACATAGAAAGGTAACTTTTCCTTTTTATTGTCTATTTTCATTGTAGATTCAACAACACTACCATTTTCCAAAACATCTCCTAAATTAATATCTTTCATTGCAACAATAGTGCCGTCTAGGAGTTTCAATTTTGTATCTGGATGAAAACATTTACCAAGTGCTCTTACTAATTGACCAGGAGGACCATTCCAAGTACTATTCATTGTTTTAATACTTCCGTCAATAATATACATGAGAGAAACCATAATACCAATTGATTTCCCCATCAAATCTTTGATTCCAATTGTTATTTTTTGAAATTCAATAACCAAATTTAAAAATACACCAAAAACTGATTGGATAATGGAAGAAATAAACGTCCTTATTTTATTAAACATTGCTCTCACCATATTTATTTCATTCATGAAACTAGATAACGTACCTGTTAATGAACTTGTTATATAAGTTATTGGCTGCAATAAATATCCCATAAAATTAGTTTGAATATTTTGAATACAATAAGCGAAATCTTTTTCAATGTTATCTGATAATGGCATATAAAAAGGGTTGCATCTATATTGAGGCCAATTAGCTTTAATTTCTTGCACTGAGCTCAAATAAAATGTTCCTGCAATATAGATAGCAAATGCTAAATTTATATAAATAAAATTCAACCAATTTTTTCCTGATGGCATAAATTATAAGTATTAACTTATATTATTATTATATAATTATTCAAATACTTTCATTATTTATTTGAATAATTATACAATAATTTTAGACCCTTCTATTTTTTCTTGATTTACCCGATTTTCCTCTTCTAACCGAGCGCCTTTTAGTTCTCTTTTTTTTGCTCAATTTAACACCGCTTCTTTTATATTTTTTACCTCCACTATAACAACCCCATTGATATTGATTAGTATTTGTATTCATATAAGGTTGCCCTCCATTTTGAGTTGCATATTTATCAAAAACAGCATTTGCAGCTCCTTGGGTACCAACGGTAGCATTTTGTTTAATGATACTATTTGGGTCTTGACCAGGTCCTCCTGGTGAAGTATATAGCATATTATATTGGGGAATTGGAATTGCACTAGAAGTGGTAGCACCACCGTATTTTTTTCTTAATCTTCTACCTCTACCTCTACCACCTATTTTTTGTAAATTCAAGAGTTTTTGATTGGATTGATTCATGGTTTCAATAGCAGATGCTTGGGGACTGCCTGCTGGCATTGCTTTTTGGGTAGGCAATAACAGACCAGGAACGCTATTTGTATTATTTGTAGACATATATAATAATAAAATATTATTATTATTATTATATTTTAAGTTTGATTTAAAAATAATTATTCTTACTTAAATTATACAAAAGACGCAATGGATTCAATGGACGAAAAACAAAAACTTCATCTACAAAAAATGATTGCAGCTAATAATGTAGAAGACCAAACTGAATCAATCCGTAGATTAAAGCATAGTAATATACTTCGCAACGATTTAAATAATATGGTATTAATTAAAGCTAAATATCGTGGTGACACTGAGAAAATACATCTTGAATGTATGCATGAATGTAATTTTTTGTTTACTTATTATACCGACATTTATAATAAAGTTAGAAAAGATGAAATAGATATTAATATATTGCATCAATTTTTAGACGTATTAAAAAAAATAGAAGATGGTCAATTAGACCAACATACCGGTTCATTCCAGGTAGGAACACTTTTGAAAAAATTGTACGTAGATAGTGCATTGAAAAAGGCCGAAAAATTAGAAGAGGAAAATAAAGCCAAGAACAGCGGGAATCAAGAGCCTTCAAAACCAACTGTTCAAATCAATTGGAGGCAATTTAAGAAAATAAAAACTTAATTCACTACCAAGCAAATCAATAAATATCAAGAAACTTTCTCTCATAATATCTGGCATCTATGCCACACATAGTTTCATTATTTCTACATGTTCTAGCTAAATAAAATAATAACAACGCTGAATATTTATCATTATCAGCATAATAATTCGGGTGATTTATTTTTATATGTTGAACCAAAGGCGGTCTATATTCTTGTCCAAATATAGAACGATTTCTGTTTTTAGGTTTCATGAATTTGGAACACCGACTAAATTCGTTGTTTTCATTTTCTATAAAATATTTGCAATTTTTACACGATTTTGTGTGCATTGGTTTTTCTTCAAAAGATGCAATTGTTCTCTCAAGTAAATGAACATAACAATGACAGCTAGTAAACAATGGAAACAATAAAAACAAATAATAATATTTTATGACCATCTCTGAAGGTAATATTATTATTATCGTCAAATTTTTAAATTATTTTTAAATTAAATATATTTTGAAAAAAGTTAAATGTTATTCATTATGATAGTATATAAATATCCTACAAAATAATACACATGTCAAAAAAATATTCAACCTCCACTACACTGCTTATTGTTGAATCACCAGCAAAATGTAAAAAAATAGAAGAGTATTTGGGACCAGGATACAAATGCGTTGCCAGTTTTGGACATTTAAGAGAACTTCCTTCTCTCTCCAATATTAAAATAGAAGAAGAATTTAGGCCTACTTATCAGATTATAAACAATGCTTTAAAGAAAAAGCAAATAGAAGTTCTCAAGAAGGCAATTAAAAATGCCGACGAAGTTATTATAGCAACAGATAACGACCGTGAAGGAGAAGGTATAGCATATCACCTTTTAGAATTATTCAAACTTCCGCAAAATACTAAACGCATAGTTTTCAATGAAGTAACCGAAAAAGCATTACAGCAAGCTGTCAAAAGTCCACGAATAATTGACATGAATATGGTACACGCTCAACAAGCCCGTCAAATTTTAGACTTGTTAGTTGGTTTCAAAATAACACCCATGTTATGGAAGTTTATATCACAAAATTCTGAGAAATCGCTTTCTGCTGGTAGATGCCAAACCCCGGCACTCAGGTTGGTTTATGACAATCAAAAAGAAATAGATAACACGGACAATAAAAAAGTATTTAATACGACTGGATATTTCACGAATATGAATTTGCCTTTTGAATTAAATTACCAATTTGAACAAGAAGACGAAACAGTAGATTTTTTAGATAAAACCGCGGACCACGCACATATTTATGTTTGTTCTCAACCAACAAAAGTGTACAAGTCGCCACCTGAGCCTTTTACAACCAGTAGACTACAACAAGTTGCAAGTAACGATTGTCATTTCTCTCCAAAAGAGACAATGAAATTGTGCCAATCACTTTATGAAGGAGGATACATTACTTATATGAGAACAGATAGTAAAAAATATAGTGCTGACTTTTTAGAGAGTGCAAAGAAATATATTCTAAACAATTATGAAGAAAAATATATTAATGAGAATATAGATTCACTATGTTGTAGCGGAGAGAGAAAAGAAAACCCAAAACAAACCAAAAAACCAAAAGAAAGCAAACAAAAAGAACAACAAAACCTTGCACAGGAAGCACACGAAGCAATAAGACCAACTAAGATTTCTCTCAAAGATTTGCCAGAAAAGGTAAATCCAAGAGAAAGAAGAATGTACAAATTGATTTGGGAAAACACATTGGAAAGTTGTATGGCTTCTGCAATTTATAATTCAGTAAAAGCGCAAATTCAAGCTTATAAATCCCTTATTTTTCAATATACTTCGGAGCTTATACTATTTCCAGGGTGGAAAATAGTAAAAAATAAATTTTCAACGGATAGTAAAGAATTTCAATATTTGCAAACAATAAAGCAGAATCAACCAATTAAATATAATAAAGTTGTTAGTAAGGTAACGATAAAAAACGTTAAGATGCATTTCACAGAAGCGCGACTTGTGCAATTATTAGAAGATAAAGGAATAGGTAGGCCATCTACGTTTTCTATGTTAATAGACAAAATACAAGAACGCGGGTATGTAAAAAAAGAAGATGTGAAAGGTAAAACAATCATGGTAAAAGATTATGAATTGGAAAATGACGAGATTTCAGAAGTAGAAGGTACACGCGAGTTTGGTAATGAAAAAAACAAATTAGTATTGCAACCATTAGGCAAAATAGTAATGGAATTTTTAGATAAGCACTTTTTAGACCTACTGAATTACGATTTTACGAGAGAAATGGAAGAAGATTTGGATAATATTTCCAAAGGGAATCATGTTTGGACCGAATTATGTAAAAGATGCAATGATAAATTGGATACTATTATAACCCAAGTAAAAGAAACCCAAAAATCAAAATTTGAAATTAAAATAGATGAAACACATGTTTATACTATAGCAAAATATGGTCCTGTTATAAAATGCGTAGAAAAGGTAGATGGTAAGAAAACTACCACGTATAAACCTATTAGAAAGGATATTGAAATTGATATGGATAAATTAGAACGAGGCAACTATACCTTGCAAGAATTAATAGATAACAATTCTACCAAAGAGGCAAAAGAGGCAAATAACATTGTCCTTGGAAAATATGATGATACTGATGTTATATTGAAAAAAGGAAAATTTGGGCTGTATGTTACCTGCGGCAAATTATCCAAAACACTGAAACAATTGGGAAATAGACCAATAGAAAGTATACAATTAGATGAAGTAATTCCATTATTAGAAGAAGGGAGTAACATGGTAAGGGAAGTTTCACCAAATATTAGCGTACGAAAAAGCAAAAAAGGCGATTATATATTTTTCAAGACACCAAAAATGAAAAAACCCAAATTTTTCGCATTGAAAGGATTTGAAGAAGATTATAAAACATGTGACATCGCTGTTTTAAAATCATGGTTGAAGGAAAAGTTCAACCTTTAGAAAAGGTTGAGCCAAACCTATTTACATATTTTTGCTCTACTTTTTGAAAAGTAGAATTTTGGTTTTACCTTTTATAAAAGGTAAAGTGGAGTCAAAGTTTTACACCTTTTTCATTTATATATTTGAACAACCAATTAAAACTAAATTTTTATAGAAGTATTATAAATAAATGGAAAATAACGACTTTAATTTAATATTGATAGTTTCATCCTTTATTTTTATTACAAATGCAGCATCAACATTTTATAAGAAATATTATATTTATTGTCTTTTATTTATTTGCCTAACAATTACATCTCTTATTTTTCACTATAATACTAATATTTATACAAATATATTAGACAAGATTTTTATTTTAGCTATTGTTTCTTACGGTGGTTATATTTTATACAATAAAAGTACACCAACTAATCAAATACGGGTGTTGCTAATTATAACAACATTTTTATCTGTAATATTCCTATTTTTTTATGGTTATTGTGTTAAAGATTATTGTTATCATCCCGATAAATGTGTAGGCGATAATTATCATTGTGTGCTTCACATTGTATCTTCATTGGGTCATCATCTAATAACTTTCTTATAAAAAGTATAATATCCAAACGTGTAAAAAACCCATTCTATAAATATGTTCTAATTTGTATCCATCCATCTCTTGTATCATAATAACATATTTCAAATTTATTTTCATAACTGAAATTATAATCATAACATAGTCCTACGTTAACACATGTGTCAAACCCAAATTCAAAATAAAAACCAGAACCATGTACTTGAGTTCTTTTCATTATTTTTATTTTCTTACTTATAAGTTGTTCAATAATATTGTATCGTTCATCATTTTTATGTATTATATTTACATATTTTCCTTTTTTATATTTTATTCTTCCGTCATATTCTAATATTATATCTAATAACTCGTTTGGAATATATGGAACTATCATTAATAGGGTATAATAATTATTATCTATACTATTTTATATATAAAATTTAATTTATATAAAATGGGTGATTGAAATGTGAAAGGTGTTATGTGGTTTTGCACAACTTTTTGAAAAGTTGTAGAATTAAATATTATTGACAATGTTTACTGCTCTATTTATCATAGGTAAAAGCGTACTAAATTCCAATGTAAAACTATACTCAAAATTACTAAAATTAACTAACTCTCCATTGTGATACCTTAAACGAAATTTCAGCCTTCTTATTCTCTCTACAGGAGGGTCAAAGAACTTGTAAGAATTAGAAGGACCGTCAAAGTATTGTGATGTAGGTGTTGATACAATAGGTATTTTAGCGAATGCGGAATTCACAATACCATTTGTTTCGTTCGTTGTTAGAGTGAATCTACTAATATTATACGGCTGCGTTTCATCAATGCAATTGTATTTGAATATTTCCATATAAATATAAGATGGTCCAAAAATGTTGATTTTGTATGGACATTCAATATATTGAACAATAGCACCGGGTAATATATTTCCGGATGGGTCAGTTGCAGGAGTTAACCAATATCCATTATCCCCTGTATTTAAAACATCTCCATAATAAAAACGAATGTAATTATCACATGCAAGATAATTATTAGTTATAATAACATTATTACATGAACAATCGGTGTACAACTTAGGAGGAATATTTGAAGTAACATTGCATCTAGTAAACCCTAAATTACCAGGTAACCCCCAATTTGAAAAATCTGGCACTTGGTTTTTTTTACATAATAACCTTTCATTCACTAATGAATTAGCCAAAAATATATCTTCATTTAATATTTCAAATGTATCTGATTGATTTCCAAACCATATTTTTTGAGAAACATTATTATAAACTATAGCGAACCTTGAATAACATCCATTTCTTGTAAATACATTCAGCAATGCAAACTTATTATTCTCATTTAAGTAATTAATAATTACTTTAGAAACCGCATCATTGAATTTATTAGTTAATTCAATTGCTAATGATGTAGGAACATAAAATCCCTCTTCAATAACAACAGTAAAAACAGAATTGTACATTGCTAAAGCATCATAAATAGCCTCCTCTAATTCTTTATTTATGGGAACACCATCACCATCATATCCCTTTTTGATTGGGTCATATAAATCAACGAATTTAAATAATATTGTAACGTTAGAATTTAAAACTGAAAAAGTGTCATAATTAGATGGAAATGCCCAATCACACAATTTCATAGTTGATATATTAGTAATATCTTCAGGCAATTCTATTTCAAATTCAGAAGAACTAGGGTAAGAGATTGCATCTCTGTCTTCTGAATGTATTGATACATATTTTTTATAAGATAAGAAGTTTTGAGAATTTTGTTGAAGAGGATGATTTTGATTAGTATTTGAATATGTATTATAAAATTTACTCATTTATATAAAATATATACATTATTTTTTATATTAAAATAATATTTTATATTATTAAAAATGATAAAACAACCACTCGGGCAAAAATTAAACTATGGTGCAAAAATACCAACTTCAACTGCATATGTAAAAAATTTTGTAGAGCAAACTGATAAAATAAGTTTTAGAGGTCAAGGAACATTGACAAGCTTTATCAAAACTACAATTCAATCCAATTATAGTGGTTCCTACGTAAAAAATTTTAACAATAATTAAAATTATAAATTATTTATTATATAATTATTATATAATAATTATACTCGCATGAAAAACTGGTATTCAAGCATTTATAAATCATTAATAATTGCAAGTGTAATATCATTTATCATTTATTATTTCTCTTCAGGAAATACTTCTTTAGGAGCGTTAATTAGCGGATATTCTATATTAACGTTAGCAATATTTATGATTTTATACATTGTTTTATATAATCTTTTACAAGTAAATCAGAATACCGGGTTTTTCCAATCGTTATTAACTATGATTACAACTTGCGGTCCATTTTTGTTAATGTTAGGAGTAATTGGGTTTATTTTGTATTTAGTTATTAATTATAAAAATAGAATATTATTAGGTCATGTATCTAGCGGTTATACAAATTTTAGTAACATAGCAATAATAATGATTCTATTACAAGTATATTTAGTTTATAACAGTATTAACACTGATAAATTTGAAACAACCAAAAGGTTATCAAAAATAACGACAAGTATTTTATATTTATATGGAGTTATAACAGCAATATGTGCAATAACTTTATTTACAATTTTGAATAAATTTTCTGCTGACGGCTTTCAAAATCTCAACCTTTAAGAGTGCAAAACATTTTTCTATCCACCTTTTTCAAACATTGTTTGGCTCCACCTTTTCTAAAGGTGGAAAAGGTGGAAAAGGTGGAAAAGGTGGATTGATTTTTATGAATTTGTAAGTCAATCCAAAACTAGAGTTTATTTCCCATACTCCTGATATTTTTAAAATAAAACTCACATTTGATTTATTTTGAATTTCCTGAAAAACCTTAATATAACCATTTTTTAGTTGCTCGTAAATTTTATACTGAGGAAATTTATTGTAGAATACATATTCAAGTTTTTTCAAAATATTTTCCTCTATATTTCTAATTTTTTCAATAATATCTCTGTGATTATTAATATTGAAAATGCACTTATATTTATTATAATATTTATCACAAGCAACTTCTTTTAAATTTATAAACAAATAAATACCATTCATTGTGAAGTTATTAGTAGAATACAAGATTCTGATAAAATTTCCATCATTCATAACATTATTTTTAATTGGTTCGCCAAAAATTATATAATTTTCATTATATTGTTCTACATGTTTTACTAAATTCATAACTAAAATTTTTTAATTGTTATAGTTGTCGTTATATTAAAATTGAAAATGTGTTTAAGTTTTTATCATAAGTTAACATTTACAAATTAAATAAGTTTTATAATCAAATAAAGAATATTTCATTTATATAATTAACCAAATGAAATTTTATGAAAGTCACTTTGAAGAATATATAATTGAAAACCAAAGGGAAAATCTTCATCCAAAATTAGAAAAAATATATGCAAAATTTCCAAAAGATTTCAACAAATTGCGCAATTTGATTTTTTATGGTCCAAGTGGTGTTGGAAAATATAGTCAGATGTTGAGGGCAATTAAAAAATATAGTCCATCCGAGTTGAAATATGAAAAAAAAATTAGTGTTACTTACAATAAAGAACCATATTATTTTAAAATAAGTGATATACACTATGAAATAGATATGTCATTATTAGGATGTAACTCAAAATTATTATGGCATGAAATATATTTACAAATTATTGATATTGTATCTGCAAAGAACGATAAATCCGGAATTATAGTTTGTAAATATTTTAATGATATACACAATGAATTATTAGAGAATTTTTATAGCTATATGCAAAAGAACCACTCAAGTTATATTGATTTGAAATTTATTTTGATAACAGATGAATTAAGTTTTATACCAGACAATATTTTAAATTGTTGTCAAGTAATAAACATACCTAGACCAACAAAAACTAATTATATGAAATGTATAAAAAAATTACCGAACAAGATTCAACTAGAAAACATAACAAACATTAAAAGTTTACATTTTTATAATGAGGATTTGATGTTGCAATATAAAATAATATGCAATAAAATAATTCACAACTTGAATAATATAGAAGAAATTCATTTTTTAAAATTCAGGGATATACTATATGATATGTTTATCTATAATTTAGACATATCAGATTGTGTATGGTATATTATATCTAGTTTAGTAAATCAAGATAAAATTCATAAAGAACATTTATCAGCCATTTTAATCAAGACTTATTGCTTTTTTCAATACTATAACAACAATTATAGACCTATTTATCATATGGAAAATTATTTATTAAGTTTAGCAAAAATAATTCATGGTTTATAGATTATAGATTACTAGTATATTATACAAGCTTTAGTAATATCGCGCATTATACAAATTTACATTCAAGTAATTACTAAATCTTGAAACTATTTCAGCTTTATTATTATTAAGTAAACGAATAATTCCTTGTTGAGGTTGAACTATTGGATAATTAGCTTGAGTGAGATAACCAAAACTGTGGAGGTTATTTGGAATACCTCTTCTATAGAAACTAGCGCTAGTACGAATTTTCCCCATTTTATTACCTATTATAATAATATATTAGATAATAAAATTTAACGCACAATATTAACTTAAAATCAAAAATAAATAAATAAATAACTATGGATTATTATACTGCATTTAACATTTTAGAAATTGATATTTCTAAAATGAATACAAAAGATATAACATTACCCAAATTAAAAAAGAAATATCATAAATTGGCTTTGCAATATCATCCAGATAAAAATGGAAACACGCGCGAATCAAATGAAAAATTTAGGCAAATACAAGAAGCATATAATTATTTGAAGAAGGAATTACAATTTTTGGATTCAGAAAATGATAACGATAATGCAAGTGAAGAACAAAAAAATACACCGATGCAAACAACCCCAATTTATATGGATATTTTACACGTATTTATGAAAAGTATACTAGAGGGCAACTATGATGTGATAATTTCAAAAATAATTCAGGACATTGTTTCTGGATGCAAAAATATTTCATCAAAGTTATTTGATGATTTAGATAAAGAGACTTGTATGAATATTTACAATTTTCTCTCTAAACATCGTTATACACTTCATTTAAACGATTCAATTTTAGAGGGGGTGAGAGAAATTGTACAACAAAAATTTGATAATGTATTGATTTATAAATTGAATCCGACTATACACGATTTATTAAACAATAATATTTATAAATTGAATGTTAATGATGAAATATGCTATGTTCCTTTATGGATTAACGAATCATATTTTGATATTTCGGGTTGTGAAGTCATAGTAATGTGCGAACCAGAATTATCTGATAATATAATTATAGACGAGTATAATAATATACATATAGTGAGAGAAGTATCTATCGCAAACGAACTAACAAATTTAATAAAAAATAGTACGAATCTGACAATACAAATAGCGGATAAAGTATTTGAAATCCCTATTCATCAATTATATATGAAAAAGGAACAAAAATATATAATGAAGAACAATGGATTGAATGTTTCTGACGATTTTAATATTCATAATTCCCAAAAGTCTGATATTATTGTAGTAATCAAATTAGTTTGATTACTAGTTTGATTATTATTTTACTTTATAAGTAAATATATTATGAAGAGTAACATTGTTATAATATTAACATCAACTGTGAATATAAATAATAAATTACGCAATTTATATCAAACAGATAAGGACGAAAGATTAACTACATATATGAAATCTATTTTAAAATGGTTGAATGAAACAAATTTTAATATTATTTTGGTTGAAAATTCTGGGTACGAGTTTAAAGAACTTGAATGTGAGAAAAATAAATATAATAATAGATTTGAAATAATAACATACGATGAAAAAGAAATAAATAAAGATTATTTACAAGATAATAAATCTAAAGGAACTAGTGAGTTATTTTCAATAAATTATGCCTATAATAATTCAATATTAATCAAAAAAATTACATCAGTTGAAATGCCATTGTTATTTATTATCAAAATTACAGGTAGGTTTTTTATTCCAGAATTAGAAGAATATTTTAAAACTATCAATTTTTCAGAATACGATTGTTTAATACAAAATAAAAATAAACACTGTGAAATGATAGGTTGTAATGTAAATCAAATTGAAAATATATTTAATTGTGATTTATCTGATGTAAAATATTTAAATTCAACCGATTTTATAGAAAATATATACTACAATAGAATATTACTACACGGAAATAAAGTTTTAAGGTGTAAATCATTACCTATAGAACCAACACAACGAGGAGGTGTTAACGAAATTTATTGTGATATATAATAAATTAAAAAAGAGTATTTTTAATTTATTTAGTTAGTTAGTTACAAATTACAACAAATTACAAGTAAAATCTATTATTTATTTATGCGTCCGTCTTCTTCTTAACAACACGCTTCTTTACTACTTTTGGTTCTTCAACAACAGGAGCTGGAGGAGGAACTGGAACTGGTACTGAAACTGGAGCTGGAACTGGTGCTTCTTCTTCCTCCTCTTCAACATCTTCATCTTCTTCTTCTGGCTCCTCATCACTGTCTTCAACAGTTGTTGAAATTACTAGTGGTTCATCATCATCCTTAACAGTTTGATTCTTCAACTTTTCCTTATCTTGTGTCTTGAGTTTAATGAAGCATTGACCTTGTAATTGTGCTCTTGGTTTTTGAACTACTGCTTGTACTAATTTCCAACTAGCACTGAATTTACCGTTTACAAACCAAATTCCAGCAAATTGAATTAAAGATGCAATATTTGAGCCCTTCTTTAAATAATCTAGAGGTGTGTGACCAGGATTTTCAGTACTAGGATACAATCTAGTAGATTCTTCGTCATAAATTTCTGTTTTCCAAACACCTTCCCATTGTGGTAATTTAACTCTAATAGTAGGTTGTTTAGAATAATCATATTCTCCGGTAGCCTTATTTTTAGGGTATTTTAATAGAGGAGTAAATAACTCTTCAATAATTTCAGCACTTTTGTGTACCTTTCCAAACCATTCCTTTGAATAAACCAATGCATCAGCTTTAATTTTATCTTCAAAAGCCTTGAGGTTTTTTAGAAATGCTTCTGTATCAGGAGTTTTGTACTCTTCATTTGGAAATTGAAGTGATAATTCAAATCTACCATTACCAACTTCTTCACCGTCCTTCTTAAAATCACTTGCACCCCATGTAAGCATTAGAGGTGTAGATAAAGTAAGAGTTGTTTTTGTTAGTTTGTTTAAAATATTAACAGATTTACCGCCTTGAGCACTTGCTTTAGGAGCAGTATACATGATATTTTCAGCATTAAATTGAGCACCGTCTACGATTCTTTCAGCCATTTTGTATTTGTATGATTTACATTATCACTTTATCTTTAAATCAATTTTTTTTTTAATAAAAAATAAAATTAAAAAGATTCTAAAATATCACAACTGTATTTGGTAAGAAATAAATTTAATTTTATTTTTATTTATAATTAAATAAAAACAATACAAAAAGATAAATATATTACTATAATATATAAATATAGCAATATATTAACAAATTTATGAGCAGTTTAGATGAATATATGAATCAATTAGTATTTAAATATGAAAAAAATATACGAATGAATAAAAAATTAATAAAAATAAATAATAATAATAATAATAATGATGCTGAAAATGAACATTTAACTATGTTAACAATTCATGATTACAACAAATTGACAGAGAATAATTACAATATTCAACAATTAAAAACGTTTGCAAAACATTATAAATTAAAAATAAGCGGAAATAAAAATGAATTGATTAATAGAATCTACATTTTTCTTTTTTTGTCGTCATATGTTATTAAAATTCAAAAAATATTTAGAGGACGACTACAACGTAAATTCAATTTATATTTTGGTCCAGCTTTGAAACAGAGAGAAATCTGTACAAATGACACAGATTTTGTAACAATGGATGATTTAAAAGATTTGCCTTACGGGCAATTTTATAGTTTCAAAGACAATGATGGTAGGGTTTATGGTTTTGATATTGCATCCATATATAATTTAATATTTAAAAATACAGATACTATTAATATTAGTAAAATTGGTGGAATAAATCCTTACAATAGAAATAAAATTCCATGTTTTGTCATGATAGATTTAAAAATGATTATAAGAACAAGTAAAATATTGAAAATCAAAATCAATTTGGAGTTTGAGACCGATTTAGGTAACGTTTCAACAGCAAAAACTGTTGAAATGAGAACACTTACATTATTTCAAACTATAGATTCACTTGGTAATTATAGCTCACCCGAATGGTTTTTGACCTTAAATAGGAATCAACTAATTAAATTTTTGAGAGAATTAAGCGATATTTGGAATTATAGGGCACAGTTATCAATTGAAACAAAGCAGAATATTTGCCCACCTACAGGCGACCCATTTAGGAATATCAATTTATCATATATTTTGAATGAAAATGATTTATTAAATATAAAAAAATCAATTTTGGATGTTTTGGAAAAATTCGTTAATAATGGCGTAGATAGAGATAGCAAAACTTTAGGAGCATATTATGTATTAGGCGCATTAACTTTAGTAAATGATTCCGCAGCATCAGCGTTGCCGTGGTTATTTCAATCAGTATCTTATTTTTAATTTATATACTTTGATTATTTGCCCATATTATGCTCACAATATATATTATTTGCGTTAAATCACTTAAAAACTATTTGTTTAGCTATAGTATAATAAGATGGCCAGACAAACTAAAGCTACTAAACCTACTGAGACTGAACAAGTCGCTGCTCCTGTTACCCCTGTTGAACTTTCTGCTCCTAAGGAGAAGAAAGTAAAGGTCGCCAAGGCTCCAAAGGCCGAAGCTGCCCCAGTTGTTGCTGATTCATCGGCTGCACCAGAAGAGACCGCTGTTGTTGCTTCTGATAACGAAGCTCCTCTTGCTGAGCAATCCGTTGAATTTTCTGCAAAATTACAACAACTAGGTGTCATTATTTCATCCCTAAAATCTGAGTTCCGTACTCTAGAGAAGAAGTGGGCTCGTGAAATGAAGGCTGCCCAAAAGCAAAGTTCAAAGCGCAAGAGAAAGGCCGGAAACCGTGCTCCTTCTGGATTTGTAAAGCCAACCAGAATCTCTGATGAACTTGCTAAGTTTTTAGAGAAGCCTGCAGGAACTGAAATGGCCCGCACTGAAGTTACTCGTGATGTTAACAAGTACATCCGTACCAACAACCTACAAGACAAGGAAAATGGTCGTAAGATTAACCCAGATTCCAAGCTTGCCGCTCTTCTTAAGCTAAAGAAGACTGATGAACTTACATACTTCAACCTACAAAAGTACATGAGTCACCACTTCGCAAAGGCAACCAAGGATGTTCCTGTTGTTGCCACCGCCTAAATACAACTTTTCAAAAAAGTTGTGCAAAACATTTATTGTCAAAATATAAAAAATTCCAACTTTAATAAAGGTGGAGCCAAAATATAAAAAATAGCCTAAAATAAAAAAATTTAAGCCTTTAAATAAAGGTTCAAATTTTTAAAAAACTTTTGGTTCCACCTTTCTCAAAGGTTGTTTGGCTCCACCTTTTCTAAAGGTGGATAATACTTAATATAATTTTTTTTGTTATTAATTCATTTTCTCTGCAATATTCTTCGGTTTGTTTTAAATAATCATCATTATAAACTCTATTTATCAAGTTTAGTTGATACAAATATTTATTATTATATTTACAGTGAGCAGCATGCCATTCATTTGCTTTTGTTGAGAAATAACTTAATAAATCTATTATTTCAAAAATATAATTTTTTCGTTGAAATGCTATATCTTCACGTTTTTCAGGTTTATTTTTATAATTAATCGCAATGTAATCTTTAATCTCAGGTTCATCAGGAAATGCAATATTGAAATACTTACTTGGTGTTCCAAAAAGAATATATTTTTCTAATTTTTCAAATGGTATTTTACGTAATATTTCTTTCAGTCCAAAAACTGTTTGTTGATATGTACAATAATTATAATGCGTATAACCTGTAAATATCATAGATAAATTTGTTTTTCTATTTGTGCTAATGGGATAAATAAATTTTGTAAAAACTGATTTGTAATGAGATAAATTAAATTTTATATCATTATCTATAAATGTGTATATATATGAAACAATTTCTTCCGGAAGATATTTTGTAATATTCTTCAATAATTTTTTTTCATTTCTACACATGTCTTTTTCTTCTTTTATGTGTGAGCGTTTTTTATTTTTTTTTTTTTCATTATGTTGCGAAACGGTAAGTCTTTTAGTTCCCATATTGATAAGATTTATTTAAATTATATTATTATATAAATTAAATACTAATTGAATTAATTAATCAATTTTTTTTTGAAACAGATTCAAAATCTTCAATACTATCATCATCGGAATTATAATTCGCCAATGCTTCCCTCAATTTATTTTTGTCTATGTGTGTTTGGTAAAAAAAAACTGTATCCACGTTTATATATTCATCAATTTCATTTAATTGATATTTTGGATTTAAAATATATCGCACGATAAAGGTAATATCTAATTTTTGTGATTTCAAAATATCAATAAGTTTTACGCTGTAAATATATTTTTTCAATGTTTCACGACTATATCTTTTATTATATAAATCTAACATGTATATGTGCCTATACGTAAGTAATTACTATTGTTATAAACACTTTATATTTTAATTATAAGTTTATTATATTTAATTATAATGTTAATTTTATCCATAAAAAGTTAATTATGAATAAAATTATTGAATTAAACAATAAATTTAAAAAAAAAACAGAACACTTGAAAAACGATTTCCAAAACTCAATAACAACGATAAATAGTAATATACACTATCATCTAAATAGTAAAAATGGCGCAATTAAACAAATCACACATGGGTATAATAACAAAATGCAAGAGTTAAAAAATCAATACACAATAGATAGTTATGATTTGAGATATGACGCAGAATTTAATGAAACTGAAATTGAAGATATTTTAAAAAAATTAGTAAAAGAAAATATTTCACATGTAAAAAAATATAATATTTTTCATATTGAAAATGGCAGAACTATACAAATTCCAGAAAATTCTATCTTGATTGAGTTGAGCAACAACAATATTGAAATTATTAAAACAAACAACGTAGAAAAAACTGACAAAGATAAAATTTTGGGTGAACCTTCTACTTATGAAGCCAGATGTGTGCCTTTTTTAAATTTTTTAAAAACAATAGATATTTCTGGAATAAGTTTTCAATTTATATTTTATTATGACGTTGTTGAAATCAACAATTTAGATAAATATAAAGATATTGATGACATTCCTATTTTGTGTAGTTCTGCGAATGATGATTTCAAAAAAAAATACAACAACATAATTTTGATACCTAATATTTATAATTATAAATATAAAATACAAAACAATATAATTGAGGTCAAATTGAATGACATTGATTATAAAAGTAAACAACTAGGGATGATTTTTGCCGGATACGAAACAAGTCACGTTCGTTTATCCTTCACTATTTGGAAAAATAATAACAAAAACATTCATAGTTTTTTAAATCCGTTTTTTAATAAAAAAATAAGAGGATATGAAAATTATTATACTGAAGAGAGAGCATCTATACAAAAACAATTACAATATAAATTTCAAGTCTGTATTGATGGTTTCAATACAGAATGCAATGGATTATTATGGAAATTGTACTCTAATAGTTTAGTTTTTAAAGTAATTGAGGAAAATTATGAATATTGGTATCCAATTTTCAACAATTTCAACGCATATAGCACTAATAGCAACGTGAACACAAATAATATCCTTTTTTTATGTAACAGCTTTAATGAAATGTATAATACAATGAATACAATAGATGAAAATTCTAACGAAGTGAAAGAAATGATGATAAATAAAAAAAAAGTGGCAAAATTGATTTTGAATGATGATTTCAATAAAAAATATATCCGTGAAATATTTTTAGGATTACACAGATTAAACTCAAAATACAACGAACCTACTTTGCAAAAATAAACCCATCTTTTTTTAGTATTTTTCGCAATTCAGAATGCATTACAATTGTATTAGCAATTTTTATTTTTTCATAATCGTTGAGTTCGTTAAAATAAAATAAGTCATACGTTTTTTTAAATAAATCAATGTCATGAATTTTTACGTAATTTGTATTTTCTAGTAACCAGCTATAAAATACATCTTTTTCATTTTCTGTATGGTTCTTATATTTTTTGAAGTATTTCATTGTGGTATACAAATCATACTGATATTTATTATTTAAATTATAATCCGTCCCTGAAATAACACAAACTTCTCTCAGTTCATTTTGATTCATTCCCAATTTATTCAATATTTTTTTTGTATCATATAAAACAAATGTATGATTCATCAAGCTCAAATATCTTAACACGTGCGGACACCCATAAACAAATGTATCCATATCTTCACTTAAACATGCCCACGCGATTCCTTTCATTACAAACATAGCACATAATTCGTCCGCTTCACCCGGAGCGTAACAGTATGTCATGCCGTAATTAGTAATCAAACTCTTTACATCATCTATTTGATTTTTACTAATATACACAAATTTCTTTTTCAAAATATCCATTTTGTTTATTATTTCATGTTTTTCATCTTCATCCATGTTTGTATTATAATCCAAATTAGTCTTCAGTTGATTAAATTCTTTTTCTGCTGTTTTTTTTTCGGCGAGGCGGTGCAGCAGGAGTTCTTTTTTTTCAGCAGGTGGTTTTCCATCAAAAACAAATATTGGAACAATATTGTAATGTCTGAAAATAGATAACATGGAATACATATTTTCAATCAATGTGTCATCAGATGCAAATTTATATAAATAAATACTAATATCTACTGCAATTTTTTTACCTGATAATTGGGCCATGGTTACGATTTTAATAGCATCACTATTTTTACATTCTTCTCTGAAATATTTATTTAAATAACGAATTCCCATATACTATTATTAATACAATTGTTTTGTTTTACACTTGTATTATAGTGAATTTAAAATTTCAATTTTATTTTCAACCTTTAGAAAAGGTTGAGCCAAACAACTTTTGAAAAAAGTTGTGCAAAATTAGTATGTAACCATTTTGAGAAGGTTGAAAATAAAATTGAAATAAACTACCGATTTATATCTAGATGCATAAGTATTGTAATTATTGTCTAAGATGCAAACAAGAAACGGATTAACGTATGGTGATTCTGCCAAACAACTTTTGGAAAAAATAGAGCAAACCCCCCAACCCTTAGATTTGGCTCCACCTTTCCCAAAGGTGGAAGTGGATTTTGATGAAGCAAGCAGTGCATGGAAATTAAATAAAAAATCAATAGGAAATGGATGCTATAAATATGTATGTGTAAAAGTAAAAAAAAATGGACATCAATGTAAAAATGATAGTTTAAAAAATTGTGAACATTGTAAATTCCATTCAACCTTTAGAAAAGGTTGAACCAAATCTATGGGTTCAGGGTTTTGCTCTACTTTTTGTAAAAAGTGGATAGGTGGAGTCAAAACAGTTAACTTATTATTTAGAAAAAAGGATTATACTAAAAATTATTGATATTTGGCTCCACCTTTTCTAAAGGTGGAATTAGCCCAACTCACAAATAGTCATCCTTAAATTGGTTAACAAAACACGCTTCATTCTTTCATTCATAACAGCGCTATTCTTATTTTTTTTTAAATGTTCAAGAAAAAGTTCAGTATTATCAATATTTTCCAACATACTAGCAGTTTTATAATTTTTACCAATAAATTCACAAAATTTTTTCTGATTTGCAATTGTTTTTTTGAATGCAATCAAAGATAGATTATTTTTATCGCACCATGATAAAAATGAGGGGTAATTGTTCATCATAACGGTTTTAATAACGTAATAGGCTAAAACATTGGTTTTTTCTTTGTACAACGTTTTTCTCAATACACTACTCTCTTGTTTATTCAAATATAAATCTTCATAAGATAAGCCCATAAAGTCAAGTACCTTTACTAGTTGAAACAAACTATAGCATCTTTCAAAATTAATAAAAAACTCCGCATTAGAGAGAAATTCTTTTTCGTTTTTAATAGCACTCTTCTCTCCATTTTTATCTTTCAAAGAATAAAAACTACAAAATAGCGCATTGATGATTTCTGCCCAAAATTCAGTATAAGCTTCATATGAGTTTACAAATGAATTCACTTTAAAAAGTCCTAATAAATAATTATGGCAATCATTGTTGTTCATATCAGAAAAATCCAGAGCAAAATTGTGGAACGTTTCGTGTATAAATACCTTAAACCATTCTTCGTGCCTAAAAATTACAATTTCCGAATCTTTTGGGCATGTTGTTGTAAATGCAGTATTGACATGTTTTTCGTCCAAAATATGAATGTTTGAATCTGGTAGTTTCTTTTCTAAACTAGTAAAATAAAAATAAATTACAAGTGAATTAGCACATTGTTTTGGCGAATATAAGTTCAAAATGTATAACCACATAATAATGGAATCAACATAATTATTATAAGTTCTAATTTTAAGCTCAATATTTGGGTCTTCAACCACAAAAATCACTTTACAACTTCGTCCGAAGAGAGAAAAATTGTAAGAGATTTCAGAGAAACTTAGTTCATCTATATGTTCTCTTATAACCTCAGGGAAACTATTATAGTTGAAATTTTTTGGCTTCGTAATATCTAAAGAATTTTGGATTTTTGTTATATCGTAGTGATATAACGAAGTATTTTTTTTAACAGATTGTAGATATTTATTTGCGTTTACAATATCGTAATATAGTTTGAGTAAAATATTATTTGTAGCGGGTGTATTTTTAATGTGATGTATATATTTATTATTAGTAAAAAAAGAGAGAAATTGTTTGCTTTTATTCGTTAGTTTCATTCTTATCTATATTTATAACTATAATTATAAATTATACTTATAATAACAAGTTATTTATTTTTAAACCTTTTTCTTTACCTTTTAGAAAAAGGTAAAACCAAAAATGTTGCTCTTTGGCTCCACCTTTTCTAAAGGTGGATACGTCTAATCTTGTCGCGAATAATCATCAAATCATCTAAAACTTCCGGTGGCGAACCCTTATTATAATGAGTCAATTTTGCATCCTTAGTAGCTAATAACAATGTCTTCAAATCTTCATTTTGCGTAAATTTCGCATATTGTGCATTGTATGTTTCTTGTTTATTTCTTTTACCAAAAAAATCAGGGTCTATTGACACTTCTACCGGTCTCAATAACTCTCCCTTCAGTTTGCCGCTTTTACTGCCAGCCGCTTTAGCCATTTCAGGATTTTTAGATAATTCTGTACCAGAATCCAAAGAAAAACTCAAGTAAAATTCTGGATGCATTTTTTTAAATTTAGAACCTTGATAATAATGGTCAACACTACCCCATTTATGATTATCTAAAGTAAATGGCTGTGCCCAAGAATTATCTAATTTTTTTCTCCATTGAGTCATTGTTGCTAAATTAGCAAAATCCTTAATTTTATCTCCAGGTATTTTTTCGCCAGCACCTTTACCAGGTAAAGGTTTATCATTTGATTTCGTGTAAAATACAAACACCACGTTATCGTCATACATACCTCTTAATTTTGCTTCAGACAATTCCTGGAACTCATATTGACCTTCTTTAATGACATTTTTTTGTAAACTGGCTTTGAATTTTTGAAAATCCGGAATAAGCGCAAAAACGCCAGCATTTTTTTCAAGACACTTGTCAACAATTAGTTTTTTGATATCATAAGGTATTTCTTGGAATTTTAAAATAGATTTTTTCTTATAACTCACCAATTTGTAATGGGAACCAGTGTAATCAACAATAATATAAAATTCTGGATTGAATATCCCTTTGTTTTCTAAATATTCATCATTTAATTGACCGCATTGCATTATATTTTTGGTATCGCCTGATTTATATGCTTCGCTTGATAAAATTATAAATTTGATATTTAGAATTCTCTCCAGCGTTGAAATTGCCCAAGTTTCCGCCCAAAATTCACAACTTCTGATTTTCTTTTTGAATTTATCTAGTGTATCTATCCCTTTCATAAATTTGAACTCTCCCATAATTTGTGCTGTAATTTTTTTATCAGCAATCATTTTATAATGAACTTCTTGCACTTTCTTAGCCTCTTCTGCAAAAAATTTTTTCTCATTACGGTCCAGCGTATTATTAAATTTCTCTCTTATTTTAGTGTACTCAATTGATAATTCTTTTATTTTATTGGTTTCTTCAATCAGGTTTTGATTATACATGTTATATTGTTCTTTGTAATTCATAAAAATATTTTCCGTTGCTTCATCTGATAATTTTTTTCTTAATTTATTCACAGACGTTTGTTGCGCAATACTTGAAAAGGCATCCCTTATTGTAGCAAATAAACAGTCTCCACCGCCTTCATTATCAGTAATTGAATAATAATTATTTTCCATAAATTTTTGAATCCAATTTTCAGCATTTTCATCTTTATGTTTAGCTCTTATATCTTTTGCTTTTTTCAAAGTCTCTTCTGATAATAAAGGAGGCAACGGGACGCCTTTTGTCAAAATAAAAATATCTTCCCTCTCTTTTGGTATTTCATAGGTTTCTATTTGTAATTCTTCATGTTTTTCGCGTTTTTCGTTACCAATTTCTTCATCATCCATTTCTTCGCTTTCAACAATTTCTCCCTCTTCTTTATCAATACCCTCTTTTCTTAACAAAGGAACTTCTGGCACCATTCGCAATTGTTCTAACATATCTTTTGTAGCAAATTTATAAATTAGAGGTTCATCTAATTTTTCAACATCCAAATTATTAAAATCATCCAAATAATTTATATAATTGCTTGCCTCTATTTCATATAGACCAATTTGAATAACCTTATTGTTGTTTTTAACTAAATAAATAGGAAAATAAAAAATATTTGCTTCCTCAAATGTGTTTTTAGCGTTCCCTACCGCAATAACGACATCAACGTCTTTGATTTCTATTTGATATAAACTTGCTTCAGTTTTCAAATCACCTGAATCTACACTTTTTAATTCGGGATAACTAACATCACTATTTATTCTTGATAATACCATTCTTATAATACAAATATAATTTAATTATATTTTTATATTTATATTTATATTTCTCTATTGTTTTATTCCATTTTTGAGCATTTTATACTTACTTACCATAGTACATATTTTTTCATAAATTTATCATTCTTCAATTCATCAATGAAATACCATAACTGTTTTCTTTTGTATACAATCAATGAATTTTCTATATTATCTTCAAAATCCAACAAAAAAAGTATCAATTCTTGTTTTTTGAATTTATTTGTTTTAACTTCTTTTGATAATCCATAATATTCACATATCAATAACAACTGTTTTACACTATAATTAGTATCATAGTCAAGTGCTTTGATAGTTAAAACTGTTTCGATATTAAAATCGCAATCTGCTGAATAATCGCTTATTTCTTTCAAAATAGATTCTAGGTCATAGTTATCAACGTCTACAGTGTCTACCGCATTTGCATTAGTTTCAACATTGCTATCGTCAAAATTTATTGATATGTTTTCTTCATTCATAATTTATTATTTTTATTCATTTACTTTTAAACCTTTTTATTCTATTTCTTTGTTTTATAAATATTTACATCTCAATTAAATCCATAAATTTGAAGATAGACTTATTACTCAAACTTAGATAATTTTTTGATTTACTGTGTGCTAATTTTTCAATTATTTCGGAAATACTCATATTATCAATTAATTCATAAGAAATAGACCCATTAAATAACTCTTTTTTGTATAAAATAGCAATGTTTTCAGTAAGTTCATCTACTTCATTCTTTTTATTATCCTGATTAATATAAAGATAAATTTTATTCATTAGATTTCGGACAATATTGACAATTTTATCCTTTGAAATTATATTATTATTCATTAAATTTACGAAAAATGCAGCAAGGGATTTTCTTTTTTCATTATCCTTATTAATTTTACAAAATTTATTGTAATCAACATTTGGTTCAACATATTCAATAGTATCAAATAAATTCATAAAGTTGTTGAAATTATTTTGGAAAATATCCTCCATTATTTGAAATTTATTTATTAAATCAGAGTACAAGTCCGCATACATTTTTGAATAAAATCTATTTGTAGAAGCTATTTCAAAAATAATAGTTCCTAATTTTGTCATTTCATCATTATCAACAATTCCTTTCATTATATCTTCAATGATATCAATGATTTTATTTTTAACGTCATTATAATTTTTGTCAGACATTTTATTCAAATGTGACCGCAATAAATCAATTTGTGCATCTAGACCGACCTTTTGTTCAATTTTGGTTGTTTGAAAAGTACGCAGACTTTCCCAATCATCTGAATTCAAGATTTCCATTGATTTATTCCCACGCCTCTTCCTATTTGAATTATCCGGTTGCGCATTTTTGAAAGCGTCCAAATCCTTATCTTTGTGCTTGAGCGCCGATTCAACTTTCATTGGATTTACTCTTTTCTGAAATATAGGAGTTTTAACATAATTAGGCGAACCTACTTCCAAAGATAATTCAGAGATAATTTTTAATGTATCTTCTGGAAAATCAAATTTAAAACCATTGAAGGTAATATTATTAAAATCTTCTAAGGTATATTTGTTCATTTTCATAGTCATAGTCATAGTCATAGTCATAGTCGTTTGATTAAAGATACTATTACATTACAATAGTTAATGCATTTATATCAATTTTTTTAAATAATTATAATATTTTAAAATTTACTTAAATAGAAAATATAATAATTATATATATAATGTCGCTAGTAAATGACAGTGATGGGGTGAATGATTTTAGTAACAAAGAAGAAGAAATATTTGATTCTTCATATGAAATAAATAATTGGGATGAGCTAGACAATGACCCAAGCATATTAAGAGGGATTTATAGTTATGGTTTTGAGAGACCAAGTCCAATCCAAAAAAAAGCTATCAAGCCTATTATAATGGGCAAAGATATTATTGCTCAAGCACAGTCGGGTACCGGTAAAACCGGAGCTTTTGGAATTGGTGCATTATCTATAGTAAATGTTCTTGATAATTTTACACATGTTTTAATTTTATCACCTACAAAAGAATTAGCAAAACAAACAGCGAATGTATTAGAACAAATTGGAAGTATGATGAATGGTTTAAGAATTCAAACGGTTTATGGCGGTTCTCCTTATGAAGAATACAACAATTTCAATGATAAGAATACGCCCCATATTATTTGCGGATGTCCTGGAAGAGTATTTGATTTGATGAGACGAGATAGAATAACATCAAAAAAGATTAAGTTGGTTATTTTAGATGAAGCAGATGAAATGTTATCAAGCGGATTTAAAGAACAAGTGTACAATATATTTCAACATTTTAATAATGACATTCAAGTTGCTTTATTCAGCGCAACGCTTCCAAATAGTATTTATCCAATTATAAATAAAATTATGCGTAATCCTGTAAAAATTTGTGTAAAAGCTGAACAATTAACCTTAGAAGGTATTTCTCAATATTATGTCGCAGTTGAAGACGACCGACAAAAATATGATACATTGAAACATATTTATCAATATGTATCTGTATCACAATGTATTATTTATTGTAATAGTATTAAAAGAGTTGCTGACTTATATGATGCAATGAAAGAAGACAATTTTCCTGTTTGTCGCATACATAGCAATATGGATAGAAATGAAAGAGATATTGCTTTCAAAGAATTTAAAAATGGTAAATCACGTGTGTTAATATCGTCTAACGTAACTGCCAGAGGCATAGATATTCAACAAGTAAGTGTTGTTATTAATTTTGATGTCCCAAAAGATATACATACTTATCTGCATAGAATAGGTAGAAGTGGTAGATGGGGTAGAAAAGGTGTCGGTATTAATTTTATTACGAGAAGAGATATTGGTAAGATTAAAGAAATTGAAAATTACTATGAATGTGAAATAAAAGAGATGCCTATAAACTTGGATTTTTTAGAGACTTTTTAAACATTTGTATAATAGGTTCTGTCATGGGTAAAATATAATTACTTCTAATAGCATTAGTATAATGATTAATCAAATCAAAAAATGAAATTAATATTATATAAATACCAGCAGAATAGCAAACTTTCCTATCCAATTCAGTAAACTCTATTTTATGTTTTCTGTAACTATTGAAACGGTAAATTAAAAACAATGCCAATATTACTTTTACCACAAAATTGAATTGAACAATAAAGGTCGGTTTAGATTGGAAAAAACCAACTATAAATAATACGACTGTTAGTTTAGTAATAAACGAAAAATATTGAAGAAATTTTACTTCAAAATTATAAAAATCTTTATTATCTATTAGAATATCGCTCATTTGTATGTTTGTTTATATTTATATATTATTGTAACAAAAAATAATAAAAATCCGATACATTCGTAAAATAAATTTATTATATTTCTAATAAAAGTATAATAAATTTAATGTCTACTAATAACAAAATAGAAAATTTAAATGAGCATTTTAAATTACCGATTTATTATAATAAAAACAAATCAGAAATTACATCAAATATAACTACTGATTTAGAATTAGTAAAAACAATTGATGCATCTAGTAATTCTATTTATAGTTATTATTTCAATTCTGATTCTAACAATAACAAAAATCCATTATCAGATAAAATCATCAACCAAGTATCTGAGTATTACACAACTGACATTGAATTTTTAAAAGATAACCAAAAGCTTTTGAAAACATTTACACCTGTAAAACGTGTAGTATTTCAAGATGATAAAATTAAATACACTAAAATACTTGAAACCTGGAATGAAATAAAAGGGGACACTGGATTCAAAGAGAAATATTATTACATTGACTGGCAAATGTGGGAATTTTTGAATAAATCCCAGCCTTTTTTACAATTTATGAGCATTTATAACATGGCGTCCCCGGTAATTTCTCTATTCGTACCGATTATTATTCTTATTATTCCATTTTTTATTATTCGCTTAAAAGGATTGTCATTGACTATGAAAGAATATGTTGACATATTAAAAGTTGTTATTTCACAACACTCTATTGGTAAACTCTTTACTCAATTTGGTTCAGTTTCATTTCAAGAAAAAATTTATCTCGTTTTATCAGCAGGGTTTTATTGTTTTTCTATTTATCAAAATATACTAACGTGTTATAGATTTCACGACAATATGAAAAAAATACACACTTATTTTCACGAGTTTAAACATTATTTGAATTATAGTATTGAATCAATGCAAAATTATAGAAAATATAGTGAACAATTAACAAATCACAGCCACAGTGAATTTAACAAGACATTAGATGACAAAATTTTAATATTGAATGAATTAAAGAGTAAATTAGACACGATTAGCGAATTTAAATATGATATTAAAAAAATAGCTGAAATCGGAGGAATTTTAAAAACTTTTTACGAAATTTATGACGATAAAACATATGAAGGTGCAATGATGTATTCATTTGGATTCAATGGATATATTGACTGTATTGTTGGATTGCAAAAAAACATAAAAGAAGGTAAAATTAATTTTACTCAATATACAAACGAAAATGATGCGCATAGAAAAGGTAATAATAGTAAAAAGAATAAACATGGTAAAAATAAAAACATGTTTAAAAATAGTTATTATGCTTGTTTAAAAGATAAAAAACATGTAAAAAATACTGTAAAATTGAATAAAAACATTATAATATCAGGACCCAACGCATCAGGAAAAACCACTATAATTAAATCAACGTTGATAAATATAATTGTTTCACAACAATTTGGTTGTGGGTTTTATAACTCCGCATTATTAAAACCATATGACCATATTCATTGTTATTTAAATATACCTGATACATCTGGTCGCGATAGTCTTTTTCAAGCAGAAGCACGTAGATGTAAAGAAATAATTGATATTATTGATGGGGATTTAAAAGGTACTGATACACATTTTTGCGCATTTGATGAATTATATTCAGGAACAAATCCTGAAGAAGCTAGTATCAGTGCTATTGCATTTATGAAGTATATTGTTAAAAATAAAAATGTGAATTCAATACTTACTACACATTTTATAGATGTATGTAAAAATTTAGATAAACATAAAATGATTGAGAATCACTACATGGAAACAAATAAAAAAGATAATAAATTAGAGTATTTATATCAATTGAAAAAAGGCATTTCAAGGGTAAAAGGCGGAATAAATGTGCTTTATGAAATGAATTATCCTAGTGAAATCATTGAAAATACAATTTCTAGTACTCTATAATAGATAAATTATTTAACGTTCCAAATCAAAAAAGAATAGTTGGAATAACCTACCATTTTCTAAATTTGTCCCGAAATATGTTGATGCGGCGTGAATCATTTTTGAATCAAATAATACAACACGATTATAAACATTACCAATTACATCAACAACTTCAAATTCAGTTGAATCTAAATATCCATTTTTGAAAACTATTTCGAAATCTAAATCTGGAGCCTTCATTTTTTTTGTATTTTTTGAACGATAAAAGGTGGTTCCCGTTTGAGGGGGAGCATCAGGTGTTAGAAAAATAATTCCTGCATATTCCTGTTTATCAACGTGATAAACTAATTGGTCTCCACCAACGCATATTTGAAAACATCCGTTTACACCATAGTTTGTCCAATTTTTAATTTTACAATTTAAAATACTTTCAAAACTTTCTTTCAAACCTTCAAACCGAAATACACTGTCAGTTCTTTTACCTTTATGATACTCGGTGTGATATTCAAATGTTTGTAATAGTGCAAGTTCACGAACTGAATCAACATCCTGATAAAAATTATCAACTACAACAAATGACGGAATATACCCATTTTTTTTTTCTACAATATAATTTTTAAAATATTTCTCAAATGTAAATATTGTATTCCATTTTTCATCAAAAAACATTTCTAATTCAACATTCTTTACATTTTTGTCTGTTATTTTAAAATCCCAACCACACATCAATTTATCATTTGAAGAAAATTTATAAGCATTTATTACATCTTGTCGTCTATTATTATTGTCGTTAACGTTGTCAATAAATAGTTCTTTACTAGAATCATCACAAAGTTTATATTTTATTCTAATTTCACAATTATTGTATAACTTATGAAAACACCATCCTTTTAATTGAATTATATCATCTTTTTTATTAAAATCATCAATAAATCCGCTTACATCTTTGTTCAATGTATCATGCATTTTATTATATGTTATATAATATCTTATTACATTTTTTTAAATATTATTTTTTTTATTATTATTCGTTAATAAAAAAAATTATTAATATGTACTATTTTTAATAATGTCATTTTTATCTGATATTTTGAACCCAGCATTATTAATATTTCTAGGGGTTACATTACTAATTATTGCTTTGCTAATCGTATACTTTGAAGGTAAAATGAGAGAACAAAATCACAAAATTTCATCTATGTTAAGTCTAGTTTCATCTTTAGCAGAAGAAACTAACATGATTAAGTTCCACTTAAATAACGCAAATATGAATGTTTATCAGGCGCAAAATAACTCACTAAATAATAATATTCCATTTACACAAGGAATTGATTTAGAAGAAAAATTGATTCCTGTATCCGACGACGAAGGCGACGGTAATGATGAAGACGACGACGAAGATGAAGACGAGGATGAGGATGAGGATGAAGACGACGACGACAACGACGATGATGATGATGATGATGATGATGATGATGATGATGAAGAGAACGGTAAAAATATTACTATAACTGAAATAAATGATAATGACATTAAAGTATTAAATTTAGATAACTTAAACACCATTGATTTTGAAAATGACATACATGAAATTGCTGATAATGATAATGACGACGACGAAGGTGATGATGATGAAGACGATGAAGACGACGAAGGTGATGATGATTTAGAAGACATTGATTTTAATCAATTATCAGATAATGACAATAATGATAAAGAAGAAGAAGATAATCAACAAATCATCCTTAACGAAAAAGAAGATTACACTGAAATTAATAATTTAAAATCAATAAATATGTCAAATTTAGAAGAAGAATACAAACAAAATAAAAATGTAGAAGTTATTGATTACAAAAAATTATCATTGAATAAATTGAAATCTATTGTTTTAGAAAAAGGTCTAGTAACAGATTCATCAAAATTAAAGAAACACGAACTGTTGAAATTACTTAACGCTGAATAAATTTTAAATAAAAATTTATATCTTATAATAATATACTTATATTATATATTATAAGATTATATGTCCTGGGCAGTTTGTTATTCAGGTTCCAATAATGTTCATTTTAATTTTCCTCCGATAATGGCTGATGGTCGTAACTATGCATCGTGGCAGCCTGATGCTGTCATTAATCAACGTATACAAACACAAGAAAATATTCATTCTAATTGGTCTTATCGTCAATATTTACAACAAAATGGTTTACAAATAATGAAATACAATTCAATGGAATCTTGTTATGATTTAGGACTAGACCCACACACGCAAACAAATACAACTCCTTCAAGCAATGTTCCTTACACTTTTAGAAATATATATGATACAAATACACCTGGATATGGATATTCTAATAGCGATTTAAAAAATCCGTATTTATCTAGAGAACAATTGAATTCAAGAATGATTGCACCTGCAATCCACACTGCTAATTTTCAAAACACAAACAATTAAGACCAATTAAAACCAATTAAAACGAATTAAATTCAAATATATACATAAAGAATATATAGGTCTTTATGTATATATCTATGTGCACACGCATTATTTCTATTGACGTTGGTATAAAAAACTTGGCATTTTGTCTTTTTGAAAAACATGCAAACTCTACTTATTTTAGTATTGCAAAATGGGATATAATTAATTTATCCCAAGAAGATGAAATACAAAAATGTCAGTGTACAGAAAAAAATGGTGTTATATGCAATAAGCCTGCCAAATATACATTAAATGATAATTTCTTTTGTTTAAAACATTCAAAAAAACAAGAATATCAAATACCTACGAGCGAATTAAAAACTACTTTTATTAATAAACAAAAATTTCAAAAACTTATTGATATTGCAGATAAATACAACATTCAATATGAAAAACCTATTAAGAAAAATGATTTATTATTCAAAATAAACGAACATATTTCTAATAAATGTTTCAAAGAAATCAAAGTCACAAATGCATCTCAAATTGATTTAATAACTATTGGTAAAAATATTAAAAATAAATTTAATAAAATTTTTCCAGTAGAAGACAAAATAGATTATGTTTTGATAGAAAATCAAATAAGTCCAATCGCAAATCGTATGAAAACAATACAGGGAATGATTGCCCAATATTTTATCATGAATAATAATACCGAACACATTGAATTTGTTTCTTCAATCAATAAACTAAAACAAAGTTCAGGGAAAACCATTGAAGAACAGCCTTCACAACAACCACAAGATAAGGCAAGCAACGATTACAAATCAAGAAAAAAACAAGGTATTTTAAAATGTTTAGAAATTTTAACGACAGAACATTCTTTCACTAATCAATTATCTTATTTTAATATTCATAAAAAAAAGGACGATTTATCTGATTCTTTTTTACAAGGATTATGGTTTATCAAAAATAAACACTTGTAATTTATTAAATTTATAATTTAATTTTAAATAATATATATTTAATTCGTATTACTTAAAATTAAATGTTCTTATTAATTCAATAATGAACGATATAATTGAAATTTCTGAGCTGGATTTGAACAACGATAGTGACAATTTTAAACAAACCAAAACAACTAATTTTGGAGGCGGTTTAGAATTTTTAATGAACGATAAAATAAAAGATGGCAATAAACACACAAGTGATATTGATTTAGATGATTTAAATAATTTAGAAAACGAATTGAATGAGTTATCCGAAGATGTACCAAGTCATAGTTTCAAGTCAAAATCAGATGTATTCAATTTTGAAGACAACACTTCAAGTAATTTTTCAGGAGGGGTAAGATTTAATGATGAACCTAGTATTGGCCTAGGTGCTTCAGCAGCAGAAACTTTAGATGATGGGAAAACTTGGGATGGGTATGGGAAATTTAACAATGTGCCTTTGAATCCTGATAAAGGTGCATCTTCAGCATCTTCTGGTCCTCAATTATCAAAAGAAGAACTATTACGAGAAAAATTCAAGTATTTAAGAAAGTTAGAAGGGTTAGAAAAGAAAGGTGTTGAACTATCAAAGAAGTATAACATGGAGTCTTCTTTAGCAGAAATGATGGGCGAGTATGAGACTATTATGGAAGAAAAAAGTAAACAAAATTCAGTCAAATTTCAAGGAAATATGTTAATGGCTGCTATCAATGGTATTGAATTTTTAAATAACCGTTTTGACCCATTTGATATAAAATTAGATGGGTGGAGTGAGCAAGTAAATGAAAATATCAACGATTATGATGAAATATTTGCCGAGTTATATGAAAAATATAAATCAAGAGCATCTATGGCACCTGAATTAAAACTATTATTTCAATTAGGCGGTAGTGCTATGATGGTTCATTTAACAAACACAATGTTTAAAAGTGCAATGCCTGGTATGGACGATATTTTACGTCAAAACCCTGATTTAATGCGCCAATTCCAAAATGCTGCAGTAAATTCAATGGCACAAACAAGCCCAAATTTCTCAGGGTTTATGTCCGGAATAATGAATCCCGAAATGTCATCTGGAAATGGTCCACCAGCACCTATGGCAACACAAGGACCAAATGCGGTTCCCCCTCCAATGGGTAGACCCGGCAACAATAACTTTGCCAATAGACCTGACTTGAATTTAGGTCGCAGTAATTTTGTAGATGACGGTATCAACATGAGGGAAAGTTTTCAACGTGGCGGCGTCAGCACCTCTGGACCACAAGATTTCCAGGAAAAATCTAGGAGACAACCTAGACCAGAAATGAAGGGACCTAGCGATATTACTGACATTTTGTCCGGATTAAAAACAAAGACAATCAATATTCAAGAACCTCTACAACAAAGTTCATCATCCCAGTCTATGAATAACGGTAACGGTAACAGTAATACTAATGGAAATAGTACAATTAGTATTGAAGATTTAAAAGAATTACAAGGGCAATCAGATGTAAACATGCCAAAACGCAGTAGAAGACGTCAAAAATCTGCTAGTAACACAGTGAGTTTGGATATTTAGAATATCAGTATCTTTAGTATCTTCAGCTTTTTTCAATGCCAACAACCTTGGCTATTTTCTTAATGATTTTGGTATCCTTTTCATAATCATTGTCCCCTTTTCCTCCCATGGCCTCATAAATAATTGTATTGTATTGACTATTTTTTTTAGAATCATATTCTTCGCAATCAGGATATTTCTCTCTGAATGCTTTGAACATGCAAATATTTTTATGAGCAATTGTGCGAATAGCCTTGCGCAATTTTTTATTTGCTTCGTCTTCCTTTTCCCAAACATTGTCTTCTTTTACATACATAACCTCTCTTTTCTGGTCTGTACAGTGAACCGGTCGTTTTTCTACTTCTAGTGCCTGTAAATTTTTAATGATTATATTGGAAATTCCTTCAATATAACCAACCTTCCCAACATTTTCAAGGTCGGATACCTGTAATTTAACTGATTCTATAAAATCACTAATATTCATGGCATCTTTGCAGGTTTCATTTAAGAACACTTGCAAATTGAATGTTTTGTTATGAGAGTTTATATTATTATTATTGTTAATAGTATTATTTGTTCCATTTTTGACAATTTCCATGAGCTCTTTGTTTTGATTTATCAGCATAAGTATTAGTTTTTTATCATTGATGACATCATCATCATCATCTTCATCGTCAGAATCATTATTGATGGAAGTAATTTCTTTACATTTTTTTTTGTGTTTCCATAATCCAGACGACGTTTGAAAATCTTTATTACATTTTTCACATGTAAATAATTTAGAACCTTGCTCTTTTTGCCACTTTTTGCCACTTTTTATTTCCAAATTATTTCCATCGGATTCCTTAATATGTCTTGCTGTAGTCAGATGCTTCTCCCAATTATATTTTTTACTGCATATATAGTTACAAAATTCACAATTATATTTTTCTACATTTTTTTTGCCACAAAATGCCACAAAATTGTTTCCTAAAGTTTCCATTTATTTCCATTGAGAAAAAATATTTAAGTATTTAAAAAAATTATATCGTAATAAAAATAGAATTATTTTTTCTGCAACCACATGCTAAAAATTAATTATGGTAACAAAACTTATATTTCTCCAAGACTTTTTTGGATTTTTGAAAAATGGACAAAAAAAATGTCCAAAATTGAAAATCCCAAAATACTTTTGGAAAAAAAAATAAAGTTAATATAATAAATTGTCAAAACTACTTAAAGAAATTTTTCAAACAGAACTATTTTTATTATATGTTCCATTTTTGACAATTTCAATAAGTTCTTTGTTTTGATTCATGTGTTTTACATATTTTCTCATTGTAAATGCTGATTAATTTATATATTTAACAAAAATTATATAAAAATATATAAATTATTAATTTAGTATAATGCTTAAAAAACATGTAGTATTATTTGAAAGCAAAGACCATGGGTGGATTGCTTATTCTACAAAAGGAACTGATGCTAAAAGAATATTAAGTGTAAACAACAAATATCATGTATTTTATATTTTTGAGTGTGATCTATTGAAACAATATCCGCATATTATGAAATTAAAAGCACCCCTAAATAAACATTATGATTGTAAAAGAATAAACAAATATAAAGAAGAAACTTTTGAAGAAAATGATAAATATATTACAATTAGTTCCAAACATGAGGGACAAGATGAAGGAATTTATTTTGACGTAAAACAGAATTAAATTTGCGTTTTTTATTAAAATTATATATATATTATGAGTGCAGCTATTGAAGAATCTATATTAAATCATAATAAAGTGCTTGTTTCTGTATTGGAACAATTGAAAGAGGTAAATTCTAAATACGCATGTGTAAACCCAGCAGATGTAAGAAATAGATATGACACAATGCATGGAATAATTGAAACAAAAATAACTGAAATCAACGAAAGGAAGGATTATATCAAAAAATGTATAAATGATTTAGAAGAATGTAAAAAACCAATAGCAGAAATGGAGAAAGTATTAAAAGAAATTGGTGAAACTTCAAATAAAGGAAGGGTAGGAACCTTATTCGGTCTTTGTAAGCAAACAATTAAAGAAAACGAAATTTCTATGGACGAAATTGAACAAATGGTATCTGATTTTCCTTATGACGAACAAAATGAAATAAAAAATTATAACAAACAAAATGATATTATTCGGTGTTAAAAATAAGTTTAGTAAAAGAAATAATACTAAACGAAAAAATTATAGAGCAAAGAATGACAATAATAAATCAAAAAAACGGCGTTTTAAATATAAAAATCTGTAAATGAGAAAAGGTGAAAAACCAAATACATTTCATATATAATTTTATATATGAAATATGATTAACTATCTTTAGTTTGAATGTTTTTATACACTGCATCATAAACGTCATTATAATTGACTCCGTTGTCGCTAAAATTTTTGTAATTTTTATCAAAAAATACTGGATATTTGTAGATGTTGTTATTATAACCATAATCCTTTCTGTAATTTCCATAATATTTATCAAAACTATAAGTGCCAAAAGTGACAAAATGTTCTCTCTCTTTAGAAGACGTAGAAATATAACGAAGTATCATAAAACAAATAAAAAATAGAAAAATGCAAAGAACTAATTTTTTTAAATATTTCATAATATTGACTTTGATTGTTATATATAAATCATTATATTATTTTCCGATGGATGTTTGTTTTGATACTTTTTCATATCCCTCGCCTCCAGGCATTTCTGAATTTTCACATGGAGGTGCATAATATTCTTCTAAACATTTTTCATAATAAACTTCTAATATTTTTTCTAAATTATTTAATTCTTTTGAACTTCTGATTTGTGACGCAACTTCCGCCATATGCATTGGCTGTGATTCGCGATTTTGTTTAATTGCTTTTTGAATTGATTCGTCAGTAATTGGGTCATTTGGATATTTTTTTATGTGACCACCAACATAATAATACCCCCCATAATCTTTTGCAAATTTTAAATAGGTATATATTACAGAATAATCTATTACATCTTCTTTACAATTATCTTTTACACATTCTTTATTGTAATCTTCAATTGTTTCTTTATTTATTACAACAAACTTTTCCAATTCAATCAATGAAGGTTCTTTACCAATAAATTCTTCGTATTTTGACGACATTTTAATTTTATGATAATTTGTGTTATTATCATAAAAGAATTTCAATTTTTTTTAATTTTCCTGATAAATTATATTAAGAAATTTTTGCGCTACTTTTTCAAAAATTATATTAAGAAATTTTTGCGCTACTTTTTCAAAAATTATATTAAGAAATTTTTGTGCTACTTTTTCAAAAATTATATTAAGAAATTTTTGCGCTACTTTTTCTAAAAGTAGCTTTATTCAAACTCCATCTTCAAATCCAGTAAATCCTTGTATTTTTCATTTATGATTGTATTCAACGCGTCAGCCTTCAACAATTTATCGTTCTTTAATATTTCGGAAGTTTCATAAATCAAATCTTTACAAGTCATTATCATCATATGCGCGCATTTATACGCATTATTAATTAATTCAATAACATCATTATCAATCAACTCCTTATATTTTTCACTATTACTTGGATAAATGATATTACTTCCCATACCATAATATAGTACCATTTTTTCAGCCAATTTCAATGCTTCTTCAAAATCATTCAATGCTCCTGTTGTAACTGATACATTGTAGAACACTTCCTCGGCAATTCTACCAGATAATAGAATCATCAAATGCTCAAATAAAGCTTCACGCACATAAATATTACTTGTTGAACTCTCAAAGACAGTATAACCAGGACTCTTAGGGGATGACAAATTGATAACAACCTTTGACATTTTAGAATGATGCTTAGAGAGAAATCCAACCACTGCGTGACCCATCTCATGAATCGCAATATGGTCAATAATATCCGATGTAAATTCGTGCTCATTTGGCTGCCAACCAGCCATCATTTTATTCATAATAAAGTCAAAATCTGCAAAATTGAATTGCGTTTGATTACACCGTAATGCATTCAACATGGCTTCGTTCAATAAATTTTCAATTTGCGCACCAGATAGTCCATCCGTAATTTCAACCAAATTTGATATATCTACACTTTTTGAGTCGTACGGTTTACCTTTAATATGAATATTAATAATGGATTCGCGTGTTGCCTTATCTGGTAATCCGATGTATATTTTTTTGTCAATTCTTCCAGGACGCGTTAATGCATTATCCAATAAATCAAACCGATTTGTAGCTGCAACCAAAAACACTCCAGTTGTATTTTTAAAGCCATCTAACTCAACTAAAAGAGCATTTAATGTGTTGTCTCTTTCATTTGAAGAGGATTCACCATCAGTAGAACGTTTTCTTCCCAATGCATCAATCTCGTCAACAAATATAATACATGGGATATTTTCGCGTGCCAACCGGAATAATTCCTTGATTCTTGTAGGACCTACCCCAACATATTTTTCTTGAAAATCCGAACCAGAAACCGGAACAAAACTACATTTCGCTTCTCCAGCAAGGGCTTTTGCAATAAGTGTTTTACCAGTTCCAGGAGGACCCTCTAGTATAAGACCTTTTGGTATTCGCACATTGTACTGCTTATATTTTTGATAATTTTTCAAAATGTCAACACATTGTCTCAGCTCATCCTTGACATTTTCATAACCTCCAACATCCAAAAAATTCATATTAGGTTTTTTCATTACTTCAAAATTTTTGGTTTTGGTGTAACTACCGCCACTCATACTCATCTGTCTTTTATTTGAATTATTATTATCATCATCATCGTCATCATTATTTTGTCTATTTTCGCTATTACCGTCAGGATTGTTTGCCATCTCATTCATTTCTGAAATATGTTCATCTATTGGATTAAATTGAATTCCTAACCCACTTAAAAAGTTATGACCAACATTTTTATTAATTATAATTCTTACGCGAGGCGATTCAATTGTTTTGTTGAAATTTTTCTCTATATCATTATATAAATTTTCAAAATCTTCGCCCAAAATGCCCAAATTTTGTAATGATGCATTTTTAGAATTTAATTTTTTTAATAGTGTTTCATAATATTTTGAATTGTGAAGCTCTCTCTCTTGGGCTTCAATGTTTTCTCTATGTGCTCTATCACTAATCGTATTATTTGAAAAGCCGCTATTTGATTGGATTCTTTTTAGCAACTCTTCAGTGTAACGCTGAGAGAAATGATAATTTTTCTTATGAGAATTCAATGTTAAAAACCGCACGTATTGATTATTTTTATTACTATTCAATTTATTGCGACGTAAAGATGTTAAAAAACTATCTGAAACGTAGTATTTCATTGAACATAATAAAAAATATAAGAAATAGCAATTTATTATCATATAAATAGTTATATCATTAATTATTTAAATAATAATAATACAATAATTTAAAATTTTTATTCATATGTATAATAATATGAATAAAACAACTTGCCCAAAAATTGGAATAAAAATTCATCAAAGTAATAATGAATACAAAGCAAATCCTTTTAGTTCTAACATTAATCCAAAGCCTAACCATATCCCTAATCAACAACACAATCCAGTCCCCAATCCAGTCCCCAATCCAGCCCCACCAGAATTATGCAATTCAAACAATTTTGATTTGAACATTGACAGTTATTCTATGAAAGATATTTTTCATTTATTCAATATTCAAAGTGATTTGTTAAATGAAGGTGTTATGAAAGAAGCCAAAAAGTTTGTATTAAAAACCCACCCAGATAAATCAAAATTAGACCCAAAATATTTTCTTTTTTATTCTTCTGCATATAAAAAATTATACCATGTTTTTGAATTTCAAAACAAATCAAGCAAAAAAAAACTAGACCAAGAAGATTATTCAAATGATAGTAACAATAAAATTCTTGACAATATTTTTACAAAAAACGAAGCTTTGAAAGACCCAAGAAATTTTAATGAATGGTTCAATGAAAAATTTGACCAATATAAAACAGATGATGCAGGTGACATTAACAACGGTTATGGAGATTGGCTAAAATCAAATGAAGGCGTGATAGACGCTTCAAATGTAGCAAAAGCGGACATGGCAAATGAATTTGAGAGATACAAAAAACAAATTCAGACGGTTACACAGTACAAGGGAGTACACGATGCATTTTCTTCTACTTTTGGAACAAGTATAATATCTCAACAAAATAATTTTACATCTGGAGGGCTGTTTAATAACGATGGTTTAGGTTTTACAGATTTGCGACAAGCTTATGAAGAGTCTGTTATACCAGTGACCGAAGAAGATTATCAAAATATCCCAAAATATAGAAATATAAACGACTATAAAAATGCACGGGACAAAGACAACATAAACACTGGACCTACGTCAAAAGAAGAAGCCATGAAAAAATTATATCAGCAACAAAAACGTGAAGAAGAGGAAAGCATAGCTTTAGCTTTTCAACTTGCAAAACAAAATGAAAAAGCGCAAGCAAAAAACAAGTCATTTTGGGGCGAATTAAAACAAATAACCGGGTGGTAATGATTAATCAAGACATTAAGATAATAGTTTATTTATTCTTGTTCTTTCATTGTATATAATAAAGGAAAGAAAATTGCTCCCCATGAGCGTTCAATATAGTGACCAGCTTCAGGGTTAAAATGGTCATTTACTGTCAATATCAATTCTTGATACCTAGTTTTAGGATGTTTTATTATATCTCTTTTATCTATTGAAAAAATACCCCACCAAGTGCTCCATCTAGCATTAGTTCTTCCGAAAAAATAATTATACCATACATAATAGGGTCTCAATCTACATTTTTTTAATTCAACATCATCACATTTTAATAAATTTGCACTATCGGAAGTTTGCCAATTATCTAATTGAAAATATTTAAAACTTTCACATACATTATTTTGATAATGTCCTAAAAAAAAAGCCTTCTTATAGTTACTTTCAATAATCCTATTTAAAATTCTTATAGCTTTGTTTTTTTTGTATTCAATATTGAGTGAACCAGGAAAAAATACTGTAATATTTGATAAATTATGATAATTTTCAATTATATGATACAAATATGTGTGGTCGTTTTTCCCTAAATTATTCAATTTAATAATATTTTTAACGTTACCTTTTTCAAAGTCATCATTTTCTCCCTTATTGTAAACAATGTAGTTAAATTTATTGAAAGGTTCTTCTAATGACCAACTTAAATCTTCATTAAATCTTGATATAATAATATCTATGTTTTCAGCCATAATAGTTACTATATAATGTTAAATTAATAATAAATATAACATTATTTTTATTCTGATATTGTAGATGGAAAATTACCAGATTTTACACAAGGTAATAATGTGAATTTTTTATTGATAAAATTTACATATTTCCATAGCTTCCAATCCCATAAATTTCCTAGATTTTTATCACCATAATTATCTGATGTTATTGAAAATTTTGATAATGGATGTAAATGATGTTTCAAAGTATTTATAACTCGTTTATTGTACAACATTGCACACGTTCCACCCCAACCATAATGTCTATCGTCTAGTAAAACAATATCATATTTGTTGTTTTCAGGATTTTCTACAAAACCACTGATTTTATTTAAAGTATCTTCGTCTATTACAGAATCGTCTTCTAATATACAAAACCAATCATAGTTTAAATTGCATGCTATTTCAAAACATTTAATATTTGACATGGTTAAGCCTTTTGTTCCATAATGCCCATATAAATTCAAATTCGGGAAAGATTTTTCAACGCTACCATCATAAATCCATGTTCTTTTAGTTTCAATACTTTTAAATAATTTGCCGATTAAATAATTTCGCGGGAAAAGTAATTTTTGTGCATCTTCATCATTACTCATATCATAACCATTTACAGCTCTGACTCGTTGAAAATTACATCCCAACTCAGATAAATTTTTAGATATTAAATCATATCTATCTTCATTTTTATCTAAATTTATTACTAAAAAATACAATGACATTTTGAAAAATGTGTATATATTATAATATTATAATATTAGATGTAAATATTTCTTTGATTCCATAATTCACCATAATATTTTATTTTTGAAGCATATGATTTTTCCATATCATGTCCATTATAACTCTTTAATACAGGAATATTCTGATAATATATAAATTTATTATTAACATCTATTAAACTATGTTTTAAATCTACAAGAGGGTCATTTGTAGAAATAAAATTCGTTAATAATTTTGGCCCTGTTGGACACAGACAACAATTTCCGTAATATTTGTTTTGGACATTTTCTACTATTCGTCTAATTGCTTTATATAGTATTTGATTTCCTGGCAAAGAAACCATCAATGCGTTGTATATACCTGCGTCATCAGCATCTAACACGTAATGTTCACTTTCGCATAAATTAATAAATTTAAACCCTTTATAAGGTGCATATTTAATATCCAAATAAATTCCTCCATGTATGAAAAGCACGCAATAACGCCATAGATCTGCTTTGTATGCGCCTGGAATTAGTCTATCGTATGCATTTAATACATCAGGTCTAAAATATTTGTTTATAAATTCTCTGCAATCATTATCATCATACAATTTATAGTAAAACCTAGGATTATTTTTTTTTATTTGTTCTACTGCCTTAAACATCAATGGTGGTAATAATTTTGTATGCCATGTTTGAAAAATATTTTGGGGAATTACACAATTGTATTCTGTTTTATTTATAAAAGAATTATTAGGTAATACTACATTATTTCTCCTATTTTGCCTTTTTTTTTTATTATTCAAAATATTATTTAGTAATAATTTATTCATAATATTATTACTAAATAAAAAAATATAATTTATAAAAGCAAATTATTTACCATTGTAAATATTTTTAATAATATTATTATAAATTAAAACTAACCCAATATGTCACAGAAATTTGAAAATGGACTTTTTATATTTCGGAGAGATTTTCGCATTGTAGACAACAATGGATTGAATTTATTAAGCGAACATTGTAAAAATATATACACCATTTTTATATTTACACCCGAACAAGTAACAAATGCAAATCAATTTAAATCAGATAACGCCGTCCAATTCATGATTGAGTCATTAGAAGATTTAGAATCACAAATCAGTAATAAGGGTGGTAAATTGTACACTTTTTATGGTCACAATGAAAAAATAGTTGCGCAATGCATAAAAGCGTTCAATATCAACGTTGTTTGTTTCAATTTAGATTACTCCCCATATGCAGTAAAAAGGGACAAAGAAATAGTTGCATTATGTGAAAAAATGGAAACCTTTGTAATGTATGACCACGATTATTATTTGCATGAGCCAGGAAGTATATTAACTGGCTCTAACACTCCTTATCAAAAATTCACGCCATACTATCAGGCTGCTTTAAGAAAAAAAATACAGCCTCCAAAAAATGCAAGTCCAAGTAAGCTTCATTTAACTTATGCGAAAAAACAAATTCCTAACCGTATTTCTTTAAACGATGCAATGAATAAATTCACAAAACAAAACCCAGACATTTTAGTTCACGGAGGACGTCAAAATGCTATTAGACAACTCAGTCTAGCAAATAGAACACAAACTCATTATTCTTCAACCCATAATGAGCTGTCAAAAAACACTAGTGAATTAAGCGCATATATAAAGTTTGGTTGCGTTTCTATTCGCGAAGTTTATCATGTTCTTAAATCAAAACGCGATTTAATAAGGCAGCTCATATGGCGCGATTTTTATGCAAATATTTTATATTCATTTCCATATGTTTTAGGACATGCAATGAAAAAAAATTATAACAAGATTCACTGGCACCATAATGCAAAATGGTTTGAAGCATGGAGAGAAGGTATGACAGGGTACCCTATTGTAGACGCCGGTATGAGACAGCTGAACCAAACAGGATATATGCACAATAGAGCACGCCTAATAACAGCCAGTTTTTTAGTAAAGACGCTTTTGATTTCATGGGAACACGGAGAAAAATATTTCGCCAAAAAATTGACTGATTATGACCCGGCTTCTAATAATGGAAATTGGCAATGGATTGCGTCAACCGGTGCTGATAGTCAACCATTTTTCCGCATTTTTAATCCATGGGAACAAGCCAAAAACTTTGACCCAAAAGCTGAATATATTAAGAGATGGATACCCGAATTAAAAGATGTTCCTGTTGAAGATATAATGAAATGGGGTGAGGTGTCAACATCAACATCAACAACGAAAACAATAAAATATCCAAAACCAATTGTAGATTATTCAAAACAGAAAAAACTTGCTTTGCAAATGTATAATTCTCTTTTTCATTGAACTTTTACTTGCGTTACTTATAATAAAAAAAAATTTAGTTAATTAATATGGGATATATTCATGACATATTAATTAATTTAATATGTAATAATAAATATAATTTTAATTTATCTGTGATTGTAATAATTACATTATCAATTCTGATATTATTTGCAATAATTAATATAATTATCAGTTATTACATAATAAAATATTTAGAAATTAACGTTGCAAATGATATTTATTTTTGCAATTATAACTACAATAAAAAATCGGAAGAATTATTAAAAAAATATGGAAATTATAGAATAAGAAAAATATATTTAGTTAAAAATCCAGTTACAAAGCTAAATACTTTTTTATTGAATTTAATTACATTTTATAATTACGAAAAAACAATTTCAAATGTGAATCAAAATTTTAAAAAAAAGTGTACGCCTTGCCACATTTCATTTATGATTGAAATTGAATTAAATAGTAATAACAAAAAATTTTTATTACTAGAAAAAACGAGTTATGTTAATATAAGCGAAAATATTCATTTAAATGAACAAAAAAATTTGAAAATAATAAAACTACCAAAGAGTGATTTTACTATTAATTCAATATTAAAAGAAACTCAAAATAGAATAGGAGAAAAAAAATTTTTTAATTGGAGTATTTATAAAAATAATTGTTCTATATTTATTAAAGAATTACTTATTACAGTTGGTTTATATAATAAATCAAATATAAAATTTATAAGTCAAAATAAATTCGTAAAAAAAATAAAGTTCACAACTTTGACTTTACATATCATAAATATTTTATGTACATTAAATAATGTTGCAGGTAATTATTTATACATTTGAAGATTTGCGCTTATGTAATATTCATATTTGTATGGTTTTTCAAAAAATTTATAGAACAGCTTTCAACAAGTAAACCTCCATTGGCATATATGCCGTAATTCATTCGTTCGTCTGTATTCTCAAGTGCAACATGCCAGATTGTGAAGTTACCTTCCGAATTCCAAGGTTCTGCGCGTTCATCTAAACACGCAATGAGACGATACTTATTATCTGTTACAAAGATTCTCCCTGTATGCATTATTGTTTTTTCGCGCTGTTCATCTGTAAGTGTATCTACTAAAATAGAATGGAACCCTGTTATGTATAAATCCTCGGTTAGCTCAGGATATTTGTCGGGAGAACATTTATACAAACGGTCTTCCAAACGTTCATTATTTCCTGGATTTACCATACCTCCTTTTCCCATGAGTTCTACCTTTTTGTAACCATTGCAGCTTGTCTTTATTAAATCTCCTTTGCGTAAATTCTCAATAGGAACATATGTTTCTTCGCCTTCTACTAAAGCTAGAATCTTTGAGCCTTCTAGAAAGCATGGTGCTGCTGGATACATATAATAACTAGCAGAACCACTATCTGCATTTAAAACACTACCATTTGCATAAACAACATTTTGAGGTGATGAACCAAAACTATTATTAGCAATTCTCCAGTATGTATATCCTGAACCAGGACCGTATGGGCCTCCAGACCCTACAGTATAATTTCCAACTGACGCAAATAGGTTTGTAGATGCCAATGCATCCGCTTCACTTGGATAATATGCAATGCCACCTACACCAACAGGATTCACTAACTCATTCATTGGACCTAATATAAGACGAGGGACTTCTCCAGTATTTGTTGTCATGTGTAAAAGACCTTCGTTGAATTTAAATGCAGTATTTGCAGTTATAGGATAATGCATGTTGTCAATAATAAATTCACCCTGACTGTTATTTATATATGCTAAATATGTATTTTCAAATTTTGTAGACCCAACATCTATGTGAGGAGTTGTATCACCTTTAATCCATCTCATTGGTATTTCAGATACATTTGAAAAGTCTAAACCAAAGCAATTAGTTAGAGAAGTTCTCAATGCTTCATTAAGTGGTACATTAAAATACACTGTGCTGGGTGGATTAAACGAGTTGAGCTTAACTTTTGCTGCAGATACCTCTGGAAGTTGAGTTAAATATTCAATTTCCTCATTAGAAAATACATTGTAAAAAACAGATGCCATTTTATATAATATTATATATAATATTATTTATATAATATTATTTATATAAATTACATTATTTGATTCGTTTATTTTTTTTATGAGATTTACCTCTACGTTTTGTTTTCTTATGTTTTGGCACCTTTCTCTTTGTACGCTTTTTTTTACCACCTAACCTTTTATTTATTCGCATACTTGCTAATTGTTCATCCGTATATTCATTTGCGTCAAAATGCATGTGTGTGTCAATTATAGGTTCTGCGATTTGCATATTATATGGAGTAGCATTTGTTATATTTTGAGCATTACGCATATTATATGGGGTAATTGTATTATTTACGTAATCAGATACGTAAGCTTGTTGTATTGGGGAACATATTTTATCAAAATCTAACACATCTTTATTAAAACGAGATTGTAAAAGTTCTACAAGATGTTTATTACTGCAAATAATATTTATATTTTTGTGAAAATTCTTGTTAGTTGGGCTATATTGTAAATAATATTCAATCAATTTCACTAAAACAGTTTTTATATCTTCATTATTAATCGGTTTTCTAAGTATCAAATCAAAACTAGAGACAATATTTTCATTAGCAAGTTCTGGCACAGAATCCTGAGAATTCAAAAGTTCAAGCGCAACCAGATACATATTATTATTTATGCAAATCATGAGCGCTGTCTGTCCTTGACGATTTATTGAACCTAATTCAACAGAATCTTTATAGTTTCGTATTATGAATAAAGCAGCATTTTGTAGTCCAAACATACAACATGACATCAAAATATTGTTCTTCCTAATATTATTATCAATTTCAAAAATAGACAAACCATCTTCATTTCTAAAATTAGCATTATATTTGATATCTTTCATTACTTGTATTTCGTTTCTTTCACCGATTAAGGCAAATATTTGTTGAACTATATTGTTCATTTTTCCATTTGTAATTTCTTCATTTGTAATTTCTTCATTTGTATATTTTCGTTTTGACATTTTATATTATTATAAAAAATTTATACTATAAATAATAGATATATTATATTTTTTTAAAAACAAGGTTCCAACTCGCTATCATAATTCAATATTTTACCTTGTAACACGTGAATATAATATTCATAATCTTTATTATACGCAACAACTTGCCATTTTGGAACAGCACACTTGCTTTTTGCAAGCTTATCAATATCAGTTAAATAATGTTGCCTATATTTTTCAGCAAGCTTTATTTTATCAATGATTGTATTTACATTTCTGTCTTCAATGAATAAAGAACAATAAACCGGTTTATTGCCATTGATTGTTCTTCCAATACGGCAATCATTATCGTTTATTATGACTTTATTATATTCAAACCCATAGGCAATTGCAATAGTATTTTCACTCATATTTATAAAGTTTATATATAATTATTATAAAATATAAAATTGATATTAAATACTTTTATACAATAATATAAATTAATAAGTATTATTTATATTATAAATAAAATGAACCAAAACTCTAGCAATACTACTAAACAAACTTTTATATTTGTGGACGGTAGTTATTATTGCTTTCACAGATATTATTCACTCTTGAATTGGTGGAAAAATGCATTTCCTGAAGACCCATTAAACAATCCTATTGAAAATCCTGTATTTGTAGAAAAATTCAAAAAAACCTTTGTAGAAACCTTGCAACAAATACCCAAAAAATTGAATTTATGTAAACCAAAACCAAAACCTAGAGGGAAAAAAACCCCTGCCCCCATGACCACCACCACTGCCACCACAAGTGATAATGATGAACCTATTATAAAAATGATTGTAGGAAAGGATTGTAAGAGAGAACACATATGGCGCAATGATTTTTATGATAAATACAAGGCAACCCGACCAAATGGTGGAGCGGAAGATGGATTTATGGGTGGACCATTTTTCAAAATGGCTTATGAAGAAAACCTCTTTCAAAAAGCAGGAGCCGAACAGATTTTATATCATCCGCGACTAGAAGCAGACGACTGCATCGCCATTTATGTAAAACAATTGGTTGAAAAATACCCAGCAAACGAGTGCAGTATTTATATAATTACAAGCGATAATGATTATTTACAATTAATAAGAGAGAATGTACACATATACAATCTTGCTTTTAAAAATTTGAAAGAATCCAAAATATTTACAGGTAATCCAGAAAAAGATTTAAAAATAAAAACTATTATGGGAGACGCAAGTGATAATATACCATCCGTTTTCCCAAAATGTGGAATCAAAACAGCCATAAAATGCGTGGAAGACAATGAATTCTTTGAGAAAAAAATGAATGATAACGTTGCATATTATGAACAGTATTTATTGAATGATACATTGGTTTCTTTTGATAAAATACCGGAAGAATTGGTAGATGAATTTAGTAAAAATAATAAATTTATATAATATATTAATTAAAATCATATACTCATATTATATGATAGGAGGAAGAATAAATACAATAAATAATTTTAGAAATATTATAAGCAGTGGAAATTTTGGTAATGTAAATTTAGAAGATTTTAAAGGAGATAATATGGTTCCTATGGATGGAATTACTATGGTTAATCAAATACAAAAATTAGATTCCGTGCATGATTTTGGCGGGAGTCGTGGTAATAATTTAGCTACAGATGCTTTATCTAAGTCAAGAGATTCAGTTAATTTTTCATTTAATCAAATGATTCTTTTTTTTATTCAAAAATATTCTTTTAATAATAATAATTTAAAAATTCAAGAAATCCCAATACAAAATTTTTCAAATTTTTCATATCCAGGACGTGGACAAGTCCAACGAGTTGCAGATGATGTAGAAAATTACTGTTTTTTATTGGCAATGAAGGAAAGTCTACAAACTAATAATATGAATTTCAATATCAATTATAATTTTCAGTCTCTAGATAAAAATAATATAACAGGTTTAACAACTATTAAAAATATTTTAGCAGAATTTTTTAATAATTACATAGATGAAGATGGTAGTGAAAAAATAAATTTTATTGTAGATACTCCAGGGGATGTAACAAAAATATTGAAAAGTGACCGAACTGAACTAACAAATAGGTTTGCATATATTCTTACACAAGAATCAGCACACGATTCAGCAAAAGGCAAGCCAACTTCTCTTGAACCAACAGTTTTGAATGAAGCATATCAAGGAAATGCATTTGTGGAAACCTATTTAGATAATAATAGGTCATCAAGAACATATACAACTGGATTAGGAGTAGGAAATTTTGAAAGTAATTTCACCATTACATTTAGTGGTTTGGGGTATGTTCCGTCTCCAAAAGAACATTTTTCAACTAAAGTAAATTATACAAAAAATAATAATTTTAATCAAACAATTGATTGTACTTTAAATGGGTTGATACATCCTACAAATGTTCCACAAATTACAAAGGCCGTTAATGCTTTCATAAAAAACTCAAATTTAAGAATAAGTCAACAAACTCAAAATACACTTAATACTACAAATCCTATTACAGACTTTTATGATAATTTTAAAATTCCTAATAACAATTATAATTATACGCCCGATGTTCAAAATGCATTAGATTTTAATTTTACTAAGAAACGAGCCGGTGATGGATTACAAGCAAAAATAGTTCAATTAATTAATTCACAAACCTTTCGTGGTTTAACATGTTATAAGATGGCAGCAGTCAGAAGAGGTACTGGTGGTTGTGATACTAATAGAATAATTACTATAAGAAAAGCAGTTTTGGTAACAGTAGACCGTGTGTTATTTTCATATTGCATTAAGAATAGAATTCCTGCTATTTTTTCAGGGACAAATTGTATTCTATCTTTTAATCCGACGCGCACTCAATCATTTGAGCAGTCAGGAGGAAAATTATCGTCAATGTCAATGTCAATGTCATTGCCATTATTAGAAATAAAACCAAAAAATATTACAAATGGAAGAAAAAGTTTTAAAAAACTAGATTACCAGAAAGGTGGAACTACAGAAACAGACATAGTTGACATTATTACAGATATTCCTTTTAGTTTATTTAAACTTATGCCAAGGATATTGTTTGAACGAGTAAATAGAGTATCATGGGCTATCGTAAAAGCAAGATATATGACTATATCCAATGATACGGTAATTACGCGTTATGGTAATGGACGAAGTTGTATTTATTATCATAATTATCCTAGACAATTTTGGAATCGTGATGATTATAACCTTATAGTAACAGACGGACATGGTTATAACGCATTAGATGAAGATTATGTAATATGGTTAGATGATATTTTGAATGTTTATAAAGAACAAACAACTAATAATATCACATTCAATATAGAAACGCGATTTATAGGATTTAAATACACCCAAAATCATCCTACTTTTGATGAAGATGATATTGAAAAAATTATAAAAGATACAGGAAACATTAAAACTAGACTTCAAGAACAATTAAGGAGAGAAAATTTAAATTTGGATGTTGACTCTGTAAGAATATTTTTATCAGAATCTTCAGATGATTCAAACCAAGATGCAGATGAATCAACACAATCTGCTGGAGCAAAAGACGACGATGATTACAATTCACCTGAAAAACTAATAATTCCTGATAATCCAAAATTGAATGTATTTTTAAATTTTTTCTATAACAATGATATTTCACTTGATAAAGATAAACTTACTACGAATAATTTTTTGGCATTATCAGCATATTTATGTGTTTTTGATAGGTATGAAATAAATATGTGTTTTGATAATGATAAATATGAAGAAGATTTCATAAAAATATCAGAAACTCTTCCAGAAGTTTCAAATAAAATTTCTATGTATCTTTTTTTTAAATTTTTATTAGAAGATTTTTCAACACAACATGATAAAATTTGTTATGGGTTAATGGAATATTTTATAAATAATGGTGACGCTAATAATAATTATTTTGCTATTGCAGACGATTTACAAAGTCAAATATACTATATTTATTGTGATGAAATAGTAAGACCATATTATGTCAATGAAATAATAGAACAAAATATTTCTGATGGTACTATTAATACTGAAGACCCTATATTTATAAATACAAAAACTTATTTTGAACAATTATATAGTCGTATAAATGAAAAAAATATTGAAATTACAACTTATTTAAATGAACCAGCTAGACAAGACAATATAGAAGGCAATATAGAATTAGAGAAATATATTAAAACTTATTTCAATATGTACGGATTTATGAATATGACAACTGAATTTATAGATTCAGTTTTTGAACCTGAATCAGAAGCTATTAAAGAAAATGACGATACAAATGCAATAGCAAAAGGTATTCCGGGATTATCTACTCAAGAACGTATGCAAAGAATTGAAGAACAACAAAGTAGATTTGCATCAACGCCATTAAAAAGTTCACCCGTTCCAAAATCTTCATTAAGCCCTTTTGACCCATCAAAACAAAAAACATCTTTAGATGTCTCTACATTTTCTGACGGCGATGCATCAAATATGGTAACATCCAAATTGTCTAGTAACATTGGTAGAGGCGGTAAAACAAAAAAATATAGGAAGAACAAAAACAAACATTTGAAATCAAATAAAAATAAGAAATACTTTTCAAGACAAAAAAGGAAAACTAGAAAAAATCGCAAAAATAAATATAACAAAAAGACAAAACGATTCAATAAATAAGAGGCAAATCATCGCGAACAAAATAGGCCTCCCCTTCGCGACTCCATTCTACTACCATCGTGATAATTTCAACTCCATTTTCCATTGCGAAACGCACAGCTTCTCTATATTGAGGGTCTAAAACAGAAATGGTAAATCTATTTACGTCAGTTCGTTGTATTACATAACACATAATACAACGAGTTTTGGATTCTTTTTTTATTAAAGTAAGTTCGCGAATATGTTTCAATGCTCTTGGACTGACCGTATCAGTTGCCTTTTTACGATAACCATCCGGAAAATACGCAACTTTTGACCCAAAATCCCGCTCACTATAGTTCCTTTTTTTACGCTCAATAGCAGTTATATCTTCATAATCAGCAAGAGGAACATTTTTAACTTCCATGATGAAGGGTATTCCGTCCTTGTCAATACCACTAAAATCAAACCGCGAATCTACTTTGTCCTCTACATATATTACCGTTTCTCTCTTATATGATTTTATATTTTGCAATTTTGATAAATAATTTTGAGTCAAAGCTTGTTCAGTCAAGTCTTCTGCCAACTTTGGATGAATACCTACAATTGTTTCTTTGTTCCGTTCCTTATCTATGAAACACGATAAATATACACGATATTCACATTTTGGTTTTTCTACTACTGTATCATTTTCGCCCATTGGTTTTTTATTTTTGTTTTTAGTTTGTATTTTTGCCATCAATATGGTTGCGCCAACATCGGCTAAACCACAACACCCAAGTGAAGCCGTATGACCTAATATTTCTTCATTTTGTTTAGTTAGGGGTATAATATCTGCAACATAGGGCGATTTAATCATTTTAGAAGGCCGTTTTACAACTTTGCCTTCTATTAAATCGTGTAGTTTCATTAATAATTTTGACATTTATTAGGTTATTTTAATATGTAAAATAAATGTCAAAATATATTATTCATTTTTATTTTAAATAATATATTATTATTATAAGTATAAAAATAAATAATATAATGAATAGTGTTCCAAATGAATTAAAAATAACAATAAATACGAGTATTCCTGGTTTTCAAAGCATAAAATATAAACCTTATATGACACTTCCAAATGATAGAAGTGACGATTCAGTACAATTTAATCCACTAGTTAAATTAAAACCGTCTGTCATCAAATCAATGCCATCAAATATTCAAGTAAGTGAATTTTTCAATAAAGGTTTATTCCAATCTTTGATAAATTCACATGGCTTAGTCAAAGCGAAATCTTTAGTAGAAGCAACTAATAATGGTTATATAGATAATAATATTAAAGTAACTTTAGACACATTATTTCCCAGTAATAGCGTCTTGTATATAAATAATCAACCTTATGCTATTGCTGACGTACAATGGAGAAAAGGTGATTGGAAAATTGATAAAAAAATACAACAATTACCGGAATTGGAAAGTAGTAATATTGTTGACCCTTATTTGTATAGAACTGTTGTTAAAGATGAAATAATTAGTGGCGAAAACGAGTTACAACAAATACCTAAAGAAATTGTTTATGGCGCAACTTATACAGGTCCGCAAAATGTTGCAAGTGGTATTAAAAATGTTTCTAACTCAAATGCTTTAGCGTCTACTACATTTGGTAATCCTGCGACCGATACTATTAATATTGATAATAATGCCAATGGTGTTTCTCCGATTAAACCACAAAAACCGGTAAAACCAACGACGACAACAACATCCAGAACCCTAGTTTCGCCCAGTGTTTCATTAGAGTATGAAGCAAGAGAAAAGGAAATACAAAATCAATTTTTAAAAATAAAGCAGCAACAAGACGCGCTTTTACAACAACAACAACTCGTAGCACAACAATTATTAAAACAAGAAAATAAAATATCAAAAGACAAAAGAAATTTATTTTTACAACAGCAAGAACAAATAGCAAGGGAACGTGAAAAATTAAATTTACAGCAACAAGTATTATCACAAGAGTTATACATGTTAAAACACAAATTTGAATCACAGAGGTTACAGATTGGTAATAGAGAAAATATTAATCCTAAAACTAGATATCCTGCTTTACCTCCTAGTAAACCATTCGGTAATCCATTTGATAATCCATCATTAATAATGCCACCTCCTAGAAATCCATTTGATAGTCCATATTTAATAATGCCACCCCCCAATGTAGAAGAATTAGAAGACGAAGAAATAAATAGCGGCTCTAGCTACAATATTGTTTTAGAAACTTCAGAAGCGTCAACAAAAACGTTGCAAAATTTTTTTAATAACAATAATTATTATTTTATGTTAAATATTATGTTCAAAAATATGGATTTACAAAATAAAAATAAAATAAATGAAATTTTTAAGCAAACCACAAACGTTAGTGCAAAATCTACAACAAATTTAAGTCAAACAGCTTATAAAAATACAGTTGAAAACATGCATGTAATTAAAAATGCAGGCGGCGGTAATTGTTTTTTTATAGCACTCGCAGACGCAATCAATTATTATAATAAAACAGCAATCAATGTTGACAAAATAATCTATAAAAATTATGGTAAAGGGAACGTACCTTTTAACCAACTTTTATTGAGGCAATTAGTAGGTTATTATATTTTACATGTAAATACAATGTCATTTAATGATTTGATTGATATATTACAAGATAACGCAAATGTTTATAATAATATGTTTAGATTAGAATATGAAGAGTATAAAAAAAATGTATTACATAAAGAAGATATTACGCCTGACATTTTTTTTGATATAATAAACAATATTTATTATGGAAATGATAATTTTTTAATAATGAAACCAACTAAAATGACAAGTGAAACATTAAAAACGCCTTTTAGAATGGTTAAACAAAATGAATTGGAAAAATATATCAATAGTGCGGATTATTGGGCAAATCCGATTGCAGTCAATGCATTATGTGAAATTTTAGGTTTAAATGTAATTATAATAGAAAATAAAAACGATATGATGAGAATTCCTTATATTTACGATGGTAACAAAGAAACATCCAAATATTTATTTCTTTTTCATGAATATAATCATTACGAATTAATAACATTTGATTATATATTTAATTCAAAACCTGTAACAAAGGTTATTTTCAAAAATAATTATCTTACACCTCCTTTTTATATAATATTTTTAATTTTTGCATCTAATTATATTAAAATTATAGATGCAAATGATAAGAAAAATTTTAAATTATTGCAAAATTTTATGAAAGCGTTGTTTGAAATTTATAACAAAATAGAAATAAAGGCAAAAACCAAGGGAAGGATACTAACAAAAAACAAAGAGAACGTACAATTTATCAACTTATTTAATAGGTTTTTTTTACAACCAACAATTCAAGGAGGGTCATTATCTCCATATGAATATAGAATGAACAACCCATATCAAAACCAACCTCAATACATGCCTAGATTTATTAAAAAAAATTCATCCACAAATTTTGATACGCCACAATCAAATATAAGTTATTATATTACAATTGATATGTATATACAAAAAGGAACATCATTGTCACGTAATGAAGTAAGTAATTTAAAATGTAGAAAACGATGGAACGCCATAAGGAAAAGTTATGCTGATTTAAGAGGACTTACCTATGTAATCAAACCCGACTACAACAATTTACCATCAACAAAAACAGAAAATAGTAAAAATAGTAAATCTAAAACTCAAAAAGGAGGTTTACGTTTACAAATCAAGAAATCCAATAATAAAACTAGGAGACATAATAATTATTTACTATCGTAGTTATACTTGTCAAAATCAAATTTAGCAAAGGCTTCTTTTTGCTGTTGTCTTTGTTTTTCTCTCTTTGCTTTTTCCAAAATGGAAATAGCACTTGCGATTTCTGTTTCAGAAACGTCTCCACTATTATTGGTATCTAGTAATTTATGTAAAACCCTGAAGTCATGAGGTACTACACACAAATTGCTTTCTTCATTAAACAAATGTTCGGATAAAATAGTAAATACTGCAGTTAATCCTAAAGCTACATAAATATCACGAGTACCCATCCATGCCATTGCAAATACGAGTAATTGTTTACTTAAGCTAAATTTCATATATTCTTCTGTTGATTTACTAAATTGTATTGCCATGAATTTTGAACCAACGTTTAATAAAATCATTATAACACCTGCAAAAAATTTACTGTTATTTAAATACATTACATGACTATTTATATAACCTAATCCATTGAACAATGGAGTAAATATATGTGTAGTCTGATTTGGAATAGGTTTTAAAGGTACTTTCGTCATATATTTAATTAATATATTAAATTAAACCAAATTTTCTAAAAAACAAATTTGTATTGTCTGATATTTTGTTATAATAACCTTCACCAGTTAAACGAATATTTCTTATGTGAGGGCGATACATTTGACGAAACCCCGATGTGAAATTTTCTTTATTTGTATTAGTATCCAAATTCATCAAAAAGTATAATACATACAATATTATAAATATAACTACAAATTCCGCAATTATTTTAATAATTGACTTAAAATAATTCATTTATATTATAGAGTTATAGTTATATTTTATTTTTATTTTACAAAACACCGAAATTTTCGCTAAAATTTGCAGATTCGTATGGAGCTACTTGAGGAGATTGCATCAAAAATTGATTTACTGGTATAGAATTAGATTGCTTTCCTCTTTTAATATTGTTTTCGGTTGACTGCAAATCAAACCCTTCAATAGATGGACTTGCAGTTGTAGTACTATTTGTTGCGCCACTATTGTTGCTGGAATTATTTAATGCTGATGTAATAACATCTATTTTATTATTCTGAAGACCTGTTGTTGTTGTTGGGTCTGTTGTTGTAGTTATAGATGTAGGTGTAGATGTAGTTGTAGATGTAGGTGTAGATGTAGTAGAATTTTGTGCATTAGCTGCTTGAGAAACAGCATTTTTCGCTTTTTCTACTTTGTCACCAACAACATTACTATTACTTGTAGTACCATCAAATCCTTCATAATAAGACGAATTATTATTATTGAACATTATTATTATAATAAATACACAAACAACTCCTAAAATTTTATGTAAATAACTTGCAAATAATAGTATAATAATAAGAAATGCTCTTCCTAAATAAGTATCAGTGAAAAAATTAAATAATCTAGATTCACTTAAAAGAATTACCAACAATAATGCAAGAATAACCCCAATACTATTTTTACCTAAGCTGTTTATAGCCATTTTATATTATTCTCATATAATATTTTTATTTTTTTGACAATAATAATACAATTATTTTATTAAATATATAATATTTAATTTCAGACTGTTTAACAAATTATTATCTTAATTTTTATTAAGAGGAATGTCTTTAGCAATGTACGCTGCTCCATTTAATGATAATTCAAATAACAATAATGATAATGATAATGATACTAATAATTTAATGAACAAAAAAAGGCAAAACCATAATCATAATAAAACCCAAAAAATGTATAACAATAATAAAGAAACATTTACTCCTTCAAGAAATTTTGATAAAAAAAAAGTTAATTCAGTTTTAGAAGAAATTCACAATAATACTGAAGATTCTAATTTGGAAATGGAAAATTTTAATCCGCCTCCTAACCCAGAATCATCAGGAGTAAATAAAACTATAACTAATGAAGCAATGCAAAACATGACAAATCAAAATAATATGAATATGTACAAAGTATTAGGAAAATCACCGCAGCCCAATTATGATAGCGAAAATGATTTAGACTTAAATAACTATCGTAGCAATTATGGTGACAATAAAAGTATAGATGATTATTATAAAAAAATGCTTCCAAGTATGAATGGTCTAGTTCAAAAAAATCCTGCAAATAAGCAATATTACAACAATGAAGCGCAACAAATGCCTAGTTATGGAAATTCGCCGCCAACACAAGATGTTCTTTTACAAAAGTTGAATTATATGATTAATTTGCTTGAAGAACAACAAGATGAAAAAACCAACAATGTTACAGAAGAAGTAGTTTTGTATTCATTTTTAGGAATATTCATTATTTTTGTTATAGATTCGTTTGCCAGGGTTGGAAAGTATGTGCGCTAGTCCACCTTTTCCACCTTTAGAAAAGGTGGAGCCAAAAAGCGTTGCGAAATAAATTTTATAAAAAGATAAAACAAAATTATTTGTCTCCATCTTTTTCAACAGAAAATTATTGTATATAAATATATAGATATATATATACACAATGATATCATCATATAGATTAGGAGATTTAGTTGTATTATCATTAAATGAAGAAGAGAAAAATGAAATATTACTTCAATATCCTGATTCAATTGGTAGCAAATATATTAGAATGAAAAAAGATTCTGATAATAATATAGATATAATTACAAAAATTGTATTAGAACATATAGAAGAAAATATAGATTTATTACCAAAAGATATTGATGATAGCACTTTAATACATTTAAGATTGGGTGACGTTGTTCGCGGTAATGAATGGCATGAAAAAATGAAAAGACCAGTTCATCCAACTTATTTACAAAAAATAATTCCTAAAAATAATGATAAAATATATGTAATAGGCAAATGTTTTTTCGCAAAAACAAGTTCAACAAATTACGATGAGTGTATTAGTGCTTCAAATAAATATTTAGATAATGTATTAAATACTTTTAACGCAGAATATATTGACACAGGAAACGCTGATATAGATTTATGTTGTGCTGTAAAAGCCAAAGTATTTATACAAGGAAGAGGTCATTTCAGTAAATTGATTTTAGAAATCAGAAAAAAAATGAATTTGAAGTGTATTGAAACAAGCTGTACTGATTAATTTTTATAATTTACATATAAAAATTAATAATAAAAACAACTTAAACCATTGTCTCTATATAAGAATAATAATCATAAATAATGGCTACAAAATACATAATAGTTCACAACAAACATGAAGGTTGTTATGATTTTCAATATTATGAGGATAATTCTACAAAAACAAGATTGACCTCCATTACAATCAACCCACCCAAAGTGTTTTTATTTACTGACAAAGAGCAAGCACATGAGTTTTTTAGCGAATACATGAATGATGTAGATGTATTAGATATTAGATGCAAAAAAGAAAATGATGAAGTAGAGCATATTGATTATTGTACATGTGGTTGTATTGAAATGGACGATGATGGAAATCCGATTCTGTTTTACAATAAGAAAAACCAAATATTTTTTCTAGAAATTGGTGCACAAGTATTTACACCTCCATGCGATATTAAAATTGATATTAGCAATTTAAATTTAACAAATAAGCTAATTCGCAAATGCAAGACTCTAGGAAAGGAACAAAAACAGCGATACATAGAATTAGGTAAGATGTGTGAACAATTAAAAGATGATGATTTGTAAAGCCTTAAAAAAAATAAAATAATAATAATATATATTATTATTATATACAATGTTTTGCGCCCCTGTAATCACATATATTTTAATATGTTTACTAGTTTTAATACAATATCCAACGTATAGTTTAACAGCTGTTAATATGATAAATAATTTATTTCAATGTCTTTTATTATATTATTTATGCAGTATTGGTTGGAAACGCATCGCATGGGCTATCGTTATAATACCAGCCCTTTTTGTATTTATATTTTTTAGAAAATCTTTTAATGATTATGCGAGTTCGTTTGAAGTAAATAATAAAAAATCAAAAAAATAAATTGTTATTAATTAATAACCAATACCTTATTATGTTTAAAACTATGATATGCAAAATTATAAAAAAAATATGCTGTTGGGCTCACAACAACAGGTGCTGTTTTCATGCATATATTTTCAATTATCAAATTGTTATGTGAAATATTTTCTATAACAGCAAATCCAAAATAATTTTTTTCGGCTGTTTTCCAAAAACTTATTTTGAATCCTTGAATAAAAATGTGATTATCATTGTCTTTTGCATATGAATCTTCAAACCCATTAATAGATGCAAAACAACTCAAAATTTCTAACCCTTTTTCATAAAATACACATGATTTTCTATAAAAATATGCGCATTTAATACTATTACTATCATGTTCCATCAAAACATAAACAAAAATATTCTTGGTTTTTATAAGTTCAATAATATTTGAGTGTTCTGTATTAATAATAATTTCAAATTGTCTACTAGTGGCTTTCATAAAGTCAACCAAAAAATGATAGTTTTGTTCATTAATTTCCAATAATTTGTACATAGCATGTAGCTCAAGCGGTTTATGCCATTTTTCCATAGAAAACCCATAAGTAGAATAAACACACAACGGTACGATTCCTGTTAATTCGTCTTCTCTCTTAAATAAACTTACAGAAATTTTTTTATTAATATGACTTTGATTATAATGATGTGTTTGTATAATTTGAGGAGCTATTCCTTTTTTTCTGTAATTTTTATCCACACATAAATAATCTACATAATAAGCATCAAAATAGCTCTCTTTATCACCTTTATTGATGAAAACATGAATTGGTCTTGATGTCATAGCACCGACAACGCGAGCGTCCTCTACAATGGTTCCTTTTTTTAAGTCAGTAACAAGTTCTTTTTCAGTATAAAAAGATACAAATGATATATCGTTATGTCCTGTGAAATAAGGCGCGACGTTTTTAATGGTAGGCGAAAATACATTGTCTTTATTTTGTAAATAATTGATATTAATAAAGTTGACAAACTTCTGCAATTTAATATGAGATATTTCTTTATAAACAATGGTTTCAATATTTTTGAAATTGGTATATCTGTTTTCTTTTGGTAGTTCATGATTGATTATTCCTGGAGGTGCAAACATATACCAAAAATCATAGACATGAAAAACCGGCTGTAAAAACCAAAAGCCGTATTTGATTCTTATGTAGGTATAAAGAACAATTATAATTGATGTTAATATAATAAATATGTAAGGTAATGTTTCATACATATGTATTTGTAATGTAAATAATTTTTTGTCAAATCAACGAAGGATTAAAGTGGGTCCAATGCCCACAATTCAGAGAATGTTGACGCTTCATTTGTTGAGGAGTTTGCGTTGTTCGCGTTATTCTTTATAAATTGTTGTTTGGATTTTTCGTAAATATCCATTGCATTTTCTTTATTCAAAAAATTGCCAATTGTCACCTTTTTATTTTCCAAATCTTTGTAATGACTGAAAAAATATTCAATCTTATCTAATGTATGAATCGGAACATCGTTTAAATCATGAATATTTTTATAGGTAGGGTCAATTTTCACTACTGGACAAGCAATAATTTTTGGATCATTACCTTCATCATCAGAAGTATCTAAACAACCTAATATTTTGCATTTTATGTAGGAACCAGAAACCAACTCATCTTCCATTAATAAAACTACATCTAATGGGTCTCCGTCATCACTCAGCGTATTTGGGATAAAACCATAATTAAAATTGTACTTTAATGGTGTATGTAAAATTCTGTCGCAACGTAGCGCATTCATTGTTTTGTCATATTCATATTTAATGTGTGAATTTTTAGAAATTTCTATAAAAACGTCTATTACTCCCGGCGAATCCATTTATTATAATAAACGTAATTTAGTGTTTAAATAATTAATTATGAAATATACAAATATAAAATATAAAATAACCACAACAACCCTTAACCTGGTTTCATAAAAACATATAAATATTGATATTCATAAGCTACCTTTACTAAATCTATTTTAGCATGCAATAAAAACCCAGCATCTTGTGCCATATTTACAATATCACTCAAATTGTTCATATATAAAATATGTTCTTGTTTTCGTACTTTACCGTCATTGAACTTGAATTTTTCATCAAAAATTGCTGTATCCGATGTTTCATCTAATTTAAAATCCGCATTATATATGAACTCATTGAAATTTACTTTTGTTTTTGTAATGCGTTCCTTTGCATATTTTTGAGGTGAAACAATGAATAATGGATTGCCTGGAGGCAATATAGGGTCAAATTTATACCTATCTACTAAGTGTACAACTAGGTAACCTCCTGGCATTAACCAATCCATACAATTATTAAAAAAACTTGCTTTGTCTTCAATGTAATAAAGTGTAAAGTATAAACACAAAATATGAGTAAATGTATTATTATTAAAGACATCCTTGTTCAATACATCAGCTTGTTGAAAATTCAAATTCGGATAGTTTTCTTTTGCTTTTTTAATCATGGAAGGAGATATATCAATCCCAACAACCTCTAAATTCTTGTTTTCTGCCATTTTTGCAACATGATGACCTGTGCCAGAACCTACATCTAAAATTACAGATTTTACATTGGGTACATTTTGATTTAATATTAAACCTACTTCATAGTCGTTTTTCATTTCATTAAAAACGAGAAAATCATAAATATTTGCATAAAAATCATCATAAATCTCTATTCCCTTTTTGAAAAGAAAATCTTTGGTTTGTTGAAAACCTTCTCTCTTAGTATTATTGTAAGGACTCATTTGGTGAACATATTTAAAGAATACAATAATAATGAGAAGCAATGATATCAATATTAATATTTTGCCAAAATTGGATAATTTGTTATATAAATTTGTAATGGATTTCAATGGATTTTTCATTTTTATCTATATGTATTGTTGTTATTTTTTTTGTGTGATTTTTATTATATATTCTATCTATCTTTTGTATGTCCAATGATTCGGAAATAAATGATATTAGACAATCTAAAGATTTTAAAGGGATTACCTTTTCCAAATTTAAAAAGAGTGATGTAAAAAAAGAATTGCTAAATAGTTTAATTAAATCAAAAATTGAACCTGCATGTTATTGGAGCGCTGAATTAATATGTTCAGGTCACTATAGTGATTTATGGGATATTATATTGCACTTCTACAGTAAATTTATTCATTTAGGAAATCCTAAAATTTCTATTTATTTAGAATTAAGAATTGATAATTTTAAGCAAATTGTTAACAATGGTTATGTAAATAATGAATTAAGAATGAGAAATAATGAGAAAATTAGAAAGTTATTTTGTGAAGTCATGTGTGTTTTATGCGATGCTAAAAGAAGACATAGTTTTGATGATGTCAAAATCAAAAAAGACGATTTTGATATGACACAAATGACCGATAGATTTAAGGCACCCAATATTCATTTTGCTGAAGAATATTTTATGAATGATGACCCTAAAGAACTATTTGTTGCTGTCAATGAATTAGCATACAACTTGGCTAACAATTCAAAAAATATTATTCAGAGTTGTTATTGGATTGAATGGTTAATTGAATTTGAAAATATATGTAAACATAAAAAGGAAAAATTAACATGTGAGCGTAGAAGCAATATACATTCTCAAGTAGAGAATAAATATCAATTAGATGTCATTTGGTTAATTTGGGATATGTTTTTAAAAAAATCGGAAACATCTCCGCCTATAATTAAAAAGATTATCAAAGCATTGCTTTCTTTATTTACGCTTAAATATACTAGCGGATGCAATAGGAAAAGAAGATATATATTATATTTTGTAGTATCACTTTTATGTGAAAATGTGAATTTAAATGAAGAGATTATGCGAGAACAACAAAAAGAGGTGGTTGCAAATGTTATCAAAAATATTGACGCTATTTATAGACAAATTAAAAAAAACGAAGAATCACCTGGAACAGATTATTTGTTCAAGGATGTGAAGGCTTCCAATTTAGAAAAAACGATTGAAAAATTAGAAGCAATGAATACTTTTGGAGAGAAATTTGTTCCAAGACTCTAGATAATAATCAGATTTATACCAGTGAACATTTATTTTATGTGTATATATTATATGGCAAAAATGACAAAAATGGCAAAAAAACGCACACTGGGCAATTCAAAAACGCGTAAAAATATGGGCTCAACCACAAGTATGAAGAATTTTGAGCGCGAAATTACTGTCTACTTTTTTGAAATGCTTTTATTAATAAAATTATATCATTGGAAGACGTATAGTTATGCAACACACAAGGCAACAGATGATTTGTACTCAAAATTCAATGAACATATGGATAAATTTATTGAAGTACTTTTAGGAAAAACTGGCATGAGAATTGATTTAGTAAATAAAAAACAAATATCATTATATGATTTGAATAATCAATCTCAGCTTGTAAACAAAATAAATTCATTCAAAGGTTATTTAGTTAATTTAACAAACAACAAAGCATTAAAACAAATGTCAAACACCGATTTATTGAATATTAGGGATGAAATGTTGAGCGACATGAATCAATTTTTGTATTTACTTTCTTTTAAATAGGTATTCAAGAAATGAACAGTTTATAATAAAAAAATAATATATGTATTTTTATTATAAATGGATAATTCATCATCAAAATCAATTATGGAAACTATAAATGATTCAATCGGTAGAAGCAATGCTAACTCAAGTTCAAGCGAAAATGGTAGCTCAACATTATCATCCAGCTCTACTACTAATGGTAACGGATTCTTTAGTTCTCTATTTTCACTTCCAATTAGTACGTGGATTATTATTATTATTATTTTAGCATTCTTAGGGTTGAATATTTTCTCCTATTTAGCAAAGGGAACACAAGATATTACAAACTTTTTCACTCCAATTATTTCAAAAATTTTGGGCGTTTTTGCTATGATTACCGGACAAGTCATTGATACTACTGCAGGTGGTGCAAAAGCTGTAGTCAGTACAACTACAGACGTTCTTGAGAGTGGTTTAAGTGATATACAAAATGCAACACATGGTACGTATAGTCAGGGAGCACAAGGTAACAAAGCAACTTCTACAGTCGGAAGTGCAAAACTTCCAAACGCAATACCGCAAGCAGATGTTATGAAAAACAACACTTTGAATAAAGCATTGAATACATCAAATGTACAGCAAAATATTGGCCAATCACATGAATATGTGGCAGATGATGCAACTAGTACTATTCAAAAAACGCAATCAAAAGGAGGGTATTGTTATATTGGCGAGGAGCGTGGATATAGAACTTGTATGCCGGTAAATGAAAATGATTCTTGTATGTCAGGAGAGATTTTTCCAACAAGTGAAATTTGCATAAATCCTAGTTTAAGGGTTTAATAAATTACAGTATTGGATGGCGACGATGCATTATCTGAAAGTATTCCAACAATATAAATTTCATAAGGTCCATTACTACTAGTCAACCCTGTTAATGTATCTGTATATGACGTAGTGTATGGAATAGTCTTGAATAAGTTATTATTAACAAAAATATTAAACTTTGTTACAGGATAACAATTATTTAATTGTAATGTCCATGATAAAGTAACACTGTTGACAGTAGATGAAACAATTGATAAGACTGGAGCGACTGGATAAATTGCGCTCTTGAAAAATTTATAGTTAGTAGGCCACTTATTTGTACTATTATTCATTGCAACACGTTGTTTTGGATACCAAGTTTGTAATTTAGGGTCCCAATATAATTCTTGGATAGGACCAGGAACATCAGAATCACTTGTCGGATAATATTTAGGTTGAAATGTTCTATCAATTACTGCTCCTGTACATGGATTTTGATAAACGCCACAAACTAAAGTACCTCCATCTTTAAAATTAAAATTAGGGCAATTAAAAGGGTCACTCAAAACATCAACCGGTATATAAGGTCCTGCAGGATTAGCAGGAGTGCCCGGAGTAATATCATTTTTTGGATACTCAATATAACCAACTCTTTTTAAACTCGTGGTATTAGGATTTGTATACGTAGCAGATTGTGTTGCCCACGTTTTTGTCCGATTTGTCCATAGCCCCTTTGCGATTTGAGAGTATCGTTGGTTTTTAGTTAATTGAGTTGTATTTTTTTTATATTGCAAAATATTTCCTTTATTGATTAAAGCTGCTCTATAATATATGGTAGGGTCATAAATGCTATCACTATTATTAACATTTGTATTTGAAGAATTATCATAAGTGCATTTATTATTAACCCTGCTCCATGCTCTCGGAGGGACAGGTAAATAATTATTTGAATAAGACATTTATCTAATATAATTGTTTATTTATTATTTTTATCTTCAATGAATAATAAAAATAATAACTTGACAAAATAATCAAAATTATTTATTTGGTAAATACATATTATTTATGGATTGAAAGTATCATTTGCACCTTTAAAGAACCACCTCAATGACAAGTAATTTGAATCTTTCATATTCATGCCATTATCTCCTTTCATTTTAGTATTAGGTCCTCTACTAGCAATGTTTTGAATAGCAGCTGTTCCTAAAGCGTAATTATAGTACCATAAATTAGAAATGTATCCATCAAACCCACCGTTCATTCCTACATATACATCACCATAATTTTGTTTAGGAACACTTGATAGTTGTAAACTTCTTGCAATTGTTCCATTAACATACACGTCAAGTGTCTTGTTTTGGCATCGTATAATAACATTCATCCATTTATTTAAAGGAATATCAGGAATTGATATTTCTTCATTGATAACATCAAATGTGTTCATCATAACAATTAATTTATTACTATCAGGTGCTAAATATAATCCAGGTGCATTATTAGGAAAATTCAATCCGGTTTCCGCTAAATTACTATTGCCTTTATAGAAAATATGTTTATACTGTCCTTGTAAATATTGTAAATTGTTTACATAAATCCAAACAGACCAAGTAAATTCTAAACCATCGCTTGCATTTACTGATCTATAAATAGTGACTGCTCCATTATTTCCACTTGCGTCTTGTGGGAAAACAATTGCATTTTTTGCGTCAACCATACCATTAATTAAATGTGGTGATTGACTTGGCGACATGAAATATGCAACAATAGAAATACCAAATTTTAATAATACAATAAAACCAAAAATCACGACCAATAAGAATGCAAATTTTGCTACTAAACTATTAGATTCAAAAAAACTACTATTTCCACTACTTGCTTTATTTGTTGAAAATGAATTATAATTTGAATTATCCATTATATATAATATATATTAAATGAATAAGAAAAATTATTAAATTTGTTAATTATTAGATTGATATAATTATATTTGAATCTAATAATCAAATGGTCTAAATAGTTACACTGCTTTGAGTTGTACCATTTTCAACTAATGATATTTGTACTTGGTAACCTTGCAAGAAATTTGAAAACATATTACCACCATAACCCTTTGTATAAATATTATAAGCTTGTTGGGGGTTTAAAGAATTAGGATAATACTGAAATCTTGAGGTCCAACCATCAAACCCTCCAAGTGGTGTAACATAAATATCTGCACTATTATTAACATTAGCAACTCCAGGTAATAAACACGTCTTTACTAATTTACCATCAATATATACATCAAGTGACCTACCATATATACTGATAGTTAAATTGACCCATTTTTGAACAGGTACATTTGCTACACTACATGTATGGACAACTGTGTTACCTCCAGGTGTAGTAGGTGTTTGATTAATTCCAGGAAAACATCCTAAAGATATATCCAAATTATTTTCTACGGCACCTAAAACAATGGCTGGGCATGGGTCAAGTCCACTTAAACCAGAAACAGACCCCCCTTTACTTTTACTTGGTGAACCCATTCTACCAAAAATTACTTTAGGTTCACCATATCTGTAATTGAAGTCATTAATGTAAAACCAAATAGAATAAGCGAAGTTGCTAGATGGAGTATTAGAACCATTGGTTGCTAAAGAAGACGCCTTAATAGTGCTAGCATTTTGACCATTTTGTAAACTCAATAAAGTGTTAGGGTCTTTAAAAATATAAATAAAAAACATGATAATCAAAACAATTATTAAAATAGTTAATACAATACCTAAAATACTCATTTCTTTAATATAATATAGAGTTAGAAATTATCTATTTACTTAATAGAAATAATTGTATTATTTGAATTATTTGTTACAGGAGGGTTTTTATTTTTCATATTGTTATAAATATTGTAAATATTTGTAATTGTTAATGATTTTTTGAAATAAACTACGTTACAAATTCCGCCATTTACACCGTTATCACTACCAACAGTTAATGCATCTAATTTCATGTATGGAATTACTTCAATGGAAGATTTAACCAATTCGCCGTTTAAAAATATATCTAAAGTTCCACCATTGAAATTGATAATAATATTATTCCATTTTTGAAGTAACAAATTTTTATTAATATAAACAATTCTATTGCCGTTATCATCAAACTCTAGTAATTTATTTTTACTTTTTTTATCCAAATCTTTTTGGTCCATAGTAATCATTAAAGTATTTGTATCAGCTTTATAAAGAACGTTTGGTTTGCCTCCATAATTTAATAAAGATGAATATTGACTGTAGCTTGGGCTTGTATTAGGCGCATTAGCATCTAAAAATATCCAAAAAGATATGCTATATTGGTAATTTAAATTATCGTTTCCATTCAATTGTTCATAATTAGCTAGTGGATAAAGATTGTTTGTATAAACAGGATTTTCAACTAATTGTTTACCACCTTGTATATTTATAAAATGCTGAATTTTTGGTAAAAATATGTATAATAAAAGTAAAACTATTATTATTAGTAATATTAATAAATTACTACTAGTTGTAGAATAATATTCAGACATGACTGTTTTCATAATGACATCAAAAACGCCTGAAAATAAACATGGTATATAAAAAATCAAATTAATTAACAGGTCAAAAAAACCATCTTTACTTTTATTTGCACCATTTGATGGTAATTTGACGAAAATTGTTTTATATATTAAAATCAATATAGCTATAATAAGAAAAATACTTAATATAAAACTTATAATACTTGAGTATCCTGATAAATGTTGAATATTATAAACAATAAATGCGATAATAATTCCAGAAAGAGTAAAACCAAACAAAGCAAGCAAAGCTTTTTTTGCATAGGTTAATTTTGAGTCTATAAAATCGGACGCTTTATTATTTTTAAATCCAGTAAACATGTTAACAACTAATAATATGGACCAAATTATGCATATAACAAATAATAATACACTGACAACAATTGAACTATTAGTGTTCTTAAAAAAACCGCCTGGGTAAGTTGTAATAACAATTGTCATTATAATTATAAATAAAAAGAACCCAATGCCTCCATATTTTGAAAAAGCTGAAATATTTCCCAATACATTTTCTGTATTGGTTGAATCTTTAAAACTATTACTAATATTGGGCAATGTTAGTAAAACTATTAAATATATAAATCCAAATATTCCCATTAAAAGTGTCAATAGTAAAGACGTATTGAAGTTTTTTGTCATGTATTCACCAGGATTAACGGAATAATATGTAATACCCAATGTAATAAAGCAAAAATACAGAATAATCATTTTTATTCTTTCATAATTTACATTGAAAGTTTGTACATAATTACTTCTGAAACTTATTACAAATAAAATGAATGCAATTATTAATGTAATAGGAACAATGTAATATGCGTTACTATCTAGTATATTTCTTGGTAATAAACGAAAAAATAAAATTATAAAAATTGTGTATAAAATAACATATGTAACATTATTGATTTGATTAAACAAACTTTTGAAATCTCCGAGACTAGGTAGAAATACAATACACAATATAAGAATAATTAGAATAAAACTGACTGAAATGATTGAATTAGAAATTTTTGGGTTTTTTATCGTTGGAATACTTAAATTTATATTTGTGATTCCATTTGTGATTCCATTTTTAACTCCATTTTTGATTGAATTTGCTTCATTATTTACGATTGATAACATTTCATTTTTTAAAGTATTTTCATAGTTTTTTGCTTGTTGTGCAATATTTAAATTTTTAAAATAATTCAGTTGTTTACTCAAACTTTCCAAGTTTTTCATTTCGTCTTGACTTTTTTTATAGTTATTCAAATAATCTTCAACTTTTCCTGGTGGTATGTTATCCGGGTTATAGCCTGGGGGTATACTATCCTGATTATATCCTGGTGGTATATTACCAGGATTATAACTAGGTGGTATATTGTTAGGCGCATTGTTAGGTGGTATATCAAAACCCTCTGGTTTAATTTTACTAAATGAAATATAATCTGTAATTATTAGTACAAAGACAATTATAATTAATATTAATAACAACAATATAAAAGGCCAAGATTTTGTCTTTATTTTTTCTAATACATTATTATCTAAATTTGTTTTACTATTTTCATACATGATATTATTTATATTATTATAATATAATGACACAATAAATTATTAATAAAATGAAATTACATTACATATTTTCACTAGCTGTTTTTTTACCATGACAATTACGACACAATGCGATTAGGTTTTGCACGTCATTTCCACCACCATATTCTAGTCGTATTTTATGGTCAATCTCAAATGTATGGTCTAACTGTGAATCGCAATGACCACATTTCCAATCTTGATTTGCTGCAACGTATTTTTTCTTTGTTTCGCTTACAGAACGTTTACTTGCGCCTTTACCAGATTGCATCATTCTTTGGTGTGATTGAGGTGATTGCTGCTGCCCAGAATTCACTCCGTATAATGTTTCCATGAAGCTATTACCAGTAGTACTGCCACTGCTATTGTTACCATCGTTACTATATCCATTGCTATTCGACGTAAAATCAAAAAGAGGTGTAAACATTTCTAATGACGATTTATCAATGGGCATATATTTGACTGCATTGTGTGCAGTTTGCAACATATTTTTACCTTGTTCTGGATTTCTTTTAAAAAGCAAATAAATTCCTAAACCTAAAATGCAATAAAAACCCATAGTATAATATTTTTTGTATGACATTAACATTTTACTATATTTTCCATCATGATATGCATTATAAACTAAAAATGCTGTTATTAATAATATCCATAATTCAATTCGCATATTATTAAATAATAATAATAAATTATTTTTTTCTTTTTATATATACTTGTAATTAAAGTATTTTTATACTGGTTCTGCTTTAATTAGTATAGGTTCTCTGTTACGTATCACTTTACACAATCCGCAATGATTACATATATATATTATTACAGAAGTTGTATCTAAAACATCTGCTGCATCACCAAAAATCGCTTGACCTATACCAGAACGTAGTTTTGATTTTCCGAAGCTACCAGTTTTTTCTTGATAGCTATTTTCTTTACATACTTCACAAAGTACATTTTTATCATCGTATGTGAGTTTAACATTGCCAGTTGCACCATATGATTTGCCACCTTTATTTTTTTTGGTTTTATTTTTACCTAAAATTCTTTTATTTTTATAACTAATCATTTTTATACAATAATTGTATAAAATAATTGTATAAAATATAAATTAATTTATTAAGAAATTTATATTTTTGTATTTATTTATTCTAGTTACATTTGAGGAGATAATGGCATCATGCCGCTCTGTTTTATAAATTGCATGTGATTTTTAGTTAGAGTTAATAATCCAAAAAACATTAATAAAATTAAAACATACGGTAACAATACTAAGAACCATGCTAAACTTTTCCATCCTTTACTGCACAACCATCCTAGGATGAATGTGTAAATGACGGCAAAAATTAATTTACCTAAAACAGCCATAATATGGAAGCCACTGAAAAGTCCCAATAAAATACTTAAAATTGCTAACGCAAAATACAATTTTGCAGGAGTGCATAGTTTTTCAAACTCTTTTGAGGAAAACATAATTATAATATATGTATATAATATTTTTTTGAAATTTTTGCAATATTGTAATTTTGTAATTTTATAAAATGAATTTAGTTTTACTTAGTATTTGTATGTTTTATCAAAATATTCAATTCTTTCAAATGATTTTCTAAATTCTCTAATTTAATTAATTCAACTTGTGGTTCGTAAAGGTATTTTAAAAATATGTATTTTAGTTTTACAAAAAGTGTCTTTTGTTTTTCTGTTAAATTGTAATAATTTTCAAATAATAACTCGTATAACGGTAAATAAGAAGCGATGAATCCCCAAACATCTATAATTTTTATAAAGATATTATCTAAATAATATCGCATATTTAAAGAACCATCATCTTTAAACTTTGTAAAATGTATTAAGATTTCAACTAAATAATTCACAATACAAGGTATAGTATAATTCATTTCAATGAATTTTTTCATATTACTGGTATCTTTTAACATATTATTTTTTGCATATTTATCAGACTGTACTACCTCATATTTAAAGAGCATATACATGATTTTATTTATATATTTATAGTGGCCATCACCTTTCTCTTTCATCCATAAATATAAATATTTTTTTATGAATTCCGACAATATTTCACGTTTTGAGCCAGGTTTTGATAACAAAACCTTATTTTCTTTTTTAACTAAAAATTTTGAATAACTATCTACAAATAAATCTGTAAATAAAATGATTGAAAATGGTACATTAAATTGCAAAGGACGATTTTTCCAACTTTTAGGAAATTGATTATTTTTAAAAGGTATATATTCTACAGTTAAACTCCAATCAATCAATCTTGTTTTCATATCATTATCCACTAATATTAGAATATTAGAAGCTTTGATGTCACTATGATAAATGTGTTTATTGTTCATTTCTAATATGCCATTTTTCAACAAATCTATTAATTTATCATTTAGTTCTATCAACGCTTCGTAATTTTTATTAGTAATTATAAATTGTTCAACTGTATTGCCACCATATGGCATGTTAATAGCAAGTAATTTATCTAATGAACTATTTATATTATTAGCTGTAATTTTTTCTTTTTGTAAAGAACCGCAACTACGGTAATTTTTCAAATCACTTTTAGTTAATTTGCTTGGTTTACATAATGTAAAATCATCAATCAAAAAATAATTTTTATAATTTGTGATAACGTTTAGTTTACTATTCACGCGCATCAATTCATCATATTCTTCTTTTGCGTGTTTATTTGTCATTAACTTACTTATGTTTCCCTTATCACGTTTGCTTTTACCTATACATTTCAATGCGGGTGTAAATACGCAACCGAAACCTCCCGATGCAAATACTTTGCCACCTTGTTTATTACGTATATCCATAAATTAAATAATATTAATTGGTTTATTATATATAATAAAATATTATAAAATTTAGTAAAATTTATTTATCGTACAAATAATAAATTAATCCACATAATAATAAAATCAAAACTATGTATATAATTTTTTGTCTTATTTTATAATATTCTATTAATTTCACGTTGGTTGATTTATATTGTTCATAATATTTGATATAAAATTCATTTAAACTGATAACAGGTTTCTCTAATTTTTCATTTATTTTATTATGAATAAACCAAAACCATTTAATAAATGATTCTCTATTATCTAAATAAGGTTGAATTGGATATTCGTTCAATAATTTACTAAAATACGTTGCAATTTCTTCTACAGGTAAAAACATTGGAATATTTTGAACAAAATCGTAGTATTTTTTTTTTGTGATACCATTAGGATAATTTGGATAATTCAATGTTATTGTATGAAAAAAAAACCAAAACTTAGGCCCCCAAATTTTTGGATCAAGATTTACCATTAGATTAAAATGATATAAAAAGATGAACGTTTAAACATATAGTAAATTAAAATATAAATTATGAATACAAATATGAATGTATGTAATAACTGTGGAAAATTAGGTCATCAGTTTAATCAATGTAAATTACCTATAATTAGCTACGGTATTATTCTATTTACACTAGATACTGATAATATTAGCGAAATGAAAAAAGATTGTATTGGCGATAAAAATTATAAATTTTTGATGATTCGGCGAAAAGATAGTTTTGGATTTATTGATTTCATTCGTGGTAAGTACAACACTTGTAATATTAATCAAATTCAAAATATTGTTAATGAAATGTCTAATTTTGAAAAAGAACGTCTTTTAAATGACGGGTTTGATAAATTATGGAAAGATATGTGGAGTGACACGCCAAGCAGTCATTATAAAAATGAAGAACTCTCATCTTTTAAGAAGTTTGATAGTTTAAAAAATGGAATAAATATTGATGAAAAGGTAATAAAAATTACTGATATAGTAAACAATAGTCATACTAATTGGATAGAAACAGAATGGGAATTTCCAAAAGGTAGAAAAAATTTCAAAGAAAAAGATTTAGTGTGCGCTTTGCGCGAATTTGAGGAAGAAACAGGTATTCCAAGCAATATTATTAAAATCGTTGAAAATATATTACCTTTTGAAGAAACGTTTATAGGTACAAATCATAAAGCCTATAAACATAAATATTTTTTAGCTTTTATTAAAGACAATTCTATAGATTTAACTAATTTTCAAAAAACAGAGGTTAGTAAATTGGAATGGAAAAATTATGATGAATGTATAAATTCAATAAGACCATATAATTTAGAAAAAAAGAAATTAATTACAAATATTAATAAAGTATTACAAGAATATAGATTATATTCATAATATATAGTAACAAACAAATGTCTAACGAAAAATCCGATATAAATTCTTGTAATATAAATTTAGAAAATGATTATAAAAGTTCAATAGCACCAACTGCATCCCCAATTGAATATAATAAATTTCTACTTAAAAAGGAACTTACAGAGAGAAAATGTTTGGCCTTTCAAGAAGAATATGAAGGTAAAGAAAACGATGACACCGGATTTTTATATCCAAATTTAAACGATATTAATTTCAATATAAAAATTGCCGAGAAAAAAGAATTCAATGATACGAAATATGACGGAATCATACATCAAAATATAAAGGAATATGCTGACATGTTGGCAAAAGCAGATTTTGAATTATCTCCGCATCAGATGTTTGTTAAAAACTTTTTATCATCACAGACTCCATATAATAGTTTATTACTTTACCATGGATTAGGTACAGGTAAAACCCTAAGTGCAATAGGGGTTTGTGAGGAAATGCGTGATTATATGAAGCAAATGGGTATAACAAAAAGAATAATGATAGTTGCTTCTGAAAATGTACAAGATAATTTTAGGTTGCAGATATTTGATGAGAGAAAATTGTATTTAGTTGATGGTATTTGGAATATAAAAGGCAATGATTCAATTGGAAACAAACTATTGAAAGAAATAAATCCCATGAATATGAAAGGTATTCCAAAGGAAAAGGTCGTTAATCAAATTAAAAACTTGATTAATACATATTATATTTTTTTAGGTTATGGTCAATTTGCAAATTACATCATTAAAACGATTCATTATGACGAAGAATTAAAAAGGGAAGAAGTCAAAAAAACGGCAAATAAAGTTAGGCCTGGAGAACAATCAAAAATTCAAAAAATAGGCGCTGAAATGGGTGACGCGAAAATTACACTTAACAAAAGAATAATAAGAAAGTTAAGAAATGAATTTGATAATAGATTGATTGTCATTGATGAAGTTCATAATATTAGAAAAACTGAAGATAATGAAAATAAAAAGGTGGCATTAAATTTGGAGTTATTAGTAAAAGCTGCAAAAAATATGCGTCTACTGTTATTATCTGCCACGCCAATGTATAATAGTTATAAAGAAATTATATGGTTATTAAATTTAATGAATATAAATGATGGAAGAGGGATTATACAAACCAAAGATGTATTTGATAAAAATGGTAATTTCAAAGAAGGTGGCGAAGAACTTTTGATTAGAAAGGCAACCGGGTATGTTTCATTTGTACGTGGTGAAAACCCTTACACGTTTCCATATAGAGTTTATCCAAATGAATTTGCAAAAAAAAATACGTTTCCACATATTGAATATCCTTCTTACCAAATGAATTTGAAAAAAATAAAATCTGAAGATAAGAGACGCATTTTGAGTATTTATTTGAACACAATTGGTAATTGTGGTAATTGTGGAAAGTGTCAGTATTGTGTTTATAAATATATTATTCATTCTTTAAGAAATAAACAATTTTCTATTACAACCAAAAAGGGTGTAACAAGAGAAATGCCTAATTTTGAAAACATGGAGTCATTTGGTTACACTTTATTACAAACCCCGCTAGAGTCTTTGATTATTTCATACCCGATAAAAGGACTCAAAGAAATAATGGAAAATTTACCTGATGAAAAATACTCTGAACTTTTGGATGAAAGTAATATAAGTGAAACCAAGAAAGATGATAAAAATGAGGATTTTGATGTAAATAATAAAAACGTAGAAGTCACTCTTAGTACCCCATTGTTAGGAGGAGATGATTCATTATCATCATCTGAAGAAAATGAAGAATCCGAGAGAAGAAATGAAACAAAATTTGGTACTAAAGGTAATATTGACCCTCATTATTTGACAGGCAAAAAAGGTTTGGACCGTATGATGGATTTTATTGACCAGAAGTCCCCGCCTTTAAAAGGCGAGTTTGAATACAAAAAATCTACATTGGATGAACATGGTAAAATATTTTCTTATAATGAAATAGGTAAATACAGCTCAAAAATTAAATGTATTTTAGATAAAATTGTAGTTAAAAATAATAAAGCTGATGGTAATACTAAAGTATCAGAAGGGGTTATTTTGATATATTCTCAATATATTGACAGTGGTTTAATACCTATGGCACTTGCATTAGAAGAACTTGGTTTTACAAGATATGGTGAAAATGTAAAGCCATTATTTAAAAATAAACCATCCGAGCTTGTTGATGTTAGAACGATGAAACCTCCTGTAAATAAAAAAGACTTCATGCCAGCTAGATATGCTATGATAACAGGTGACCCTCGTTTATCTCCAAATAATGAATTTGAAGTAAAGGGGTTGACAAATGGAGATAATAAAGATGGTAGTAAAGTAAAAGTAATATTAATTTCAAAAGCGGGTTCAGAAGGTATTGATTTTAAATTTATAAGACAGGTTCATATACTGGAGCCATGGTATAATATGAATCGTATTGAACAAATTATTGGGCGCGCTGTTCGTAATTTCAGTCACAAAGATTTACCTTTTGAAAAAAGAAACGTACAGATTTTTATGTATGGAACCATATTAGGTGATAATAAAGAAGAAGCCGCTGATTTGTATGTGTATCGTGTAGCTGAATTAAAAGCAATTCAAACCGGTAATGTTACTAGATTATTAAAAGAAACTGCGGTTGATTGCATTATTAATCATGACCAAACAAATTTTACACAAGAAACAATGTCAAAATATTTAAAAGAAGATATTACGCAAGAATTATCTACTGGCTTAGTTATTCATGATTTTAAAATTGGAGATGCCCCCTTCTCTCCAGCTTGTGATTATATGGCTACATGTAATTATGTTTGTAAACCTACAAAAGATATTGATGAAGATAATTTAAATGAAGATACATACAACGATACTTTTATTAAAATGAATTCCGAAAAAATAAATCAAAAAATTAGACTGTTGATGAAAGAAGGGTTTTTTTATAAGAAAGAAACATTGATTAATTTAATTAATATACCAAAAAAATATCCATTGATTCAAATTTATGCTGCGTTGACAACATTGATTGATGATAATAATGAATTTATAGTAGATAAATATGGTAGAAATGGAAGATTGGTTAATATTGGTGATTATTATTTGTTTCAGCCTATTGAATTACTTGATAAAAATGTATCAATCTATGACAGGTCAGTACCTATAGATTATAAACATACCATGATTAGTTTTGATATAAAACCTAAAATAAATAGACAACTTGATACTAAGACGCGAAATGACAATTTAATAGTTGATAACGATAATAAACTTGATAATGTGAATGATATTCATGATAAAAAGAAAGAATATGAATATCAAGAGAGAAAGGACAAAATTTTGAGTGAGATGAATGAAAATTTTAATTTAACCAAAGAGTATTTAAAACCCGGTAAAAAGGTACCTCGCGGAGATGATAATTGGTATAAACATTGCGGAGTTGTCATGCGCAAAATGGCAAAAGAGTTTCCTGATAGTAAAGATTATCTATTGCACTTTTTAATGGCACATATGATTGAATTATTATTATTTGAAGAAAAGCTAGATTTAATGAATTATATTTATTCATTAAAAGAAATAGAAATAAATAGTATTGAATTCTTTATCAAAGAATATTTTGAGAGAAAAAGTATTACAACTAAAAATTTAAACGCTATTATTCTTTATAATTTGAATAAAAGAAAGATAATGGTTTTAAATAGTAAAACTAAGAAATGGGTTGAAGCTGAACCTGAAGACCAACGAGAAATTGCGGAAACACATGAAGTTCGCGATTTATTAGATTTCAAAGTAAGTGATTATAATATCATAGTTGGTTTTATGGGTTATGAAAAAAACAATAAATATCTAATTTTTAAAACCAAAGATATGTTATCAAATAGAGATACTGGTGCAAGATGTGATGAAGCCGGTAAAAATAAAACAATACAAATTTTGAATCAAATTATTGGCGAAGAAAAATATACAAAAGAAAATACTAAAATTTTGAAAGACGATGATAAAAATGTTATTCAGGATGCAGTAGGACACGTAGAATTATGTGTTATGCAAGAATTTGTTTTAAGATTTTTTGATAGAATTAAAAAGAATGATAAGAAGTGGTTTTTGAGTCCTGAGATGGCTTTATATTTTAAATTATATATCATTCATGTGAAATGATTCATATGAAATAAATAAAAAAATGATATTAAATACATTAGTATTGTTATTTATAATAATATTAATATATTAATTGATAATCAATTAATGAATAGTGATACAAATTTAGTTCTTGAATTAAATAAAATATATAATGAAGATTGTGTAATTGGCATGAAAAAGATAAAAAGTGAAAGTGCTGACATTATTATATGTGACCCACCTTATAATATTGGTAAGGATTTTGGTAATAATAGCGATAAACAAGAAATGGATGCTTATTTATCATGGTGCGACACTTGGGTCCAAGAATGTTTACGAATATTAAAACCAAACGGTACCCTTTATATATATGGGTTTAGTGAAAACCTTGCTTTTATTAGAACACGAATATTTTGTCATGTAAGATGGCTTATATGGCATTATACAAATAAAACAACGCCATCACTTAATTTCTGGCAGCGGTCTCACGAAAGTATTTTATGTTGCTACAAAAACAAACCTACATTCAACCGAGATGATGTAAGAGAACCATATACAGAAAATTTTGTAAAAAATGCTGCAGGTAAGGTGAGGAAAGCAACCAAAGGCAGATTTAGCAAAGGCGAAGTTGAAACAACTTATAACGCTCATGAGATGGGTGCTTTACCGAGAGATGTTATTAAAATTCCAGCTTTAGCAGGAGGTGCAGGTAAAAAAGAACGTGTTGACCATCCAACCCAAAAGCCTTTACACTTATGTGATACATTGATTAAAGCTTCAATGAATAAAGATTCAGATAATTCACAAACATTATTAGTTGTTCCTTTTGCAGGGTCGGGTTCAGAATGTGTATCGGCAAAAAAAAACCATGTAAATTTTATTGGATTTGAAATCAATAATGATTATATTTCAATTGCAAATGAAAGAATGAAAGACTGAAAGATGTTTTATTTATGCTAATTTATCTACTATTTGAATATAATTATATAATGGTTTGTTACTAACTACTGTAGTAGCAATAATAAATTTTTTTACTTCTTCTGACATGTTGATATGCATCCATAACTGAGACGACATACTAAATGTAATAGCCATTTTACAACCATTGATTTCATTTGTTGTCCAACCTGTTTGTACATCCTTATTTTTACCACGTTTACCAATCATTGGCTCCCATGTATAAGAAGACGGGTCTAAAACTAAATAATTACTTGGTATTAATAACCAATCATAACATATTTGTTCATTGTCACAATTTTCATCTCGTATGATAAAAGAATAATAATCAAAATTTTTTCTACTATTTATTTCTTTAATGATTTCTTCTGGACTTCCACAATTTTTTGCATTGCAAACTGTAGTTAATCTATAAGAACTAATATCAATACTTTTTTTCTCATTAGAATATTTCCCTGATTTATTACTAATCCCACCTAATGCACATTGAATATCCATTCCAGGTGCATGACTTCCATTGCTTTTTGAAAGAACATCAATCCCAACTGATGTAAACAGGTTAGCATTTATATCTTCCCATATCTTTTCAATAATAGGAGAGGAATTGATTAAATGATAACCTTTAACGCACTTTTTGAAGTTTTCTTCAAGTAATTTCTTGTTGCAAAATTTGTCAATATTCATTTTGATAATTGTTTGAACGCCTAATAGTATTTGAATTAACATAACGATGGAAAGTAATATCAATTTTTTTTTGATATAGTCCATAAAATAAAACTTTATTTTAAAAATATTAAAATTAAAATTGAAAATTAATTAAAAGAAATTATTTATACTATATATAGTATTAAATATAATGGAAATGGCAATGGAATTCAATAATAATACGCAGGTCCTGCAACCTAAGCCTAAAAATAAAAAAAAAGAAATAATATTATCATCTATTTATTCGCGTTCTATAATAACTAGAACAGTTTCATTACCAATTAATGTAATAGGAAAAAATTTAAAGCAAGTGATTGAAGAATATATTTCATTTCATTATGAAGGTAAATGTGTTGTTGAAGGGTTTATTAAACCACAATCTACAAAAATTATTACGTATTCAAGTGGTACAATCAAACGAGGCAATTTTGTAACATTTGATGTAGTCTTTGAATGCCAAGTTTGTTTTCCAGTAGAAGGAACAAATATTTCTTGTATTGCAAAAACAAATACGAAAGCAGGTATCACAGCTGAAAGTGCAGATGAGAAACCTAGTCCTATTATTGTATTTATTGCACGCGACCACCATTATTATAGTTCTCAATTTAATGATGTAAAGGAAGGTGATAAAATAAATATCCGAGTGATTGGACAACGTTTTGAATTAAATGATAAATTTGTTTCTATTATAGGAGAATTAGTAAGAGAACGTAAACCTAAATTAGTAATTGAGGAGGAATAAGATGACTAATTATTCATTTGCTTCAATTATGTATTTATTTATAAAATGTGCTCGCTCACTTGGTGTGAATAGTGCAAATAAAAACTTATTTTTTTGTTCAATTTTTGAAGTTAGATTATGATGAAAATGTTGAATATATTCGTATTTTTTATCTAATGATAATTTTTTGAATATTACATTACGTTCTAGAAATTCAACAAAAGAATCATCTTGTATTTCATGCAACGATATTCCTCCGTTACTACAAAATAAAATTATATCATGAATGAGAAAATATTCATTCATATCAAAAGCATAATAATTGAGTATTATTCTATAATCATGAACAAAATTACGAATATCATTCAAAAGA
>Ga0114959_10000068_pt1 | contig 91912 bp, 81 predicted proteins | sample C_130625_EF_Meta_FD_87317 | JGI IMG/M metagenome (GOLD analysis project Ga0114959, IMG submission 87317) | Freshwater microbial communities from Lake Croche, Canada to study carbon cycling - C_130625_EF_MetaG | ecosystem: Environmental > Aquatic > Freshwater > Lake | place: Lake Croche, Canada...
CTAAAAGTTATCCACTTATCAACACAGTTAACAAAAGAAAAAAAGAAGCAAAAAAAGAAAAATTACAACAACTAATAGTTTCGTTTTAATTAATAACTGTTTTAACTAAGGGGTACATTTTATTATTCATAGATATTATTGAGCGGTAAAGACAACTATCTAATATTTTCGTAAACCTTTCTATTGATCAGTGGTTGAATAACTCGATAATTTTCTTCTTTATATTTGGCAGTATAATTATCTAATTGTGCGGCCGTCATTTCAATTTGATTTTTAAAAACAACCCAAGTTAGCGGACCTTGATTTGGTGTTAAATCTAAATTTGGCGTTGTTAATGAACCACTGTATGAATAATATTTTCCAGTTTCTGCGGGGAACAATGAAGTCAAATTAAAACTACTTGTCAGCGTATTGGTGCCTGTTTTTGCAGGAGAAGCATCAATTAAGGTTTGTAAAGAATTGTTTGACACTCCTTTTTTAACAATTACGCCCAAAACGGCGTAAGCCCCGTTTGAAGACTTGTTTACAAAATGAATCTCCATGGCGCCATATTCTCCGTTTACTGTGTGTTCACTTCGGCGATGAAAATGAAATTGTTGCAACTCGTACCTTAATCCTTTAACCGTAATAAAATTATTTGACTTATCGGCTGTCGATAAACTCACTTTCAAATATTCAGTAGCATTTTCTACTGAACTTAGGGTGATGGCGCCGTAACTAATGACTGGATCCACGGTGCTTATTTTTTCTGTGGTAGCAGTGATGATACTGATTGGGGTTTGCCCTTGAATATTGGTTGTGCCAAGTGGAAAATTATAACTGATTATACCTTCAGGGTAATCACTTGGAACAGATACAACATCACTGCTTTTACTGCAAGATACCAAAAATATGAAGGCAAACGCAAATAATAATAGGTTGCTTTTCAATTTCAAATGTGATGGACTATCAATGGAAAGATTTAATACATTGCTAGTTGTGGCGATTGTTTTGTGTGTTAAAAACATTTATTTTGGGGTTGGTTAGACACAAAATTAATCTTCAACTCGAAAATAAAATATCTATATTTGCTCAACTAATAGTCGTAAATGACCATAAAGAATGTTTTTAGAAAATAAATCAAAGAAAATAATTGGCATTTTAGAGGAATTTGCTAGTCTTTATGAAACAGACATAAAAAGTGGTCGAATTGATATTCCAGCAGATAAAGGCTTTGGGTATATTAGGTTTAATAAACCTAATTCGAAAATGAGAATATCGATTCACAATTACAAATTGGATGAAGAATTAATAATTTTACTTCAGTCTCCTTCGCAGTTGAATGACTTGGTAATTCTAGGATTTTACAATGTTTTTCAATCAAAAAAAGAAAAAGCATTCAGGGACACCGTGGAGAAAGTTCCACTGCCTTATTTGCAAATTGGAACGAGAAATTTTGGAAGAGAAATCCTTGTTCCAAAAAATACCCATATTCGTGCTATCTTGATTGCTGTGGAGGTAACTCACCTAAAAGAGTTACTCAATGAAGATAAAAGTCATTTGTTAATCAATGACATTTTGTCTTCCAACGGCCCGCCCCTGTTAATGGAGGTTTTTATCTCGCAACGGATGCAAAAAATAGCTACCGAACTTGTTGAGACAGACATCCCTGAAAATCTACAAAATTTTTACAGTAAGGTAAAAGCCGAAGAGCTTATTTGTATGTTGTTTGGGGAGTTGATGAAACGAGAAAATGCTCACATTCAAGCACTAAACAAGGAAGATGTGGAAAAAATTTATGAAATCAAAAACAAAATGTTGACGCAATTAGACAGTCCCCCCAATTTAAGTGAATTGGCTCAATCAGCGGGCATGAGTAAATCAAAATTCAAACGGCTTTTCAAACAAATATTTGGTAGTGGTATTTTTAGCTATTATCAAAAATTTAGGATCCAAGAAGCCGCCAGCTTGTTGAAAAACAAAGAACTATCCGTTTCCGAGGTTGGGCACAAAATGGGTTTTACTAATTTGAGCCATTTTTCAAGGGTCTTTAAAGAACATATTGGCATGAAGCCTAAAAAGTATTCAGTCATGGGTTAAAACTTTTAAAGCGGATTCATCTTTCAAATTACTACGGATTTCATCAAAGTCCAATATCCCCATTATTATTTTAAAACCTAAAATGCAGTCACCTAGTAAAAATGGTCCAGAAAAGTAATTTACTAAGCACAAGGCAAATTAAGTATTTTAAAAAAACATCCGATCCTAGGTACTGCCTAAGACCTAAAATCACGTAGAGCTACCGCTTACTATCCTAAAATTAAAAAAATATTTAAAAACCTTTGCCATTCCTAAAAATTGAAACAATTTCCATCAGAGCGCTCGCAAATCTCCCCTCCTCTTTATCAAAAACCTCCGGAAAACTCAACCATTTTACTTCCTTAATAATCTGTTCCTCCATTTCAGGATCGAAGCCATTGTTAATTTCGCCAGATACGATTTTTACTTCATAAAATAACTCAATAGCGTGAAGGGGTGGTTTTATAAATTCATTGATTTTGAGGAAATTACCAACGGAAATTACCGTATTGGTTTCTTCCAAAAACTCCCGTTTAAGACATTCTTCAATGCTTTCACCAAACTGTAATCCTCCTCCCGGGGGAGACCAAAACTCTCCACTTTCATTCATACCCGAATGATTTACTAAGAGAATTTTACCTTCCTGCAAGCATATCCCGCATACTCTAATCCTTAATTGATTGCCGTATTGTTTTATAATTTCTTGATTCATTTATGATTGAGTAAATTCTAAATTGTGAGTTAGTGCGTGGTGATTGAGTGATTAAAAAAAATACTCGTAAACCTGACTGGTGAATAATTCACAAATTACAACTAACTAAGTCACCACTACACAAATTGCATATTGTGCAAATCGGCGTACCATCCTTCTTTATTCAAAAGTTGATTGTGCGTACCTGATTCTTTGATTTCGCCTTTGTCTAATACCAAAATTTTATCAGCATTTTGAATGGTTGAAAGTCGGTGGGCAATGACGATGGCAGTACGTCCTTTCATCAATTTAGAAATGGCATTTTGTATCATTTCTTCCGTTTCTGTATCCACCGACGACGTGGCTTCATCCAAGACAATTACCTTCGGATTATGCACCAAGGCCCGCACGAAGGAGATCAGTTGCCGTTGTCCGACTGAAAGCGTTGCTCCACGTTCCATCACATTGTAATCGTAAGCATTGGGCAATCTTTCAATAAATTCATGCGCACCCACCAACTTTGCCGCTTCCACTACCTCTTCTTTGGTAATACTTTTATCGCCCAGCGTAATATTATATTCAATGGTGTCAGAAAACAAAAAAACGTCCTGCAAAACCACGCCAATTTGTTTACGAAGGCTATCCAATTCATATGCTTGGATGTCGATATTATCAATCAAAATTTTTCCTTTGTTAATGTCATAAAACCGGCTTAAAAGATTTACCGTTGAAGATTTTCCAGCTCCTGTAGCACCCACCAAGGCAATGGTTTCGCCTTCTTTTACCTCAAAAGAAATATTTTTTAATACATATTCCTCGTCATTATAGGCAAACCAAACATTTTCAAATTTTACATCGCCTTTCAAATTTGCCTTAATATTTCCATCATTCACACAATAATCATCGGAATCTAAGAGCCTCAAAATTCTTTCAGTCGAGACAATTCCCATTTGTAAAGTATTAAAACGATCGGCCAAAAAACGAATTGGCCGGAAAAACAAATTCATAAACATGATAAACGCCGTGAGCGTACCTAAAGTCATGTCATTATGGAGAATTTGTTTTGAGCCAAACCAGACTATCAAGCCTGTTCCTGTTGCTAAAATTACATCGGCAACGGGATAATAAATCGAGTAGGCGCCAATTGAACGGATATTGGCATCTCGATGTACTTCGTTGATTTTCAAAAATTTAGAAAATTCTAATTTCTCAGCGTTGAATATTTGGACAATGTTCATCCCTGTGATGTGTTCCTGCACGAAGGAATTAAGGCTTGCCACTGCCAGGCGTACTTCATTGAAGGATTTTTTAATGTATTCTTTAAAAAAATACGTAGAAACCACCATGAAAGGAACCGTTGACAGGGTTATCAACGTCAATCGCCAATCAGTATAAAACATTACGGCGAAGATGATAATTAGCTGTAAAATATCTCCGGCAATTGCCGCCAGACCGTCCGAAAATACATCATTCAACGTTTCAATATCCGAAACTGTTCGGGTAACTAAACGACCAATGGGCGTATCATCAAAGAATTTTAAACGCAATTTTAGAATTTTTGCGTAGAGTTTTACCCGAATATCACGGATGACGGTTTGTCCCAACCAGCCCGCTGTGTAAGCACTTACGAACTGCAAAAACCCTTGCAATAACAGGACGCCAATCATTATTAAAAGCATTATGGCAAGCTTTGAGTAATTGCCTTGGGCGATGTAATTATCAATGGTATATCTTATCAATAATGGATTCAGCGGTACCACGCAAGCAGAAACCATGATGAGAGTAACCAAGGACCAAAATCTCAATCGATACGGCATTAGGAAATCGTAAATTCTTTTAAGTATCTGTACGTCAAATATTTGACCGCTTTTTTCTTCTTTTTTCAAGGAAATATTAATTTATCAGTTTTGTATTCAAAATTAACACCTTATTTTTAGAAATGGTTTTGTGAAAATAATTATGAGAAATAAGGACCCTTAGAATACAATACCTTTTGGCCTATTTTTTAAGAATTTTTCTATGTAAGTGCCTAATCATAAGTATTTTATATATTTTAAAGATGTCGATATGGTCTTTTTGATAATTATTTATTTGGTTTGTATTAGATCATTAATTCTCTTTATGTAACATCAGAAAAATAATATGAAATTTAACTTTTAAAGATGACAACATAAGCGTTGGGTGTTTGCGCTAAAAGAATATCCTAACCTCGAAGTACCTTTTTCTTAAATTTTCACTTATCACACCGGATCAGTTTGGAAGTATCAGAACAAAAAAATATTAAAAAGCTATTCCTAAAAACACCGAAAATTTTATAAATAGTTTTATATTTATTAACGTGCAATCAATAACTGGACGTTTTTCAGTATTTTCTTTAAATTTGTATATGAAAATTCATCCACAAACCTTTTTTTTTGTTGTCTCCCAAATACTTCTAAGTTTTGCAATGAAGGCACAATTTACCCGTCAAGACTCGCTCAGAGGTACGCTTTCGCCGATTCGTGCGTGCTATGATGTAACTTTTTATGACCTCAAATTGAAGGTTGTTTCCACAGCTCAAAGCATCGAAGGCTCCAACACAATTTATTATAAATCGACCGCTGATTTCAAAAAAATGCAGGTTGATTTATTCGCAAACATGCAAATTGTGAATATTTCACAGCACGATAAACCTTTGAAATATAGTCGAGAAGGAAATGCGATTTTTATCAATTTTACCGAAATTCAGAAAAAAGGCACATCGTATGCTATCAAAATAGACTATCGTGGAAAACCTCAAATTGCTAAAAATCCACCTTGGGATGGCGGATTTTCATGGAAAAAAGACATGAATGGTAAAGATTGGATTGTGGTTTCTTGTGAAGGAACGGGAGCCAGTTTATGGTTTCCCAACAAAGACCATTTATCGGATGAGCCGGATTCTGTGAGAATTTCGTGTGCAGTGCCCACCGACTTGACTTGTGTTTCAAACGGTAATTTACGAAGCAAAACAGCATTAAAAAGCGATTCGAGTATATCCGATAATAAGCAACCCAGTGGCATTCCATCAATGTCTTACACTGAATTTGAATGGTTCGTGAGTTACCCAATCAATAATTATAATATCACTTTAAATATTGCCGATTACGCCAATTTTAAAGATGTTTACACCGCCCAAGATGGAGAAAAATTAGATTTAGATTATTATGTATTGAAACCAAATTTAGAAAAAGCCAAAGTCCATTTCAAACAAGTGAAACCCATGTTGGCTTGTTACGAAAAATATTTTGGAAAATATCCATTTTGGAAAGATGGCTACGCTTTGGTTGAAACACCTTATTGGGGCATGGAACACCAAAGTGCCGTAGCGTATGGCAATCATTACAAATCTAACGAATATGGCTTTGACTTCATCATTATTCACGAATCGGGTCACGAGTATTTTGGCAATTCATTGAGTTGCAACGACCACGCCGAAATGTGGATTCACGAGTCTTTCACGACTTACTTGGAAGCATTGTACGTGGAATGCACCCAAGGTTACGAGAGGTCGATTAGATATTTAGAGAAGCAAAAAACTGGAATACGCAACGCAGAACCATTAATTGGACCCATGGGTGTAAATTATTCACAACCTGATTCTGATATTTACTACAAAGGAACGTGGATGTTACATACCCTCCGCAATGTGGTGAATGATGATAAAATTTGGTTTGAAACGTTGAAAGGATTGGCAGAAAAATTCAACATTAACCATGTTACCACCGTTCAAATTATCCAATATTTTAACGAAAGAACAGGTAAAAACCTCACGCCATTATTTGACATGTACTTGAGAACGATACATATACCAATACTACAATATCAAATGATACCTAAAGATGACAATACCATTGAATTGCGTTACCGTTACAAAGATGACACGGATTCAATGCCGATTAAGGCGGGTTACGCTGGAACCCTGTATGAGGTAATTACCCCAAATAAGGAATGGCAATCCAAAATCTTAAAAAAAGTAGCAGGAAAGGATTTCAAGATTGCCACAGATTTATATTATATCAAAGCGGAGAAGATTTAGCGTAAATCGCATGTTAAGTGGGCAATACAATTGAAACAACGTTTTTATTTATCCTAAATAACTGATTTACTTTCGTTGTTTTCTGATTCCAATCATCGAAATTCGAATAATTATTGCGTGTATCAAAAAGATAGCATAAGCTTAGGCTTTCGCAGAAGAATTAAAAAGTTGTGCTGGATTAATTAGACAAACGGCTAAATGCTTTTTATTCAGTAGCTTTTTGAATATTTAGTCTTTTGTAATTATAAATTTTAATCGAATAAAATATCATCAAAATGTCAGAAATATCACGTCGTAATTTCTTATTCCAAGCGGGTTTAATTACTACCGCTTCAATGATTTCTTTGGAAAGTTTAGCCAAAACGCCAAATTTAAAATTAGCTTATTCTGCCATTACTTGGGGAGGGAAAGATTTGGATGCGATGAAGGATATTTCCTCATTGGGCTTCAAGGGCATACAACTACGTTCAAATTCTTACGATAATTACAAAACCAAAGTCAGCGAATTGAAAGAGCAGCTCATGGCTAGTGGTTTGGCTTTGCCCATGTTCTCGAGCGGAAACGTAGAAATTGACCTTGCCAAAGAGCAAAGTACCATTGATATTCACGTGGCACATGCCAGTTTTGTGAAAGCGTTGGGCGGCACCTCCATTCAATTGACAAATTCACTCCGTAAAAAGGACTCACTACCCACGACTGAAGAACTAAAAAGATTGGCATTTGTCATGAATGAAATTGGCAAACAAACGGCTGATTTGGGAATTCAAACAACTTATCACAACCACATGAATCAATTTGGTGAAACCCCCGAAGAAGTGGATGTAATTGTGCAAGCCATGAATCCAAAATATCTGAAGTTATTGTTGGATGTTGCCCATTATCATCAGGGAGGGGGAAATCCAGCCAAAGCGGTATTGGACTACAAAGATATTATTGATGCGCTTCATATTAAAGATGTAGAGTCTCCATTAGCTGATAAACCGGAGGACAAAAATGCCTATAAATTCGTGGAATTGGGGCAAGGAAATGTAAATTTGAAGGCCGTTTTTGATAATTTACAAAAAATTAATTTTAAGAAATGGGCAATAGTTGAATTAGATGGTGTACCCGTTCAAAACCGATCTCCAAAGCAATCAGCTGAAATTAGTAAGGTATTTTTGAGCGAAAAAATCGGTTTCAAAATATAGTTTTTGAAAGGCAGGATTCGGTGCGAATTGGGAAAATTTGTTCATAAATGACTAACTTGCTGTATATTTTATCGCTCATTACTCATGTCAACAAAACGGAATCCTGCCATCATTTTTATTTTTATCACGATTTTAATTGACGTTCTCGGAATTGGTATTATTATCCCGGTACTTCCAAAAATATTACTCGAACTGACTGGAAAAGGACTCAGCGAAGCATCCCAGCTGTCGGGATATTTGATGGCTTCTTATGCGGTGATGCAATTTATTTTTTCGCCAATCATTGGTGGATTGAGTGATAAATTTGGTCGTCGCCCCGTAATTCTAGCATCCCTTTTTGGCTTTTTCTTGGATTATTTGATTTTAGTTTATGCACCTACGATGGCATGGCTTTTTGTCGGAAGAATCCTTGCAGGTATTACAGGGGCAAGTTTTACAACCGCCACAGCCTATATTGCCGATATATCAAATGATGAGAATCGTTCAAAAAATTTCGGAATGGTTGGTGCCGCTTTTGGCTTAGGATTTATTATTGGCCCCACGATTGGTGGTATTTTAGGAGCATATGGTTCTCGGGTTCCGTTCATGTTTGCCGCCGGTCTTACACTCGTTAATGCGCTTTATGGATATTTCGTTTTGCCAGAATCGTTATCAGCAGAAAACCGGAGAGCGTTTGAGTGGAAACGAGCAAACCCCATTGGTTCGCTCAAAAATTTAGGACGCTATCCCGCTCTTCTTGGTTTGGTTGGGGCTTTATTCTGCTTGCAAATTGCAGGTCAAACTCACCCGAGCACATGGTCATATTTCACCATGAAGGAATTTGGTTGGAATTCTGACCAAGTGGGATATTCATTGGGTTTTGTGGGTTTTATGGTAGCACTCGTACAAGGAGGTTTGATTAGGATTATAAATCCAAAAATCGGTGAAAGAAATTCAGTTATTATTGGTTTATTGTTTTACGGCGCTGGTTTTGTCCTGTTTTCACTTGCCACAAAAGGCTGGATGATGTACGTTTTCATGATTCCTTTCGGTTTGGGCGGAATTGCGGGCCCAGCCCTTCAAAGTCTCATTACTAAACAAGTCGCACCCAACGAACAAGGTGAATTGCAGGGTGGAATTACCAGTTTACAAAGTGTTACAACCATTATTGGCCCCTTACTTGCTTCCAATTTATTTTCGTATTATTCGGATGGAAAAGACCATTTTCAGTTTCCAGGAGCAGCATTTTTCATAGCAGGAATTTTGACATTTTTGGCGTTAGGAATTGCGCTTCGTTCATTTCCCAAAAAACAACAAATCATTTCAAAAATTTAAAATATCGAGCAGTGATTGGGAATTAGTTGATTGGTTTTCCAAGTTATTCGCAAACATCCCAGCCATCCAAGCCTCCCCTTGAAAGAGATGGTTGGATGACAAGGATCAACGCATTATAACAACCTGATCTAGTTATTTGTTAGGAAATAGTACAAGAACTCTTTACAAATCAAGCTATTGCAACATTTTAAAACATAAACTATTTTTTGAAGAAATACCCAAAAAGTAAATAATTATCAAAAACTACCTATAAATAGTTTGATTTTCGAGAAGTTTTTGGTTTAAAATTGCACAACCTACCAACAATTTATTGACAAAGAAAATCTATTTTTCTGTTTCCATTGGAATAAAAAAGCAGCTAAGCCGGTTCAGCAGTTAAGTGCTAATGGCATGTGCTCAAGTCGATTGAATGTTATTTCCTAATAAGAAACTATTTTGAAAGAATCTATTAAATAAACTGGTTTATAAAGTTTTGTGTATTAGCTCAGAACACAATTGATAGGATTTCCGAGCTTAAACAAGAGCACAGCTTGCAATCATTTTAATCTTATAAATCGCAAAACAACAATTTGGATCATAAAACTTATTAAACGTTATATTAAAATTTGAAAGATTGATTTTTTTATTCCAAAGGTGTTTTAAGCCAAACAAAAGCCTTATGAATTGCCTTTTATCCGGTGTTTTCACTGATTATCCTGATATATTTTGTGGTAAAAAAAAACATGCTTAAATTCCATAAATTTATCAATACAATCGTGTTCCTTTTGGCGAAACTTAAACTAAAAACAAGCAAATGAAAATTACCAAAATTATTGCTTCGGCATTTATACTATTGTCAACTTCGGCAGCGTCTTTTGCTCAAACGGCAGATGAAATTGTGGCAAAACACCTTGAAGCATTGGGTGGTGCTGAAAAATGGAAAGCATTGAAATCAATCGAAATGAAGAATAAATTTACCGTTCAGGGAATGGATATTGATAGTAAAACTGTTATTGTGAATGGAAAAAGTCTTAGAACTGACATTTCAGTAATGGGTCAAGAAATCATTTCAGCCATCGACGGTGAAACGGGTTGGGCGCAACAACCTGCCATGATGGGTGGAACTGGCGAACCAGAAGATATGCCCGGAGCCTTGATAAAGGAAAGCAGAAAACAAGTAAATTTGGGTGGGTCTTTGTTGAATTACAAGGAAAATGGCTCAACCGTAGAATTAGTTGGGAAAGAAAAATTAGATGGCGTTGATGTTTACCATTTAAAATTAATTGAAAAAAACGGTGATATTACGAACTTGTTCCTTTCAGCTTCGAATTATTACACGATAAAATCAGCTGGAAAGAGAAATATTCAGGGGAAAGATATTGACGCTGAAGTAAATTTTTCAAATTTCAAACAAATTGAAGGCTTGACCTTTCCATTTACCATGGAAACTGCCAGTCCGATGGGCGGGATGATGACTATCGAAACGGAAACAATTAAATTGAACCCAACCATTGACGATATAATTTTCAAAAAACCGGCAAAGAAATAATTGTCACTTTTATGACTTGAAAACCCTGCAATGTTTATGATATTGCAGGGTTTATTGTATATAACGAAATTTCTATTTCGTTCTTCATGAGTATTCCATTTTGTGTTATGTAATTTTGTGATAAGATCCGAAGTGTTAGTTCCGGATTAAAACCAAAACCAAGAAAAATGTACAAATTCATTCTCCAGCCAATCTTATTTAAATTTGATGCTGAAAAAGCACATCATATTACTTTTTGTTTGATAAAATTTCTATTCAAAATTCCGTTTGTACCTCAAATTTTCAAGGCGGTTTATCATTACGAAAACCCCCTTTTAGCACGTGAAGTTTTTGGATTGAAATTCAAAAATCCGGTAGGTTTGGCCGCAGGATTTGACAAAAATGCCGTGATGATTGATGAGTTTGCTAATTTAGGGTTTGGCTTCATAGAAATTGGAACATTAACCCCTAAACCGCAAGCAGGAAATGATAAACCCAGACTTTTTAGATTGAAAGGCGACGCAGCTTTAATCAACCGAATGGGCTTTAATAATGCAGGTGTTAAATTAGCGGTTGAGCAATTAAGAAAAAGAAAGAGTGATATTTTAATTGGTGGGAATATCGGTAAAAACAAACTTACACCGAATGAAAATGCGGTAAACGATTATCTCATTTGTTTTTGTGAATTATTTGATGTGGTTGATTATTTTGTGGTAAATGTCAGTTCGCCAAATACACCAAATTTAAGAGCATTGCAGGAAAAAGAACCTTTGAAAAAAATTCTGCAAACCCTCCAAAATGAAAATGAAAAAAAAGCAAAACAAAAACCAATTTTATTGAAAATTGCCCCAGATTTAACGGATTCCCAATTAGATGATATTGTTGAAATAGTACAAGAAACCAAAATTGCGGGTGTAATTGCCACAAACACAACTATTTCTCGAGAAGGCTTAAAATCAGAGGAAAATTTAGTAAAAGAAATGGGAGGATTGAGTGGTAAACCACTTGCAAAATGCTCCACTGAAGTGATTAAATATTTGTCCCAAAAATCAAATAAATCGTTCCCAATCATCGGCGTTGGAGGCATCCATTCACCCGAAGATGCGATTGAAAAATTGAACGCTGGGGCGTCTTTAATTCAGATTTATACTGGATTTATTTACGCTGGGCCTTCGTTGGCGAGTGAAATTAATAAGGCTTTGGTTAGAGAATAGAGATTAGTGTCTAGAGAATAGTTTTGAAATATACATTACTTCTAATAAAATTTTCATTTTTATTCTCTAATTTTTATTACGGGTAAATTACTTCGTGCCTGTGAGCCTTTGCTTATTTGTGCCTCACTTCTAATAATTCTCAATAAAATTAATCGCCTTCCAAGCTGATTTCTCTATCAGTTCTGCCAGAAAACTCTTCTCGTTTTTCGGAGGAGTAGACTTTCCGTAGGCAGGAATTATTTGCTTAAAAAATTGAAAATGGTTTCTCAATAAAGCTTCATCATATTCCTTGAAAAGCGGTTTTAAAACCGGATAGTTAGCTATTTTTGAGGACTTTATGTGTTTAGAAAGTAAATCTGGTTTGTCTGGCGTATAACCGCTAAAATGGAAAAATAGCAAATTTTCTTTCCCATTAATTTCATATTTCCCATTTACCAAATTAACCGTTCTTTCGTGAATATTCCAATAAGCAAGATTATATGCTGGACTATATTCTATTAATACTTTATCATAAAAAACAGGAACAAAATTAACACATAATTGATCAATTCCCATCCCGTTACAAAAATCATAATAGCCATAATCCTTTAAGTGATTTTTCCACCAACTCAAGAATTTAATGGTATTTTCGGAACGTTTCATTCCAACAAAACCGGTATTATACAACCCAGCATTCAGAAATTGCATTTCATTCCATTCTTCTTCTAAATCAATGGGTTGCGTGATATGAGGAGTGAGGATGATATCGTAAATGTCAAGGTTTTTTTCAATGGATTCAAGGCTGTCGGTTATCCACAAATCCGTGTCAAAATAGATTAATTTATCTATATTTGGATATTTATCGAAAAGGTATAATCCAAAAACTGGTTTACATGCCGTGGCAACTTCCATTACCGTATATTCACCTTTAAAACCGACCAAATTGACTGGTTGAATCTCCGAAATAGGAATAATTTTATAGGGAATTTCAAAATCCAGCGCTGGCAATTCATCCACTAAGCCAATGATTAGTTCAAAACCTGGATTCGTTTTCTTCAAAGAATCGCCCATAGTGAGGGCTTGATACAAATAATTAGCCGTACAGACTGTGTATATTAATTTCATATTTTATTCTAACAAATCGCCCAAAGCGGCTATAAAAGGGGCTTTCCAGGAAGCTTCTTGGTCTTTATATCGATGGTAATCTCCTTTAAAAAGTAAATTTAAAATTGGAAACAACCTCACTAAATGAACAGGAGAAAGCATACCTCTGGTCTGGTAATAATTTATAATTTTATCAAAATGTTTGAAATTATGATTATCAGAATCAATTCGTTCCAGCAAGGCATCCTTCAAGACACAAAAATAGTCTCTTTTTTCCAAGAAAGGAGCAAGTTTTTCATTTCGTGGTCTAGAAAATCTTTCCTTTAATGAAACAGTTTTACCCGTTTCTTTTGCGTGAGTCCCAATTTGTTGTAAACTATGTTGGCGATAGGAATTCAGTCTTTCTTCAATCAATCCGATTTTATCCAACATGGCAGCAACAATTGTGATCCAATTATCATGAATCATCAAAGGGATATGCGTTGGGAACGGAATTATTTTATCCATTAATTCCCTCCGAAATGCCATCATACAGCCCGCAGAGCGATTGCCTGCCAAGAGTATCTCAACGCCGTTGCCAGCTTTGAATTGTTGAATTTGAGTGTGATGAAAGCGGACTATTGACCAAAAGTTTTTACCCAAACTTTTCCTCGATTCATCTATTAAATCAGCATCACAAAAGACTGCTAATTGAGAAGAATTTTCTCGAAAGTGAGCGTCAATTTTCGCTAATTTATCTGCGTGCCAGATGTCATCTTGATCGCACATTAGGATAATATCACCCCTGCAAAGGGAAATAGCTTTTTCAAAATTCTTCGTAACTCTTAGCGTTGAAGGGTTTGCAAAAACGTGAATATTCAATACATTAGAGAATTCCTTGATAATTGAAATCGTATCATCCGTTGAGCAGTCGTCCGTAATGACGACTTCAAAAGGCGCTAAAGTTTGATTCACTAAACTTTGGAGTTGTTCACGCAAAAACTTGGAACCGTTGTATGTACAAAGGGCGATTGATAAGGTTTGCAAAAGAGGTCATTTTAATGTGTCATAATTCTCCAGAATCCTAAAATATTATCATCCGGTTCTCCAGAACCCAAAATATTGAACCACGATTCTGGAGAATCGTGGTAAATAAAAAATGGCACCAGTGAGAATCGGAACGCTGACCGCCCACTTCGAGCGTTTAGGAAAAGTCCCGTTCTCGAGCAAAATTCTTGCTTTCATAATCAAAAAATTGTGGCTCCAGCGGGAATCGAACCCGCATCGAACGTTTAGGAAACGTCTATTCTATCCGTTGAACTATGGTGCCTTTTTCAATTGACGATGAGTAATTGATAACGAACAATAATCGATTGTTTTACAAATTTCCACAAAATCGTTACAATATAAAAGTATTTGGAGAATTTGAAGGCAAATTTTATCCTTAAATATTTTTCAACCGTACATGGTGAATTATCAACTGTCAATTATTGATTGTGCATTATCAACTATGAAGTTCTTCCGAAATCCAATTTGGAAAAATCAAAATGTGCTTTTCCTTTACTAAATTAATAATGGCTTCTCTCAATTCTTCAATGTTTTCTCGCTGTTCGGCCGAGATGAAAACGGTTCGAGGTTGCGGAGCATTCATAAAAGAATTTTTCAAAAATTCAGTTACTTTTTCGATCCTAATTTGCTGATTTACAGGTTCGTTGCCAGAACCAATTTCCCAATCATGAATTTCCACATCTTCTGCCGAAAACAAATCTATCTTATTGAAAACCAGAATTGTTGGTTTATCTCCCGCTCCGATTTCTGCCAAAGTTGAATTTACTACATCAATTTGTTCTTGATAATTTGGGTGCGAAATATCAACAACATGTAGCAAAATATCCGCTTCTCGAACTTCATCCAAGGTTGATTTAAAGGATTCTATCAACTTTGTTGGCAATTTACGAATAAATCCAACGGTATCTGAAAGTAAAAAAGGAACATTATCAAAAGTAACTTTTCGCACCGTTGCATCCACCGTAGCGAAGAGTTTATTTTCCGCAAAAACATCCGCTTTTGAAAGTCTCTGCATCAAAGTAGATTTTCCAACATTGGTATAACCCACCAGAGAAACTCGAACCATCCGATCACGATTTTTTCTTTGCGTGAACGACTGTTTATCAATGAGTTTCAATTTCTCTTTCAAGAAAACGATTCGGTCGTTAGCAATTCGGCGGTCAGTTTCCAATTCTTTTTCACCTGGTCCACGCATACCTACCCCTCCTCGTTGTTTGGAAAGATGGGACCACATTCTGGTCAATCTTGGCAAAATGTATTGTTGTTGCGCCAATTCAACCTGTGTACGAGATTGAACCGTTTGCGCTCTCATGGCAAAGATACTGAGAATCAAAGCACTACGGTCGAGGACTTTGACTTCTTTGAGAAATTTCTCAAACTCCCCTTCAATGTTTCTGACTTGGATAGGCGATAAATCATCATCAAAAATGACTAAATCCACGTCTTTATCAATCACAAATGCGATAATATCTTGCATTTTACCTTTTCCAACATAGGTTTTATTGTCAGGCTTTTCGAGTTTTTGAGTAAAGGTATAAAGGGTATCAATTTTTGAAGTATCAGCAAGAAAAGCTAACTCATCCAAATATTCCTTCGTCTGTTCTGCGGTTTGTTTCTGAGTTTGAACAGCCACTAAAACGGCAGTTTCATTTTGTTCTTCTGTATTGTGCATAATTTAGTTTAAAATTGGTGTTTTTTAAAGTCCAAGCAATAAATCTTTTAACGATTGTCCTATCATTTTACCTTTATTTACCATTTTCATATTGTTAACGGACTCTTTAATTTCGTCAATTAAAAGTGCTTTTGCTGATGAAACAGGTTTGAATTTGATATTCATAACTTTAATTATTTTTGTTAATCCTACTTATGTAGGATTTTTTTTGTAAATTTGGACTATACAAGTCAAGCCTTACAAATTCGGGATCCGGACGGTTCCCCTTGATGTTTCAACATCATGCGAAGTTTGTAAGGTTTTGTATTTTACCCCTTTACAATTCCAAGCAACTTTTCTTCAAAAATTTCATAAAAAGAATCATCTCCAAATTCATATTTTCTAAAAATCCCCCAACTACAAAAATCGACAATTTGTAAGCCTTTTTCATTTTGAGGAATTTGTATTTCTACTAAAATCTCATTATCGAAAAACGCTTCAATTCCTTTGATAAACTTTTCATTCAAATTTTTATTAGTTTCTCTTTTAGAAGCTGTTAAAAGAATTTTATCACTCAAAATGCTACTTTTTTTAAGCACGTTCTGTACTAAAGAAATGGTAAGATATAAATAAAGTTCATGTTTATCGAACCCCATGCATTTTAAATTCTTCGTCTTATCAATACAAACCTAACCTATTTGAACATCTTTCATATTAAGTTCGTCTAATAGCTTTATGCGAATTTTATCCGACTGTTTCGAAGCATGAAGCATATTTGGAGTGGATTTCCCTTTGTTTATACGAAGAACTTCTAAATTAATCTTTTTGATTAATTTGTCGAAAATATGTTTATTTTTAGAAATTAAAACAGTGATAATGAAAAACTTAGATGTCCCTTTTTTAGTAAAATCAAAAGATAAATCACCACTTTCATCCAAATAAATATGGGTCATAAATCTTTATTTTACGTCATTCAATATTCCCTCATATCCAGCCAAATGCAAATAATTCTCTTCCTTCACCTCAAAAGTGTGATTAAATTTATTAGCAATCACTACCACTTCCAAAGGTTTTAAGCTACCTCTTTGGGCTAATTCTTTTGATAATGAAATTAAGAACTCTTTATTCTTTTCTAATAATTCACGAGTCTCTTTTGTCAGATCTCGAATCATTCGCTCAATTGCCCAATCTGTAACACTTAAGTCCATGCTGTAGGGTCCTGAATGCGCATAGTAGGCTTGGAAATTTTTATCAAAACCATATTTACGAATGTATTCTATAATCATAGAAGTAGCTTCTTCACGGTCGAACGAGCGAGAGATGGTTGCTTTATCTTCACCAAAAACAATTTCTTCTGCAATTCCTCCTGCCAAAAAAATTTTGATTTTATTGATGATATTTTCTTTCGACAAATGGATTAAGTGCGGAAACGAAAACCCTTGTGCATAACGTGAAGCAACTCTCGACTTCAATTGTAACGGTGCAAGTCCCAATAAAATTCCGTAGATGATGGCGTGACCTGACTCATGAACGGCAATATTTGCGACCATATCAGGCGAATTATCTTGACGGATTTGGTCAATTTTACCTACATAATCTAACTCAATGGTTCGCTTTCCAGCCAACTGTGCAACAATTTTCTTTTTTTCAAAATCATAATCTATCGAAATGTGCATGAGATTTCCCATGAATGCTTCGAACAATAATTTTGACAAATTAGCTTCTATAATATCCGTAATACTCGAAAAAACGGGTCTAACCCCTTGTACTGGAAAAACACCATTTTGATAAATTAGTTGATTTAGATTTTTTGTAATCTCAATTTCTACGCCAAAATGATCTTTATTTTTCGCTGCAATTTTGACTATTTCTGCCGAAATCAACTTTTCAAAGTCAACTTTTCTCAATGATTTATAGATCAAATGAATGTTGCCGAAACGGGCTACTTGTTCAGGTTTAAATTTTCGGGAAAGTGCATTTTTAATATCTACAATGGTTATTTTTTCTGTGTACGCTCTAAAAATATCCGCTTCAATATCAGTCTCGCCCGTTTCGTTAGCCATCGAATAAGCCTCATCCAAATTTCCTGAAATAATTATTAACGTTTTAGCGTGATCAACGGGCTCATAAACTTTCTTTTTCACACGGGTTTGTTGCATCATCATCAACACATCTTCCTCCCGCATTTCGGCTATTTCATTGACGCTATCTTTTAAATCAAAAATCTTTTTCAGACTTTGTGCTTCCCAAACGCCAACAGTTGCATCTTCATCTTCTGAAAAATTTCCACCGATCGGATTCACCGGGTCAGGTGGTATTGGAGGCGCATCTTTTAGCTTTTGTCTGCGTTTTTGGCGTTGCATGGCAGCATAAAGGTAGCGTTGTAAATAATCATCAATTGATTCTTTCGCATCTCTTTTAGCCAGTTTCCCATCCGATAATAACTCCCAAAAATCTTGAAATCGAGTGTTAAGAAGCGGTTTACCTTCCGAATCTATTGTATAAAATCGCTGAATTTCATCGAATAAAACAATGGCAGGTTTGGCATTGTTAATGCCATTTGTTTCAAAAATTGATGATATGTTACTATTCCATGTACTTTCACCATTCGAGAGTTCAACCTCCACAAAACGATCTTGGTATTCCAATTTTGTGACCAATTTTCTAATTAAATCCGTCTTTCCTACGCCAGTCATTCCCCACAAATTAACAATGATGGGTCGTGTCAAAATTTCTGGTATCAAATACCAAATTTGTATATAATCTATTAATTCTTCAATGATATAGTCAATACCAATAAATTCATCTTTTAATTCAATCTTAATATTTTCAAGACGTTGCTTTTTGGTGTTTATCTCCTCGAGATTTATATTTATTTTAGATTCGATTGACATATAGAAATGATGAATAGTTAAGATAAAAAGGTGTTAAGGTTGGGTAGGTAAGCAAAAGTTTTCATTCAAATTTTTATCAACAAAATCAAGGTTACTTTTCATCATCAAAATTATATGCTAAAACCTAAGGTCGCCAAAACCCATATAAAACACAAATGTATTAACTAATCATACAAATATTGTTTTACTTAAAAGAATTAACCGATAAAGTGAATTTGAAAACTATATTGCCCTTCGTTAGACAATAAATACCCTTGGTAAGATTTTGAAGAAACCGAGTGGAAAAGATTAGCAGAAAAATTATCTTAATCTCAGTGTATTTTTGGTTTATAAATTATTTAAAAATTTATAAACCAAAGTTGATAACAATATTTGAAAATGCAAATTTAGCGTTCATGGCGTACGCATTTAACAGATGATGCACAAAGTAAACAGATTTTAATGAGTAAAATTGTAAATCAGTGTCCAATCCGTTAAATCCATCCGCCAATAAAACTATTTCAAAGAAGCAATCAATTTTTCATTTAAAACTACATAATCATCGTTTTTTGCTTCTTTAGCTGATAAGATCGCCTCGTTGGCTGTTTTTATAGCCGCTCCTTTATCACCCATTTTAGCTTGAATTTTTGCTTTTAAGTGTAAAATCCAGAATGCTTTAGGGTTATTTTCGATGGCTTTAACAGCCCAAGTAAGGGCTTTTGATAAATCCTTCCCTGTTTCAAAATAATAAGAAGCAGCTTGAAAATAGGGACGGTTATCAACGGTCATTGCATTTTCAATTGAACTAGCAATTTTGGAATCAATATCAGCAGTAACTGGAAAAGAAACCGCCGTTTTTTCCCACATAATTTGAATATTAGCACTGGCAGGCATTACATCAGCAATTTGCATCGTAAAAGTCTCAACATTCAGTGGCAAGGTCATTGGTTTGACTTTAAATTTTGCGACATCTTCTTCAGCTTTATAACCATCAACGCCCCAATTATTCAACCCTTTGTTCAAAATAACTTCCCACTCATCTTTATTTGGAACCGTATAAATAACATAGGACCCTGCCTTTACACCAAAGCCACCTACTTTTACGTCCTCACCGAAAGTGATTTTAGTGGCTGCATTAGCCCCTGTCCTCCATAATTTTCCCAAAGGAGCTAGATCACCAAAAATTACCCGCCCTTTCATATTTGGACGAGAATAAACGATTTCGATCGACGACAAAGCAAAGTCTTGCTTAATTGTTTGGGTTGGACTCGGAGCGGGCGTTTTTATTGCCTGAGCATTTACTCCAAGGTTCACTAATAGAGTTGCTACGAGCGAGAAAAATAATTTTTTCATGACATAATGTTGTTTAAAACTAAGAATTTAGATAAAGTATCGCATACCTAAACCATTTTTATTATTCTTGGGGTAATCTTTAAATGAACATCATACAAAGTTAATTACGATTATTTAAATAAAATCCAGTTTTGCAACCATCTTTTCAATTTATAACATAATAAAAATAGTCGTATTTGTTGAACACTGAATTTTATTCCTCCTCTTCCTCCTCTTCTTCTTCCTCTTCTTCTTCCTCCTCTTCATCTTCCACGCCCGCTATCGTAAAGTCATAATCATCTTCAGAAATGGCGTATTCAATACACAGTTCTTCCAAAGCTTCAATAAAACCTTCAGCGTCCGTTGTATCTAAGTAAAAATCGTTCATGGTTACTTCAAAATTGCCGTCTTCATCCTCCTCCGATATTTCATAATCGAGGTAAAAATCTTCTTCCGTTTCGGTATATTCAATCATTAAGGCTTCCAAATCTTCAACAAACCCTTCTCCATCATCTGTTGTTATGTAGAAATCTTCGATCACCGTAGATTCTTCATCTGTAAACGAGGACGATTCATCTTCAACCCAAACTTCTTCACCATAATTAGTTTCGTCAATGGCTTTGATAATCCAAGAATCATTCCCATTGTATGTTTCATTAATGATATAATCGTAGGGAATGTAGCAGTAACCTTTGTCGCCCCATGCTTCACCCCATGAATTTCGCACGATAAAAACTTTATCTGGGTCAGAATAGCCCACAGCCAACATGGCGTGCCAACCATGTGTTTCACGTTCGGTTTCATTTTTCTTAGGCATTGGCACCCGACCTTTGTTCTTGCAGGCATCGTCAAAAGAATCAAAAGTATTTAAGGCAAAAGCAATTGGATGCCCTTCAGAAAGGGCATTTCTCCAGACATCAAGATCTGTTTCAATCGCTTGAGAGTCAGTAATTTTAAAATTCTCTCCTTCAGCGTAAGCATCTGCATGTGGTTCTTGCAAAATTAAATCTTCCACGTTGGCCCAATTTGATTCTGAACAAGCACCGTATTCTTGCAATCCTTTGATTGCATATTCCATGTAAGATCCTGCATCTTCGTCTTGCGTATTAGCGAAATATCTAGCGTTGTAATAGACAAACAAACGACTTACATCCGACTCATCCTGCATTTCACGTTTGGCAATATATTCATAAGCACCCGCAAGGGCATTTGCGACGCAACTACTGCCCACTTGTTCTTCAACGGCAGTCATAAATTTGCGTAAATCAACCTTTGCCGGAAGACTTTGAACTTTCCCAGCAAGATATTTTTTTGAGTTGGCTGAGGCTCCAACCGGAGGCCGATATCCACCTAATTTTGGTGATTTCATGGTTAGTAAATTGATATGTTAAAGATAAAAAATTGTTATTAGTTCGAAAAACTGCTCATGAATAAAGAAATAATAAAAATAATTAAAACATCGAAGGCTGGTAAAGCATTGATTTTGAGGGCTAAGGCATAGTTCTGCTTATAGAATGCAATCCACGAAATGATTTGTGCGACAATTATCAAAATTGGTAAAGCAACAATAAAACCAAAAAACATCCATGTTTTGGTGGAATTCTCAGAGCCTGGAGAATCAAACATCATAGTTGACATCCCTACCATAACAATGATTGGAATTAAACTTAGAATCAGTAGTACATTAACAATGATAATGGTAATCTTCATTATTGTGACGTTTTGGTGAGTAAGGTTACATTAAAAATGAATTATTAACAACCTCTGCCGATGGATACCTTTATTTTTGTCAGTAAAAATGAGAAAATAGTTGAATTTATCACCCACCTTTTAAAATTTAAACAGCAATTTCTACTTCATTTTCCCAACCAGTTTCTTTCAAGGCTGGATCATTTTCTTTTTTCAAGAAATCATTGGTTGATATTCCTTCGGATTGCCACATCAAAATCGCCTCATTGGGAACAACATTTACAGGGGTAAAATAAGCAGTAGATTTTTCATTGTAAGCAGGATTTGACTGAGCATTATAACACGAAATAATTGACCATCTCGGATGTTCCGACAAATTGGCTTCGGAACGATGAAGGAGATTACTATGAAAAAAAACCGCATCACCCGCTTCAATCTCCACAAAAACTAAGTCCATGGTTTTAAGGGCATTATTCACAAAAACCATATCCGCACCAACTTGTTCGCCCGCAAATCCGTGATTGACTCTCCCTAATTTATGGGATCCTTTTATTACTTGCAAGCATCCATTTGCTACATTGGCGTCGGTCAAAGCTACCATCACAGAAATTAATTGGTCGGGGAACATAAATTGGTTTTTATACCAATATCCATAATCTTGATGCCATTCCCAAGCACCTCCAACCCTTGGTTCTTTCTGCATTAATTTTGAATGAAAATGACACACTGAGCTTTCTGAATCTAATAAATGAGCGACAGAATTAATCATTTTTGTGCAGCGAGTCAAATATCCGAAGGTGTCATTTCCTGGGGTAAACCATAAGGCTAATTTTGTCTTTTTCCCAGATTGATCGTTCAAGTCTAATGAATTCTCAGCAATAGATTTGTCGTCCACCGCAATATTGTATAGTCTGGTGATTTCTGCTTTGCTAAAAAAACCTTTTTTAATCACATAACCATCCCGATGATAGGATTTAATTTCGTCTGAATTAAGCATTTCCTTTTCCATTTTTCCAAGGTTTAAATCATAAAATTATTGCAAAGCAAATATTATAAAAAATGGTTTAATTTTTATCCTTTTTTACGAAGTAATTGTTTAAAGTTAACGAGCATTGCCAAATTACCAAAAAAGGTTTCCCAAATATAATGAGAAACCTTTTTTACAAGTTGAAATTCTTAAAATTAAGCCGCAGCAAGCGCCTCTGCGCCACCGACGATTTCAAGAATCTCCTTGGTAATTGCCGCTTGACGAGAACGGTTATATTCTAACTTTAAAGCTTTAATCAATTCACCAGCATTATCCGTTGCTTTATCCATTGCCGTCATTCTAGCACCATGCTCGGAAGCATTAGATTCTAAAATAGCTTTATAAATTTGCAATTTCAAAGCCTTAGGCATCAATTCTGTGATTATTTCCTCTTCCGATGGCTCAAAAATATAATCAACGTTTGATGTTTTTACCAATTCATCCTTCTTTTCAACCATCGGCAAAACTTGCTCAGTTGTTAGGATTTGGGTGGCAACATTCTTGAATTGATTATAAACAACTTCAACAACATCATATTTACCTTCTTCAAAACCTGTCATGGCCTCTTCGGCAGCTTCACGGACAGCGGCAAAACTCAAACGAGCGTAGATTCCGGCAAATTTGTTCGTAACATGATAACCACGACGAGTCAAATATTCGCTACCTTTCTTCCCAATTGCCATAATTTCAACATTCTTGGAGGCTTGTTGAGAAGCATATTTTTCATCAATAAGATTAATGACTACTTTTCCAACGTTTGCGTTGAACGCTCCACACAAACCACGGTCAGAAGTAACCGCAATTATTAGTACTTTGTTGATCGGGCGAACAATCGTGTAAGGATTATCTTCAACACCGTGGGCATTGGCGGATACCGTAGCAATCATATCAGTCAATTTCTTCGAGTATGGACGCATCTGTGTGATGGCTTCCGTTGCTCGCCGAAGTTTGGCAGCCGAAACCATTTTCATGGCTTTGGTTATTTGTTGAGTTGAGTTTACCGATACTATTCGGTTACGAACTTCTTTTAATGAAGGCATATTTTTGGAGTATAGGGTTTAGCGTTCAGAGTTTAGCGTTTAGAGTTCAGAGTTTAGCGTTTAGAGTTTAAATTTAGAATTTAGAGTTCAAAAAAACTCAAAAACTTTTAACCCATTTACTTTTAACTTTCAACTTTTAACTTTTTACTTCTAAACTCCAAACTCATCGACTTTAAACTTTAAACATTGAACCTAAATTAAGCGTATTTTGGCGATACTTCTTTGGATATTTTCGTTAAAACATCCGTCAAAGAATCATCAAATTTACCTGCTTTCAAGGCTTCCATGGTTGATTTCTGCGTGGCATTCATTACGTTTACGAAATCTTTTTCAAATGCACGGATTTTTGAAACCGCCACATTGTCCAAAAGACCTTTGGTCGAAAGGAATATCATTGCCACTTGTTCTTCAACTCTTTGTGGAGCACCATTGGGTTGCTTCAACATTTCAAGGTTACGCTTACCACGTTCGATGGTTAATTTAGTGGATGCATCTAAATCCGACCCAAATTTTGCAAAGGCTTCCAATTCACGAAACTGAGCTTGATCAAGTTTTAAAGTACCAGCTACTTTTTTCATCGATTTAATTTGTGCGTTACCACCTACCCTTGATACCGAAATACCTACGTTGATAGCTGGGCGAATACCGGCGTTGAAAAGGTTTGTTTCCAAGAATATCTGGCCGTCCGTAATTGAAATTACGTTCGTTGGAATGTAAGCAGAAACGTCACCAGCTTGTGTTTCGATGATTGGAAGGGCTGTTAATGAACCACCACCTTTTACCAAGTGCTTGATAGAGGATGGAAGATCATTCATGTTTCTGGCAATCTCGTCGGAAGCATTAATCTTAGCAGCACGCTCTAATAAACGACTGTGAAGATAGAAAACGTCTCCTGGATAGGCTTCACGTCCTGGAGGACGACGAAGTAAAAGGGAAACCTCACGGTATGAAACCGCCTGTTTCGACAAATCATCATAAATAATTAGCGCTGGACGGCCAGTATCACGGAAGAATTCGCCAATAGCAGCTCCCGTAAATGGGGCGTAGAATTGCATTGCTGCTGGCTCGGAAGAACCTGCTGCTACAATTACGGTATATTCCATTGCACCTGCTTTCCGAAGTGTTTGCTCGATTTGTTTGATCGTTGATGACTTTTGTCCACAAGCAACATAGATACAATACACTGGATTGCCAGCATCATAGTATTCTTTTTGATTGATAATCGTATCAATACAAACGGTAGTCTTACCAGTCTGACGATCTCCGATAACCAACTCACGCTGTCCACGGCCTACTGGAATCATTGCGTCAATCGCTTTGATACCAGTTTGCATTGGTTCTGTAACTGGTTGGCGGAAAATCACACCAGGAGCCTTTCGTTCCAAAGGCATTTCGTATAAATCGCCGGTGATTGGGCCGTTACCATCAACCGGTTCTCCGAGTGTGTTCACAACACGACCACAAATACCATCGCCAACTTTGATTGATGCGATTTCGTCAGTACGTTTTACGGTGTCACCTTCCTTAATTCCCGATGCGTCTCCTAACAATACTGCTCCGACGTTGTCTTCTTCAAGGTTTAAAACAAGGGCTTTTAAACCGTTTTCAAAAACGACTAATTCACCTGCTTGTACTTTCGTTAGTCCGTAAATACGGGCTACACCATCACCGATTTGCAATACGGTACCTACTTCTTGAAGTTCAGCTTCCGACTTTGCTCCTGAAAGTTGTTCTCTCAAAATTGCTGATACTTCATCTGGTCTGACTGATGCCATTATTTATAAGTTTTTTGTGATTTTTATTCATTGAGAAAATGTGGATCGGGGATTGTTTTCTAGCGGTTAAGTAAAATATACCTAAAAACTAGTGTTTTTACCGCTTTGCCATTCCTTTTTCGGGTGCAAAATTATGGAAGAAATTTCACAATTCCATGATTAAGAGAAATAATAGTGCATAATTGTTATACTTTTTTGAGATTTAAGATTTGGAAATGTTCTTTTTTAAAAATACTCCGATAAAGCAGGAAACAGCATCCTAAATTCTCATCAAAAAATCAGGAATTTTGAAAGCTTTTAAACAATTTAAAATGATTTTTTCAACCACTTTTAAATCGAATAAAATATCATAAGAAACGGTATTTGCAGCCTGAGACATTTTTTACCATTTAAGTGAAAAATTTTGGCGGTATATTCTTGATAATTTAATGTAAAAAATAAACCCATAAACAAGATAAACGGGTCTATTTTAACAATGCGCATTTCTTTAATTACGGTTTCAGCGCTAAATTTCTACAAACGGCCAAAGAGCAAATATAAAGTAAAGGTAGGTAACAAGACGAAAAAAAAATAGCTAAACTTATCACAAAAAAACAGGTGAAGATTACATCAAAAAAGACAATTCAAGATTCAGGTAAAGACACAACATTATCTACTAAAAATTAGGGAAAAAGGCGAAAACTATTGATTTAAAAGACCAAAGATCAACAGTGTAATAGAAACGAAATCGTGTCCACATAAAAGGTTGTAAAAGAAGACAAATAGCGTGTATGTGGTTTGAAGTTTTTTTTAATTTCTGTCAAATGAATTAATATTATTGTTTTTTGCGAATAAATCTAAATACCTATTCTTAAATTTGTTGATTGATTTCTATTCTGAAATTGATTATAAACTAAAATTCTTTTGAAAAAAATACTGTTAAATTATAAATCTGATATTCAAGACACCTATCAATTAGCCTTACCAATTATTGCGGGTCAATTAGGGATTATGCTTATGGGTTTTGCTGATACAATTCAGGTTGGTCGGATGGACAAGGGCGCAGTACAAGCACTAGCCGCCTCTGCAGATGCCAATGGAATTTTAATCAATATTGCCATTATCGGCTATATCTGTTTGCAAATCATTTCTCCGATGGTTTCAAAGGCAAAAGCGGAAAACAACTTTTCGGAATGCTTCAGACTTTTAAAATCAAATATTATCGTGGCTTTAATGATGAGTGTATTTTGCTGTGTGGTTGTTTTTTTTATCGGTTGTAATTTAGCAATATTTAGACAACCTACTGAAATTAAAACACTTACGCAAGAATATTTATGGCTCATGACCTTATCAACCATTCCTTCTTTTTTATTTACTGCTTTAAAAAGTTTTACTGATGGCCTGGGTTACACTAAATTAGGAATGGAAATCACCTTTTCTGCCTTAATTATGAATATTATACTCAATTATTGTTTTCTGAATGGAATTTGGGTTTTTCCAAAATGGGGGCTGAATGGCACTGGGGTTGCCACCTTAATTTCAAGAACTTACATGTCCATAATGATAGCTGTTTATATCTTTCGAACAAATACTTTCAAGCAATATTTACAAGATAAATTGCCCTTAGAAAGTTTAGGAAAATCTATCAAATACATTTTAAAAATAGGGATTCCTAGTGGTTTACAAGGTTTTTCTGAAATTGCTGCTTTTTACGGTGCCGTGATTATGATGGGGTGGATCAGTATCGAACACAAAGCTGCTCATTTGGTGGCAATTGGTTACGTTTCGCTCACATACATGGCTGCCACGGGCATTGCGGTAGCGGGTGGAATTCGGGTTGGGGCAGCGGTCGGAGAAAGAAATCGAATTGGCATCTTCAAAGCGGGTACAACAGCTTTGGGAATGGGTTTTATTTTTATGGGCACTTGTGCCATCTTTTTGCTAGTTTTTAATGTTGAATTTGCCAGTTATGTTAAAGATGAAAAAGTAATTATGTTGGCGGCTGAACTTATCATTTGGGGCGGATTTTTCCAACTTTTTGATGGCGTACAAACTGTAAGTTTAGGCATTTTAAGAGGAATGCAGGATGTAAATATTCCTACACTTATCACAATTTTTGCCTATTGGGGCGTTGGTTTGCCTATGAGTTATATCCTAGGTTTTCAATACGATATGAAACACATTGGCATCTGGATTGGGCTAACCTTGGCATTGTTTGCCTCGGCAAGTTTATTGAGTTGGCGGTTTTACAATAAGGTAAAGCGGATTGATTTGTAAATAACCTATTTTTTTGTGATATTTGATAAAATTAAAAAGCCATGATTGTAGTCGAAGAATTATTTTATACCGTTGAAGAATATTTTGCTTTTGAAGACAAATCAGAACAAAGACACGAATATATTTACGGAGAAATTATACCTACATCAGGAGAAACCACAACCGCTAATGAGATTACGGGCAATCTTTTAGTATTTTTCAAATTATTTTTGAAGAAAAAACCATTCAAAGTTTACGAACACGATATTAAATTGATATTGAAAAGCAACAAATTATATCGTTATCCAGACCTTGTAATTATTCATCAAGAAGGCAATCATAAAAAATATGTTACTGACCCTGTTTTGATTGTAGAAGTGCTTTCGGAAGGAACGGAAGAGATTGATAGGGAGAAAAAACGGGTTGAATATCTTTCAATGCCCACTTTGCAAAATTATCTTATGATTCATCAAGATGAGGCTCTAGTCGAAATGTACAGTAGAAATGATAAAGAAAAATGGAATTTTGACTTTTATGTTAACACCCGTGAAGTAATAGATTTACCATTTTTCGAGACACAAATTTCTATGGAAATGATTTATGAAGGCATTTTATAAGATTTGTTCAGAAACCATATTTTTTCCATAACTCAGGCATTTCAATCTCAAAATTGAGTGCCTTTTTTATTGTCGGGTGATGTAGTTGAATTTGGTAAGATTGTAAAAAAATACTTCCATCGGGTGAACTTCTTTTGAAGCCATATTTCAAATCTCCCAAAATGGGCGAACCAATGGCTGATAATTGGGAACGAATTTGATGAAAACGTCCGGTAAGGAGCTCCACTTCAAGCAGATGATATCGTTCCGAAGATTGGATAACTTTATAAACTAATTCCGATTTCTGACTGTCTTTAACTTCGTTTATAAATGCTTTTGATTCATTTTTCTTTGCATCCTTCACTAACCAATGTGTCAAGTTTCCTTCCATTTCTGATGGTTTATTCCCTACAATTGCTCGGTATTTTTTAGTAATATTTCGGGTTTGAAAATCTTTACTGAGCTGTTTGGCTGAATGTTCTGTTTTGGCAAAGATAACCAATCCACTCACTCGTTGGTCGAGGCGATGAATGAGATAAAGATGAGCATATTCTTTAGAAAGGATTTCTAAGAGTGAGGGGGTATTGTTTTTATCGGGTTGCGTCGGAATACCACTGGTTTTATTCAGAACAAGGATTTCGGTATCTTCAAAAATAGTTTGATAGGGCTGCATAAATAGATAAAGGTAGAATTTAAAGGCGTTTAAACTTCAAATTCTACCTTTTTTAAGTCCAACATCGAAAAACTATTTCTTATCAAAATCACGGTGGCTTGCCATATTAAATAATTCATCTTTCGGCAAAGATTTGAAGTATTCATACGTAATTTTCAGGCCTTCAGATCTTGAAACTTTCGGTTCCCAGCCTAACAAGGCTTTTGCTTTTGTAATATCTGGTTTGCGTTGTTTCGGGTCGTCGGTTGGTAAAGGTAATGAAATCAATTTTTGACTCGTGCCAGTCAATTTAATAATTTCTTCACCAAATTCCTTAATGGTAATTTCATCCGGATTACCAATGTTTACAGGTTGAGCGTAATCCGATAATAACAAACGATAAATACCTTCTACCAAATCATCTACGTAACAAAAAGCACGGGTTTGCGAACCATCACCAAACATGGTCAAATCTTCCCCACGAAGTGCTTGTCCGATAAATGCGGGCAACACCCGGCCGTCATTCAGACGCATGCGTGGCCCGTAAGTATTAAAAATACGAACGATTCGAGTTTCTAAACCATGATAAGTATGGTACGCCATCGTCATGGCTTCTTGGAAACGTTTGGCTTCGTCGTACACACCACGTGGACCAACCGGATTCACATTTCCCCAATATTCTTCTGGTTGTGGATGAACGGTTGGGTCTCCGTAAACTTCTGAAGTTGAGGCAATCAATACTCTTGCTTTTTTTACACGAGCTAAGCCAAGACAATTATGAATTCCCAAAGAACCCACTTTCAAGGTCTGGATTGGGATTTTTAAATAATCAATTGGAGAGGCTGGAGAAGCAAAATGGAGGATATAATCCAGCTCACCAGGAACATGAATAAAATTTGAAACATCACAATGATAAAATTCAAAGTTGGGTAATTTAAAAAGGTGTTCGATATTTTTCAAATCACCCGTTATCAGGTTATCCATGGCAATTACATGGAAACCTTCTTTCATAAATCTATCGCAAAGGTGAGAACCCAAAAAACCTGCTCCACCTGTAATTAATACTCTTTTCATATTTATTAATAGCCGCCAGACCCCCAAAGGAGAATTTGTGACACTAAGTTAAATTTCGTTAATTGTAAAGATTAATTAAAAACCTTATACACACAGGTTCTAAATTCGCCCCTCCAGGGTTGAGGGAGCAACTGTTTGACGTCCGATCGAATAATAAGTATACCCTTTCTCAGCAATTTCTGGAAGTTCATACAAATTACGCCCGTCGAATATTACTTTATTTTTCAATAACACGTTCATTACTTCAAATTCTGGAGTGCGGAATTGTGGCCATTCAGTCATAATTAATAGCGCATCGGCATCTTTTAAAGCTTCGTAAGGTCCGGTGGTGTAGGTAATTTTATCCCCTAATACCTCTTGAACATTTGGCATTGCTTCTGGGTCATAAGCCTTAATAATGGCTCCTGCCGCCAAAAGTGCATCAATGTTATACAAAGCGGGTGCTTCACGAATATCGTCGGTATAAGGCTTAAAGGCCAGTCCCCACATGGCAAAAGTTTTTCCTTTTAAATCACTGCCAAAATAATCGTTAATCATGGGAATCAAACGAGTTTTTTGGTCTTCGTTTACGTCCATTACGGCCTTCAAAATTTTAAAATCGTAATCAAAATCTTTAGAAGTCTTCTCTAATGCTTGAACATCTTTGGGAAAACAACTTCCACCGTAACCTATACCTGCAAATAAGAATCTTTTACCAATCCGAGAGTCGGTTCCGATGCCTCTACGAATGTCATCAACGTTGGCTCCAACTTTTTCGCAAAGATTGGCAATTTCGTTCATGAAAGTGATTTTCGTTGCCAAAAAAGCATTGGCAGCATATTTAGTCATTTCTGCCGAACGTTCATCCATGAAAATCACTGGATTTCCCTGACGAACCAACGGAGCATATAGTTTAGTCATTAAAACTTTAGCTTTCTCAGATTTAGTACCAATTACCACACGGTCTGGTCGCATAAAATCTTCAACGGCCACACCTTCACGCAAGAATTCAGGATTTGAAACAACATCAAAATCAATTTTTGCATGTTTTGCAATCGCAGTATAAACTTTTTCGGCAGTGCCTACTGGAACAGTGCTTTTGTCAATAATGACAGCGTAATTTTCTAGCATAGGTCCCAACTCATCGGCAACTTTCAAAATATATTTCAAGTCCGCTGATCCGTCTGCTCCTGGAGGAGTTGGCAAAGCAAGAAAAATTATTTGCGCATCTTTGATTCCTTCTGAAAGGGAGGTCGTAAATTTTAGTCTTCCTTCATTGGAATTACGAAGAAATAGCTCTTCTAGTCCGGGTTCGTAAATTGGAATTACCCCATTTTTCATTTTTGTTACTTTTTTTTCGTCAATATCTACGCAAATAACTTGATTGCCCGTTTCTGCAAAACAAGTTCCCGTTACCAGACCTACATACCCTGTCCCAATTACCGCTATTTTCATGTATTCTATGATTTTTGTTTTCTTGAAATAGTTATAGTTTAATTTTCAAATTTAAAGGTTTTTATTGGTAAAGTCTAAATTCCTTTTTCAAATTACCAAAGATTATTTTTGAAAATCATAAAATGACTCACATCTACGAAGAAAGAATTGAGTTGAAAGGTAAAAACTAATCCAAGGAGGTTTAGGATTGAATCTTTTCAATTACTTTCTTACCATTCTTTCTATTGTGTTCACATTAAAATTTCTTCTTTAAAAGTTCGCTAAAAAACCCTTCTTTTAATGAATAATTAGAAACCTTAATTTGTTCAATATCAAATCGTTGTAGGATAAAGTCAATCAAACACACGCCCACAACGATCATGTCCACCCGAAGTTCTTTCATACCGCCAATTGCCATTCTTTCATCGTGGTTTTTAGAAATTAATTTAAAGAAGGAATCGTAAAATTCGGTTAGCGGGAGTTCAAAAGAAATTTGTTCTTTCGGAGGGAAAATCCCAAAGGTTTTGATAAAAAAAATATCAATTAAGGTTTCAAATGAACCCGCTGACCCAATAATAAATACCGGCGCATATTGATGCACAGCATTGGTGAGCGGTACTAATTGTTCTTCTAAATAGTCCTTTAAAGCGCTCACCGAACGGGGTGAAATGGGATCACTAGTCATAAATTTATCCATGAGCCGCTGTCCTCCAATTTCAAAACTCTGTTTATACATGACCCGATTCTGATCACAAATAATAAATTCTACGGAACCTCCCCCAATGTCTACAATCATTGAAGGTTCAAGTCCGATATTCATGCCTAATTTCACGCCTTCATAGATAAAATTAGCTTCTTGTTCGCCCGAGATCACTTCGATTTTAATTCCCGTTTCGTTCAAAACTCGATGGCAAAATTCAGCGCTATTTTTGGCATTTCTTACGGCACTGGTTGCAATAGCAAAAAGATTTTCGTTTGTAATTCCCTCTTTCTCAATTATTTGCTGAAAATATTGCAAACCCATAATTCCCCGTTGAATACCCTCTTCGGTAATCATTCCAGACGAAATTCCCTCCTTCCCAATTTTGGCAGCGTAACGATCTTCGTGAATCATTCTAAAATCCTGTTCCCCTTGTTCCACAACCAATAACTGAAATGTATTCGTTCCTAAATCAATAATTGCTTTCTTTATCACGTGTTTTTCGTTGAATGTGATTTACCTTTGTGACTACAAAGATAGGTCAATGTTTTGAAGTAAATTAAACGAATTGGAACCAGAAAAAAATATTCTCATCACAGGCATCACCGGTTTGTTAGGAAGTTTTACGGCAAGACGCTTTTTGAAAGAGGGTTTTAACGTTATTGGCTTGAAAAGAATAAATAGCGATTTGTCATTATTGCAAGACATTGAAAATCAGATAGTTTGGCATGAAGGAGATGTGCTTGATATTTTGGCTTTGGAAAAAGCACTTGAACAGGCAAAATACGTAGTGCATGCCGCTGCTCTTGTTTCTTTCGCTCCGAAAGACCGGGACGAAATGTTCAAAACGAATGTAGAAGGCACCATTAATGTGGTAAATCTTTGTTTAGCGAAGAGAATTAATCGGCTTTGTTTTGTAAGTTCAGTGGCCGCTTTAGGCAGAAAAACCCCAAACGAAAATCCTACCAACCATTTTTTAAAAATAGATGAAAAATCAACTTGGGAAGACAATCCTCTAAATTCTAACTATGCCAAAACTAAATACTTAGCAGAAATGGAAGTCTGGCGGGGTCAGTCAGAAGGGCTTAATTCAGTAATCGTAAATCCATCTGTAATCTTAGGCGAGGCTGATTGGAATAAGAGTAGTACGCAACTTTTAAAATACGCTTACGATGAGCATATATTTTATCCGGCAGGAAATCTAAATTTTGTGGACGTAGAAGATGTAGTAACTTGTATCTATCAATTAATGATTTCGGATATATCGAATGAGAGATTTATTTTAAGTGCCGGGCAAATTCCTTACAAAGATTTTTTTGAGAAAGTTGCCTCGAGATTTCACAAAAAAGCCCCCTCGACAGTTTTAAATAAAACATTTACTGGAATTGTTTGGAGATTGGAAGCCATAAAGAGTTTTTTTACGGGAAATGCCCCTTTGATTACCAAAGAAACGGCACTTTCGTCAAACCATTCCTTTGATTATCGAAATGATAAGATTAGAAAGGCATTAAATTTTTCGTTTAGAGATTTAGATAATAGTTTGGATAGAATTTGTGGAAGTTTGGTAAATAAAATATAAGGAATCTTTAGAATTAAATATAAAAAACTCATTCATTGATTCACCCAAAATTTTTATTAAAGTGACCAATAAAACATTGTGCTGCTGCTGGTGTAATTTTTGAAGTAAATAGGGAATGACGAAGGGTTTTGGTATAATAAAAGATTATTATTAAATTAGCGAAAATAGTTAGTTTTACCAATATGTATTAATTAAAAAAACAATTATACTTAAAACAAATTATCCAAAACCGATTTCCGTAACACCCATCATACCCTAAATAATCAAAAATGGAACAAGATTTTGAAGATCGTCGGGAAGAGACTTTACATTCTGTAAAGCGATTTGAATCTATGCTGAAACGTATGGAATCCACTTTTTTCGACCTTGATACTTACGAACAAATCGTCGAACATTACATGGATGAGGGTAAAATTGTGGATGCTATGCAAGCTTGCGAATTAGCCCTAGAACAATATCCTTATTCCTTGGAGCTTATGCTTTGTAAGGCAGAACTACTCGCCAATCAAGGAAAACACAACGAAGCGCTAGAATTAATTGATAAAGCAGAAATTTATAATCCGTCAGATACTGATATTATTTATCTCCGAAGCACGGTATATAATCTTAAAGGTGATTATCAAACTGCCATCGAAATTCTTACCGAAGTGTTAAACATTGCTGAAGAAAAAGATGAGGTATATTTTCATATTGGTTTAGCATACCAAAGCTGGGGTAAAAACCACAATGCCGTGGCAGCTTTCAAACAAGCCATTGAAATAAACATTAAAAACGAAAATGCTTTATATGAATTGGCGAATAGTTTAGATGAAATCGGAAAATTAGAGGAATCTTTACCCTATTATCAGCAGTTTATAGATATTGACCCTTATTCGGAAAATGCTTGGTACAACATTGGAATAGCTTATTCTAAATTAGGAAAATTTGAAGATGCCGCAGATGCTTATGAATTTTCGGTGGCAATTAATGATAAATTTTCGTCCGGTTTTTTCAATTTAGGTAACTCCTATATGAACCTGAGTAATTGGTCAAAGGCAGAAGACGCTTACCGCCATTGCCTTGAACATGAGGATGTTACGCCAGAAGTTTATTGTTGTTTTGCCGCAAGTATTGAACGACAAGAACGTTTCTCGGAGGCCATTCATTATTATAAAGATGCTTTAAAACTTGACCCAAATTGTGATGATGGATATTTTGGCGTGGGTGTATGTCTGTGTGAGATGCAAAGATGGTTTGAAGCAATCCATTTCTTAAAAAAAGCGTTGGCATTAGATGATAAAAATGCCTACTATTGGATGGCGATTGGAGATGCTGAAACAAGTTTGGGTAATACTATTTCAGGCATGGAGGCTTACCAAAAATCAGCAGAATTAGAACCAATGAATCCAGAGGCATGGATAAAATGGTCGGTTGTGAATCATGAACAAGGTGATTTTGAAATGGCAGCTGAATTAATGCTTTCTGCTATTGATCAAATGCCGGAAGAATCAGAATTATATTACCGTGCTGCTGTATATTTTATCAAATCTGGACGGTATAAAGAAGCCTTCAACTATTTAGAAACTGGATTAATTTTGTCTTATGAAGGACATGAGATCATGTTTGAATATTTCAAAAACTTAGACACCCAGAAGGCAATTTTTAGAATTATAGAACAATATCGAAAGTAAATAAGATACAATAAGCTAAATGTCATAAAAATAGGGAGAATGGGTTGAATGTTCTCCCTATTTTTTGCTGCAAAAATTATGTGTTGGGTGTTTAACTACCCAAAATTAACAAAAGCCAAACCTCGAATTTCTTAACAAAACTCTTCAAAAACGCCTTCAAGATGCGTGGCAATTAATTCTGCCGAACGACCTTCAATGTGATGACGTTCTACCATGTGAAGCAATTCCCCATCTTTGAAAAATGCAATGGCTGGTGATGATGGAGGGTATGGCAGGGTGAATTCACGTGCTTTTGCGGTTGCTTCTTGGTCAACACCAGCAAAAACAGTAATTAAATGATTTGGCTTTTTCTCTGAATTCCATACGGCTTCTTTCACCCCTGGACGAGCCGTACGTGCCGAACAACCACAAACGGAATTGATAAACATCAACGTTGTGCCTTTTTCAGCCATCGCTGTTTCAACTTCCGATGCTGATTTTAATTCTTGAAATCCTCCTTCTGCAATATCCATACGCATAGGAGCTACTAAATGTTCTGGGTACATATTTCTTTTATTTGAAAATTTATTTATCGGGCGGCGAACCGCTTGAGCATTTGAAAATGATATTCACCAATTTTCAAATGTATTTTTTTAAATCAACATTCATTGAAGCTTAAAAGTGCCAATTCAATTTCTAAATCTTCAAATTAGCACATCTTCAAATTGACATTACATAAATCCAAGTTCTAATTTAGCCACTTCCGACATCATATCTTGTGAATATGGCGGATCAAAAGTTAATTCAATACTTACGTCAGTAATGCCTTCAATTTCTTTGATTTTTCCTTCAATTTCAGCAGGAATTGCCTCTGCCGACGGACAAGACGGAGAAGTTAAAGTCATTAAAACATACACATTATTTACCGGAAATATTTTTATATCGTAAATCAAGCCTAGCTCATATACATTCACAGGAATCTCAGGGTCATAAACCTCAGAGATGGCTTTAATTACTTCTTCTTTTAATTCTAATTCTGACATTTTATTTTTTAGTATTAAGTATTAGATACTAGGTATTAAGCAAAAAAATCAAAATACAAAATTATTTCAAAACTTTACAATTAATTTTTTAAAGTTTTTTGAAGACCAAAAATCATATTTTGTATTTCAGATAATTTTATACAAATCTTTTCAATCTCACCAATATCTGAATAGCCCAACTTAGCAATTATTGTCAATTGAGTTTCCAATTCAAATGATGAGCCATTTGCTATGCCTAAAAATTGATAGAATTCGCCTTAGTTATTTCGTCCGGCCCCCTTCTGCAATATTACTCGATATAGATACTGCTGCTCTTTGTATTTGAGAAATAAGTCCAAAACGCTCATTCTGTGGAAATTTTGCTGTTAAATTAGATACATCAACTACAACATCAATGGCTTTTTGCCAAACTTTCAATTCCTTAAAACGATTCATTTTTTGCTAAATATTTAAGTAACATATCCTAAATACCAAGTCTTAGGAAGATTTGAGTGATATTTAGGAAGAAAAGCTAATCTAACAAACTACTATATACTTAAAACTTAGGACTTAATACTTCCATAAGCAATCGCATAATTTTTCATTTGTTTTACCATCGAAGCTAATCCATTAGATCGAGTTTGGGCAAGATGTTGACTCATTCCGATTTTTTCCATAAAATATAAATCGGCTTTGGCAATTTCCTGCGGTGTATGTCCCGACAAAACTCTGATTAGCATATTTACTAATCCTTTTACGATAATTGCCTCAGAATCAGCCTCAAAGACAAGACTTTCGGCTACTTTATGAGCATTCAACCAAACTCTACTCTGACAACCTTTAATGATGTTATCTTCGGTTTTTTGTGCTTCGGGAAGTCCTTTGAGCTTTTTCCCTAAATCAATGATGTATTCGTATTTGTCTGCCCAATCGTCAAACAACTCAAATTCTTCTATTATTTCGTCTTGTGATTCGTTAATTGTCATTTTCTTTTTTTACAAAAGCATTTTCTTAACTCTATGCAATCCCGCCACCAATCGATCAATCTCTTCAACCGTATTATAAACAGCAAAAGAAGCTCTGGTTGTTCCCAAGATGTTGAATCTTTGCATCAAAGGTTGGGTACAATGGTGTCCAGTTCTCACGGCAACTCCTTGATTATCAAGTAATACACCAATGTCTTGATGATGTATTCCGTCCATGACAAAACTTACTACCGATATTTTTTCTTTCGCTTGTCCGATGATTCTTAATCCATCAATATCCGATAATTGCACCGTTGCGTATTGCAAAAGCATATCTTCGTGGGCCGCAATATTTTCTTTTCCGTGAAAAGCAATGTAGTCTAACGCAGTTTTCAACGCTACAACATCCGCAATATTTGGCGTACCTGCTTCAAATTTATAAGGCAATTCGTTGTAGGTAGTTTTCTCGAAAGTTACGTCTTTTATCATCTCGCCACCGCCCATATACGGTGGCATAGCGTTTAAAATATCTTTTTTGCCGTATAAAACGCCAATGCCCGTGGGACCATAGATTTTATGGGCTGAAAAAACATAAAAATCAGCATCGAGTGCTTGAACATCAATAGTTAAGTGCGAAGTTGCCTGAGCGCCGTCAATCAAAACTTTTGCGCCAAAACTGTGCGCTAAATCAATGATTTCCTTCACCGGATTGATGGTTCCCAATGAATTTGAAACGTGATTTACCGAGACTAATTTAACTTTTTCCGAAAGCATATTTGCGTAGGCCTCCATGTCTAATTCGCCCAGATCCGTTACAGGAATTACTTTCAGTTTAATTCCTTTTTCTTCGCAAAGCATTTGCCAAGGCACGATATTGGAGTGGTGCTCCATGCCCGAGATGATAATTTCATCTTCTTCTTTGATAAATTTTCTACCGAAAGTGCTGGCTACTAAATTAATCCCTTGCGTAGTTCCTGAAGTAAAAATAATTTCTTCAATCGAAGATGCTCCCAAAAATTCACGAATTGCTTCACGAGAAGCTTCAAAATCACGGGTTGCACGTTCGGCCAAGGTATGAATTCCTCTATGAATATTGGCATTATCGAAATTATAGTAATGGGTAATGGTTTCGATTACCGATGTTGGTTTTTGGGTAGTTGCAGCATTATCAAAATACACCAATTTCTTTCCGTTAATTTCTTGATTAAGGATGGGAAAATCAGCTCTGATTGCTTGTATATCTAATGTTTCTGTTGGTTGCATATTAATTTATCGTTTTCTCTCCTTTTATCATATCAACGCAAAACTTGTGGTCTTTGAGAAAGTTTAATCCTACCATACCATGATATTCTGAGTTTACTCCATGAGCCGCAAAATCGTAAACTTGGATTTGTAAGTTTTCATTTTCAATTCCCAAACATTCAAAATTGTTGATGTTATAAAAATCAACCGCAACAATCCCATTTGAGGTTTCTATTTCTGTTTCACCAACAGAATCTTTTAACTGATAACCCGAAACAAAAAGTGCGTTTGAATCTATTGTTGTATGAGTAGCCGCTGTACCAAAAAGCAAGTTTTAATTTGTATTTTCCACCAATCCAAGCAATCACAATAATAACATCTCCTTCGTCTGGAACATCAAATTTTGTGAATTTCATAATCCACGCATTAAGCCAAGTCGTCTCATTTTCTTTACTTCACCTGTAAATTCAAGCGTTATATTATCATAATCCTCCGTCTTCTCCCATCCCAAATAACACACTTCTTTTTTGTCTTTTGAGTGATATAAAACATAGCCTCCGAGTGTATGTAATCCATTTTCGTCAGAAACAGGATTACCTCATAAAAGCCATTCGTCTGGATATAACAATTTGGCTTCCTCAAATGAAATATAAGTATTTTCCATAATCTGATTTTTTAGTAGCCACTTAATTTTTAAGCTGATAGCCAAAAGCCAATTGCCAAAAGCTACAATTGATAAATCTTCTCCTCAATCAAAGCTTGCAAATATTCTTTAATCGCAACAATTTCAAATTTGTCAATTACCTCTTGGGCAAAAGCTAACGTTAAAAATGCTTTGGCAGTATCTTTTGAAATTCCACGGGCTTGCATATAGAAAAGTGCATCGTCGTTCAATTGCCCCGTGGTTGTGCCATGCGAACATTTTACATCATCCGCCCAAATTTCCAACTGAGGCTTTGTATTCATTGAAGCATCTTCGGATAATAAAACGTTTTTACAAGACTGAAACGCATTCGTTTTCTGAGCATCCTGTCTCACAAAAATCTTACCATTGAAAACACCCGTTGATTTTCCTTTCAAAATTCCTTTATACAATTCGTTTGAATTTGAATTAGGTTTTGCATGGTCAACCGCCGTATGATTGTCTATGTGTTGCTTTCCATTTGGGATATACAAACCAAACATATTGGCTTCGGCGTATTCTCCATTTATTTTAATATTCAGATTATTTCGCACAAATCCACCATTGGCAGTTACGGTATTGGCCGTAAAGACCGACTTGTCGGCTTGCAAAACGGAAGTTGTTCCGATGTGGTAGGATTTATCCGATTCGTTTTGAACTTTATAATAATGTACGTTGGCTTCTTCACCGATTATAAACTCCGTAACTGCATTGGTAAATGCGGCATTTTCACCCAAAGAACGATACGCTTCCGCAATTTGAACCTCAGAACGTTTGCCGACTATGATAAGATTTCTTGGTTGAGAAGCCACATTCAAGGTACGAGCATCACTGATAAAACGCAAAATAATTGGCTGTCCAACTACCTTATTATCAGGAACATAGACAAATATTCCATTTCTAGCAAAAGCCGTATTCAAAGCCGTAAATGCATTATCCTGATAATCTGAATATTTATTAAAATACTGTTCAACTAATTCGGGTTGCGTTTTGGCAGCTTCCGCAAAAGTCATAATTTGCAATTCGGTAGCTGGACTTACGATTGTTGAAAGTTCGGCATGATAAATTCCGTTGATAAAATATAAAATATTTCCTTCCAGATTCGGAATAGGCATTTCTTCTAAATCTTGTGCCGAAAAATTGGTAACTGCATTAAACTCAAATGCTTGATTTACGAGATTTTTTACGTTTGAATATTTCCATTCTTCATGTCTGATTGTGGGAAAACCCAATTTGTCAAAACGTTCTAAGGCCTGCTTACGGATTTGATGCACGGGTGATTTTGCTTCGCCATTCATTCGTCCCTCGGCAGTTTTAAAATCTGCAATTAATTGAGTTTTTAAGTCTGTATTGTTCATAATTTAATAATAATCTTTGAAAACTCATTAAACATTTTCGCTCAATGCTTTGGATTCAGCATCGACTTCCGCTTTGATCCAATCGTATCCTCTTTCTTCCAATTCCAACGCTAATTCTTTAGTCCCTGATTTTACAATCCGTCCTTTGTATAAAACATGAACAAAATCTGGCACAATAAAATCTAATAATCGTTGGTAGTGAGTTATCACAATGGTTGCATTTTCGGGTGACTTCAATTTATTAACTCCTTCTGCCACAATGCGTAGGGCATCAATATCAAGTCCAGAATCTGTTTCATCTAAAATCGCCAATTTTGGATTTAAAACGGCCATTTGGAAGATTTCGTTACGCTTTTTTTCACCACCCGAAAATCCTTCGTTTAATGAACGATTCAACAAAGATTGGTCGATGTTTACAATCTTCATTTTTTCCTTAAACATTTTCAAAAACTGCACCGAATCCATTGCTTCTTCGCCACGATATTTGCGCATTTCATTTACAGCTGTTTTCAAGAAATTAGTTGTCGAAACGCCCGGAATTTCTACTGGATATTGAAAGGCTAAAAAGACCCCTTTAGCGGCACGTTCTTCCGGAGCCAATTCCAATAAATCCTCCCCTTCAAAATCGACGGTTCCATCAGTCACCTCATAAGTATCACGACCTGCCAAAACAGAGGCTAAAGTGCTTTTCCCTGCACCGTTTGGACCCATGATGGCATGAACCTCACCCGCTTTTACCTCTAAGTTTAATCCTTTTAGAATTTCTTTTTCCCCAATTTTAGCTTGTAAATTACTGATTTTTAACATTATATTGAATTATTTGTATTTTCGTTGTTTTCTATGTTCACAAATTTACGTTCTACGTTTTTGCATTCCAAGTGTTTATTTAGAACAACTCTAAGTAACCAAAAAAAGTTTTCCGTTTTTGAATTCGGATCATAGATTATGTATTTCAGAATCAAAATATTCTTGATAAAAAGCGAAAAAATTCTAATCTAAAATTGACATTACCAATAAAAAATTAGTAATTGCGAAAAATCAAAATTCATCTATCATTAAATGCAAAAAACCATCAATGTTTCCTCAGAAGTAAGTACACTAAAACGTCTTTTAATTCATAGTCCTGATAGTGGACTCGGCAAAGTTGTCCCATCAAAAGCCCAAGATTGGTTATTTGAAGACATTATACATTTGGATACTATGCGAAGAAAAGAGTATGATTTCTACGTAAAAACACTTCTTTATTTCCTAGACCCTGATAAAATTAAAGGAAAATTGAAGGAAATAGATTCAGATATAGAACGTAATTTCTTTAAGCCAGATCATCCTGAATACTTCAATTCTGATAAAGTTATAGAACTACAAAAATTATTATCTGATATTCTTGAAAATGACTTAATTAGAATGAAATTAGTCGCTGCGGCCTGTGCCATTGAAAAAGAATGGTACACCACCCATGATGAATTATTTAATCTTCCACCCGTTGAGTTAGCTAAAACCTTGATCTCAGGCACAACACCTTCTGGAGAAATGCTTTTTCCTCCCATTCCAAATTTTATATTTACCCGAGATATTGGGATTACGATCAACGATCATATCTTACTTAATCGTCCGAAAAAACAAGCTCGTACCCGTGAGGCTTTGTTAGTACAATATATTTTTTATAACCACGAGATTTTCGCAGAAATTCGGCAAAATTTGATTGAAATTCCTGACAATGAAACTTTGTTTTTATTACCCGAAGAAAAAGCCGAAGAAGCGCAATCAACCCTAGAAGGTGGAGATGTAATGATGGTAGCAAAAAATCATTTATTAATCGGAATATCGGAAAGAACAACCATTTATGCCGCTAAGCAGGTGATTAAAATTTTGTTTGAAAAGAAGATTGTTGATAAGGTAACACTCGTAAAAATTCCAAATAAACGTGACTATATGCACATCGACACGGTATTTACGCAGGTTAAACGTAATGTCTGGGTTTTATTAGGTTCATTAGCGAAACCACAAATAAATGCGGAAGATGAAGCGCTAATTAAATCGGGCTTACTAAAATCTAAAAAGGCAGACGAAGTGCACATCGTTCAGTTTCGCCGTGGCCAAGAAAACGACCTCAGAGTAATTGACAGTTTGGAAGAGTTATTAACTGAAATATCAATTTATGACCTTGATTGTCAGCCACTTGATGTTAAATTTATTTATTCTGGAAATGATGAATTTCCGTACGGCGCTCGGGAACAATGGACGGATTCTTGTAATCTTTTGGCAGTGAAAGAGGGCGTTGTAATTGGTTATGACCGTAATGATAAAACACTTGATGCTTTCAAAAATGCAGGATTCGAAGCGGTGAAAATGGAAGATTTATTACAAGATTTTGAGTCAGGGGTTAAAAATCCTGAGACGTTAATGAATACGTACGTTATGTTACCATCGGCAGAACTATCACGTGCCAGAGGTGGTTCACATTGTATGTCAATGCCAATACTACGAGAACAATTTTGAGTTATGAATGATCAGATGCTCCATTATTAATCATTCATTTGAAATTCCTAATTCATACCTTATTATTCAAAATTTAAAAAAAATGCGTTCACAAACAACTTCTAACATTCTAATGATTCGTCCGGTTAATTTTGGCTTTAACCAAGAGACCGCTGCATCAAACGCTTTTCAAAATGCTGAATTTGGCGAGCAAAACAAAGACAAATCTCAAAAAATTGCCCTTCAGGAATTTGATGAGATGGTTAGTCACCTGAAAAAAGTAGGCGTGAACATCATCGTGATAGATGACACGACCGAAACATACACACCCGACTCAATTTTTCCCAATAATTGGGTATCTTTTCATGGAAATGGAACGGTGATTACCTATCCTATGCAGGCCGAAAATCGACGTTTGGAACGTCGAAAAGATATTATTGACCAGATTTCAACCTCATTTTATATCAATCGACGAATAGATTTATCGTATTTTGAAAAGGAAAATAAATTCTTAGAGGGAACTGGATCTATGGTCCTCGACCGCAAATATAAGATTGCTTATGCTTGTTTGTCGCCCCGTACGCAAAAGGAAGTTCTGAAGGAATTTTCTGTTCAAATGAATTATGAAGTCCTAAGTTTTAATGCAGTGGATAGCGGTGGCAAACAAATTTATCATACGAATGTGGTAATGTGTATTGGTGACAGCTTTGCGGTAATTTGTTTAGAGTCAATTCCTGATTTGGATGAAAGATTAATGATAAGAAATTCTTTGGAACAATCAGGAAAGAGAATTATTGATATTTCATTGGAACAGTTGAATCAGTTTGCTGGAAATATGCTTGAAGTAAAAAGTCAAAAGGGAGAGAATATATTAGTCATGTCAAATTCGGCGTACTGTTCTCTGAAACCTAAGCAACTTGAAATAATGAATGAATATTGTAGTATTTACCATTTTGATTTATCTATGATTGAAGGAAATGGTGGTGGTTCAGCTCGATGCATGATGGTGGAAATTCATTTGCCTTTGAAATAATATACAGTAATAGATTTTGAAATATCCAGAATTCACAAAGAAGCGTATTTTCAAAATTAAGACATGAGGTGTTAGGAAAAAGTTATTTGATTTATGGTGCCGCTGGCTAAAATTGTCAAAATACGTACACAATAAAATCCTGCTGTTGTAAGATAAAATTATTACAATCAATTTATAAATGTTTGCTAATTGTTTGTCAAAATAAACGCTTGCGTGAGCAAAAACCAATTCCAACTCTTTTTTATTCGTATACTATTATTCTGTTAATATATGTCAAATACCATAGTTGAAACGTATTTTTAGAATTGTATGTCCGTTTAAAAAACAGGTTGATTTGTTTATTTACCGTTTAGAAGAAACAATATTCATCAATTTATTTTGTCAGATCTATTGTATTAAATTTTGCAAATTAATGCCCTAAATTGTTTGGGTCATATTTTTTGGCAATCAGCCATTTTTTAAGTAATTTGGCAATAAAATTCATGAATTATACCTATAAAACGGCCTGATTTATACTTTATATATCATTCAAATAACATATTTTTATTTAAGCTGCTCGATTGAAAATGAGAAATTCACAATCAAATCTAGATTTTGTGTAAGGCAAGTTTTTATCGAGAAAAGCAATTCAATGTTTCAATCACTAAAATTTGTTTTTTTCACATCACAACCCATGAAAAAAAGTTCATTATTAACGCTTTTAGCTTCATTGCTAATTTCAACCACTTCTTTTGCTCAACAGTCATTCGCCGAATTGATGGAGAATGGTGTTAGACAAAGTAATTTAGGTAATCACGCCGCCGCTCAAACTGCTTTTTCACAAGCCATCTCCCTGAAGCCTGATGATGCCGTTGCCCTTTATAACAGAGCCGTGACCAAGGCGAATCTCAAAGACAATCGTGGTGCTATCAATGATTTTGACAAAGCACTTGAGATCAATCCAAGATATGCAGATGCTTTTGCAGGACGTGGTCAAAGCAAGGCTCGCCAAGACGACCACAAAGGCGCTTTACAAGATTATAATAGCTGTATCGCTCTCAATCCACTTGATGCTGCCACCTATTTTGTTCGAGGACAAAGTAAAACAAAATTAGAAAATTACAAAGGTGCGTTATCGGATTACAACAAATCACTTGATCTCACCCCTGATAATGCTCAAGCATACACTGCGAGAGGAATTGTAAAGCAAAAACTGGAAGATTATCGAGGCAGTTTAGATGATTTTACGAAGGCAATTGAAATTAGTCCAAAACGATCCGCCTCGTATTCTGGAAGAGGTTTAAGCAAAATGAAAATGGGTGATTTTAAAGGTGCCATTACTGATTACGGCAAGGCTTTAGAATTAACCCCTGAAGATTCAGAATCACTTTATTACCGAGGGTATTGCAAAAGCCAGATGGAAGATTTCCAAGGCGCATTGATTGACTTTGATCGTGCTTTAGGGCAAGATCCAGAAAGTGCTATGGCGTATTACGGGAGAGGTTTTGCTAAAAGCAAGTTAGGCAATACAAGATCTGCGATCGACGATTTTAATAAGGCAACCGCAGTTGGAAACATCGAAAATGCTAAAGTTGTATACTCAGGTGCTATCACAAAACCAATCTTGGATGAATTAAGAAAAAATATTGTGGAGCGATTGAAAATGGCAGAAATGTCACTTGAACGTTCAGAGGTCTATTATAATAGAGGAATTTCAAAATCTAGAAATGGAGATGCGAAAACAGCTATGGAGGACTACAATAAAGCCATTGCTTTGAACCCAACGTATTCTGAAGCATATTTTACAAGAGGCATCTTAAAGTCGCAAATAGGTGATCAACGTGGAGCAATTCAAGACTGTACAAATGCTATTAAATTGAATACAAATTATGCGGAAGCCTATTACGTAAGAGGAATTATTCGCCATGCTTTGGGAGACACTGACGGTTGTAATGACCTAAGTAAATCCGGAGAATTAGGTTACACTCCTGCGTATTCAGTGATTAGAGATTATTGTAATTAATTTTTAGGATTATATTTTAGGGGTTAGGTTTTAGCAATGACTAAACACTAACCCCTTTTCTTTTAACTAGTATCGAAAAATTCAGGTTCTTCTATAACTTATCCGAGATTAGTTTGTTGACCACGGTGGTTGCCCTTTTGAACAACTACCTTCACTTTCTGAAAAGTTGCCTAGGAACCAAAATATATCTGAAAAATGAGCGAAAAATTGTTTTCGGAAATTCAAATAGCCTATTAAATTTTGATTCATTTTCATACACAAAAACGAATCTATTATCTTGGAATTACTCAAATCTCAAATGTTTCACCGACTCGCCCGAGGTGGCTAATTCAATCAATGAATCAATGCCAATTTGTAAATGTTTCTGTACAAAATTAGTCGTTACTTTTTTATCACTGTCTTCGGTTTTAATGCCATCCGGAGTCATTGGATTATCTGAGACTAATAATAAAGCTCCATGTGGAATTTTATTCGCAAAGCCAACTGTGAAAATTGTGGCCGTTTCCATGTCAATTGCCATCGCACGAATATCAGTTAAATAATTTTTAAATTCTTCATCATGCTCCCACACCCGTCGATTTGTGGTATATACTAATCCCGTCCAATAATCTAGTTCGTGTTTTTTAATCATGGAAGAAACCGCACGTTGTAATCTAAATGAGGGTAAAGCTGGAATTTCTTTAGGCATGTATTCATCTGAGGTACCCTCGCCCCGAACCGCCGCAATTGGAATGATTAAATCTCCCAAGACTAAATTTTTTTTTAATCCGCCACATTTTCCTAAAAATAATACCGCCTTGGGCTCGATTGCCGAAAGCAAATCCATTACTGTAGCTGCCATTGGCGAACCCATCCCAAAATTAATGATGGTAATATTATTTGCCGTAGCGGTTTGCATTGGACGTTCAGAACCATGAACTTTAACTTCAAATTGATCCGAAAACATTTGAACATAATTCGCAAAATTTGTCAATAAAATATACTGCCCGAAATCCTCTAATGCTACTCCTGTGTAACGTGGAAGCCAATTGTCCACAATCTCTTGTTTTGTTTTCATCTATTTTTTTAAACTGTTGAGTAGCGATTGCGTTCAAATTCCTAGTAAACATATCGCAAATTTTAAAATGAATAAATTTAATTTCTTATTTTTGAACTCCCAAAAAATGTTCTCCACAAAGGAGTTAGGGGATTGATATGGAATTACTTAATCTTCCGTCTTACAACCACAAATTAAAAAAAATCAACGACAAATTATGTATTTGGGATATAATCCGAAAAAAATACATTGTTTTGACACCCGAAGAATGGGTGCGACAACATTTTGTTCATCACTTAATTAATGACCATAATTATCCAAAAAATTTGATTAAACTAGAAAGTAGTTTAAACTACAACCAATTATTAAAACGGACTGATATTCAAGTATTTGATCGTGTGGGAGAATTATTTATGATCATTGAATGTAAGGCTCCATACATCGAACTTTCACAATCGGTTTTTAGCCAAGCGGCACAATATAATTGTGTTTTGAAAGCTAAATATCTAACTATTACGAACGGAATGATTTTTTATTGTTGCAACACAAATTGGGAATCACAACAAATGGATTTTATGGAAACTTTACCTTTGTTTACATAGGTTGGCGGATTTAGATAAGTACTAGCATTATTTTTATCACTCCTCCATTAGAATTTGACGTCTCTTCATAGAAACTTTACTAATATTTAATTAATACAACCCACAAAGGATATTACCTTTGTCAAAAAAAATTTACTCATGACCAAAAAACTCATTCCTTTTTTTTTATTATTTTTCATAATAACTTCATTGTCGGCCCAAAAGCAAAAAGCAACTTCTTATCACGAAACTGTTTTACCCGATAAACCAAAATTGGTGGTTGGCATTGTAGTTGATCAAATGCGTTATGACTTTTTGTACCGCTATTCAGAAAAATATACGGCGGGTGGTTTCAAACGATTAATGAATCAAGGATTCAACTGCCGTAATAACCATTACGATTATGCTCCAACCGTAACCGCTGCTGGTCACGCAGCCATTTTTACGGGTTCCATACCTGCCATTAATGGTATGATTGGAAACGAATGGTTTAATCAAAAAACAGGCAAATCCGTCTATTGCGTTGAAGATACTGCCGTGAAAACGGTTGGTTCAGATAGTAAAGCAGGCTTAATGTCACCTAAAAATCTACTTGTTTCCACGATTACGGATCAGTTGAGAATTGCCAATAATTTTGAATCAAAAACGATCGGGATTGCATTGAAGGATAGAGGCTCGATTTTACCTGCCGGACATACTGCCAATGCAGCCTATTGGTTCGATTCTAAAAATGGTGCGTGGATTACTTCCACATTTTATATGACCGAATTACCCCAATGGGCTAAGGATTTCAATGCGTCAAAAATGCCACAAAAATATATGGCAAAAGGTTGGGAAACACTTCTGCCAATGGATCAGTACACCGAAAGCACGGCAGATAATCAGATTTATGAAAGTAAATTATCGGGGGAAAAAATACCTAGCTTCCCCCATGAATTGGCAGCGCAAGCTGGCGTTAATCTATTGGAAGTTATCCGAACAACGCCTTTTGGAAATACGTTAACCAAAGATTTTGCGCTGGCCGCCATTAAAAATGAAAACTTGGGCAAAAGTCCCAAAACAGATTTTTTGACGGTAAGTTTTTCTTCAACTGATTATGTTGGACACAGTTTTGGTCCCAATTCGGTGGAAGCAGAAGATACTTATTTACGCTTGGATAGAGACATTGAAGAGATTTTAACCACGCTGGATAATACCCTCGGAAAAAATAATTATTTGGTATTTTTAAGTGCCGACCACGGTGTTGCTGATGTTCCAGGATTTTGGCAAAGCCAGAAACTTCCTACGGGTATACTTGACCGGTCGGGAGCAATAACAGAGGTAAAAACAGCCTTGAAAACGGCTTTTGGGGAAGGTGAATTTATCAGAGCAGAAGACAATTACCAGCTATATTTAAATAACATCCTTTTGCAAGAAAAGAAGCTTACTTACGCACAAATTCATGCCGTGGTGCGTGAAACGATGTTGAAGAGAGATGACGTGTCGGATGTGATTGACTTGCACAATCTAACGAATTCTACCTTACCCGATTATCAGTTAAATTTTGTGAAAAATGGGTTAAATCCTCGCAGAAGTGGAGATATTATGTTTGTACTGAATCCAAGCTGGTTTATAGGATACAAAACCGGAACAACTCATGGAACGCTCTATCGCTATGATACACACGTACCTCTTCTATTTTATGGATGGAAGGTAAAAGTTGGTGAAACTACGCTCAGAACTAATATATCGGATATTGCTCCAACCATTGCAGATTTCTTAGATATTCTAGAACCAAATGGGAGCATAGGCAATGTAATCTCGGGTGTAAAGAATTAAGAAAATAAAGTTTAAAGGGGTCAATATCATAAATTTTATTTTTATTCGTTAAATTAGTCAAAAAATTAATCCTCAAATTTGTTTTAAAAGGCCAAAAATTACTGGATAAGGTCTTGTTAACCCACACAAAAACTATGCAGAATCTTCTGAGTATTCTTCTTCAAAGCACCGTAATTACCGCTGATACCGTTGTCGCTGCTACCAATGGTATGGCAAAAACCGACGATGAGATGAAACTGTTGAGTCTAATTGAGAAAGGCGGTTGGGTAATGATTCCGATTTTTATCTTGCTTTTCATTGCCACTTATTTATTCATCGAACGTTATTTATACATCCGTAAAACTGGAAGAATGGACAATACCTTCCTATTTTCCATTCGTGAAATGTTAGTTGGCGGAAATGTTCAAGGAGCTATTAATTACTGTAAAAATTCCCGATATCCGATTGCTAAATTGTTAGAAAGAGGTTTGAACCGTTTAGGCTCTCCAATTCGTGATATTGAAAATGCCATTGAAAATACTGCCCGTGTAGAAATTTATAACATGGAAAAGAATTTGAGTATTCTTTCGGCCATCGCCAAGATTGCCCCCATGTTTGGTTTTTTAGGAACAGTCTCTGGTATGATTCGTACATTTCACAACATTGCCTCTGCCAATAAAATTGACATCAGTACCATTGCCAGCGGTATTTATGAAAAAATGGTTACTTCAGCGACCGGTTTAATGGTTGGAATTGTTGCTTATTTCTTTTATACAATTCTGACCACAATGATCGACCGTGCGGTAAACAGAATGGAAATTACAGCCATTGATTTCCTAGATATTTTACATAAACCAGCAACTAAGTAAAGATGAACGGTGAACGGTTCACGGATAGATAAATAGAATTCAAAACTCCTAACCGTTTAACCTTTACCGTATACCGTTCACCGCAAAAAACATGAATATAAGAAAACGCTCAAGAGAACAATCGGAAGTAGAAACAGGGGCCTTGGCTGACATTCTTTTCTTCCTCATGATGTTTTTCCTCATGATTTCAACCTTGGCAAGTCCCGATGCCATTAAATTACTTCTGCCAGAATCTTCCTCTGCTCAACAAACAACCACAAAAGAGAATATCAGGGTAACGGTGGACGCAGAAAACCAATATTTTGTGGATGATGTGCTTGTGCCATTTGAGGATTTAGAAACATATTTAAGCACTGAAGCTAAGAAAAAAGGCTCCGAAACCGTCATTTTAAGAATTGCCCAAGATAGGACGGTTCAAGATCTGACAAAAGTTTATGACATTGTGGCACGTTTACAATTGGTAATGGTCATGGCAACCGATAAAATTTAAAGGAGATTCTTGATACTTGTATCAAGCGAATAGCCGTTAACGTCTTCAACGTAACGGCTTTTCGACTTTTTATACAACCTATTCAATCGAAATGAACGATTCTCAAATACTTTTTGAACACATTTTTTACAGCAACGATGATTTTATCAAAATCGTAGCCTCAACGGTTGTGGGTGCGTTGATTGGTCTTGAACGAGAGTATCGCAGTAAATCTGCCGGGCTACGCACTTTTACGCTAATTTCGGTAGGCTGTACAATTTTCACGATTCTTTCTGAAAAAATGGGGATGAAAACTTCGCCCGACCGCATTGCCGCAAATGTGGTTACTGGCATTGGATTCTTGGGTGCGGGGGTAATTTTTAAAATGGATGACCGAGTAAAAGGCCTAACCACGGCTACTATTATTTGGGTAACCGCCTCATTAGGAATGGCAATTGGAGATGGACACATTTTATTGTCATTTTTAGGAACAATTGTTGTTTACATCGTTTTGGGATTGTTCGTGAAATTGGAAGTGATTATGGAAAAGTACGGACGTACACGCAATTATAGAATAGTTTGTGATTATTCGCCAGAAGCCTATAAAAAATTAGAAAACATTTTTGAACAGTGTAATTTAACCGCAAAAAGAGAAAAACAAACCATCACAAAGCAATTATTGATAAGTAATTGGTCGGTGAGAGGAAGAGTTTCAAAGCACGATAAATTAGTGAAAAAATTAATGGCCGATAAAGATGTCAAAGAGTTAGAATTTTAGAAAATCCACAAAAAAGTCCTTAGAAGCTGATTCTAAGGACTTTTTTATCCTGACATCGAAAAACGAACATCGTAATTTAAAATTATTACCAACGAATCAAAGCCGAACCCCAAGTAAAGCCACTACCAAAAGCGGCTAAACACACTAAATCACCCTCTTTAATTCTGCCAGTTTCCCATGCTTCACACAAAGCAATTGGCACTGATGCGGCCGTGGTATTTCCGTATTTTTGGATATTATTCATCACTTTTGCTTCGGGCATTTTCATTTGCTGACGAACGTATTCCGAGATTCTAAGATTTGCCTGATGCGGCACTAGCAAATCAATATCTTCTGGTTTCAAACCGTTTTTATCCAAAGCCTCCCGAATCACTTCTGGAAAACGAACGATGGCGTGTTTAAAAACGGCACTACCATTCATAAAAACATCTCCCGTTTTAGTATCCTCAACCAAATCATCATAGAAACGTTTTGGCCGACTGCTACCAGGGTCTTTTACGTATAGCTCCTCCGCAAATGTTCCGTCCGCATGAAGGTGCGTTGAAAGTATTCTATGTTCTTCATTCTCAGTGGCTTGCAAAACCACCGCACCTGCTCCATCGCCGAAAATTACGGCTACTCCTCTCCCTTCGTTACTGGTATCCAAAAAAGTAGATTGAATTTCTGAACCAATCACTAAAATATTTTTATACATCCCAGATTTTATGAATTGGTCGGCCGTTGAAAGGGCATAAATGAATCCCGAACATTGATCACGGATATCCAAAACACCAATTCCTTGCATGCCCAATTCACGTTGCATCACGAAGCCTGGACCTGGGAAATAATAATCGGGTGTAATCGTGGCGTAAACGATAAAGTCAATATCTTTGGTAGTAATTCCTGCTCTTTCGATGGCAATTCTAGCGGCCTCGGCAGCCATTGAGGCATTTGTATCCTTTCCGTAAGTGAAATAACGGCGTTCTTTAATACCCGTTCGCTCGGTAATCCAAGCATCAGAAGTATCCATTAATGTTTCTAAATATTGATTAGTGATTATATTTTCTGGCACATAATGCCCAATTCCAGTTATTTTGGAAAATGTCATAGTTTTGATGATTGTTTATTGAATACAAAATTAGGATAATTAGCGTAGTTTTTAGTTTTATTTCGGGAGAAATAAAGAAGTCCTTACAAACCAAGATTTGTAAGGACTTTCCATGTATGTTTTATTTCAAAAATTACACCGCAAAACTTTCGCCACATCCACAAGTACGGGAAGCATTTGGGTTTTTAAATTGAAAGCCTTTTCCATTTAAACCGTCTGAGAAATCTAATTCTGTGCCGGCTAAATAAAGGATAGATTTTTTATCTACCATAATTTTCACGCCTTTATCTTCAAAAATCATATCGGTTTGCTTTGGTTCTGAAGCAAAATCAAGATTATACATCAAACCCGAACAGCCTCCGCCTTCGACGGCTACACGAACATTGAAATTATCGGTAAGTCCCTCTTTTTGACGAAGTTCTATGATTTTATTAGCTGCTATATCGGTTACTGTTACCATTTTTTTTGTTGAATATTAAGTGCTACAAAAAGAAAACTTAAAACCCTCCTCAAAAGTTCCTCTAAAACTATTCTCACTTAATTCAGGCGGCGAACGGCATTAACCGTACAATATTAAAACACCTGCCCAATGCCAAAAGTTATAACGAACAATAAAGTTGTCAAAGCCATAATTTTTAAAAATGGGTCAATTTGTGCGGGTGTTTGTCCTTTTGAAACGCCTATTCCGATCTTAATTAAAAGTGGTAAAGTGATTAAAAATACCCAATTCAACAATGCTGAGTGATTCAATAATGAATAAATTACTGCCGAAACAAACCCACCGATCAATAAAAACCAATGATAAATCACGGCTTTATCTTTCCCTAAACGAACTGGTATAGAGTTTTTGCCCGTTTTAATATCTGATTCAATATCTCGTATGTTATTGATATTCAGTACCCCAACCGCAAAAAGTCCGCACGAGGTTGCTGGTAAAAACATCAATAAATTTACCTCATGTTTAAATAAAAAATATGTTCCTAATACGCCTACCCAACCAAAGAAAATTAGGACTGAAATATCGCCAAAACCCATGTACCCATAAGGCCTTTTACCAACGGTATAGGTGATAGCAGCAAGAATTGCCAGAATCCCCAAGACAAAAAAAGTGATAATTATTTGGCTAGAAGTGTTTTTTAAACCTTCATAAATGAGTAAAGAACCTGTGATAAATGACAACACTGACATCAAAACAATGGCTTTCGCCATTTGTTGGCGGGTAATTGCCCCTGTTTGAACGGCACGAGTGGCAACGGTTCTTTCCACGGTGTCAACGCCGCTTACTGTGTCGCCATAGTCATTAGCAAAGTTGGAAAGAATTTGCAAAAAAGTGGTTGTTAGGACGGCCAAGCCAAAGATTGTCCAAGAAAAAGCGTGCGAACCTGTCGCTAAAAAACTTCCCATCAATATACTTGAGAGGGCGAGTGGCAAGGTACGTGGACGAGCCGCAGAAATCCAATGTTTCATATTGAAAAGCCCCCTAACCCCCGATGGGGGAATTTTCTAGGATATTTTGGCAGAAAACTCCCCCATCGGGGGTTAGGGGGGCTATTTTATTTAATTGCTTCCATAAATTCTTTACTATCAGGTTTCACACCTGATGCGAAAAAGTTAGTTAATTCTCCTTTTTCATTAATGATATATTTGCAGAAGTTCCAAGATGGTTCTTTGTCATTCCAACCATTCAATGACTTGGTAGTCAAGAACTTATACAAATCACATTTTCCTTCGCCTTTAACAACAACCTTAGAGAACATTGGAAAAGTTACGCCATAATTCTTTTTGCAAAAAGTAGCAATTTCCCCGTCAGTGCCAGGCTCCTGTCCGCCAAATTCATTCGCTGGAAAACCTAAAACGACCACTTTTTCTTTATTGGCTTCGTAATATTTCTCCCAAACTTCATATTGTGGGGTGTAACCGCATTTTGAAGCAGTATTCAGGATTATAACTTTTTTGCCTTTGTAAATAGACAAATCAACTTCCTTGCCATCTAATGACTTCATTTTGAAATCATAAATTGTTTTTGCGGCAGTAACCGTAAAATTCTCTGGACGTTTTTCAGAGTTATTCTGAGTGAATGGGACAGCCAAAGCTCCCAATAATGAACCTATTTTCATGAGTTTTAGTAACATAACTGTTGTGAAGATTAAAATGATTGATATAATTAATTTTTTGTTCATAATCGTCTGAACTATAATTTGTTGGATTTATATGATTTTTGGATTAAAAAAAGTAAAACAATTAGAAATCCAGAATAAATAATGTTCTGAAATTAATGCTAAAATCTCATGAAATAAATCATGGTTCAAATAGATTTCCTACATTCTACTCGGAACTTTAATACCTAGTAAACTCATTGCCTTCTGAATTGTTTCGCCAACCACACCGGAAAATGCAACCCTAAATTGTTGCGCATTTTTATCGTTTTCATTGAAGATATTTACTTCATTATAAAAACGATTGTACGCCTTTGCTAATTCATAAACGTAAAACGAAATTAAAGCGGGGGAGAGCTCATTCCCTGCGTCCGATAAAATCTGTGGATATTGACTTAACAAATAGATTACTTCACTTTCAGAATCTTGCAAAACTGGATAATCGGTTGTTTTTCCAATAATACCTTGTTCGTGCGCTTTTCTCAGAATCGAACAAATCCTAGCGTGGGTATATTGAATAAATGGTCCGGTATGTCCTTGAAAATCAATGGATTCTTCGGGATTAAACAACATTCGTTTCTTTGGGTCAACTTTCAACAAGAAATATTTCAACGCTCCCATGGCCAAAGTATTGTACAATTCATAGGCTTCTGAAGCTGAAAATCCTTCAGTTTTGCCTAATTCTAAGGTGCGTTCACGAGCCGTATCGGTCATTTCTTGCATCAAATCATCTGCATCAACGACGGTTCCCTCACGAGATTTCATTTTGCCCGATGGCAAATCTACCATGCCATAACTCAAATGGAAAAGCCCTTCTGCGTAGGGACGGCCTAATTTTTTAATGGTTTTGAATAATACTTCAAAATGGTAATCTTGCTCATTTCCAACCACATACACCGATTTTGACATTTTAAAATCATTGTATTTCAATTCTGCCGTGCCGAGATCTTGGGTGATATAAACGGACGTTCCATCTTTACGAAGCACCAATTTTTGGTCGAGCCCTTCCTCAGTTAAGTCGATCCAAACGGAATTGTCTTCTTTCTGGAAAAATACACCCGATTTCAATCCTTCTTCCACGAATTTTTTACCCAATAAATAGGTATTTGATTCACGGTAAATTTTATCAAAACTTACGCCCATTTTCTCGTAAGTCATATTAAATCCTGCAAAAACCCATTCGTTCATTTTATCCCAAAGGGCAATGGTTTCTGGGTCGCTATTTTCCCATTTTAAGAGCATTTCTTGGGCTTCTGATAACAATGGGGCTTGTTTTTTGGCATCATCTTCCGATAATCCTTTTTCTTCCAGAGCCTTGATTTCAATTTTGTAATACTTATCGAATTCAACGTAATATTTTCCCACCAAATGGTCACCTTTCAAGCCAGAGCTTTCGGGCGTTTCGCCGTTACCAAATTTTTGGTAAGCCAACATCGACTTGCAAATATGGATTCCACGGTCGTTTACTAAGTTGGTTTTGACCACTTTATAACCATTCGCAGACAAAATTTGAGCGACAGAAAAGCCCAAAAAGTTATTCCGTAAATGCCCCAAATGAAGCGGTTTATTGGTATTTGGCGAAGAATATTCCACCATCACCGTTTCATTTTTATCGGGTAATTGTCCGAAGGTTTTATCTTTGAAAATACCCGTAAATAAATCTATCCAAGCCGAATCAGCGATGGAAAGATTCAAGAAACCTTGCACCACATTAAAGGCACTCACCACGCCCGAATTTGCCACGAGATAATTACCGATGGCATTCCCCAACTCCACGGGCGACTTCCGCAATGCCTTCACATACGGGAACACCACGAAAGTATACGATCCCTCAAAATCTTTTTTGGTAGGTTGTAGCGAAATAGTATTTTCTTCTACGTCAAACTCCGCTTTTAAGGCTGCGGTGATGTGGTTTTGTATTGTTTTTTCTATGTTCATTTATTTTTGTAATTCTATTTCGATTGACTAACCCCGATTTGCAATCGGGGTTGTTTTATTTAGCGTCTCAGTGGTCCATGTGACACCCGATTGCAAATCGGGGTCAGTGGTCTTATTTGAGGTAAAAGCCCTTACCTTTTTCTTACCTGCCTATGGATATACTTTTATCCAAGCTCCTGAACTCGCCAAACCGATTTTGCCTCTTTTGCCAATTTCTTTTGTCTGGCGGAAAGTTTGTCTTCGTTCCAAGTATCAAAAGTTTCAGGTATATTCTGGGTTAATTTACAGTTGCTTTTTTCAAATATTAGTTTCTTCTGCTCATAATTTTTAGTATCAGCATCTTTATTTAATTTTTTTTCGAGCAATGTCAAATTTCCAATTCTGTAAATTGAACGATTAACTTCTTCATTTGAGAATTCTCCCCAGGATTCGTCAGCACTTTCTGGCAAAATATGTTCGATAGTATACGTATCACTTTCAGAGTCAATCTCATTTCTATATTTATACAATTCGATTTTTGAAAAAATATACTTTACAATTTTATGATTTCTGGATGTATTTCTGAATTGCTTTATCGAAAAGTCATTTTCAAAACTTGAATCAGAGATATAAATTGATCGCAAATCAGTAATATCAAAACTTTTCTCCTTCGTGATTTTCAAGGCAATCGTATTATAAACTTCTTCTTGTTCATTTGGATTTAATCCACCTATGATATTGTATCTAAAAGAAATAATAGAACAAACCTTTACCAGTTTTGTAAAATTTTTAAGGTCTAAATTTTTATATCCAGCCATAAAAAGTGAATTAGTCTGTTTAATTTGAAACAAACGAAGTTCATAAAGAGCATTTTTTATTTCAGAATCATTTTTCCAAAGTTCGTCCTCAGAATCTTGTATTGCTAAGAATATATCGGCAGTGTCTCGTAATGATCTTATGAGATCAAAAGCGTCTTTTTTGGAAACAATATTTTTTTTAATGGTCTTAAAAAGTTAGTTTTTACGAACAGTTTTGTTGTAGCTATTCCAATAATAGCGTAAGTAATCTTCAAATTTATTACCTCCCAATTTTCCTAAAGTGCTACTCCATAAATTTTCTAACTCTTCAATTTCATAATTATTTTCTTTATTTTCATCAACTAGTGAGAAAAGATAGTTTTTCAGTAAATCCGACGATGAAAGTTGTACACCTCTCGCATTGAGGGTTTCAAATACCTTGAAAGCGTTTAATTGATCTGATACTTTAATTTCTGTAAAAAATAATTTATCCACAATCGAATCAATAAATTCTGCCAAAGACTCCCCTGTGGTAAACTTTTTCTTTAAACGCTCATAATACCAATTGAAACAATCTCTCATCAATTTTTCAGAAGCATTTGTGTTTCTTAGTGGCAAGTCTCTAAGCAATACCATGTTTGAACGATAATACTCATCATTATTCCGATTTAGCCTTAGTTTATTATTTGAAATTAAGGTAACAGGATTAATTACACCAACATAGCTATTCAAGAGAGTCTCTTTTCTTTTTATATTATCGGATTCATCAATACTATTCTCGGCAAGATCATTAAGGCATTTTAATACACCTAAAATAATAATACTCATAGTTGTTAATCTCTGTTGACCATCAATAATCTGGAAGTTTTTATTATCATTTGTCTGTAAAACCAAATAGCCCATGTAATGCTCAGTTTCATCTTGGGTCAAAAGATTAATAAAATCTTGCCATAAATCATCCCATTGTTCCGAAGTCCATGAATAATCCCTTTGAAACTTTGGAATTTCAAAACGTAATCCATTGCCCATAAGTTGGCGGTAGGTAGAATTGGATGTGTCTAATATTCCTTTCATTATATTAGTATTAAGATTTTATCTTGTTAAATCATTTTTGGCTATTTTCATTTACCCACAAATTTAACTAATTTTATTTCCCAAGAACATCCCTAATCCTAAATGTTTCAACAACGAAACGGTGGCTAATGAAATATCTATTCCAAATACTATTTTTCGGGCTATTTTCTGCCTCCTCTGTGGCTCAACTCAGTCAGCTAGGACAAATTGACATTCCTAAGGATTCCAAATTTGAGGAGTCTATTTCGGTACTGCCATTGGATAAAAATGGGATGTTATTGACCTTGCAAAAGGAAGGTTCTTTCAATCGAAGTATGGTGCATTGGGTATTTTACCGATACGACACCAATCTCAAAGAACTCTGGCAAACTACGTTAAATTTAGCATCGGGTTTTGAATCCGTCATCTCCTATCAGAATGAAAATCATCTTTTTTGGTTATTCCAAGAGCCCGAAACACCCAAAATTATCGTGGTTCGATTGGATTTAGAAAGGGGTGAAATTGACGAATTTAAAGGAAAATTATTAGGAAATGTTAATGTTGATTTTTTTAAAGTTTTAGAAAATACTGCTTTTTTGGGTGGAAGTTATTATGAAAAACCCATTGTTATTTCTTTCTCATTTTTCCATCAAAAAGGAACCGTTTTGCATGGTCTTTATGACGAACATCTGGAAATCAATGGTTTGGAAGTTGATGAAAAACGGAATGAAATAAATGTAATTGTGAAAGAAAGAAGAAAAGGAAAATGTGGTTTGGCAATACAAACTTATTCATCCGATGGCAAAACGTTGAGAACAATTCATGTACCTGATGTGGAGGGAAATAGCTTGAGTTTTATCAGCGGTAAAATGTTACCACTCAATGAAAAAGAAACGCTTCTGGTTGGAAATTATTCCAATAATTGTAACGATTTTTCAAAAGGCTTATATCTTACACGTTTGGAAGAAGGAATTGAAAAAGGGACAAGTATCGTTAAATTTGGCGAAATGAAGAACTTTTTTGCCTTTCTGTCTCCCAAGCAACGGGAAAAAATGAAAGAGAAAATTGAACAGAAAAAAAAGGAAGGGAAAGACCCTAATTTTAGCTATAAACTACTGGTTCATAATCTATTAGCTACTAAAACTGGTTCGCTTTTAATAGCGGAAATTTATTATACTCAACCCAAAAACAATTCATCTTTATCTGCTTCAATTTTGGGAATGAGGCCGTTCGAGCGAATGAGGCGTGAAGAGGAATATACCTTTACTCACGCAGTAATCTGTGAATTCGACAAGACGGGAAAAATCTTGTGGGATAATGCTTTAGTTATGGACAATTTGGTGACCGAAGAGTTGGTTGAACAAGTGCAAGTTTCTAAGTTGAACGATAAATGGCTTCTGGCCTTTTTGAAGAAGGGGAAAATTAATTTGCAACAAATCAAAGAAAGCGAACTCATTGCCGAAAAAGAGATCTTCGAAATTAAAACGGATGAAAAAGCCAAGCCCGACGAAGCGGCGAATGTGGCGGCTTGGTACGACCAAAATTTTGTAGTTTGGGGTACTCGTAAACTCGAACCTAGACGTTTAGAAGATCCAATTAATGAAGCTTTTTATTTAAGAAAATTGGGTTACGAAAAAGGACAATAGATATTAGTTTTTAGATATTAGTTCTTAATGTTAAATATTGTCGTCGTAAATTTGTGTTTTATAAACAAATATTGATGTACCACGAAGCGCTCCAATATCTCCGCAAAGGCGATACCATTCTTTACCCTTCTGATACCATATGGGGATTGGGCTGTGATGCCCGTAATGAAAAAGCCGTTGAAAAGATTTTTTCATTAAAGCAACGCCCTGATAATAAATCTTTTATTATTCTAATTACAAAAATAGATCAGCTTTCAGAGTACGTATTAGAAGTACCCGAATTAGCTTGGAATTTAGTAGAATTTGCCGAAAAACCATTGACCATTATTTATCCAAAAGGTAAAAATCTACCCTTTAACTTGATGGGAGAAGACGGTTCAATCGCAATTCGGTTGGTAAAAGATGAATTTTGCAAGGGTTTAGTTCATAAATTTGAAAGGGCAATCGTTTCAACTTCTGCCAATATTTCAGGGCAACCTTCTCCTTTGAAATTTGAAGATATTTCGCTCGACATTATGAATGGCGTAGATTATATTTTGAAAAATCCAAATGGCGAAAATAAAAAACCACTGCCTTCGCAAATTGTTAAATTGGGTTTGGGTGGAGAGTTTGAATTTATCAGGAAATAATTTTTTAGGGCTTAGTGAAAAGGGGTTAGTGAATCATCATCCTGAGAAGTATTTCAATTTCTAACTCCTAGTCCCTAACCCCCAGCCGCTAAACCCCATAACATGAATTTTACAGAAACATTAGATACAAATCCCATTTTCAAATTGGTCTCAGATTCGGCTAAACAGTTGAATATCAGAACTTTTGTTGTGGGAGGATATGTCAGAGATTTAATACTACAACGACCTTCCAAAGACATAGATATCGTTTGCGTGGGTGCAGGCGTTGAATTGGCAGAATTAGTCGCCAAAAATTCTGGACGAAACGAAGTGCACCTATCAGTGTTCAAAAATTTTGGAACAGCACAATTGAAAATTGATGATTGGGAAGTTGAATTTGTGGGAGCGAGACGGGAGTCATACCAACGAGATTCACGCAAGCCAATCGTGGAAGATGGCACCCTCGAAGACGACCAAAATCGCCGAGATTTCACCATTAACGCCATGGCTATTTCCTTGAATGACAGTGACTTTGGCGAATTATTTGACCCATTCGATGGCTTAGAAGATATTCGTAGAAAAAGCATTAAAACGCCCCTCGAACCTTCGATTACTTTCTCAGACGACCCCCTGCGCATGATGAGAGCAATTCGTTTTGCGAGTCAGCTAAATTTTGATATTCACCCTGATACTTTTGATGCTTTGATGAAGGAAAAATGCCGGATTGAAATTATATCGAAAGAAAGAATCACGGACGAATTAAATAAAATTATTCTTTCTAAAAAACCTTCCTACGGTTTCCTCTTGCTTGATTCTTGCGGGTTGTTGGGTTTAATTTTCCCAGAATTCGTTAAGTTAAAAGGTGTTGAAACCGAAGAAGGCAAAGGACATAAAGACAATTTTTATCACACGCTACAAGTCTTGGACAATGTTGCCCAAAAGTCGGATGATTTATGGATTCGTTGGGCGGCCATTTTACATGACATTGCCAAACCTGCCACCAAACGATTTGTTAAAAATAAAGGTTGGACATTTCACGGACATGAAGAAATGGGGTCTAAATGGGTGAAAGGGATATTTACTGATATGCGTTTGCCTTTGAACGAAAAAATGCGATTTGTAAAAAGGTTGGTTCGCCTACATTTACGACCCATTGCATTATCTAAAGAAGCCATTACCGAGTCAGCATTGAGGCGGTTATTATTTGAGGCGGGCGAAGATTTAGAGGGTTTGATGATTTTGTGTAGGGCCGATATTACTTCGAAAAATGGCGAGAAAGTAAAACGTTACCTCCGTAATTTTGATATTGTTGAACAGAAATTGAAAGAGGTTGAAGAAAGCGATAAACTCCGTCAATTTCAACCCGAAATCACGGGCGAAATGATTATGGAAACCTTTGGTATTCAGCCTTCTCGTGAGGTTGGAATCATCAAAATTGCCCTGCGTGAAGCTATTCTAGAGGGAACAATTGCGAATACGGTTGAGTCAGGAATGCCTTTTTTGTTGGCTGAGGGGACGAAATTGGGATTGGTGGCAGTTAACCCTCCTCAGTAACCAAACCATTTTCGCATTTTATGATTCTTGCAGGAAACTTTCTTATCATGTCAAAATCATGGGTAGCCATTAAAATTGCGGTTCCTGCTTTATTGATCTCGTGAAAAAGTTTAATAATTTGTTCTGATACTTCGGGATCTAGATTTCCGGTGGGTTCGTCAGCAAAAAGTATTTGGGGTTCGTTCAATAAAGCCCTCGCAATGACGATTCGTTGCTGTTCACCACCCGAAAGTTGATGCGGCATTTTGTCTTGGGCAGTGGCCATGCCTACTTGCATCAGCACCTCCGCAATGCGAGCTTTCATTTTGGCAGAATCCGTCCAACCCGTTGCTTCCAATACCCATTGGAGATTTTCATACACGTTTCTGTCCATAAATAATTGAAAATCTTGAAAAACTACGCCAATTTTACGGCGAAGAAAAGGACGATTCATGGGTAAAAGTGTCTCAATTTCATAACCAACCACTTTCGCTCTTCCTTGTTGCAACCAAAGATCCGCATAAAGCGTTCTCAACAAGGAACTTTTCCCACTTCCGGTGCGGCCAATCAAGAAGACGAATTCTCCTTTGTTAATAGAAAAGTTAACATTGTTTAAAACGATACGATCTTTCTGATAAATAAACGCATTTTCAATGGAAACAACTGGATTGAGATTGAACATATTGGTAAAAGTTGGTTTCGTTTTGTGTTAATTATTTCAAAGATAATACTTAAAAACAAAAAATCCGCACGATAAAATCAAGCGGATTTTTTGTTAAAGATTATTTATTTATTATCCATTCGCCTTTGCATGATCCGCTAAAAATTGTTTCAAGCCATTCTCAGTAAGTGGATGCTTCAATAAGGCTAAAATGGCAGAAAGTGGCCCTGTCATTACGTCAGAACCAATTTCAGCACATTTAATGATATGAATTGGATTACGGATTGAAGCCGCTAAAATTTCAGTATCGAAGCCGTAATTATCAAAAATTGTACGAATTTGTTCAATTAAGTCAATTCCGTCGTAACCAATGTCATCCAAACGACCAATGAAAGGGGAAACATACGTTGCTCCCGCTTTCGCCGCTAAAAGGGCTTGACCAGCCGAGAAGATTAAAGTGCAATTCGTTTTAATTCCCTTTTCAGAAAAATATTTGATTGCCTTGATGCCGTCTCTTATCATGGGAATTTTCACCACGATTTTTTCATCCAAATCCGCCAATTCTTCGCCTTCACGAATCATTCCTTCAAAATCTGTCGCAATAACTTCCGCCGAAACATCACCATCCACAATGTCGCAAATAGCTTTGTAATGTTTGAGAACGTTGTTTTTTCCACTGATGCCTTCCTTAGCCATCAAAGAAGGATTAGTCGTTACGCCGTCTAATACACCAAAATCATACGCCTCTTGGATTTCTGCAAGATTGGCTGTGTCAATAAAAAATTTCATCTTGAATTGTGTTTTTAAAAAATAGAATACCTTATCAAAAGCTAAATTTGCTCTTTAACAAAGAAATTTTGAGCGACTGATAATAGTATGTATAAAAAAATAATTACTGGAATAGCAACAAATTTCAGCATAATCAATAGAATTACCGAAACAATCAGGAAAATATATTTTACTTGATTATCTGCCCAATCAAAATTCTTAAATTTTAAGGCAAAAAGGGGTAATTCAGCTACCAATAAATAAGACATAACCACACTATAGATGACTAACACATTGAATTGAATTAGGTATTTACTAATCTCAGGTTGGAACATCATTATCAGGGGTAGAGACGCAACCACCATGCCGTTTGCGGGCGTAGGAACACCAATAAAAGAATGACTTTGGCGAGTATCTACGTTGAATTTTGCTAAACGCAAAGCTGAAAAAACCGCTAAAGCCAATGCAATATAAGGTTTGTAAAAACCGCCTAAGCCAACGGTACAAGTGCCTGCCATGCAACTACCTTCAATTAACTTTAACATCATAAAAGCGGGCAAAACTCCAAAAGTGACCATATCTGCCAAAGAATCTAATTCTTTCCCGATGGGAGAACTTACCTGCAATAAACGGGCAACAAAACCATCAAGCCAATCGCAAATCAAAGCGATTCCAATCAAAAATGAAGCAGTAATTAATTCTCCCTCAAAGACATAAAGCATTCCGAAAATTCCGCAAATCAAATTGCCACAGGTTAGGGCGTTAGGAATATGTTTTTTTATTTCGCTCACGGTTTGGGGTTTAAGGGGTTATGGGGTTTGGGGGTTATGGGGTTTGGCTAAGACCTCAAACCCCCAAACCCCATAACCCCTTAAACCCCTAAAATTTAACAAATGGATTATTTTTCTTTTCGGAGCCAATGGTTGTGATGGCGCCGTGTCCTGGAAAAATGAGCATTTCATCACTCAAAGTATAAAGTTTGGTTCGGATACTCTTTTCCAAATCTTCAAAGCTGCACATCGGAAAATCGGTTCTTCCCACGCTTTGCTTGAATAGTACATCTCCACTTACACAGATATTTTCTTCTCGACTCACGAAAGCGACATGACCAGGCGCATGTCCGGGCACAAAAAGAACTTCTAATCGGCTATTTCCAAAGCTTATCATATCTCCTTCTTCAATAAAAACATCTACTTCTGAACCTTCATAATTTGGAAAACCATAAAATTCGGCTCTTGAAGCTGCATTTTGGAGAATTGGAAGGTCTTTTTGGTGAAGATGTAATTTTACCCCAAAAGTTCTTTTTACGTATTCATTCCCTAGTACATGATCAATATGAGCGTGAGTATTGAGCAAATGAACCACTTTCAACTGTTCACGATCAGTAAAATCTTTTAATTCTTTCCGCTCTTGGTAATTGTGACAACCTGGGTCGATGATGACCGCTTCTTTGGCTTCGTCGTACAAAACGTAAGTATTTTCGCTGAATGGATTGAATGTGAAGGTTTGGACTTGTATCATAATGCAAAGATAGTAAAAAAACTGCCCCCTCCGCCCCCGATGGGGGAACTTTCGAGTTCAAATCATCGTCAAAAGTTCCCCCATCGGGGGTTAGGGGGTTGTTACCCAATCAGAAATATGGTTGGTTTTTTATGTAGTTCTGGCTTTTTTGTTTTCCATTGATTCACGGTTTTTGTCTGAATCAATTCGTCTGGAGCTGTCATATTACAGGCAATACATAATAAAGTATCGGGCTGACAAGTATTTAATAAATCTTCTAAAAATGAATCATTCCGAAAAGGGGTTTCCATAAAAATTTGTGTTTGCTGCTTTCTGGAATCAATTTCTAAGACTTTTATCTTTTTAGCTCTTTCAATTTTATCAATCGGTAAGTAGCCATGAAAAACAAATGATTGTCCCGAAAAACCCGAGGCCATCAAAGCCAGAAGAATCGACGATGGACCCACCAAAGGTATTACTTTGAGCCCTAACTGATGTGCCACTTTCACTGCCAGTGCCCCAGGGTCGGCAACCCCCGGACAGCCTGCCTCTGAAATTACGCCAATGTTTTGGATTTGAGGAATTTGCTTGAAATATTTACGAATTTGCTCAATATTGGTGTCTTTATCAACTTCAAAAAAATGCAGTTCGTCAATGACTTTACCCACTTTCAGTTCGCTAATAAATCGGCGAGCCGAGCGGATATTTTCTACGAAATAATAATCAGTTGTTTTGATAACCTCAGTAATTTGGGGACTTAAAACAGAACCGGATGTTTCGGGAGCGAGTATGGTTGGGATTAAATATAGCATCGTTTTATTAAAACATAAGCTGTCCTATTTAAAGACGACTTCTATCAATAATTGTTTAAAATTCAATTTTGAAAAATTGTTTCACAATTTCTATAAACTCTTTTGGTTTTTCCGCCTGCACCCAATGTCCCGTTCCTTCAATTGTTTTCAATTCGTAGGCTGGAAATAATTCCCAAATTTTACGTTCATCTTCTGGTTGAATATAGTGCGATTCGGAACCTCTGATAAACAAGACTGACTGATTTATGGCATGCTCGTTGGATAATTCAAATCCTACAATGTCAATATTTTTGGTAATGACCTGCAAATTAATCCGCCATTCAAAATCATTATTCTTTGCTGGATTACGCCAGAGGTTTTTCAATAAAAACTGCCTAACTCCTTCATTCTCTTCAAATCGTTTCAAAAACTCATTGGCTTCGGTTCTGCTTTTCAATGTTTTTAAATCAATTGAAGCTAAACCTTGTAATATTAAAGCGTGATGAACAGGATAAAACTTTGGAGCAATATCCACCACAATCATTTTTAAAAAACTATCAGGATAATTCATGGCAAATTGCATGATGGTCTTCCCGCCCATCGAATGCCCAATCAGCATGGGATTTTCGAGCCTATGATTATCAATAAATTCTTTTAAATCTGCTGCCATCGCATCATAATCAAATGTATCACTCCAAGGAGATTGCCCGTGATTACGCTGGTCAAGCATAAAAACTTGATTCGTTTGACTCAAAGCTTTCCCGATGGCTAGCCAGTTGTCCGAAGTGCCGAAAAGACCATGAAGAATAATAATTGGCGTACCATTTTCGCCAGTTTGTCTATAAAAAAGTTTCATTTAATATTGAGGCTGAAATAAACGTATCATCTAAAATCTTGTTGTAATGATGCTGATTAAGGTTTATTTGCATGGCATAAAAAGGTATTTATTTCTCGCAAAGTTAAAAAGTAAATTCTTAAAAAAGTACTAAACTGGTTGACGTATTATAAATATAAAGGTACTAAAAAAAAAGGTAAAATATTTGCAGGTAAAATATAATTATTCAAGGTTTTTCTTTAATAAATCCAACAAATAAGCTTGTGGGTCTTAGATTTTTACAATTTCTTAATACAAAACTATTGTGCTAACTAAGAAAAAGTTGTTAATTTGTTCCCAAATAGACTCATTCAAATTCTAATTAAATTCCAAATTTAAAATCATGAAAAAATTCTTTACCACTAAGGCGGTTTTAGGAGCTATATTTGCTCTTTTTACTTTCCTATCCAGTGTGCAAGTTTCCGCTCAGACTACTGCTGCCATTTCCGGTACGGTATTAGATGAGAAAGGCCAAGGCTTACCTGGAGCAAATATCATTGCCATTCACGAACCAACAGGTTCTCGCTACGGTGCAGCCACTCGTGCAGATGGTCGTTTTAACATTGTTAATATGCGTGTCGGTGGTCCTTACAAACTAACAATTTCTTTTGTGGGTTATAAAGATGATGTGAAGACTGGTATCACTCTTACCCTTGGACAAGATTTGCGTGTGAATTCAAAATTAGAAACCGCAACAGCTCAATTAGAAGAGGTTAAAATTGTAGCCGCTCGCAGTTCAGTAATTAACTCCGGACGTACAGGTGCAGCCACAACTGTTGGCAATAAGCAAGTTACAACCCTTCCAACACTGAACCGTTCATTGACTGACTTTGCTCGTTTAGATCCACGTTCAAATGGCGGGTTGAGTTTTGCAGGTCGTAATTCTTCCTACAATAACATTACTGTAGATGGTGCGTTTTTTAATAATTCATTCGGTTTAAGTGGAACAATCGGTGGACAGGCGGGTGCTCAACCGATTTCTGTTGATGCAATTGACCAATTCCAAGTTAATATTGCCCCCTTTGATGTTCGCCAAGGTATGTCAACGGGCGCAAACGTGAATGTAGTTACAAAAGGCGGTACAAATGAATTAACTGGTTCTGTTTACGGATTTAATCGTAACCAAGATATCACTGGAACAAGAGTTGGTGGCGTAGATCTAGTGGATCTTTATCCAAAAGATAAAGGCTTTCCATTAGCTTTGAAAAGTAATACCACACAATTCGGTGGTCGTTTGGGCGGTGCAATTATCAAAAACAAATTATTCTTTTTTGTAAGTTATGAGCAAGAGACTAAAACTGACCCAGGTACTATTTTTCAACCAACGGTAGATGGTGTTGCAGCAGATGTTACTACCTCAGCCGCTAAAAAGGCCGATTTAGATAAACTAGCTGGTTTCTTGAAAGAAAAATTTCCAACCTATACTTTTGGAGATTACCAAAACTATGATAGACTAAACCAAAGTTCGAAATTTAATGCTCGTATTGACTGGAACATTTCGGATAAGCATAAATTAACGTTAAAGTATAATACCTTACGTTCTTCGTCAGACCAACCGCCAAGTGGTAGAGGTGCTAGTAATCAACAGCTTCCTTTCCAGAGTTCTTGGTACAGAATTAATAATAATTTAGATTCTTATGTGGCTGACTTGCAATCATCTTTTGGTGGCAAAATTGCTAATAACTTGAAGGTAGTTTATACGCAATTACGTGATTTCAGAGAGACACCCTATTTGAGTAATGCTTTCCCCTTAGTTGATATTCGCAATGGTGTTAGTACTCAGGTATCAACAACTTTTGGTTATGAGCCTTTTACCGCATTCAACGTGCTAGATACTGATGTTTTACAGATTTCTGACGACATGACTATTTATGCAGGAAAAAATGTTTTCACCGTTGGAGTTGCTTATGAAGATAATCAATACAGAAATGGTTTCGCTCCTGATTATAACACAGGATATGTTTTTAAATCATTCGATGATTTCTACGCAAGTGTTAATACTGGCGTTTCAAATGCAGTACAATTCCGTCAAAGATGGACAAATACGGCTGATTTCCCCTTTGCTAAGATGAGAGGAACAACCATAAGTTTTTATGGTCAAGACGAAATCAACGTAGCCAAAGGATTCAAATTAACCGTTGGATTGCGTGCTGATGGAACTTCAATTCCAATCGAGATTAATAAAACTACCACAAACACATTCGTACCAAACCTTGCATTCCGTGATGGTTTAAAAGTGGCAACGGACAAATTTCCTGATTTCACCCTATTAGTTTCTCCAAGAATTGGTTTCAACTGGGATGTTAATGAGGAGAAAAAAACACAGATACGTGGCGGTTTAGGTTTATTCTCTGGACGTGTGCCTTACGTGTGGCTGTCTAATCAATTATCAAATAATGGTGTTTTATTTGGTTCACAACAACTTGATAACACTGCTGGTGTTGCTGGACGCCCATTCAGTCCCGATGTAAACAAATATCGCCCAACGGTTGATTACACCAGTGTTATTCAACCAACCTCTTATAATTTGGCACTTACTGATCCTAATTTTAAATTCCCACAAATATTTAGAGCTAATATGGCCATAGATAAAACTTTGGGTGAAGGATGGTTAGCTACGTTTGAGGGAATTTATACGAAGGATATAAATGCGATCAATACTCAAAACATTAATTTACCCTCTTCGCCAAGAAATGCTGTCGGTGCGGATAACCGTCCAATCTTCTATAATGTTGGAGCAAATGGATTTCCTTCAACTAAATACAACCGTATTAATGGCTTAGCCGCCAATGGTGGAACTACGCTACCAGCTGATTTATCGGCCTCAAAACCAGATATTTCAGATGCTATTTTGATTAAAAATACTAACAATGGCTACAGCTACGCTTTAACAGGAACAATTGCAAAAACATTTGAAAGCGGTTTATTTGCCAGTTTATCGTATACCTACACCGATTCACGTTCTGTGAATGACGGCGGTTCAACTGCCGTTGGTATTTGGAGTGGTCGTCCAGTATCTGGCGATCCAAATGCTGATGTGCTTTCGTATTCAAGTTACTTACAGCGCCATAGAATCGTTGCTTTTGGTAGTTATAAATTAGATTACTCGAAGTGGGCTTCAACAACATTCGGATTTAGTTATTCAGCTGGACCAGCGGGTCGTTTCTCGTACGTTTATAACGGTGACATGAACGGTGATGCTCAAAACTCAAATGACTTAATGTATATCCCAAGAGACCAATCTGAAATCTTGTTGCGTGCGATAGGTACTTATACCGCTGCTCAACAATGGACAGATTTAGATAATTATATCAAACAGGATTCTTATTTAAATTCACGTCGTGGAGACTATGCAGAACGTAATGGCGGTGAATTACCTTGGTCTGCACAGTTTGACTTTAAAGTAATCCAAGACTTTTATATCAAAGTTGGCAAGAAAACAAATACTTTTCAATTAACATTTGATTTGTTTAATGCAGGAAATTACGTATCACCAAACTGGGGTATAAACCAAGGAACTGTTCGTGCATCATTATTAAGTTTTGCTGCATACGACAATGCGGTTGGTGCGGTTGCGCCAGGTTCTCAACCAACTGGAAAACCAATCTTTACTTTCCCTTTCCGTTCGGGAACAAACCCATTAGCTGACTCATATCAGAACGTAACAGGTTTAACCTCAAGATGGCAAGGACAAATTGGTATTCGCTACATTTTCAACTAAGCAGTTTAAAAATATCAATTCAAAAATCCCGAATCGAAAGGTTCGGGATTTTTTGTGGGCTTATTAAACTATATGCTTGCAAAACAAATTTAATAATACGAAATTGCATTAAAAAAGGGGTTAGATTTTAGGGCTTAGATTTTAGTTTAAAATGGACATCATTTCGATAGGCTTTCAATGTTGAATTAAAACCTTAAACCAAACACCAAATACCATTCATTCAAAACAAACAAAAAGATGAACTTTAACGAACCAATGCTTAGAGATGGGGCATTAGCAGGAAAAACAATCGTAGTTACGGGAGGAGGCACAGGCTTAGGCCGGTCGATGTCTAAATATTTTTTGGAATTAGGAGCAAATGTGGTGATTGCTTCCCGTAAAATGGAGGTTTTGAAAGCTACCGCTCAAGAATTAAGTACTGAAACCGGTGGAAAGATACTGCCTATTGCCTGCGACGCACGAAATTATGATGAAGTAGAAAATGTATTAAAAACAGCCGTTGAACATTTTGGAGCCGTTCACGGATTGGTCAATAATGCAGCAGGAAATTTTATTAGTCCAACGGAAAATCTTTCCCATAAAGCTTTTGATGTAGTCGTAGACATTGTTTTAAAAGGCACGTATAATTTCACCTTGGCTTTTGGCAAATATTGGATTGCCGAAAAAATTAAAGGAACAGTCATGTCAATTGTAACCACTTACGCATGGACGGGTTCGGGTTACGTTGTACCCTCAGCCACCGCAAAAGCAGGTGTATTGGCGCTAACACGTTCATTGGCCGTGGAATGGGGAGCAAAATACGGGATTCGTTTTAACGCCATTGCCCCGGGTCCTTTTCCAACGGAAGGTGCTTGGCAACGCCTCTTCCCAGCCGAAGCCATGGGTGAGGAATTGGTAGCAAAATTATCTCCCGAAAATAGAATCCCGCTAAAAAGAGTGGGCGACCATCAAGAATTAGCCAACTTAGCAGCCTATTTAATGTCGGATTTTTCGTCTTATATAAACGGAGAGGTGATCACGATTGATGGCGGAGAATGGTTGATGGGTGCTGGTGAATTTTCAGATTTGAATGAAGTGTCAGATGAGAAATGGGCATTGATAGCGAAGGCAGTTCGTGGAAAAAAATAAATAATTAACAATGGATAATGGATGAGGGACAATTTGTCATTATCCATTATCCACTGTTAATTATCAATTATCAAAATTTCGCTACTTTAATCCAATCTAAATCCATTTTTATACTATCTAATGGACTTTTTCCTTGATAAGATTCTTGTTCAATAATGTACTGTGACGTACCTCCCGTTTTGGCTGCTAATTTCAACACATCGGCAACCCCAATAATTCCAGTTCCTAAAATGGTACTTTCATAATTTTCTTTCTCTCCCTTTATTTCATCCTTTACGTGCATTAACTCAAACCTTCCAGGATATTGTTTTAATAGCTCAATGGCTCGGCCACCACCATTATACATGTTGCCAATATCTAATTGTTGCGCCACTAAATTTGGATCGGTATTTTGCATTATTATGTCGTAAACCTTCACACTGGTAAGTCTTAGACTAAATTCAAAATCATGATTATGATAGCCAAATTTCATCCCAGATTTCTTACAAAGCTCTCCAGATTTATTAAAGACCTCCATGAAACGTTTACAATCGTCAAAATTTTTACGAAGGCTCACATCCAACCAGGGACTTACCACATATTTTTGTCCTAATAATGCCGCATCTTCCACTGTTTTTTTCCAAATATCCGTGAAGTCATTTTTAGCGGCCTCCCAGTGTTGTCCGCCCATAACGGTATGACCGCTTGGCATGGATAAACCCAAATCATCAAGTACTTTACGGAATTCTTTTGGTTCGTAACCATAAAATTTTCCGTTTACATAATTGGCGTGTTCAACGTTTTTATAACCCATTTCAGCCACTTTTTGGAGCGTCCCCAAAGGGTCTTTTCTCATCTCATCCCGGACTGAATACAGCTGAATGCCGATGTTCTTTTTACTGGCTTTATGATTTGCCAATAGTGAATTGGAAAGTAAAAGTGCCGATCCTGCTAGTGCTGAGGTTTGTAGGAATGAGCGGCGAGTAAAATTATTTTTCATTGATTTAATAGTTTTTTATACAATTTAAAGAAAATAAGTATACTTCATATCATTGCTTGTGTTGAAAATGAAATTAATCAAGTAGGAATATTATTTAATGACTAATTTCGTAACAACAAAAACATTTGCACTCCGTTATAAATTCTCCTTTCATAAATTCATTAAAAAATAAACCAATAATTATGCAATATTCAATCCTCTGGGCAGATGATGAGATAGATCTGCTAAAACCCTATATCATGTTTCTTACGCAAAAAGGTTACGATGTGACCCCCGTTAATTCTGGAAATGATGCGTTGGAAGAGCTTGGAAAAAAGAAATTTGATGTAGTCTTCCTAGATGAAAATATGCCAGGAATGACGGGTTTGGAAGTTTTGCCAATCATCAAACAAATGAAGCCCAACTTGCCCGTGATTATGATTACTAAATCCGAGGAAGAATATATTATGGAGGAAGCAATCGGCTCTAAAATTGCTGATTATTTAATTAAACCTTTGAATCCCAATCAGATACTACTTTCGGTAAAAAAGATTTTAGATAAAAAACGATTGGAAGAAGAAAAAACCAATCTTTCCTATCAACAAGAATTCCGTCAGATTGCGATGCAATATCAAAACAATATTGATCATACTGAGTGGGCTGAAATCTATAAAAAATTACTATTCTGGGAATTAGAAATTGACCGTACTGAAAATAAATCCATGGCGGAAGTCATGAACATGCAAAAGGCAGAAGCTAATGCCAATTTCTCTCGATTCATTACCCAGAATTACGAAAACTGGCTCAATGAACCCAAAGCAAACCGCCCAATTTTATCCCACGAATTGATGCGGAAGAAAGTTTTTCCTTTATTAAAAGAGGACTCTCCCCTATTTTTTGTTTTAATTGATAATCTTCGATTTGACCAATGGAAAATTTTGGAAGGATTAATTCAAGATTATTTTTCGGTTGAAACAGAATCAGTTTATTATTCTATTCTTCCGACCACAACGGCCTATGCACGAAACGCTATTTTCTCTGGTTTGATGCCTTCTGAGATCGAAAAACAATATCCAAAACACTGGGTGCAAGATATTGGTGACAGTGAAGAAGAGGAAGGTTTCAACAAACATGAAGAGTTTTTCTTTCAAGAGCAATTGAGAAGAAGTAGAATGCCTTTTCCAGTAAAAGCGTCTTACCACAAGATTATTCATAACAATCAGGGTAAAAATTTGGTCGAAAATTTTTCAAGATTAGAGCAAAATCATTTGAATATTGTGGTTTATAATTTCGTAGATATGCTCTCGCACGCACGAACAGATATGGCCATGATTAAAGAATTAGCGCCCGATGAATCGGGTTACAGAAGTTTGACGGCCTCGTGGTTCAATCACTCGCCTTTGTTTGATTTACTGAAGAAAATTGCCGAGAAAAAAGGCCGTTTAATCATCACTACCGACCACGGAATGATAAGGGTTCAGAACCCTGTAAAAATTGTGGGCGACCGTTCGGTAAACACCAATTTGCGCTATAAACAAGGAAGAAACCTTAATTGGGATGATGACGGCCACTTGTTGGTTTGTCGAAAACCTGAGCGCTATTTCTTGCCAAAGGTCAATGTATCAACGACGTACGTTTTCACCATGGAAGATTATTTCTTTGCGTATCCAAACAATTACAATCACTATGTAAGTCATTATCGTAATACTTTTCAACACGGCGGGGTATCAATGGAAGAGTGTATTATTCCTTTTGTTTATTTGACGGCGAAGTAGTAACCCTTCTCAAAGCTTCCTCCAAATCCGCAGGAACATCAATGCCGAAGCTATCATAAGGAGTTTCGGCAATTTTAATTTTAAAGCCATTCGTTAACCAACGTAATTGTTCTAACGATTCTACTCGTTCCAATAATGCCATGGGAAGTTTCGTAATTTTCTTCAAAACATCTACTCGGTAAGCGTAAATACCAATATGTTTGAAGTAATCGTAATTGTTCAACCATTTTGATTTCTCGATTCCACGCAAATAGGGAACAGTTTGTCGAGTGAAATAAATGGCATCGTGATTATGATCAAAAACTACTTTCGGTGTGTTCGGGTTGAACAAAGTGACATCGTCTTCAATCTTTTTGACAAGCGTTGCTAATTCTATTTTTTTGGTTAAACATTCCGCCAAAATATCAATTTGTTCTGGATGAATGAATGGTTCATCTCCTTGAATATTAATGACATAGTCAAATTTTTGAAAGCTTTTTCCTTGTTTATTTCTTTCGGCTTTTGATACTATTTTTAGGGCTTCGCAGCAACGGTCTGTGCCACTTTGATGATTTATGGAAGTCATCACAACCTCTCCACCAAAAGTTAAAACGTGATTAAAAATTCGGTCATCATCCGTAGCAATGACCACTTTAGCGAGCAATTTCGCCTTCAACGCTTGCTCGTACACACGTTGAATCATGGATCTTCCACCAATATCCACGAGTAGTTTGACCGGAAAACGAGTGGAAGCATAACGGGCGGGAATGACGCCTAAAATATTGTTCACGGATTTTAGTTTTTTTATTGTTTAGTATTTAAAAAATTATTTTCGAACGGGATTTACGTAAGATCTCATCAGAATTTACAACATAAAATTCTTTCTAATTTCATGTTTGATTACGCTAAGGGCCTCCTCGGATGGATTTGTGTTCTTCTCCAAAATCACCTCAAAAATACGTTTTGAAAGTTCTAAAGCAGGTGCGTTGGGTGCTAAATCTCGGGCAGATAAGTTGATAAGTGCCACGGTTTCGTGCATGGCATTTTTCACGAGCGTCCATGCTTGGTCGCTCATATATACTTGTTGAGAAAGATTATGAGAAAACTCTTCTCTAATTTCAAACAACATCAATTGTTGAAATTCTAAGGTGTTTTCAGCACGTCCGTTCAATCGAATTAATAAGTTATTGGGAGAAATTCTTTCCAAAAATAATACCATCCGCTCATACGCTTGTAAACGAATAGGCAACATTGTTTTGATGGTTTCAGCTTTCATGGCTAATTCCTTTTCAACCGACTCCTTTTTAATGAATGAACTAACTGTCAGGTACATTGCCCACAAGACCAAGCTCGCAGGAAGGATTATTTTAATTAATTCAGCAACTAATTCCATTTTGTAAGGGTTAAACATTCAATTGATAATTGACAATTAATCATTATCAGTCGAAAATAGCATTAAAATGCGTTGGTAAAGAAAATTAAGAACAAACAATTGGTAACAGAATTATAATTGTCAAAAATACTTAATTTTAATGTCGAAATGAACTCAAAAAAGTGAATCCATCAATATTTTATGATTCAAACAAATATTATTCCCATCAACATTTCAGAAAATGCTAAAATTCAGGTCAATAAAGCCTTGAAAATCAAAGGAATCCCTGAAAATTATTATCTCAGAATTGGTTTAAGAGGTGGAGCCTGTAGCGCAACTTATTTCATCGGATTTGATAAAATGGAAGACCTTGACGACCTTTACGATATTGAAAATCTCGATATCAAATTATTAATAAAAAGACCGCATCTGATGTATTTGATGGGTGTATTCTTGGATTTTGAGGAAGACGGAAACGGATATACTTTTAACAGGTAGTCGTCGGTTTTTTAACGATGTTTTATTTAATCAAAGATAATATTTCAGTTTTTGTTTGAATACAACCTCATCTCTAAATCCACATTAATAGTTTTTTTAAAGTACCTATAAAAATCAACATTCGACTATTTTAACGTTAAAACCTTATAAAAATTAAGGAACCTGTTTATACTTTTCTTTTTGACTAGCGATTGAATCCATTTTTGTTCAAGTATTTTTAAATTTCTGAATCGTAGCAATTATGGTGAATGAGTTTTGAATGTTTGGTTTGGAAATAAAATTATTTGTATCAAAAAGAATGCAATTGAACAGTTTCAACTTGTAAAACTTGATAAAATGAAACTCGCAGCTATTGACATTGGCTCTAATGCAGCCCGAATGCAAATCTCGAAAGTATTGGAAAATGATGGAAGGATCAGCTTCAAAAAAGTAGAATACGTACGCTTTGCCCTTCGGTTGGGTCACGATGTATTTAATGAAGGAGAAATCAGTCCTGAATCGGAGGTTAGGATTTTTAAATTATTAAATGCTTACAAACTTTTGATGGAGTTACATGAAGTGAAGGAATACCTCATTTGTGCTACTTCCGCAATGCGTGAAGCCAGAAATGCAGAGGCGGTTATCACCCGTATCCACAAAATTTTGGATATGAAAATTCATATCATAGAAGGGACAAAAGAAGCAGCATTGATCAATGACGTGGTGGTACAGGCTTTGGACGATGATAATTACTTACATATTGATGTTGGAGGAGGTTCAACAGAATTGAACATTTACGCAAAAAAGGAAAAAATTGCTTCCCGTTCTTTCAAAATTGGTTCGGTAAGAATGTTGGAAAATAAAGAAAAAGAAGGCGATTGGGAAAAAATGAAAAAGTGGGTTGAAAGCAATGTTGACGCAAAAACAGCCCATATTACTGCCGTAGGAACGGGCGGAAATATCAATAAATTATTCAATATTTCTCCTAATCATGAGGGTGAAACTTCTATGAGTTACGATGAATTAATCAGGCTTAAAGCATATATAGGTTCTTTCACGTACGAAGAGCGTATCCATAAACTTCGTTTAAATGCAGACCGTGCGGATGTTATTTTGCCAGCCGCTCAAATCTATTTGTCCGCCATGAAGTGGTCAGGAGCAAAGAAAATAATCGTCCCTGATTTAGGATTGAAAGACGGAATTATTAAAATGGTATACGAGAAAATTCAGCACCGAAAAAAACTCCCATCGGAAGAACAATAAAAACACAGCCTAAAAAATTAGTCTGTGCTTATTCTTGAGCTTTTAACAAGGCACTATTTATTTTTATTATCATTAATTATGCCTCCAAGATAATCTACCACACTTTTCTCCCCGTGACTTTGGCCACCACCTTTATATTCATTTTTACTCATGTTTTTAAACTGAATATAGGTGGAGATTCCGAAAAAAATGAAAGAAACAACTACCGCAAAGGTTAAAACCAATAATTCTAAATTTTCCATGTTAATTTTTTAGTTTGGTATTGACGTATATCAACAACGCCAAAATAGTGGGAGGCCAAAGACCAATAAAAATGGCTCGTGAAGGATCTTTTAAGAATACAAACTCGTATTCTGAAACGAATATTAAAATAACCACGAGTACTAAAATGACAATTTCTGAAACTTTAAATTTATGAAACATAATTTTATTTTTTTTGTAAAATTGATTCAGTGAAGAGATTACTAAATTGATAACTGCTGGTCATTAGAAATGTTCAGTATCTTTAACAATTTTTTCGTGAGATCATTTTAAAGAAAAGGGGGTGTTTATTCTGGAAAGTGAAATGAAGTATTGCGAAAGAATGCAGGCTTTTATTCATGTTATTTTTGATGCGCCCGAGGTATTCATAATAATTTAAAAATTGATGGGTCATTTTTAACTAGATCAGCGACAGCTTCAAATATCCAAGAGCACTGGAAAACTATTTAAATGTATCCCTCTAAAAAATGATTTAGCCTATACGCTTGCTAGTTTTTTACGGATTAATAGGTCTGATTTCTTTAGGTTTTTATGATAAATCACATCAAAATTTTGTTAAGTTTTATTGCCATCTCTTAAATTTCAAGGATATTCTAATTTTGATTATTGCTCTTTGAAACAGTAAAATGAATATTGATTTAGTAAATCATTCATCATTTGTTTTGGCAACGGAAAAGATTTTAATTTTAAGATCAATCTCCGCACTAGAATTTTATCAAATGGTATTGAATAACTTGACACAGCGTTTTGTGATGCCCTTTACGAATAGATACAATTTGCTTAAAAAATTCAAGCATTGAAATAATACTAAAAGGTTAAATAGCTTCAAATATAAAAGAATGGTTGTCTTAAAATAAAATTATTTGAGACAACCGTTCTTTAAATTACTTTTCCTCCTCTTCTTCTTCTTCGCCCCCTTCGTCTTCCGCTTCTTCTTCTTCTTCTTCTTCTTCGTCTCCTGCTTCTTCGTACTCCTCTTCGTCTCCTTCTGCTTCCTCTTCTTCCTCTTCTTCTTCCTCCTCTTCTTCTTCCTCCTCTTCTTCCTCCTCTTCTTCGTCCTCCTCTTCTTCGTCCTCCTCTTCTTCCTCCACTTCTTCGTCTTCCTCGTCCTCCTCTTCTTCCTCCACTTCTTCGTCCTCTTCTTCCTCTTCTTCTTCGTCGCCTTCTTCTTCTTCGTCACCCTCTACTCCCTCTTCTTCGTAGGCATCTAAAATATCATCGTATTCGCCTTCCCCTTCATATTCTAATTCATCATATTCTTCGGTTACTGCTTCGTCATACTCAAAAATATCGATAAATTCCCAAATATCGAAATCGCCGTAATCACTCTCTTTATAATATTGAAAGTCATTTCTATCATATCCTTTGCCACCATTTACCACTGATTTTTTATTCTCAACCCAAGTTTCTTCTGAATCAGGAATCGGCTTTGTTCTTCCAAAAATCCAACAATCCCCAAGATTGAATTTTTCGTTCATCAAATATTCATAAGGCATGTAACAATAGCCTTTATCGCCCCATTTATCACCCCAAGAGTTACGAACGATAAACATTTTATCTACTTCCGAATATCCTACACATAACATGGCGTGCAAACCATGTGCTTTTCTGTTGGTTTCATCAGGAGATGGCATCGAGACAATCCCTTTGTTTGGCGTACAACTATCAAACGATGAAAACAAGGCGGTTCCAAACACAATTGGATAGCCTTCAGCCAGCGATTGTTTCCAAGCATCTAATTTGACGGGTACAAATTTCTTAGTTTCAATCTTGAAATCTGCGGCCACTATGTACGATTTTTCATCGGGTTTTTTATTGACGCTTTTTAAATCATAAGGCCAAGTATCTTCTTTACAAGCGCCAATTTTCATTAAACTATCAACCGCATATTGGATGTGACTCCCCGAATCAGTAATTTCACGACCAGCTCGTAAACGTGCATTGTAATAAATAAAAAGACGGCTCACGTCGAAAGCCTTTTTACTTAAATACTTCTTTACTAAATATTCATAAGCTCCAGCAACTGCATTTGCCGTGCAACTGCTAAGACTTTTTTGGTCTTCAACTTGCGTCATAAATGCCCTTAAGTCTACAATTGGAGGAAGGGTGGCACTTTTGATTCCTGATGATGCTTTGTACTTTTCAGCATTGGCACTTGGGCTCAAATAATCGTAGCCTTTGATTTCACGGTCTGAACCGCCTTGATTTTTGAATTTTAAACTCATGGTTAAATAAGGGAGTTGTTTGGCACCGTTAAAGTGTTAGTGTTTGAATTTAAAAATTAATAAAACTGGCAATATTTTTGCGCTCAAAAAAACAGAGAGTCCTGGGTAATTTATTTTTTTACGCAGCTTATTCTTTGAATTATAAGGACTACGCAAAGGAATAAAATTTTCCTAACATTACAACACTAGTTTTGTAAAACTTATCAAGCGTGGAAAAAAGGCAGATTTAGATAGAATTTAGCGGATTTTTTTAGTCAGTATATCAAACCAAAATCCTCAATTCTTAGAATTATGCGTAATTTTGAAAACAATAATTTTTTCTTAATCCTTTATGAACAAACTTAAATTAAGAACTGTCACTGTTACTCGTTACGTAACTCCTTTGCGTGAGGGAGGTTCGTTGCCTGCCATTGTGGAAGCGGATGACGGATTTCTGTATGTACTCAAATTTCGGGGTGCTGGCCAAGGCGTGAAAGCCCTCATAGCCGAAGTTATTGGCGGTGAAATGGCAAGAGCAATGGGTTTACGTTTGCCAGAAATAGTGTTTGCCAACTTAGTGGATACTTTTAGCAAAACCGAACCCGATGAGGAAATCCAAGATTTGCTTCGGACAAGTACAGGACTGAATTTGGGTTTACATTATTTATCAAGTTCCATTACATTCGACCCACTCGTTACCATAATTGATGCAAAACTTGCCTCCCAAATTGTCTGGCTAGATTGTATATTGACCAATGTTGACCGAACACCTAGAAATACCAATATGCTAACTTGGAATAAACAATTATGGCTTATCGACCACGGTGCGGCCTTGTATTTTCATCATAATTGGGACAATTGGGAGGAACAAGCCAAACGTCCATTTTTGCCAATAAAAGACCACGTTTTGTTGCCACAAGCCTCTGAATTAGCTGAAATCAATTTAGAATCTCGCCAAATTTTCACATCAAAATTGATCACAGAAATTGTTAACTTAATTCCCGATGAATGGCTGCGAGAAGAAGATTCGCCCGAAAGGCAAAGAGAAGTTTACGTAAAATTTATTGAAACCGGAATCAAGATTTCCGATTTATTAGTAAACGAAGCCAACCATGCAAGACAAATACTTATATGAATACGCCGTTATTCGGGTTGTACCGAGGGTGGAACGTGAAGAGTTTTTGAACGTTGGCATTATAGTTTATTGTTCAAAACAGGGGTTTTTAGAAACGAAAATTCATCTCAATGAATTGCGTTTCAATACCTTCCCGTGCGCAGTAGAAGCCTCAGAATTACAAGACTATTTAAAAACTTGGCAACGCATCTGCCAAGGCGGAAAAGAAGGTGGTTCCATCGGCTTGTTGCCAACCGCTTCCCGTTTTCGTTGGCTAACTTCCACCAGAAGCACCATCGTTCAAACTTCAAAAGTGCATCCTGGTTTTTGCAATAATCCCGCAGATGCACTGGAATATTTATTTCGAGAATTAGTGGTTTAATTTAAAGAAATCAACCACAAAATAATTCATAATTCAAAAACAAATGTTCTTTTCTTTTGTGCTTGCTAGGCTGTAAATTACAATAGCGTATAGACATAAAAAAAATCATTATAAAATTGCATATTAGAGATAACTTTGTCTTTTCAAACCATCATTAAACAAAACAACCGCTCAGTGAAAAATCTATTACTATTTTTATCTTTCTATGTTGTGTGCCTGACCATTTCAGCCCAAAAAATTAATGAAAAATACCAATACCATATTAATAAAGCTACCAGTGAAATAAGAATAGATGGCAAGTTGGATGAAGCGCAATGGCAACGTTGTGAATCGACCTCTGATTTTTGGATGATGACTCCCGCCGATACTTCCAAAGCGAAATGTAAAACCGTGGCAAAATTTACTTATGATGATAAATATCTCTATTTTTCGGCTGTCAATTCTCAACAAAAACAGGCTCCCTATATCGTAGAATCACTGAAAAGAGACTTTAATTTTGGTCGAAATGACAACCTTTGGCTGATTCTCGAACCATTCAACGATTTAACCAATGGATGGGTTTTTGGCACAAATGCCGCTGGGGCTCAATTTGATGGACAGATTGGCGAAGGCACAAATCTTAACCCAAATTGGGATAATCGCTGGATTTCTCAAACTAGTTTTGATGGTAATAATTGGATATTAGAAATGGCCATTCCTTTTAGTTCACTTCGATACAAAGCAGGAGAAACCAATTGGGGCATGAATTTAAGTCGTTTGGATTTAGGTTCAAACGAAAAGTCAACTTGGGCTCCGATTCCACGCCAGTTTTTCTCCATCACGCTTGCCTACACCGGAACGCTGGTTTGGGACAATCCTCCGCCAGCACCCAAAACCAACATTTCAATTATTCCTTATTTGTTAGGAGGAACAAGTAAGAATTTTGAAAAAGGAGAAGAGACCGTTTTTAGAAAAGATTTTGGAGGTGATGCAAAAATTGCCGTTTCCCCATCGCTAAATCTTGACCTAACCATAAATCCAGATTTTTCACAAGTAGATGTCGATCAACAAGTTACAAACCTCAACCGTTTTGAATTATTTTTCCCAGAACGACGTCAATTTTTCTTAGAGAACTCGGATATATTCAACAGTTTTGGTGGTGATGAAACTCGCCCGTTTTTCTCACGCCGAATTGGTCTAGGAACCCCTATTCAATACGGCGCCAGATTGAGCGGAAAGTTAGATAATAATTGGCGAATCGGACTTCTTAATATCCAGACAAGTGCCAACAAGGATACGTCGGTAGGACTACCTACCTATAATTATACTGTTTTTGCGCTGCAACGTAAACTCTTTTCACGTTCCAATATCAGCATGATGATTGTTAACAAAGAAGGAATCGGATTTGGGCCTGAAAACGCCAGAAAAGGCTTCAATCAGTTCAATCGAAATGCAGTATTACAATATAATTTAGCGTCAAAATCAAATAAATGGACTGGAAAAATAGCCCTTATGAAATCCCTTACACCTGAACCAACAACCGACGATTTTACGCAATATTATGACGTTTCGTTTACAACCCAAATATGGGATATTGGTTTAACTTACAGCAGAATTGGCGAAAATTTTAAGGCCGAGACAGGCTTTATTCCTCGAAAAGGATACCATTTTTGGAATCCAAATGTTGCTTATACGCACTACATTAAAAATTCGAGTAGCCGACTCATTTCACACGGCACGAAATTATTGAGTTTTGTTTATAGAAACAACCGAACAAATGTTCCCGATAGTATCTCTTTGTCATCTGATAATTCGACAACCCACGTTTTGGGTTATAATCTAACCTTTCGTGACCGTGCTACATTTGATGTATTTATCGCTTATGACAATATCGTTTTGTATTCAGCTTTCAATCCAATCAATCCTTATTTGAAAGATGTTTTCGTAAAAAATCGTGGCGAACATTCGTGGACTTCGTGGAGTACCAATTTTGTTTCATCCCCTCGAAATTTATTTACTTATGCCTTCAATTCTCGATATGGAACCTACTTTGGAGAAGGCACACGGTTAAAGTTAAATGGACAAATTGGCTATCGTTTTCAACCATTTGTAAGCCTTTCATTATCAGCGGAATACAACAGTATAAAGAATGTAAATGTGTTTCGAAATGTTGGTGGAAACGTATTTAAAACCAATGATAAAAATCCAATCCTGTCTGGAACAGACTTCTGGTTAATTCAGTCTAAATTTGACATAACTTTTACGAATAAAATTTTCTGGACAACTTATATTCAATACAACGAACAGGTTAAAAACGTCAATTTAAACAGTCGTATCCAGTGGCGGTATAAACCGGCTTCGGATGTTTTCTTGGTATATTCTGATAATTATTTACCCTCGGAGTTAGGCATAAAAAACCGCTCAATTGTTTTGAAATGGAATTATTGGTGGAATATTTAGATTTAAGTGTCAATGGATAGTTGACAATGGATAATTGATGGTAAATAATTGATAATTAAGTACCATGATGAAATTAATTAGCAAATTATTTATGGTTTGACCACCAATAACTTATTGACTATCAGCATTTTGTAATGAAGCTGTTGAATGATTCAATTTGTCAAAACAATTCTCCATTGTCAATTATCAATTATCCGATACAAATAATCCATTGTCAATTAAATTACCCTTTCACCCTACGAATTAACGTTTCCGCTGCATTCCGTCCGGTCTCAGCTCCTCCATTCATGTATCCCTGAAATTCTTTTGAACAGTGCTCGCCCGCAAATAAAATACTGTTAATCGGTTCACTTTCCACTCCTCCAAAAGCTGTTTGTTGCCCGGCGGTCATACAAGCATAACTACCTTTGGCTAGGGGTGAATTACCCCAATTGAAAGTACTTTTATTATGATTAAAATGGTCTTTAATCGTTGGATAAATAACGTTTAATTTGTTCAAATACTCCCCAACTTGACTATCATTCAAATTTTTACCCATTTTTCCCCCAAAGAATACTGAATAGCCTCCCGTACCCGAATTGTCGTGCTGCATTTGCGAACTATCCCAGCCGTTATGCATTAAATTACTAAGTACATAACCCGAAAAACCTTGATCACGCCAGATTCGTTTATTCATTCCCACAAACAACTTTGAGTTCGTACCGTAAGACAATTCTTGAATACATTTCTTTTTCTTAGGTGACATATCTACATTCATTTTCACCGCTCTCAACATGGAAAACGGAATTGTCATAATTACAAAATCGGCAAAAATTTCTTTCCCGTTTTGGAAATTCAATCGATATTCCATTCCCTTTTCAGTGAGGGATTCTAAATAATATTCACGCTCAATTTGACTTTCCAAGGCCTTCGCCAGCGCATCGACCACTTTTTGATTTCCGCCAATTACTTTATAGCGTTCGTCACTTTCCCCATAAATATCAAAGCCATTTTCGCAATTGCCATCCAACAAAGAAATAAAAGCTAAACAATTCTGCACGTCCGATTCTAAGCCCATTTCAGCAGTATAAGATATTCTTAACAATTCGTATAACCAGCCCGTTATTCCAATTTTTTGTAGATATTCATCGAGTGATAGTTTATCCAAGGCAATTAATGCTGGATTTTTATAATTTCTAGTGGCAACCAAAATAGCATCTTTTTTGATGATTGGCAAATAAGGTTTAATGGCTTCAATCAACGATTTTTCCGTAATTCTGCGATTATCGAAATAAAAATCGTGCTCAATCAAATTCTTTTTCACTTCGGTTGGTGCATGCATATCCAATAATCCAAGGTTAAATTCTTTACATAACCGTAACATATCCTGATGGGAAGAATCAATGAATTCGCCTCCTAATTCGGTGGTAATTCCATCAGCCAACAAGCCCGTTGCACTCATCATTCGTCCGCCCGTACGCTTAGCCGCTTCATAAACGGTCGGTTTAAAGCCCGCCTTATTGAGGTAATGAGCGGCCGTTAACCCAGAAATACCACCGCCAATAATAGCAATTTTAATGTCTTTTGCGGAAACACAACTGGCAAAATCAAACGCAATTAAACCGTAAAAGGAGGCAATAGAAGTACTTTTTAGAAAATTTCTTCGAGATTTGTCATATTCATATTCTGGATTTTGAATTTGCAGAATTGCCCGTTTGAGTAGTTCAATAATGGGAGATTTTGGATTTTTCATGGTTACATGCTGGTTTTAGGACTTAAAATTTGTTAAAGCAATTTATAAATTATATATTGTGATTTTTTTATGCAATATATAATAATTTGTTGATTTAATGCAAACTAAAACCACTTCCCAACATCTTTTAAGTATTCCTGTTATCGTTGCCGCCTTAGGCTATTTCGTAGATATTTACGATTTGCTTCTTTTTGGAATCGTCCGAGTACCCAGTTTGAAAGACTTAGGTTTATCACCCGAAGAAGTTTCATCGGTAGGCAAAGATATTATTAACTGGCAAATGGGAGGTTTATTGATTGGCGGAATTTTATGGGGAATTTTAGGAGATAAAAAAGGGCGATTATCCGTGTTGTTTGGGTCAATTATTACCTATTCTATCGCCAATATTGCCTGCGGATTTGTGAAAGACCCCAATACTTATGCCATTTTACGCTTCGTAGCAGGTGTAGGTTTAGCGGGAGAATTGGGCGCCGGGATTACCTTAGTTTCTGAAATTTTACCGAAAGAATTTCGAGCTTTAGGTTCTTCATTAGTAGCTGGGATTGGTTTGTTCGGAGCCGTATTTGCATACTTTACGGTCAAAGAATTGGGCGGTTGGAGAAATGCTTATTTTGTTGGCGGAGGACTTGGAATCGTGCTATTATTACTTCGAGTCAGTGTTTTTGAATCAGGAATGTTTGAAAATTTAAAAAATCAAGCCCACATCAAAAAAGGAAATTTCTTTTCACTTTTCACCAATAAAGACCGATTATTTAGGTATTTGAAATGTATTGCCATCGGCATTCCCACCTGGTTTGTAATTGGAATTTTAGCCACTTTTGCCAACGAATTTGGGACGGCAATGGGCATTCCAGAAATCATCGAGCCAGGGAAATCAATAATGTTTTGCTACGTTGGACTTGCCATGGGCGATTTGACGAGTGGTGTGATTAGCCAGTATTTGAAATCACGTAAAAAAGCGGTGGCTATTTTACTTTTTCTATCCTTGATTTGCAGTACTGTGTATTTGTACTCCGGTATTAAAACCGCCACGGCTTTGTACGTAACTTGCGCTTTTGCCGGATTTTCAGTAGGATATTGGGCTATGTTTGTAACCATCGGCGCCGAACAATTTGGGACAAATCTCAGAGCAACCGCCGCAACAACTATTCCAAATATGGTTCGTGGAACGGTGATTTTGATGACTTCACTATTTGCGTATTTAAAACCAAGCATGAGCATCTTTAATGCCGCTGCCGTGGTGGGGCTAATTGCTTTTATATTCGCATTTTACTCGATTTTAACGATCCCAGAAACGCACGGAAAGGATTTAAACTTTTTGGAGGAGTAAAAAGAATTAGCGAAACTGAGTGATTCAAAATTCTTTTCACTCTGAAAAAAATCTTTCCTAATAAAAGGTAATCAACCCACCAAAAAACCCGTTTCATGCTTAATCTCGGACATGACAAAAATGGAATGGGTGCTCCCTATATTCTCCAATGAAGCTAATTTATTCATTAAAAATGCCTGATATTCTCTCATATCGTGCACCACAATTTTTAGCATAAAATCATAGTCTCCAGAAATGTTATAACATTCTTGCACTTCATCCATTTGCACAATTTCATCCACAAATTTTGCCCCGGCTTCTTGGGCGTGTTCCTTCAGACGAATACTGCAAAAGACCATCAAATCCTTTGCAACCTTTTCTCTGTCCACCAAAGCCACATATTTTTTAATAACACCATCTTTTTCTAACCTTCGCACACGCTCGTACACGGGTGTTGGCGAGAGGTTTAATCGAGAGGCTAATTCCTTCGTAGTCAATAGGGCATCTTTTTGTAAATGTCTAAGAATTTCTTTGTCAGTCGAATCCATTTTTATGGCCATAATCTTAAAAGATAATTTATCGTATCTCAGAAAATTATCTTGTTTATTTAGTTAATAATATCTTTACTTTCCGAAAATAAAAGTAAATATATCTAATTATCCAAAACAAAGTAAATTATTTATCTAAAACCGATAAATTTGTGATAGATTTTATTGAGAAAATATTAGCAGCAATTTATAAATGGTAAATTTGTATTTTACTAAGAAAATCAAACGATAACAACAGATATTTCGCAAATAGACCTTAATGGAACCTATAGTTATGCCGATTATTTGAATTGGAACTTCAAAGAAAGGATAGAACTGATTATGGGAAAGATATTCAAGATGTCTCCCGCCCTAGCTATGAAGCACCAAAGAATTGCTTTTCGCCTAACGATGGCGGTAGGCAATTTCTTTGAGAAGCACCCGTGTCAAGTATTTTTCGCTCCTTTTGATGTACGTCTGACAGTTAAAGATAAAAGACCAACCAAGATATTCAGACCGTTGTTCAACCTGATATTTGTGTGATTTGGGATGAAGCCAAATTGGATAAAAAAGGTTGTTTAGGTTCACCAGATTTAGTGATTGAAATTCTTTCACCGGGCAATTCAAAGAAAGAAATGAAGCAAAAATTTCAGGTATAAAAATCGAGTGGTGTGCGTGAATACTGGTTAGTTGAACCCAAAAATTGTTGTGTTTTTATTTATACACTGAACGAAGAAGGAAAATATATTGGACACCGACCCATGACGGATGATGAAATAATGTATTCTCATATCTTTCCTGAAATGAAAATAGATTTAGCCGTTATTTTTGAAGGAATGGTGGAAGAAGAAGATAATGATTGAAATTGAAATAAAACTGTACGAAAACTTTTTGCCTCTGTGCCTTTGCCACTTTGAGCCTTTAAAGAAATGAATAGACCAAATATAAAAGACGTATTAAAAAGCCGAATCCTTGTTCTTGACGGCGCCATGGGTTCGTTGATTCAAGAATATAAATTATCCGATGCTGATTATCGTGGCGAGAAGTTCAAAGACTTTCCGCATGAGGTAAAAGGCAATAACGATATGCTTTCGATCACTCGCCCCGATGTTATCAAGGAAATTCACGCCAAATATTTTGAGGCTGGCGCAGATATTGCTGAAACCAACACATTCTCAGGCACTTCCATTGCAATGGCCGATTATCACATGGAAGATTTCGTGTACGAATTGAACTATGAATCTGCCAAAATTGCCCGAGAAGTAGCCGATGAGTTTACAGCAAAAGACCCAAGTAAACCCCGTTATGTGACGGGTTCAATTGGACCAACGAATAGAACTTTATCGTTATCGCCCGATGTCAACGACCCCGGTTTTCGTGCCGTTACTTTTGATGAGTTGGTGGATGCGTATTACGAGCAAATTCAAGGCTTGATGGATGGTGGAGCGGATTTGTTATTGGTAGAAACCATTTTTGATACCTTAAATGCAAAAGCGGCACTATTTGCGATCGATTTATACCAAAAAGATAGGGACGCAGGAACAATTAGGCCATTAAAAAGTGGTTCAATTCCAAAACAATCAAATCCAAAATCCAAAATCCAAAATCCAAAATCCAAAATCCAAATCATGGTTTCTGGAACAATTACCGATGCTTCGGGTCGTACGCTTTCTGGACAAACTACCGAAGCATTTTTGACTTCTATTTCTCATTTAGATTTATTGTCGGTGGGTTTAAATTGTGCTTTAGGAGCCGATTTAATGCGACCTTACGTACAAATTTTGGCAAAAGAATCACCATTTTTAGTTTCGGCTCACCCAAATGCAGGTTTGCCAAACGAGATGGGAGAATATGACCAAACGCCTTCTGAAATGGCGGTGATTGTGGAGGAATTCTTACACAATGGTTTTATGAATATTATCGGCGGATGTTGCGGAACTACGCCCGCCCACATTGCCGAAATTGCAAAAGTAGCATCAAAATATCCCCCAAGAATTATCCCAACCTTTGAACGCATACAAAAATTATCAGGTCTCGAACCGTTAAATATCACCAAAGAAACCAATTTTGTAAATGTTGGCGAGCGTTGCAACGTAACCGGTTCGAAGAAATTTGCTCGTTTAATTCGTGAAAATGATTACGAAGCTGCCATTGCCGTGGCTCGTGAACAAGTGGATGGTGGCGCTCAAATCATTGATGTCAACTTAGATGAAGGGATGATTGACGGTGTGAAAGCGATGAGGACATTTTTAAATCTCTTAATGGCTGAACCAGACATTGCAAAATTACCCATCATGATTGACTCTTCAAAGTGGGAAGTAATTGAAGCGGGATTGAAATGTGTACAAGGAAAATCAATCGTAAACTCCATTTCTTTAAAAGAAGGCGAAGCTAAATTTATCGAATATGCCGAAAAAGTGAAGCGTTATGGGGCAAGTACCGTCGTGATGGCATTCGACGAACAAGGTCAAGCGGATAGTTTTGAGCGACGTAAGGAAATTTGTCAGCGAGCGTATGATATTTTGGTAAATAAAGTAAATTTTCTTCCTCAAGACATCATTTTCGACCCTAATATCTTGACCGTTGCCACGGGAATGGAGGAGCATAATAATTATGCTGTTGATTTTATTAATGCTACTCGCTGGATAAAAGAGAATTTGCCTTACGCTAAAGTTTCGGGTGGCGTTTCCAATATTTCGTTCTCGTTTAGAGGGAATGAACCCGTTCGGGAGGCAATGCACACCGTGTTTTTATACCACGCCATCAAGGCTGGAATGGACATGGGAATTGTCAATGCCGCACAATTGGGCGTATATTCAGATATTCCTGCGGACATGCTCGAAATTTGTGAGGACGTGTTGTTGAATCGTAGAGAAGATGCAACCGATAGGATGATTAAGTTTGCGGAGACGGTAAAAACAAAAGGGAAAGAAATCATAGTTGATAATAAATGGCGTGATCAACCCGTTGGAAAACGTTTGGAACACGCTCTGATAAAAGGACTTACCGAATTTATTGACGAAGATGTTGAAGAAGCTCGTCAATTAGTAGAAAAACCATTGCACGTGATCGAGGGGCCATTGATGGACGGAATGAACGTTGTGGGTGATTTGTTCGGAGAAGGAAAAATGTTCTTGCCACAGGTTGTAAAATCAGCAAGGGTGATGAAAAAAGCAGTGGCGTATTTATTGCCATTTATTGAAGAAGAGAAAGTTCGTAACCATGTGGAAGGCGAAGCCGAAACTTCTTCTTCAGCAGGGAAAATTTTGATGGCAACCGTGAAAGGAGACGTTCATGATATTGGTAAAAACATTGTTGGTGTAGTTTTGGGTTGTAATAATTACGAAATTATTGATTTGGGCGTAATGGTTCAAACCGATAAAATTCTGGCCGCCGCCCGTGAACACAATGTGGATATTATTGGACTTTCGGGTTTGATTACACCTTCGTTGGATGAAATGGTGGGTGTTGCCAAAGAAATGGAACGTCAAGGATTTACCATTCCTTTGTTGATTGGTGGGGCAACAACTTCAAGAATTCACACAGCGGTTAAAATTGACCCGCATTATTCTGGGCCTGTGATTCACGTAATGGATGCCTCTAAAAGCGTACCGGTAGCGGGTAGATTAATGCAAAATGCACAAACGAATAAAGAAATTTATGATGAAATAAAGGCTCAATACGCACAGTTGAGAATCGACCATGCCAGCCGTCAGAAAGATAAAAATTACGTTCCAATAGAAAAAGCTCGTTTGAATACCCCAAAAATTGATTGGAATAATTTCAAAGCCACGAAGCCTCAATTCTTAGGTAATAAATATTTCATGGATTATGATTTAGCGGAAATTGCAAAATATATTGATTGGACTCCGTTCTTCTCGACTTGGCAATTATCGGGTAAATATCCAAAGATTTTTGAAAACGAAATCGTTGGAGCCGAAGCCAAGAAATTATTTGATGATGCCAATATATTGTTGAAGGAAATTATTGATAATAAGCTACTTACTGCTCGTGCGGTGGTTGGTTTCTATCCAGCTAATGCCGTTGGAGATGATATTATCTTGCACCATTTTGAGGAAATTACAAGAGAAATTCCTTGCGAAAAACACGGAGTTCACCAACATA